>Ga0187783_10002612_pt1 | contig 13334 bp, 7 predicted proteins | sample 1015_SJ02_MP02_2_FD_132471 | JGI IMG/M metagenome (GOLD analysis project Ga0187783, IMG submission 132471) | Tropical peat soil microbial communities from peatlands in Department of Meta, Colombia - 1015_SJ02_MP02_20_MG | ecosystem: Environmental > Terrestrial > Soil > Wetlands > Peat | place...
GCAGTGTCGGCGAGAGGTCCTCGGCCCGGCGCCCCTGGCGCTCGGAGGAAGCGGACGTCGCCTTGGTTGCGCCCGCGCGCGCGGTCGTTGCGCCCGTGCCGGCGGTGGCGGCGCCCGCAGCGCTCGCGCTGCTCGGTGCGGAGGGTGCAGGCGCGGTCACGGTCGCGGTCGCGGTCGCGGTCGCAGTCGCGGGCGCGGGCGCGGGCGCGGGCGCGGGCACGGAGCGGGGCGGGGACACGGGCGTTGCCCTCGCGGCCGCTGGTGCATCCGCAGCAGTATCCTTGAGCGCGGTGAGCCGCGCTGCCATCTCGCGCACGCTGCGCAGGTGAGCGAGCAACTCGTCGAGCTTCAACACCATCGGCAGGAAGTCGCTGCCCGAGAGCTCGGGCTTCTTCTTGCACTCGCTCACCATATCTTCGAGCGCGTGCACGCGGCTCGCGACGCTCTTCAGGTTGAGCGCCGAGGCCTCGCCCTTGATGGTATGCAGCTCGCGGAACAGACCGGAGAGCTTCTTGCGGAACTCCGTATCGGTGCGTGCCGGCTCCTTGAGAATGGTGTTGACCAGCTTCAGTCCGGTCTCGGCCGTGTCGAGGAACGACACCAGCTGCAGCGGATCGACGTGCATCATGCTGAGCATCATGTCGAGCTGCGCGTTGGCATTCTCCTGCGACTCCTGCAGCTCGCGCTCGAGCAGCACGCTGGAAGTGATGTCACCGACCGAGCACAGCACGTGCTTGATGCCTTCCGCGCCCATGACGCGGTGGAAGTCGAACTGCAGGTAGCGCGTCTCCTTGCCGCCGTGGGCGTTGTCCATGTTGATCTCGAGCTGCCCGAGCGGGTTGATGCTCTTCATCAGGTTCTCGTGAGCGCGATCGCCCCACAGGAGCTTGATGTACTTGGTCGCGGTCGAGAGCGTCGCGGCCGGCACCAGGTCCTTCAGCAGCTCCTCGAAGGTGAGGCCCGCAAAGTCGCTGCGGCTGAACATGCGCGTCAGCGCCTCCGACCACACGGAGCCGATTCGGTAATTGGCGTCGAGCAGGAAGAAGCCCTCGCGCACCGTCCGCAGGATGTCGCGGGTCTGCTCCTGGGCGTCGCGTGCCACGCGCTCGTGACGCGCACGCGTCATTTGGAAATATGCCGCCGCAGCCGCCAGTACCAGCGCGGCGAGCACGCCCGCGAGCAGCAGCGTGCGCAGCCGCGCCGCCGCATTCGAGGCCGTGCGCTGCAGCGTGGTGGCGAAGGTGGCCAGCTCGCCCTGCAGCGGCTCGGCGTTCTCCGCGGCGAACAGCTGCGCGCGCTTGACCTCGGCGTAGTGCTGCCGGCCGTCGCGTGAGAGCGCGCTGCCGCCGGTGTCGGAGTCCACGTAGGGCTGGCCGTTGAAGGAGATAACCGGATCGAGCACTGGAGCGTACTGGTGCCACAGCAGCAGCGCGCGCCCGAGCTGCGGTGAATCGACGTCGCCGCCGGTGTTGAGCTGCGTCAGGTCGTGATCGAGGCGTTTAACGGTGTTCTGCAGGTCGGCGAGCGCCTGGCCGGAGTAGGCACGCACCTCGAGCCGGTCGCGCAGCGTATTGAGCTGCCGCGAGATCTCCTCCGGGTAGGCCTGCAGCGTACTGGCGGTCTGCAGCGCCGTGATGTCGGCACGCATGTGCGTCGCCAGGCGGAAGCCCATGATGAGCACCGCTCCCATGACCAGCATCAGCGCCGTGCCGATGCCGGCGGTGACCAGTTGGCGGCGACGCTCGATGCCTGCAGCAGCCATGCGGTCCCCTCTTTCTACTTCGGCAGCTCGAAGCGCACGCGGGTCTTGACCGGCACCTCGACGGCGCTGCCGTTCACCATCATCGGCGCATATCGCCAGTGCTTCACGGCCGTGATTGCCGCCTGATCGAACACCCCGGGCGGTGAGGCCTCGACCACGTGGACGTCGCGCGTCTCACCGTGTGTGTCGACCGTGTACTCGAGGGTCACCGAGCCGCTGATGCGTTGGGTGAGGGCGCTCTGCGGGTAGTCGGGCGGCGTTGCGCGCACGCGCTTCAGGCTGGCGGCGAGCGCGGCCGTGTCGGTCGCCGTGGCGGCCTTCGGCTGCGCCTGCAGCTGTTGCACGGCGAGCAGCGCCTGTGGATCGGCGCCCCAGCGCCTGGCGAGGGCGATGTCGGCATCGGCCGGTTTTCCGCTGCCGATCGCGGCGCGCGCGCGCGCGAGCAGCTGCTCGGCGAGCTCGTGGCCAGCGTCGGCGACGCTCGCGTTCGCAGGGTCGGTGGACTGCGCCTGCGTCAGGAAGTAGGCGGCGCAGTCCTGCGTTGGTTCGGTGAGACGCCCGTCGCGCATCCGCTCACGTGCCGTCTGCACCAGACGCTCGCTCTCGGCCTGGGTCGCTTTCGCCCGCGCGCCCGCGACCTCGTGCTCGAAGGCGGCGATGTCGGCGCTCTTCATGCCGATGGCGCGCGCCTCGCCGAGCCAGCGCTCTTCCTCGACGTTGTTTTTGGCGAGCGCCGCTTCGCGCGCCTTGTGCAGGTAGGCCGCGCTCAGCTCATGAGTGGCGCGCTGCGTGCTGGCATTGGCCGGAGCGGCCGCGAGCAGCTGCTGCAGATAGCTCTTGGCGCTGTCCTCACCCTCGATGAGCCGCCCGTCATGGATGCGGTCGTCTACGAGTCCTGCCAGGCGCTGTACCTTGGCGTCTTCCTGCCGACGGCCGACGTCTGCGCGCCAGCGGGCGATCTGCTCTGCGGCGATGCCGCTCGACTGCTGTGCCTGGTGCACCAGCGCCGCGGCGCGATCGAGGTTGCCGTCGGACAGCGCCTTGGCGATCTGTGCCGAGTACAGCTTGAGCTCGAAGGCCCCGACCCGCGGGTCCGCGGGAGTCGCTGACTTGAAGTTGGCGAGGGTGAGCGCGGCCTCATCGAAGCGTCCGCCGTTCAGCGCCTCATCGAAACGTCCGGCCAACACCGCCGCGACGCGCCCGAGGCCGTCGCGGGCTTCGCCATTGCGGCCGTCGGCGGCGGCTGCCGAGCGGTAGTAGAGCAGCGCGTTGTCTCCGGCGGGCTCGGTGAAGCGCCGCTCGTGCATCGCGAGCCGCGCCTTCTCCAGCAATTCGTCCACTTTGCCCTGCACGATCGAGGTATCGGCTGCGGGCGCGGTGGTGTTGTCGCCGGGCGCTTGCGCGGCAGGCGCCACCGACGATGCTCGTGCGGCTGTGGGCGCGGCGGCGCCGCCGCGCGTGAAATACCACCAGGCTCCGCCGGCCGCGGCGAGTGCCACGGCGCCCGCGGCCGCGACAGCGAGCAATGCGCGACTGCGACCCTTGCCGCTGGCGGATCGTGCCGCGGCCGATGCGGACGCGGGCCGGAAAGCGCCGATGCTGAGGTCGGCAAGCGCGCCGGGCGAGGGCGGCGCGGCCTGGGCCGCTGCCGCCTTGTTCGCGAGCGCGTCCGCGATGGCACCTTCCACCACGGCCTGGGTCTTGCGGGCATCGATCGGGGTCGGCAGAACGGCGAACACCTTGCTGCCCTTGAGTGCCGCGCCGAGCTGCCTCTCCGCTGCGCCCTCCGCGAATACCAGCACCACCGCACGGGGTGCCTTGGCCTGCGCGGTGTCCACCGCGGCACGTACGTTGCGCACATCGCGCGCATCGATCACCAGCACCTGGCCACGCTTGCTGGCCGCCATGCACTCGATCGCCGCCTCGAGCGTATCGACGGGACGCACGGCCGCCTGACCACCGAGTGTGTGGCCGAGCTCGAGCAGGAAATCATCGTGAGTGGTGACCGCCGTGATATCCGCCGCGGGCTGCGCCGCCGGCTTGCCGCTCGCTGCGGCAGGCGCTGCAGCGTCGGGGCTGCGGGAGGCGGAAGTTGCACTGGCCACGTGGCGTTCTCCAACAAAGACGGTCAACCGACATCAGCGCGAGCCGCATCCTCAGGGAGCGCGGCGACCGCGACCGCCGCTGCTGCCAAGCGCGGAAAGCCTCGCCGTTGCAGCATATGTAGCCTCTGCAGCAGCGCAGTGCGTCAGTTCACAATAACGAGAGGCAGCGTATTTGCGCCGCGAGGGCCGATCTCAAACTCTGAAACACCACTCGCTTTCGCTGCGTGATGAGCGCTCCCGCGGCGCGTAGCGCCGCGCATCGTGTGCGCCGCGCATCGTGTGCGCCGCGCATCGTGTGCGCCGCGCATCGTGTGCGCCGCGCATCGTGTGCGCCGCGCAGCGTGCGCCGCGCAGCGTGCGCCGGCGCAGCGCGCCAGGCGGCCGCCGCGGTGCGCCGCAGTCCGCTCAGGCGACGGTGGGCGACGGGCGCACAGCCGCCGTTGCGAGTCAAGGGGAGTTGTCGAGCCGCGAGCGACGGCACGGGAGCCAAGCGGCCGCAGCAACGCTGCACCAGCAAGGTGCGCAACCGCAGCGCTTTGCAATCAGTCACTTAAGCCACGCCTGCCGCCACCCGCGGGGGAGCGCAACTCCGGAGTGGCGCAACGGCGGCTTCGAGTGAACAATCCGTTGCTGTGACCGTCTTAACGTAATGGGTGATCCAGGATCTGATGGCCGTCACTCATTGTGCGAGAGGTTGGGACTAGGTTTAAGAATGAAGCTGGCGACGCCGGCATCGCCGACGTCCGGCTCGAGGCCCATGAGCTCAACGGGAGGGAAGGACGATGCGATCGATCGCTGCTGACCCGAGTGCCAACGGCAGCCCTGGCAATTTCATCGAAACGCTGAGCTCCTTCAGCCGTCTGCACCGCGCGCAGCGCTGGGAAGGCACCTTCGGTGATTTCCTGTCGCAGATCCTCCCCGCCAACCCGAGCGCGCTGGCGCGCAGCAGCCACGAGTATGTCTGGGACATGCTGCGCTGGCACGGGCGCGCCGGGCAGCCCGATGCGCCGGAGAACCTGCGTGCGCGCGAGCTGTTCAAGCGCGAGCTGTTCGGCATCGACGAGCCGCTCTCGCGCGTGGTCGATTACTTCAAGGCGGCGGCCGCAGGCTCGGACGTCGGCCGGCGGCTACTGCTGCTGTTGGGTCCGCCCTCGGGCGGTAAATCGACGCTCGCCATTCTGCTCAAGCGCGGGCTCGAGGAGTACAGCCGCACCGACGAGGGGGCGCTGTACGCGATCCGCGGCTCGCCGCTGCGCGAGAATCCGCTGAATCTCATTCCCACCAGCCTGCGTGCCGAGTTCCGCGACCGCTACGGCGTGCACGTCCAGGGCGAGTTGTCGCCGTGGGCGCGCGACTTCGTCGAGCGCGAGTTCGAGGGCGACTTCGTGCGGGTACCGGTGGAGCGGGTGTTCCTCGCCGAGGCCTCCCGCATCGGCATCGGCACTTACGCTCCCCACGATCCCACCACGGCCGATATCGCCGACCTGGTCGGCTCGGTGGATCTCGCCAAGGTTGCGCAGATCGGCGACGAGGGCGATCCGCGCGCCTGGTCGTGGTCCGGAGCGGTATACGCCGCGAGCCGCGGCGTGCTCGAGATGATCGAGATCCTCAAGGTCAAGCGCGAGTTCCTCTATCTGCTGCTCACCCTGACGCAGGAGAAGAACGTCAAGGTGTCACGTTTCCCGCTGATACACCTCGATGAGACAATCCTCGCGCACACCAATCTCGCCGAGTTCCACAAGTTCCTTCAGGAGAAGGAGAACGAGGCGCTGCTCGATCGCATGGTGATCATCAAGATCCCCTACGCGCTCTCTTATCGCGACGAGTCGCGCATCTACCAGAAGCTGGTGTCGGGCGCGCCGGCCTTCCGCAACGTACACCTCGACCCGCACGTGCTGAATCTCGCCGCGGTGTTCGCCATCCTTACGCGGCTCGCGAAACCTGAGCGCGAGGGGCTCGACCTGCCGAAGAAGCTGCGGCTTTATGCCGGTGAGGCTGTCGAGGGCGTGCCGGAAACCGAAGCCTCGCGGCTGCGCGCGGAAGTCCCGGACGAGGGTATGACGGGCGTCAGTCCGCGCTTCGTGATCAATGCGATCTCCAACGCCATTACGCGCGGTAACACCCACAGCCTGACCAGCATGGAGCTGCTGCTCGCGCTCAAGGACGGCATCGAGAGCGATGCGCGCATGGATGTGAAGCAGAAAAAGGCGTGGATCGACCACCTGGTGACCGCCCGCAAGGAGTTCTACAACCGCTGGGTAAAGGAAGACGTACACCGCGCCATGTTTGCCTCCTTCGAGGAGGAGGCGCAGCAGCTGCTCGAGAAGTACCTGGATGAGGTCGAGGCTTCGCTCGATCACCGCCAAGTCACCGATCCGATCACCGGCGAGAGCCGGGCCGCCGACGAGCGCTTCCTGCGCTCGGTCGAGGAGAAGATCAAGGTGTCCGATTCCGGTAAGCTCTCCTTCCGCCAGGAAGTGGTTCGCAAAGCCATGGTGGCCTTTAAGGCGGGAGAGAAGTTCAAGCTCGCGAGCCACGCGCGCATGCGCGAGGCGATCGAGCAGTATCTGTTCGAGGAGCGTCGCGACGTGCTGCGGCTGGTTACTTCGACCGCGCGCCCTGATGAGGAGGCGCGGCAGAAGATCTCGGTCGTGCAGCAGCGGCTCGTGAACGAGTACGGTTACGACGAGCACTCCGCCAAGGAGGCGCTCAGCTACGTCACAACGCTGCTCGCGCAGGAGTAGCGGCGCGCGCGAAAAAGGAGTACCAGTAAGCACGTGAGCGACGAGGCCGGCAGAAGCGGCGACAAGTCCGGCGCCGCGAAGTGGTACGAACTCTTCTCGCGCGGTGCGCGCGACTGGCTGCGCCACGACGAGAAGGTGCGCGAAGCGGTGCGCGCCAATCTTCCCGAGATCATCGCCGGCGGTGAGGTGATCAACGACGGTGCCCGCACGGTGCGCGTTCCGGTGCGCATGCTCGAGCACTACCACTTCCGCCTGCGTCGCCCCGAGGAACAGCAGGGTGCGGGCCAGGGCAAGGCCAAGCCGGGCGACGTGTTCTCCGATCCCAGCCGCCAGCAGGGCCCGGGCGAGAAGGGCGCCGGTGGCCGCGACGAGGGCGAGGTACAGCTGCTGCTCGAGTTCAAGGTCGATGACATCGTCGACTGGCTGTGGGAAGAGATGCAGCTGCCGAACCTCAAGGCGCGCGTCGGCCCATCCGACGAATCCGACTGGATACGCGAGGGCTGGGATCGCCGCGGCGCGCGCTCGCGCCTCGACCGCCGCCGCTCCTTCAAGGAGCTGGTGAAGCGGCGCGGCGCTCCGGGCGCCACACCCACCTTCACCGACGAGGACCTGCGCTTCCGGCAGCTGGCGCGGCGGCGCCAGCCGGCAGTGCACGCGGTGGTGTTCTTCATGCTCGATGTCTCCGGGAGCATGTCCGACCGCGACCGCAAGCTCGCCAAGACCTTCTTCTTCTGGGTCGTGCAGGGTTTGCGGCGTGAGTACCGCTCGCTGGAAACGGTGTTCGTCGCGCATACCACTGAGGCGTGGGAATTCAACGAGCCTGACTTCTTCCAGGTCACCGGCACGGGCGGCACGGTCGCCTCCACCGGGCTGCTGAAGGTGCGCGAGATCATCGATGCGCGCTACAACCCCGGACGCTGCAACATCTATCTGTTCTACGCCTCCGACGGCGACAACTCGGTGAGCGATGCGCAGGATGCGCGCGCCGCGCTCGGCGCCATCGCCGCGGATGCCTGCTTCACCGGCTATGTCGAGGTGTCGTCGGGACTCTCGCGGCAGCTCGCCACCGAGACCGGCAAGCTGTTTGCGGAGCTCACGAGCGCCGGCTGCGCAGCCGGCAGCTACGCGCTCAACGACTTCGAGGACGTATGGGGCGCGGTGCGGCATTTCTTCACCGCCGAGAGCCAGGCGCCCGATGCGGCGCGGGCGCCCGCGAGCGCCCCACCAGCCGGTAGCCCATGAGCGAGGACTGGCAAAGCTACGTGCGGCGCATCGAGGAGCTCGCCGCGCGCTCGGGGCTCAAGTTTCACCCGGTCAACTTCGAGGCGGTCCCGGACAGCTTCATGATGGAGATCGCCGTCTACGGGCTACCGGTGCGCATGCCGCACTGGTCGTTCGGCGTGCGCTACATCTATCAACTCATCCAGCGGCACATGGGCCACTCGCGACTCTTCGAGGTGGTATTCCCCGGGAATCCCGGCCACGCCTATCTCGCCGAGAGCAACGGGCTCGCCGAGAACATTCTGGTCACCGCGCACGTGCTCGGACACGCGGATTTCTCGCGCAACAACCTGCTGTTCCGTCGCTGCCAGGAGCAGGTGAGTGAGCGCATCGTCGAGCACGCCGCCAATCACGCGCGGCAGATCTCCCAGGCGATCGAAACGCACGGTGCGCAGCGCGTGGAAGCCGCCCTCGATGCCGCGCTCGCTCTCGAGCAGCACGTGGATATCGATCAGCCGCTGCGACGCGAGCCGTACCCGCAGTACCTCGAGGAGGCCAAGGCGCTGGTCGACGATGCCTTTCGCAAGCGCTTCGCCGCGCTCGAGCCGGCCGCCGCGGGCAGCGTGCTCGAGGTCAAGAAGCGCGCTCCGATCCCCCCGCATCCAGAGCGCGATCTGCTGTGGTTCGTGGCGAACTACGCGCCGGAGATGGAGAGCTGGGAGCGCGATATCTTTCTCGCGGTGCGCGAGGAATCCTTCTACTTCTACCCGGTATTCGCCACGCAGATCATGAACGAGGGCTGGGCGTCGTACTGGCACGCGCGGCTCTTGCGCGAGGCAGACTTCGTGCCGCAACAAGCCTACCTCGACGCCATCAAGTGCCACTCGGATGTCGTACGCCCGGTAGCCGCCGAACAGCAGGTGTCGCTCAGTATCAACCCCTACCACCTCGGCTTCGCGATGTGGGAGAAGATCGTCGCCAAGGAGGGCCTCGAGTCAGCCCGTCACATCATGGAGCAGGACGATGACTTCGGCTTCGTACGCAACCACCTGACGCGCGAGCTCGCCGACGAGCTCGGACTCTTCCGCTACAGCGCGCGCAGCGACGGCCAGATCAAAGTGCTCGAGTCGGAGCTGACAGCGCTGCACGAGGCGGTGCTCGCGCCCAAGTACAACTTCGGTGCGCCGATCGTCTCGGCGGTACGCATGCGCAATGACGGCACGCTCGAGCTCGCCCATGACAGCAGCGTCGACGGTCGAGGCCTCGACCACGAGCGCAGCCGCAAGGTGCTCGATTATCTGCAGCGCGTCTGGCGCCGCCCGATCGTGCTGACCACCGTCAACCAGGCCGGCTCGACGCTCGAGCTGACCGCGCCATAGCGGCGGCGAGCGCGCCGGGCGTACATCCTCTTCAGCGTTCGCGTGCCGGCTGCGCCGGGAGTGGCGGCGCCGGGGCTTCCCCGCCCCAGTCCTCCTCCTCGTGCGAGGTCACGATGGACACCGGATCGCTCGCCGGAAAGCTGGCCGCGAGCGCCTCATCGAGCTGGCGCTGGATCTTCTCCTTGCGGCGCTTGCGTGCCGCCTCCGTGAGGGAGTCACTCATCGCTCGAACTCCTCCGCTAGTGGCCCCGTGGGCCGCCGGGGCTCCCCAGACTCGACATACTACGCCCTCGAGTAGCCGCCGACAGGCCTTGCGGAGTAGGCTTTTGCCTGCCGGTGATGCTCCTGACTACCCCGGCAAATTGCGCTTGCCGCGACTTCCGAGCCTCACGGCCCGGCCCGCGGCGCAATTTGCCGGGGGCCCAGTGCGGCGCCGGTGTCAGCCGGGGAGCACACCATGGGGTACACGACTTCGGGCATCCGTAATATCGCGCTGGTCGGCCAGGCCGGCGCGGGCAAGACCTCGTTGCTGGAGACGTTGCTGCTGCAGGCGGGAGCCACGCGCAGCCGCGGGAGCCTGACCCGCGGCACGACGGTGTCGGATTTCGACCCGCAGGAGAAACGCCTGCAGCACTCCCTCGACACCGCCATCTGCAGCTTCGACTACAACGCGACGCACATCAACCTCATCGACACCCCAGGCTATGCTGACTTTCTCGGTAAGTCGCTCTCGGTACTGGAGGCGGTCGAAGCGGTCGCCGTGGTAGTGAGCGCGGCCAGCGGCGTGGACACGCTCACGCAGCGCCTCATGGAATTCGCGCGCGAGCGCGAGCTGTGTCGTCTGATCGTCGTCAACAAGATCGACAGCCGCGACGCCCACTGCCAGGAAGTCCTGCAGCAGCTGCGCGAGACGTTCGGCGGGGAATGCCTGCCGCTCAACCTGCCCGCCGGTGGCGGCGACGGGGTGGTCGATTGCTTCTTTCAGCCGCACGGGCGCGCCACGGATTTCTCCTCGGTCGAGGCGGCGCACACGCAGATCATCGATCAGGTGGTCGAGCTCGACGAGAAGCTCATGGCGCTGTACCTGGAGCAGGGCGAGGAACTGTCTCCGGAGCAGTTGCACGACCCCTTCGAGCAGGCGCTGCGCGAGGGACACCTCGTGCCGGTGTGCTTCGCTTCCGCCGAATCCGGCGCCGGCATCGCGGAGCTGCTGCAGGTGTTCGAACGGCTGATGCCGAACCCGAGCGAAGGCAATCCGCCGCCTTTTCTCAAGGGCACCGGCGAGGACGCGGAGCGGGTGGCGGTGAGCCCCGACCCGGCAAAGCACGTCATCGCTCATGTTTTCAAGGTGTCCATCGACCCGTATGTCGGCAAGCTCGGCGTGCTGCGCGTGCACCAGGGCACCGTCCGCCCGGGCAGCCAGTTGTTCGTCGGCGATGCCCGCAAGCCCATCAAGATCGCGCATCTCTTCCGCCTGCTCGGCAAGGAGACCACCGAGATGACAGCGGCGGTGCCGGGTGACGTCTGCGCGATCGCCAAGGTGGACGAGCTGCATCTCGACGCCGTGCTGCATGATTCGCACGACGAGGACCAGTATCACCTGAAGCCGGTAGCCTTCCCGCCGCCGATGCTCGGCGTTGCCATCGAGCCCGAGCGGCGCGGCGATGAGCAGCGACTCGCCGACACGCTACACAAGCTGACGGCGGAGGATCCATGCGTGCGCATCGAGCACCACGCGGCGGTGAACGAGACTGTGCTTTATGGCATGGGCGAGTTCCACCTGCGCGTGCTGCTCGAGCGCATGGGCGAGCGGTACGGCGTACACGTCAAGACCCACCCGCCAAGCATCCCCTACCGCGAGACGATCACGCGGCCGGCCGACGGCCACTGCCGGCACAAGAAGCAGACCGGGGGAGCGGGGCAGTTCGGTGAGGTGTTCCTGCGCATCGAGGCGCTCGAGCGCGGCGCGGGTTTCGAATTCGTCGACGACGTGGTGGGCGGCGCGATTCCCGGGCAATACATACCGGCCGTGGAGAAGGGCGTGCGTCAGGTGCTGAGCGAAGGGGCGCTTGCCGGTTTCCCGATTCAGGACGTGCGCGTCACTGTCTACGACGGCAAATACCACGCCGTGGACTCCAAGGAGGTGGCCTTCGTCTCCGCAGGTCGCAAGGCGTTTCTCGATGCGCTGCAGAAGGCCACACCGATCGTGCTCGAGCCGATCATGCGCGTCGAGATCACTGCTCCGGCGAGCGCGATCGGTGATATCACCGGCGATCTCGCCACCAAGCGCGCGCGCATCAACGGCAACAATTCGCTCCCCGGACAGCGCGCGACTGTCATGGCCTTCGTACCCCTCGCGGAAGTCTCGGAGTACCAATCGCGGCTCAAGGCGCTCACCGGAGGGCAGGGCGCCTACACCATGGAGCTCAGTCACTACGATCCTGTGCCGCCGCGCAAGCAGCAGGAACTGGTGCAGGCCTGGCGGCCGCAAGAGACCCAGGAGTAGTGGCCGCCGGCGGCCGGCTACCCGCCGCACCGCTGCTGGTGCTGGCGGGCGCGTTACTCGGCTACCATGCGGCGTATACGCAGGATGCGGCCGCCGCGGTCACCGGACCAAGCGTCGCGAGCCTGCATGCCGATCTCGAGAGCGGGCGAGTCAGCGTGCGCAGCATCGAGGCGCACTACGCCGCGCGTATCGCCTCGCTCGATGCCCGCGGCCCCACATTGCGCTCGGTCCTCGAAGTCAACCCGGACGCCGCCGCGATCGCGGCACGGCTCGATGCCGAGAGCCCACGCCGCGGAGCGCTCCACGGCGTACCGGTGCTGCTGAAGGACAACATCGACACGGCGGACCGGATGCACACCACGGCGGGGTCACTCGCGCTGCTCGACTCGACGCCGGCGCGCGATGCCTTCATCGTCGCGCGCCTGCGCGCGGCGGGAGCCCTCATCCTGGGCAAGACCAACCTGAGCGAGTGGGCCAACTTCCGCTCCAAGCGCTCCTCCTCGGGCTGGAGTGCGCGCGGCGGCCAGACAAGGAATCCCTACGCCCTCGACCGCAATCCCTGCGGCTCGAGCTCGGGCTCCGGGGTGGCCGTTGCCGCCGATCTGGCGGTGCTCGCCGTAGGCACCGAGACCGACGGCTCGATCACCTGCCCGGCGAGCGTCAATGGTCTGGTTGGCATCAAGCCCACGGTGGGCCTGGTATCACGAGCGGGCATCATCCCGATCTCGGTCAGTCAGGACACCGCCGGCCCCATGGCGCGAACGGTGGCCGACGCCGCGCTGTTGCTCAGCGTGCTGGCCGCATATGACCCGGACGACCCGGCGACGGCCCCGTTGCGCGATCACCCGCCGCCCGACTACACCCGCTTTCTCGACGCAGCGAGCCTCAAGGGCGCGCGCATCGGTGTGCTGCGCCACTACGCTGGCTTTCACGAGGAGGTCGATGTGCTGTTCGAGCACGCGCTCGGGATACTGCGCTCGAGCGGTGCCGTGGTGGTGGACCCGGCCGATATTGCCGACGCCGACAAGCTCGACGCCGACGAGCAGACCGTGCTCGAGTACGAGTTCAAGGATGGCATCAATCGTTACCTCGCGACGCGCCGGGGCGGCGGCCCGCGCACGCTCGCCGAGCTCATCGCCTTCAACGCGCAGGAGGCCGCGCGCGAGATGCAGTTCTTCGGCCAGGAGCTGTTCATCGAGTCGCAGGCGCGCGGTCCGCTCAGCGAGCCGCGTTACCTCGAGGCGCACGAGCGCGCGACGCGACTCGGCCGCGGTGGAATCGATGCCGCCCTCGGCAAGGACCATCTCGACGCCCTGGTGGCGCCGACCGTGAGTCCCGCCTGGACCACCGACCTGGTGAACGGTGACCACGTGCTCGGCGGCGGCGTCACGACGCCCCCCGCGGTCGCTGGCTATCCGCATGTGACCGTGCCGATGGGTGCGGTGCACGGGCTGCCCGTCGGGCTGTCATTCGTGGGCGCGGCCTGGAGTGAAGGACGCCTGATCGGCCTGGCGTACGCCTTCGAGCAGGCCACGCATGCGCGGCAGACGCCGCGTTTTCCAGCGACGCTTCCCTAGCGTCGGAGTGACGCGCGGCCGGGTTCGTTTTTGTCATAAC
>Ga0187783_10002613_pt1 | contig 13332 bp, 10 predicted proteins | sample 1015_SJ02_MP02_2_FD_132471 | JGI IMG/M metagenome (GOLD analysis project Ga0187783, IMG submission 132471) | Tropical peat soil microbial communities from peatlands in Department of Meta, Colombia - 1015_SJ02_MP02_20_MG | ecosystem: Environmental > Terrestrial > Soil > Wetlands > Peat | place...
GCGTGAATGGGGCGATAGCCACCGTGAAGGACCGTTTTGGGCGCGTCGACGTTCTGGTCAACAATGCAGGCATCACCGGTGGCACGGAGGCTACTAGCGTCCATGTCACTCCGGCCGCCGTGTTCGATCGCGTTATCGCTGTCAATGTGCGCGGCGTGTTTCTCGGCTGCCGCGCGGTGTTGCCGCTCATGATCGCTCAGGGTGGCGGTGTCATCATCAATATCGCCTCGGTTGCCGGCCTGATCGCATTTCCGGGTCGCGCCGCTTACACGGCCTCGAAGGGCGCGGTCATCCAGCTGAGCCGCTCGATCACCGCTGACTATGCTCACACAGGCATACGCTGCGTGGCGCTCTGTCCCGGCATGATCGAGACGCCAATGACGAAGTGGCGGCTTGATCAGCCGCACCTGGGGAAGGAAGTGTTGGCGCGCATCCCGCAGAACGAGATCGGTTCGGCCGAAGATGTCGCGGCGGCTGTAGTGTTTTTGGTGGGGCCGGAGGCTCGCTACTTCAACGGCTCTGCCTTGGTCATGGATGGCGGTTATGCGGCCGTATAGCGGAACATCGAAATGTCGGGCAGCCTGAACGGCAAATGCGCGATTGTCACCGGTGGCGCCTCTGGGATTGGCTTCGCCACTGCCGCCGCGTTCGCGCGCGAGGGTGCGCGGGTGGCAATCGTCGACGTAGATGCCGAGCGAGCGGCGAGCGCGGTGACTGAATTGCGCAAAGGCGGCGGAGATACGCGGAGCTTCGTCGCCAGCGTGACGGATGAGGACGCTGTCAGCGAAGCGGTGCAGGGCATCGAGCGCGCGCTCGGTGCGCCCGACATGCTAGTGAACAATGCCGGCGCCGTCTGCCTGGGGCGCATCGATCAGACCAAGAGCTGCGATTGGGACCGCGTGATCGCGACCAATGTCGGCGGCACCTTCCTAATGTCGCGAGCGGTGTTGCCGCACATGCTGGAGAGGGGCAACGGTGTGATTATCAATGTCGGCTCCGTGGCTGGACTGGCCGGCATTCCGAATATGGCAGCGTATTGTGCCGCGAAAGGGGCCATCGTCAGCCTCACTCGGCAGATGGCTGCCGACTTCTCAAGCCACGGCATTCGTGTCAACTGCATCTGTCCCGGTACGGTCGCCGACACGGCGATGGGCAGATCGATCCTGGGCCTGGACGCCACTCCCGAAGTCAAGGCCAAGCGTCTGGCGAAATACCCGCTTGGACGCTTCGGCAAACCGAATGAAATCGCAGAGGTCGCGGTTTTTCTCGCGTCCGAGAAGGCAAGCTTTGTGACCGGAGCAGCAATTACGGTCGATGGCGGGATGACGGCGATATGATGCAAGCAAGTTTCCCACTCACTGCCGACGACAAGCGCATCGACCTCGACGCTCTTGCGGCGTATGTCAAGAACGGAGATTGCCTGGCCGTGGGTGGCGGCCTCTCGTCGCGGGTGCCGATGGCAGCTGTGCGTGCCATTCTGCGACGCGGTGTGCGCGGCCTCAAAGTGGTCGGATCGGCGCACGGTATCGACATTGACTTGCTGTGCGGTGGAGGTGCCATCGCGGTTAGTGCCGAAAGCTATGTTGGGTTCGAACAGGACTTCGGCATGGCGCCGAACTATCGCCGGGCCTGCGAGACCGGTGATGTCAAGGTAGAGGATAGTTGTTGCTATACGGTGGTGCAGCAATTGCGGGCGGCGATTTCTGGGTTACCGTTTATGCCGATCCGCTCCGTTCGCGGCTCGGATGTAGGGCGGCTCAATCCCGATTATCGGCTGATGACCTGTCCCTTTACCGGCGAAGAGCTGACGCTGGTTCCCGCTCTAGCTCCCGATGTCGCGCTCCTGCACGCCCAGTACGGGGACACACACGGTAACTTGCGCATCGAAGGACCGCCTGTCACGGATCTTCTGTTTGCGCGCGCATCCCGCACGGTCGTCGCGACCGTCGAAAAGCTTGTCTCGACTGAGGAGCTCAAGGAGCTGGGCGGTGCCAACGTTCCTTATTTCTATGTCACCGCGATCGCCGAAGTCGCGCTCGGCGCCCATCCGACCGCCTGCTATCCGCTTTATGCCTACGACCGCGCACACACGGCACTTTATTATGAGGCGGCTAAGGCCGGTCCGGATGCCTTCCGTCGCGATTATCTAACGCCGTTCGTTTTCGATTGCGCCGACCATGCCGATTACCTTGATCGCATCGGCGGCGCCGCCACGCTCACTCAACTTGCGAGCTGGAGCGAGAGCCCAGCCACGTGGCAGCGCCTCTACATGGACAGAGTTTCATGATGGCTGATTGCAGCTTCGGCGAAGTGATGATCAACGCGTTGGCGCGCACCGTCGAGGACAGCACCCTGGTCTTTCACGGCTACGGCTCGCCGCTCGTGCAACTGGCCTTGCACGTCGCCAAGCGTACCCACGCGCCGCACATGGTGCTCGTTGCGGGCGCCACCTACGGCGTTAATCCGCGGCCGCCATTTCTCACTCCGACCTCAAACGACTGGGTGCTCGACCGCGGCGCCGAATGCGCGCTGGACATCGGCGAGTTGTTCGATCTCGGCGCCAGCGGGCGCATGGGACGCATGTTCCTATCCGGTCTTCAGATTGACAGGTGGGGCAATGCGAACGTGACCATGCTAGGGAATGAGAACTTACAACTCAAGCTTCCAGGCGGCGGCGGTGGCTGCAATCTGTCCTGCGACGCGCAACACGTGACATTGTGGACGACGGCGCATCGCTGCGATCCGGCGCCGCGCGATCGGCGCCGCTATCGTCTGGTCAAACGTTGCGATTTCGTCACCAGCTTCGGCCACCGCACTGCCGATGGGCGGACGCGCGCCGAACTCGGCCATCGGGGTCAGGGGCCGGAATGGCTCATTACGGACCTCGGCATATTCGATTTCAACGCTGACGGGCACTTGCGGCTGCGCCAAGTCTACCCCGACACAACCGTTGAGGAGGTCGCGGAAAGCAGCGGGTTCGACGTCGTCGTGGCCGATGACCTGTCTGTGGCGGCGCTGCCAAGCCCCGAGGTCATTGGTATCATCCGCGGACTCGATCCAATTGGCGTCCATCTGAAGGAATTACGGCCGCACGACCGCGAACGGCGTTTTACAGTCCGACTGGCCGAGGCAGTGGAGGCATCGTGAGCGCGCTCGCCACACAGCACACTGCGCGCCTGTCCTATCGGGGGCAACGCAATCTGGTTCCGCTGCCGTACCGCAACGTCAGCATGCAGCCGTATGACGATGCCTTCGCCGAGTCGGCGATCGCCGCTCATCTGTTGGGCCGAGAAGCCTATCGGCGCACCGAATTCATTGTCCTGCATGATGAAGCTGAGACCATGGCCGTGGTCGCGATCGCCAAGCGGGACGGCGAGGCGTTCTTCTCGGAAATCGTCGACGTCGAGGTCCTGGCGCTGCCGGGCGAGTGCACCTTCGTCCGCGCGCCCCAGACTGACTGCAGTAATCGTTCGGCCTTGGCCGAAGTGGCGCGACAGAACGGCGTCGGCACCGATCGCACCCTTGTAGTGTGGGGCCGCTACGACCACGTCAATTTCATTCATCGCCCCGACCCGCTGACGGTCCGTGTCATCGAAGTCGCGCCGCCCGAACCGCCGAAGCTCTATGATTTGGCGCAGCAAGTTTTGAGTTACGCGGATTTACCGCCGATCCATTTGGAGCTTGAGCGCATCGAGCTTCGCGATTTGTGCAAGGGTGTGCAGGCGAACGCGTTCCTTGTTCCCTGCCGATCGGGTGGTTTGGAGGATCTGGGCGCACCGCTGCATTTTCTAGACGAACGCCCGGCGCAGCGCGAAGAGTGGACGCTGATCGGCTGCGAGCGGAGTCTGCAGTTTCATCGCCATTACTACGGTGACGAACCACCGCGCATCGAAATGTGTCCGCGCATAATCGCCGGGGCGCGCAACGAGATCAGCCTGCTCAAATGCTGTCTGCTCGAATTCCACATCGAGCGGCACGGCAACCTCGCCGTGGTGCCATGGGGGGCCGATCTCCGCATGGTGGAGCAGGCGCTCCGTGATCTCGCCGAAGGTTCAAATGGCCATGACTGAGCTTGCCTGGTCGGGAATCATCGATCACGCCTGGGTGCCGCGCAGCGACCGCCCGCGTGAGCGCGGTCTCACCATGGTGATCGATACCGGGCTTGGCCTAGCGATCACTCGTGACGTTATCGAAACAGCGGGTCCTTACATCGATCACTGGAAGCTCGGCTTCGGCACCTCGGCCGCGGTACCGCGCGAGCTACTGCGCCGCAAGCTGTCGCTGTTATCCAACCACGGTTTTCTCACCTATCCGGGTGGCACCCTGCTTGAAGTTGCGATCGTTCAGCAGCACTGCCGCGTTTTCATGGGCCGCGCCCGCGACCTTGGTTTCAGTGCAGTCGAGATTTCCGATGGCACCTTGCCACTGCCGCTGCCGCGCCGGCGTAATGTCATCCGCTGCGCGGTCGATGCTGGTCTCGTGGCCATTACCGAAGTGGGCAAGAAGGACCCGGCGGCGCAGCTTGATGCTAGCGAGCTCGCCGAATTGGCTCTGCAGGACCTGGAATGGGGTGCGAGCTGGGTGCTCGTCGAGGGGCGCGAATCGGGGAAAAGCGTCGGCATCTATGACGAGAACGGCGAGATTGATTTCGAAATGCTTGATCGAATCGCTAAGGCCATGGGCGACAAGATCGACCGGCTGATCTGGGAGGCTCCGCTCAAGCCGCAGCAGGCGGCCTTGGTGCGCCGCTTCGGCAATGACGTGAGCCTAGGCAACGTCGAGTGGAATGGCGTGCTGGCGCTTGAGGCGCTTAGAGCCGGTTTGAGATTTGAGACGCTACAGCCGATTGTGGAGCGGCGCCGGCTTCTGGGCCAGTGGAAGCCGGAGCAGGTCGAAAAAGAAATTGGGGTTAAGGTTGATGGCTGAGTCGCTCGGGATGCGGTGCCCCGATGCGCAACGTCAGGTCCTCGGCGTCGGTGATCGGCTTTACGGGTCGCCGGCGCCCGACTTGATTGCGACTGCATTTGCGGCCGAGCTCGAACAGCAAGATGCGCTGTTCGAGGGGATCGGTCTCGCCGACATAGCACACACGATGATGTTGATGGAAGTCGGCGTAGTACCGCCCGCCCAAGGCGGGACGTTGCTGTCATTTCTGCTCAAGCTGCAGCAGCGTCCGCGCGACTTCCTGCCTGATCCGGCGCTCGGCGACCTCTACACCAATCGCGAGGCCTGGCTCTCGGCTCGTACGGCTGCAACCGGATGGCTCGGGGCTGGCAGGGCGCGCCGCGAGGCGACGACGACCGGCTATCTCATTGCCGCGCGGCGAGCCCTTCTGGAAATGATCACGGCGTTCGTTGGATGCGGCAGGGCGATCGTCGACTGCGCCGAGCGCCACCGCGACTCGCTGATGCCGGATTACACTTACCTTCAGGCAAGCGAGCCGACCACCTTCGGCCATTTTCTGCTCGGCTTCAGCTGCGCGCTGATGCGCGATCTCGATCGGGGGCGCGCGCTCTTTGCTCGCATCAATCTCAGCCCCGCCGGCTGCGGCAGCAGCAACGGGTCGGTCCTGCCGCAAGACCGAGACCGGCTTGCCGCGTTGCTGGGCTTTGATGGTCTGGTTATGCATGCCCGCGACGCCATGTGGGAAGCGGATCTCCCCATCGAGGCGCTCGGCGTTGTAACCGCCGCGCTCGTCAATCTCGACCGGCTCGCCGAAGATCTCATGATTTTTGCCACCGCCGAGTTCGGATTCGTGGAACTCGCTGATGCGCACGCGCGCACGAGCAAGATTATGCCGCAAAAGAAGAACCCGTTTGCGCTGAGCTACGTTCGGGCAGTCTCCAATCGGCTGATCGGCATGCAGGCGGCCATCGCCGCCTGCGGCCGCACGCCGACCGGCCAGATGGACAATCGGATCCAACCGAACGCCGATGTGCCGGGCGCGTTGGCAGCCGCGGCCGGCGCCGCGACACTGATGGGAGGCGTCGTTCGGGAGCTGACGTTCAATCACACGCGGGCGCGCAACGCGCTCGATTCGAGCTTCGCCTTCGCGACCGATATTGCCGAACTGGTCATGACGACGGCAGGCGTCGATTTTCGGACTGCCCATCGGCTGATCGCACGACTAGTCCGTGGCATGATTGACAAAGGTGCCCGGTGTTCCCGCGTTTCCAGTGCCGATCTCGACGCTGTCGCAAGCGCAATGATCGGGCGCCCGCTCGCCTTGTCGCAACAACAGCTCGACCAAGCGGCCGATCCGACGGTCGCTGTGTCCCGGCGTACCACCGTCGGCGGCGCAGCTCGTGAGGCCGTGAGCAAGATCGTCGACGAGTGCCAAAACCGGCTGGCGGAGCATGCACATTGGCACGCCACGATGTCGGCGCGGGTTGCGGCGGGCGAGAACGCGCTGCTCGCGTCTGCCGAGCGCATGGCGGAGGGCGGTTGAATGGCCTCTCAGTTCCTGGACTCGCGCATCTACGGCGGGGCCTGGGGCACACCGGAACTTCGCGCGATCTTCGACGAGGAAGCGCGGGTTGCACGCTGGCTGGAAATTCTGGCCGTGCTAGCAGAAGCGGAAGGCGAGTTCGGGCTCATTCCCGCAGCGATGGGGGCGCGTGTCGCCGCAAGCTGTCGCAGGATCAAGCCGGATGCACAATTCCTCGACGAGGTCCGCAAAGGCTTTGAGGCGAGTGGCCATTCGACGCAAGGCCTAATTCAAGCCGTGCAGAAACGATGCGACGCCGGTAGCGGCGAATGGCTCTATTGCGGCGCGACCGTGCAGGACTTGGCTGACACCTGGATGATGGCAGCGCTGCGCGACGCTCGCGCCATCTACGTTCGTGATCTTGACGAGGTGGACGCGTTCTTGCGGCGTCTGGCCAGACAGCACCGCGATACTGTCATGCCCGGGCGCACTCACGGTCAGCAAGGGCTGCCGATCACATTTGGCTTCAAGGTCGCGGGCTGGATCGCGGAAATCGTACGCCACCGGCAGCGTATTACCGAAATCGCGACCCGTATGGACATCGGCCAGCTGTGTGGTGGGGTCGGAAGCCTGTCATCGTTAGGTCCCCAGGCGTTCGAGATTCAGGCTCGCTTTCTATGCCGGCTCGGGTTGCGCGCTCCGGAAATTTCTTGGACGTCGAGCCGTGACGTGTTGGCGGAGTGGTGCAATCTCATGGCCCTGTTGACTGCCACCGCGGATCGTATCGGCCACGAAGTCTATAATCTGCAGCGCTCGGAAATCGGCGAAGTTGCCGAGGGCTTTGTGCCAGGCACGGTCGGCAGCATCACCATGCCGCACAAACGCAACCCCGAACTCGCCGAGCATCTGGGCACGCTCGCGCGCGTTGCGCGCCACAATGCCGGAATGATCGCAGAATGTCTTGTTCACGACCACGAGCGTGATGGGCGTTCCTGGAAAGTCGAGTGGCACGCGGTACCGCAGATCGCGCTCGTGGCCGGCAAGGCGCTGGCTCTGCTGCGTTCGCTTGTAACTAGTCTTGAAGTCGATCCACAGCGCATGTTGAGCAATCTTAATGCCGCCGGCGGCTTGGTTCTGTCGGAAGAGGTCATGCTGGCGCTGATGCGGCGGGTCGGTCGCCAGACTGCGCATCGGCTGGTTTATGAGGCCGCGGCTGTCGCCCGCGAGAGCCGCCGTCCGCTCAGGGATGTCATCTTCGAATCCCCCGACATCATGGCTCACCTTGCCGTCGAGGAGGTCGACGCTTTGTTCGACTATCGGCGCAGCGTTCGTCATTGCGGAACGATGGTGGATCGCATTCTCGACGAGGGCGCAGTCAAAGTGCGGCGCTCCGCATGAATCTCGCGGCAACCAAACTGGCTCCCGCGGCACGCTGGGGCCACGCGGTGTTCAACCCGCAGCGCGTCGCTCTGATCGGCGCATCGAGCAAGAGCGGTAAGCTCGGCAATCTCGTCATGCATAATCTGGTCAACGGCTTCCGCGGCGAGCTCTACCCAATTCATCCAAGCGAAACCGAGATTCTCGGCCATCGTGCCTATCCGACGCTTCGTGACGTCGCGGAACCGATGGATCTTGCGCTGGTCGCTGTCCCCACTGGCGCGGTCCTGGACGCGATCAAAGACTGCGCGGAGGCCGGCGCCAGATCGGCCGTGATCTTGAGCGGGGGCTTCGCCGAGGTCGGCGAGGATGGGCGCGCACTGCAGGATCAGGTCAGCGCTACCGCGCGCGCCGGTGGCGTGCGCCTCATCGGGCCCAATTGCTTTGGCGTCATTAATGCCCACGCCGGCCTCAACGCATCGATCGGCATCGGCTTGCCGACTCCCGGCGCGGTGTCACTATTTACGCAGAGCGGCGCCTACGGCATGGCGGCATTCTCGCGATCGAAAGCTGAAGGCATCGGCTTTGCGAAGGTGATTGCTCCGGGCAACAAGGCCGACCTCGATGAAACCGAGATCGTTACATATCTGGGCAACGATCCCGATACGCGCGTCGTTGCGATGCTGCTCGAGTCGATCGGCGATGGTGCGGCATTTGTTGACGCGGTGAGCGCTGTTTCCGCGCTCAAGCCGGTGATCGTCCTCAAGACTGGCCGCAACAAGACCGCGCAACGGGCGGCTGCCAGTCACACGGCCGCGCTTGCGGACGACTATCGGATCACAGCAGCGGCGTTACGGCAGGCCGGTGTGCGCCTGGTCGAGGATGGTTTGACGTTGCTTGACCTCGCTGCCGCTTTGGCCTGCCAACCACCGCTCCGAGGTGAGCGGGTCGCGATAGTCACGAACTCCGGCGGCACGGGCGTCGAGCTCACCGATCTGCTCGAGGACGAGGGGCTCACCGTTCCGCAGCTCTCGCCGGCTCTGCAGACCAAAATCCGCCCATCGCTTCCCGCGCACGGCAGTGCCGCCAATCCGATCGATGTCACCACCGACTGGCCGCGCTTTGCGCAGATGTACGGCGATGCCGTGAGCGCGCTCATGGCAAGCGACGAGGTCGATGCCGTCGTGCCGGTGCTGCTACAGCGCTCGGCGCTCATGCCTGAGATCGCCGCGCGGATCGTCGCAGAGCACGACGGTGCGCGCGCCGCCGGCAACGCCAAGCCCATACACGTCTGTTGGGTCGGTCCTCAAGGTTCGGAGGAGAACAGGCAGCGTTTGCTTGCGGCCGGGATACCTTGCCATCCATGGACTGCCCGAACCGCAGACGTCTTGGCGAAGTCGCGAGCCCGACCCGTGCATGCCGCTCCATCGGTTGGCTCGACTCTGCCGAAACCAGCCGCGGCGGACGCCGACGGATGGCTCGATCCGGAAACGACGTTCCGTCTGCTCACCGCTGCGGGTGTAACCTTCGCCCCATGGCGCATCGCCTCTGGCGCGAGCGTCGTCGATGCGGCGGCAGAGGTCGGCTTCCCCTGCGTGGTAAAGGCGATCCGGCCAGACCTGGTGCACAAGAGCGAAGCTGGCGCGGTAACGGTCGGCATCACTGATGGCGCGCAAGCGCGTGCGACGGTTTGTGATTTCGAAACTCGGCTCGGCCCGGGGCCAGTTATGGTGCAACGCCAGCTTCCGACAGGGTTGGAGCTCGTAATCGGCGCACAACGCGATCCGCGTTTCGGCCCGGCGATGCTTTTCGGGCTCGGCGGCATCTGGATCGAGGCGCTTGACGACGTCGCGGTGCGTATCGCCCCATTCACGGAACAGGAGGCCGCTTCGATGTTCGACGACTTACGCGGCCGTGCGCTGCTCGACGGAGTTCGCGGCCGCCCGCCGGTGGATCGGACCGCTCTCGCTCGGCTTCTTGCGGCACTGTCGCAATGGATTGCTCGCGCTCCCTGGCTTTCGGAGCTCGATCTCAATCCGATCATTGCCATCGGTTCGAGCCTCTCCGCTGTGGACGCGCGTTTGAAAGTTGCTCAGGCAGCAAACGTGGGGCTTGAGCGATGAGACGTCTTCTGATCGTGGGCGGTGTTGCCGCTGGGATGAAGGCGGCCGCAACGGCGCGCCGGCAGAATCCTGAGCTCGACATCATCGTCATGCAGGACGAAACTGATGTTTCCTACTCGGCGTGCGGCCTACCCTATCACTTGGCAAATCCGACGGAGATTGCCCGCCAGAACCTCATCGCACGGACTGTCGAGCGCTTTCGTGGGGACAAGATCGACGTCAGGATCCGGCATCGCGTCGAGGCCGTCGACCTGATCGGCCGGCGCGCCACTGTCAACGACATCGCCGCGGCTCGCGACGATGTCATCTCATTCGATGAGATCATCTTTGCGACGGGAGCTCGGCCGATCACGCCGCCAATGCACTATGCCAACGGCGCGGTGCCGGTCGTCACCTTGCGCTCGTTACGCGATGCGGATCAGATGCGGGAGCTGGCTTCCTCGGTACGGCGGGTGGTTATTATTGGCGGCGGTTACGTCGGTCTCGAGATGGCCGAGACCTTCCGGTTCTTGGGCGTAGCCGTGACCATCGTAGAGGCCATGCCGCGATTGCTAAATGCTTTCGACGTCGTGCTCGGCGAATTGGTCGTGGCGCACCTGACTAGCCACGGCATCGAAGTTCGCACCAATGCGCGCATCTCCGCCGTCACGTCGAAGGGGATCGAGCTTCAAGGCGATGGATTGATCGAAGCAGATCTAGTGCTGGCCGCCACGGGCGTCCGCCCTAAAGTGGACCTGATGGTGGCTGCCGGCGTGCAGCTCGGCACAACGGGGGCGGTGGCGGTCGACGACCGCATGCAGACCGACATCGAGGGCGTCTATGCGGCCGGGGACTGCGCGGAGAGTCGCCATGTCGTCTCGAAGATGCCGGTCTGGTATCCGCTCGGCGACGTTGCCAATCGCCAAGGACGCGTCGCCGGTGTTAATGCGGCTGGCGGTGATGCGCGATTTCCGGGAGTGCTTGGCAGCGCGATTTTCCGCATTTTCGAGCTTGCGGTCGCGCGCACTGGTCTCAGCTTCGCTCAGGCGCTGGAATCCGGCTTTGATCCCGAGCGCGTCACAATTCGAGCGCCTAGCCGAGCGCGCTACATGCCGGATTCCAGTCCGATCGACATCATACTCACCGCGGACCGCCGCAGCGGGCGCATTCTTGGTGCCGAGATCGTGGGCACCAATGCCGTGGACAAGTGTATCGATGTCTTAGCGACAGCGACTTGGACCGGGATGGCTGTCGATGACATTGCGGAATTGGACTTGGCTTATGCGCCGCCGTTCTCGCCGGTGTTGCCGGCGGTCCATGTGGCTGCGGACGTAGCGCGCAAGCAACTACCGGCCAGGGTTCGTCCGACTCCGGTGCCGTTAAGAACCGGGCGAAGGCGTTAAGGCCGTAGAACGATTCCGCGGTCTGTCGACACCTGACGGAACATTTGTGGTCGGAGCGACGCGCCCGTAAAGAACATTTGTATCAAATTGACAAGGCTCGCAGAGATAAGCATTGATTAAGTTTGAATGAGAACATACGTGTCAGGAATGATCGTTGCGCTTTTTAGTACTCGCGTGCACTTATCGGTCGCAGATGCCTGAGCAAGTTCACCAGCGGAAGGGATGATGGCCACAAAGTCTACAAAGTTACTCACGCTTGACGAGGCTGCATCCTTCCTGGGGGTCAGCAAGGTCTCGCTGCGACGCTGGACCAACGACGGGCTGCTCGCGTGTCATCGGATCGGCCCGCAAGGGCGGCGGCGCTTCGATCTTGAGCAGCTTCGGACATTCGCCGAGCGAAGTAGCCCGGGATCGCGGCAGGAGAGCGAGCCGCGCTATCCGCTGCACCGCCTGAGCTCAAAGCCCGAGGCCAACCCGAGGCCGCACGTTTGTGTCTTTTTTCGTAACCCTGTCGAGCAATGGGAGGTTTTCCGGCGGTATTTCTTGTATCACTATCGTCGCAGTCAGCCGACTTTGTACATACACAGCGCCTCTTCGGAAGCGCAAATCAAAGAATGGCTGTTGAGTGAAGGCCTTGATTTCGACGAGGTAACCAAAAGCGGGCTGTTGCTGCTCTGGTCGGCGGATAAGGCGTATTTGCGCGCCGGCCATTTTTCCGCGGACGCAATGATCGCCTTTGTGCGGCAGATGATCATTCGCACCAATGCAGAGGGTCATCCGGCACATTTAATAACCGGCGAAATGGACTGGTATCTATCCAAGGCGCCTGGAGTCGAAGAGATCCATGAATATGAGCGCCGGTTGAATTTCCTGCAAGACGAGTTTCCTCAGGTGACGATCGTTTGCCAGTACGACGTTTCCCGCTTCGACGTTGAAGCAGCCATCGAGGCTTGCTGCACCCACCCCCTAGTCGAATGGCGTGGTCAATTGCACACCGGTAGTTTTTGATGGAGGCGCGTCGGCCGAACTACCGATGGCCAGGGCGCGATATTCGCCTATGCCCCTCCGACGATCCTGGTATGGAGCGGAGCTTTCGCGGCCGGCTTCAGATCAGCGGCCGCCGAGCAGGGCCCATGGGACTGCGGGGCGCCACCTCTGACGAGAGTTAAGAAGATTGCTAACTTGCCTGCTCGGGATACATCGGACCGGACCTACTCTCCGGTGGGACGCGGCCGCCAATCAAATTGTTTCCGCACTTCGGCTGACTGACGATCCTATTGCGGAGAGGCTCGAAAGCCTATCGACCGTGGAAATCGATGCCAGCCCGCGCAGCCCGCCGTTATCGGCAGCAAGAACATGTATGTTAATACAGCCAACTCCGCGAGCACGGATCGGAACTGCCGAGAGTCCGACTACGTAACGCCGCCGGGGTCCACCTCCGGTGGGCCCATAGATGGGAAGTCGCTGTGGCCAAAAGCGGTCCCCGAGAGTCCAAACGACCACATGTTGACATCGCCGTTGTTGGCGCCGGGATCGCTGGTCTCTACCTAGCTTCCCGTTTGCTCTCAGAACCAAAGTACCAAGTGAAATCGATTGCTTTGTTCGACACCGCCGATCGAGTGGGTGGCAGGATACTCAGTGTTTTTGTGCCGGAGGTTCCTTACATCGCAGACCTTGGCGCCATGCGTTATCTCCCCGAGCAAATTCTCACCCGTTCGATTATTCAAAACCGGTTGCAGCTTGAATGTTCAGATTTCACATTTGAAACAGAAGGCTACTTTCTGCGTCGAAAATATATCTCACAAGAGGCTTTCGCCGCAGCACGAGCGATGAATCCTCCACGGAACGCATTTCCGTACGATGTCGATGACTCAGAAATTGGAAAAACCCCAATTGAACTCATTGTATTATCGATTCAGAGAGCGCTTCGAGCCCTGGAATTGCCACCTGAGATCGGCCACCGGTCGGAAACAAAAGTCATATCGATTGGAGTGCTAGAACAAAAATTGCGTGATTTGAGCGA
>Ga0187783_10002614_pt1 | contig 13328 bp, 11 predicted proteins | sample 1015_SJ02_MP02_2_FD_132471 | JGI IMG/M metagenome (GOLD analysis project Ga0187783, IMG submission 132471) | Tropical peat soil microbial communities from peatlands in Department of Meta, Colombia - 1015_SJ02_MP02_20_MG | ecosystem: Environmental > Terrestrial > Soil > Wetlands > Peat | place...
CCGATTCGCGCCAACCACCAAACCAAGGGTCAAGCATGCAATCAGGATCTCCCCGAGAGCGCCTACGATGAACGGGCGCAAGCCCTGTTTGGACATCTCGCGAAAGTTCGTACGCAGGCCGACGCCAGCGAACGTAAGCAGGAACGCCCATTTTGAGAGGTTTCCCAACGAGACGACTTGCCCCTTGCTGAAGACGTGAAAGCTGACGAGTAAGGAAATCAAAAGAAAACCGAGAATAAACTTGGGAAACTTTTTCCAGAGGAATGCAGCTTTGTGGGTAACGCTTTCGGCTTGCCCTCGGCCCGCCCAGTAGATCGCATATGCCAAGACGACAAAGCCAATCATGGCATTTCGCGCTGTCTTGGCGAGCACCGCCACTTTACCTGCGGCGTCCGAGTACAACGCACCAGCAGCGGTTGCCTCAGCGGTGTTGTCGACCCCCAACCCCGCCCACAATCCGTAGGAAACGTCGTTCATATGTAGGCTGTGAGCAATCGCCGGAAATGTGAACAGCGCTAATGCTCCCAATGCCAAAATCGCTGCGATCGCGAAAGAGGAATCCTCATCGTCGGCATCGATGGCACCTTTAGCGGCGATAATCGCCGACACGCCGCAGACAGCTGACCCAATGGCCAGCAGGGATATTAGCTTCGGTCTTAGCTTGAAAAGTCTTCCCAGAAAGGTCATCAATACCAGCGAAAGAGTGATTTCGACCACCACGAGTGCCAAGCTGATGCCACCCAACTTCAAAACGTCTGCGAGAACAAAGCGCGCGCCGAGAAGCACGATCCCGAGTTTCAGCCAGAACTCATAAGTGGCGATTCCAGACTGAAACAGTTTGGGAACAGACAGAGTATTGGAGATGACTAGGCCGATAAGAATTGCCCAAAGGACATACTCAATATTTGGGAAAGTCCAGTGATGTGCTTTGGCGTAGAGGTTAACGGAGCGCTCCAGAATCTTGGCTGCGTATCCGATACCAGCAAGCAGAAGAACACCGGGAACGACACCGAGCGTATTTAACGGTCGATTATCGGATGCCACGCGCGACAGCGTTGAGGATGCCATGACCTTCCTCCGTCAATAATGTGATTTACATTGTTCTTCGAGCGCTACCATGGCACGTTCTTAAGAACGTCGAGCCTCACAGCCAAAGCCACCAAAAGCGCGACGATCACGGCCCAAGTGTCGAGCGATAGCGAGTGGTTGCTGGAGGATGTTGAGTTGTCTGTGGTTGACATTCAGAATCTCCTTATAATCACGATCTACCCACAAAGAAAGGTCTATGCTTACCGGCATTTCGGTGCCGGTTCTTCTTGATTGGCGGCGCCCACCATTGCGACGACCGCTGAGAGCCTGCGGCATCAGCCCGTGCCGCGACAGAATGTGAATGTGGCCCGCGAATCCTTCAGACTTAATAGCTACCGCCAAATCAATGCTAGTCAGACCAAAGCCGATCAGCAGTACATTGCCATCTTTGGGAATGTCGCGCCATGCGGTTGCCGACCACAGGGAGCGAACGTATCGCATGCTGTTCGCGCCGAGACCCGGAATGTTGGAGTTGCCTGGTGAAAAATTGCCTATCGAAAGCACAAGAGTTTGTGCAATTAATGTGCTGCTGTCGGCTAGTTGAACTTCCATTCCTGTTTGCTCATGCGAGATCGACAATACCTCACCATGAATCCACTGAAGTCTGTCGGCACAACCATGTCCTGTAGCTTCTTCCAGGAGGGAACCCACATATCGTCCGTAAACGGCTCGGGGAAGGAAGGTCGTCGCTTGAACGGTGCGCCCATAGTTCGCTTTCGCCCACTGCAAAAAATGATCCGGCTCCTCTGGCAAAGCACTCATGTTGCAAGCCGGAACATTGAGCAGATGGCAGGGGTACCTTGTACCGTAGGCGAGCCCGCGGCCCGGCACTTGTCCCTTATCAACAACAGCGATGGATAAGCTTGGCCCGCGGCGCAACAATTGGACGGCGAGCAGAGTTCCGCTAAACCCGCCTCCGACCATGACAGTGTCGAATCTTGCATTGCTCAAATTCTTACGCCTCTTGTGCCGAATCCCCGGCGCCGCTAAAGAGCAACATGAGAACGCCATAGCCTATATATATGATAGACATCATGCACATTACGGGCAATTCGGCGGCCAGATCACGTTCAATCCCGCTGTTGCTAAGTGTTGTCCGCCCAATCACTTAGGCGAAGGCCAAGCAAGGGGAATGACGTTGGCCGCCGGACTCTTTGGCCGATCGCACACCGGGGCCAGACACCAGGGAAAAGAGACCCTCCATTCGCCTCGCTGCAACTCATGATTTCCGTTGAATCTGAAACAGGGCCTCGGGATCCATGGCGGAGGCACGGCCGGCCCAAATCCAGGCGTAACGGCTAAGCAAGGTACCAGCTAGAAAACAAATGGCGGCGGCGCGGCGTACTGGGGCAGTGTCCGATGCGAGCCGCAGAATGAGCGCACCTGGCCCCGCCATTACTCCCGCGATGCGAAACGCGGTCGCACTCTTGCCGCGATGCAGCGGCGCATTCACAGACAATCGGCTGAGTTCGAAGTGAACTCCAAGTAATGTCTCGATTACAGCTGCCACGACACCAATGACTTGCGTCGGAGTTATGAGAAATCCCAGCAGTTCGAGGACCCCTGCGGCGCCACCCAATGCCGCGGCCAGAAAATGTGCAGGTAGCGCGCGGCGATTGTGGGACCAGACGGGATTCGCAGTCGCGCCGATCAGCACGCCGGTGTAGGCGGCGAGAATCAGGCCGGTCAGAGCAGCTGTGCATTCTCCTGCCCAATTCGCTCCTACAATCAATATGTCTGTATACCCTCGCGCGAGCAGTTCTTTTGCGAGAAGAGCAACGAACGTACAACCTGAAAATAACACCAAGATCCACACGCCGACTGACATCGGCGACTGGATCTTGGCCACGCGCAGCATGGCCAGAAAGCGCTCTGGCCTTCCCAGATCGGCGATGAGAAAGACCGGACAAATTGCGGCGCCGATCAAGGCCACCCACAGAGCACTGCGAACAAGGGCCGCCTCGTTGCCGAAGAGTTGTGCGACTAGTGCAAGGCAGGCCGACAGGCCTGCGATGCCGCCGATGAAGAAATACAGTGGTACTTCCCACGTCCATACCGGCGCCTTCAGCACCGGAAGGCCATAATAGCTCTCTCGTCCGCGGATTTGCGGCGCACGCGATGGACGACTGCCACGCGGAGCGGACTCTGCCGCCGCTTTTCGAATTTCGTCGAGTCGCTCTTCAGTCGCCTTCGCGGCTGGCGTTGAGGGATTGGAAGACAAGGCAAAGATTCCGTTAAAAGGCAAAAGCGACACAGATGATACCGAAAGCGATCGCAGCGCAGATAAGGGCGGAGGTCCACGCACTTTTCAGATAAGCCGTGGGCGCTTCGGGGGCGGGAGGGAAATTGTAGTTTTCCGGCTCGCCCAGAATGACAAAGAAAGCGTGCACGCCCTCGACGCTCGTTTCCTGCGGATCGTAGAGGCGGGCATCATGATATCCCCGCTCACGTAATTCGTGTACGCGGTTCTTGGCGCGCTCCTGGAGTTCATCCAGTTCGCCGAATTGAATCGACTGCGTCGGGCACGCCTTGGCGCAGGCAGGAATGAGGCCGGCTTTTTGGCGGTCATAGCAGAACGTGCATTTGAAAGCGCGGCCGTCGTCCGGACGGCGGTCGATCACGCCGAAGGGACAAGTGACGACGCAGTAACCGCAGCCGTTGCAAACATCTTTTTGCACAAGCACCGAGCCGACATGGGTGCGCATGATCGCCCCGGTGGGGCAAGCTTCGAGGCAGCCTGCCTTACCGCAATGTTTGCAGACATCGGAAAGAAAAACCCAGCGGAATGGATCGGTTGTCTCCGCAAGCTGCGGTCCGGCGGCTTCGGGCTGCTCTAGAAACATGACGTGCCGCCATGTGGACGCACCAAGACTCTGCGTGTTGTCGTAGGACAGACCGGTCCACGTCATTCCGTCGGCAGGAACTTCGTTCCATTCCTTGCAGGCTACTTCGCAAGCTTTGCAGCCGATGCATAAGGTCGCATCTGTGAGGAATGCGGAAACCCTCATTCCGGCACCTTTTGTGCTGCGAGAAGTTCTCTTATCCTTTGTGCGTTGTCAGCATGTCTTCCGCGAAGAAGGTTACATAATAAGCCTTTCGATTCCATGATGCGCACGTTGGGCTCCTCCGAGATTGCGATCAAATCGTTGCCGATATCGCCTTTCACCAGCCCTGAATATCCCCAGTGAAAAGGCACTCCCACCTGGTAGACCCGCTTGCCTTCGATCTCAAGTGTTTGTACTCGGGGAGTAATGAGAGCGTGCGCCTCGATTGCGCCTCGCAGACTAACGATTGTGACCCACTCTCCCTGCCGGATGCCGAGTTCGGCAGCCATTTCCACCGAAATCTCACAAAACATTTCCGGCTGTAGTTCGGCAAGGTGGGTTAGTGTGCGCGTCATTCCTCCGGCAGTGTGATGTTCTGTGAGGCGGTAGGTGGTCATCACGTAGGGAAAACGCGAGTCAGGCGACGACGCATATTCGTTGCCGATGCGCTTCTTGCTCATGGCAACGGGGTTGATCTGTTGTTTGGGATAGATGGGATTGCGAATCGGCGATTCGAGGGGCTCATAGTGAGCGGGCAAGGGGCCGTCAGCCAACCCGTTCGGTACCCAGATCCATCCGAGACCGTCGGCGTGGAGGATGAATGGCTTATCGCCTGCAAGCGCATCATCTCCTTCTGCGCTCTCGTTGGGAACGTAATTCGGCGGCTTAGTGGCGACGAAATCCGGCACATCGTTGCCCATCCACTTTTTGTTTGGGCAATCCCACCAGACCAGTTTCTTGCGCTCGCTCCAGGGGTTGCCGTCGGGACGGGCCGAGGCACGGTTGTAGAGAATGCGACGATCGGCCGGCCAAGCGAAGCCCCAACCGTGTCCGTAGAAATCCTTCGAGGTGCGCTGGTTGGCGCGATTCTCGCCCGGCTTGGGAAATACACCAGAATAGATCCATGCGCCACAAGCGGTCGAGCCATCCGCCTTCAGTGCACCGAATCCCGGGACCAGTTGGCGATCGGCCACGGCGTAGCCGTTAATTTCCTGCAGAACCTCTTCCGCAGAAGGCTCGGCATGAGGGCCTTCGGTCGTGTAATTCCAGGTCAGCGCCAGCAGGCCGGCGTTCTTCGAATGAGGGTTCTTCTTCGCCTTCTCGCGCAACAGGTTCCCGAGATGAAACATGAACCAGTTTTCACTACGACTATCACCGGGAGGATCGACGGCTTTTTCGTGCCACTGCAGCAATCTCTGCGTGTTGGTGAAAGTCCCGTCTTTTTCGGCATGGCCGGCCGCCGGCATCAGAAAGACTTCGGTCTGAATATCTTCGGGCCGGACCTCGCCACTCTTCACCTCCGGAGCATCCCGCCAGAAAGAAGAGGTCTCTGTATCCACCAGATCGCGCACCACTAGCCATTTCAGCTTCGATAGTGCGCGGCGCTCCATGCCGGAGTTTGGTCCGGCTACAGCTGGATTTTCGCCCATGATGAACATTCCATCCATTTTGCCATCCATCATGTCGAGCCAATACCCCTGATGAGAGTGGTCGCCAGTGAGGCGCGGAAGCCAGTTGAAACCGAACTGATTCTCCGGCGTCGCTGCATCGCCGTAGTACGCCTTTAGCAAGCTGACGATGTACTTATCGAAATTTCTCCACCATCCTGTGCGCGGAGAGTTCTGCGCGATGTACTTGGCGAGACTTTTCGAGGATTCTCCGAATCTCGGCATATTCAGATAGCCTGGCAGGATATCGAACAACGTGGGAATATCGGTACTGCCCTGAATCGAGGCGTGGCCGCGAAGCGCCATAATTCCGCCGCCGGGACGTCCCATGTTGCCGAGCACAAGTTGCAGAATCGCGGCACAACGGATGATCTGCACGCCGGAAGAATGTTGCGTCCAGCCGACCGCGTAACAGATTCCGCCGGTTTTGTCCGGTCCAGAGGCTCTGCAATAAATATCGGCGGCGCGCAGAAATGATTCCTTCGAAATTCCGCAGTATTGTTCAACCAATTCGGGTGTGTACCGCACGAAGTGACGCTTCACAAGCTGAAAAACGCACCGTGGATCCTGCAGCGTCTCATCCTTCTTATAGCTGTTGAGGTCGGGGACTGGAATCGGCGGAGTCTCGCCGCCGGGAGCTTGGCCGCCGCGTTGATCGGCGCCTTCGTACCACCAGGTTTTCGGATCGTAACATTTCAGATCAGCCTTCCAGCCGGAGAAAACTCCTTCGAGTTCCTCAGTGTCGTGAAAATCCTGCGAGATGATGACGGGCGCATTCGTGTAGTGGACCAGATATTCGCGGAAAAACAATTCGTTCTCCAGCACGTAACGGATCAAAGCTCCAAGAAAAATAATGTCCGAACCTGCGCGCAGCGGCAGCCAGATGTCAGAAACTGCGGAAGTCCGGCTGAAACGCGGATCGACATGGATAACCTTGCCTCCCTTCTCCTTTGCCTCAATAATCCACTGGAACGCGACGGGATGGTTCTCCGCCATGTTCGATCCCATAATCAGAATCGCATCGGAGTTCAGCATGTCCTTGGGGGCGGTCGTGGCACCACCGCGTCCGTAAGTTGTGCCCAGACCGGGCACAGTGGAACTGTGTCATATCCGGGCCTGGTTGCTGATACAAACCATCCCCAGGCCCGCTGTGAATAACTTTTTGATGAGGTAATTTTCTTCGTTGTCGAGGGTGGCGCCGCCGAGATGGCCGATGGCGACGGTCTGCATGAGCATTTGGCCGTCACGAGTTTCGACGAAGGAGTGTTCGCGGCTCTGCCACAGCCGGTCGGCGATCATCTCCATTGCCTTGCTCAACTCGAGATCCTCCCACTCACGCGAGAATGGGCGACGATACTTAACCTTCATCAAGCGTTGCGAGTGGGTTAACAGTTCGTAGCTCGCGGAACCCTTAGGGCATAGGCGACCGCGGGACAACGGCGAATCGGGATCGCCCTCAATCGAAATCAATTGTCCGTTCTTGTGAAAGGCAAGCTGCCCACAACCAACAGCACAATACGGGCACACGGAGCGGGCGACGTTAGCGCCGTGATTCTTCGGAAGCAGATTCGCCGTCTCGTCGCTCATCGCCTCCGGACCGGTACCGTCTCCGCCATACACAATCTGGCGAACGAGCGGCCAGCGTAAGGCTAACTCTCTGAACATCGAGCACTCCTAACAGGAAGATGCCGCGAGATCCTGCGCGTTTCCATAAAAAGCAAAATACAGCGCGACCCTGATAGATTCTTGCAATTGCCTTGACAGCCGTCTGTGTCGGGACTATACGTAACGCGTCACACAATAAGGTATTGGTGGGCTCGGGTCAAGGGGGCGGAGGAAACGATAGTGGGACAACATCTTCCGAATCGGTGGGGAATTGCAATCGCCGCGGTGATCATGCAGATTTGCCTTGGGGCGGTTTACGCCTGGAGCGTATTCGTCAGGCCGCTGGTGGCTCTTGAGCATTGGACCCTCACACAAGTTTCGCTTTCCTTTACGATCAATGTTTTTTTCATTGGGGTGGGAACAGTGATCGGTGGATTGTGGATGACTCGTGTCGGTCCGAGAAAAGTCGCCACGGTTGGTGGCATCATTTACGGCCTAGGCTACGTCCTTTCTTCTTACGCAGCCGCCCATCAATCGCTCTCCTTGCTTTATCTTTCCTACGGTGTGCTCGCTGGAACCGGCGGAGGCATGGGCTATATCTGCCCGGTTGCAACCGTCGCCAAATGGTTCCCCGACATGCGCGGAGTGATGACCGGTCTGGCGGTGACCGGGTACGGCGCGGGTGCTCTGCTGATGGGGCCGATTGCTGCACGGCAAATCGTTTCGGTTGGTGTACCCACCACCTTTTTTATTTTTGGAATTGCCTACTTCATCGGAGTAGTAGTGACGGCGCAGTTCTATGCGAACCCACCAGAAGGTTGGCGGCCCGCAGGCTGGGTTCCGAAGACCGCCGTCGCCAAGGCCGCTGGGACTTACGAATACACCGTGAAAGAAGCGATGGGAACGTGGCAGATCTGGGCGCTGTGGTTGATGCTCTTTCTCAACGTTTCAGCGGGCATCATGATCATCAGCCAAGCCTCGCCCATCGCGCAGCAGCAGGCGCACATGACGGCGATCGAGGCCGGCAAGATGGTAGGCTTGCTGGGAATCTTCAACGCTGCCGGGCGTTTCTTGTGGGCCTGGATTTCGGACTATTTTGGGCGTGCTCGGGTTTATTTCCTGTTGTATCTGATCCAGGCGGGAATCTTCTCCTTTTTGCCACGAATCGACACCCAGGCGGAGCTGTTCGTGGCGTTCGCCGCGATTTACTTGTGCTACGGCGGCGGCTTCGGCACCATGCCTTCGTTCACTGCCGATTATTTCGGCGCCAGGTTCATGGGCGGAATCTACGGATGGATCCTGCTGGCTTGGGGAGTGGGAGGGGTAGTGTCTCCGATCATGATTGCGCGAATGCGCCAAGCGACAGGAACTTACTCCACCGCGATTCACATTATTGCTGGAGTGATGGTAGTGTCGTTGATTTTGCCCGTGATCGTGCGTCCACCCAAGCGGAGGGAGGCCGCACAGACGCTATCCACCGCTCCGGCCTCGTGAGTGCCTAGCTGTTTGCCATTCTAGAGAGGTTTGGCCAAACTCTCCTGCTGACGACTGGACGCGAAATAGTGGTGGTAGTGGTTCTGGCACTTCGGATTGAAGTTCGCTCCGCAAACCGCACACCGATGGCCGCCATTTATGTACTTACGGATGCTCAGTTCTGATCGGCAAACGCCCCACAGGATCGCCTTCTGCAGAAAACTACGTCGGGCTCCTCCTGGAATAGCGGCCCTGGATCAGGCTCCCGATTTCAGCGTCCATAGTGCGCAACGAAGACTGCCTTGCCGAGCAAATGATCCTTCGCGGTCGAGACCACCATCGCACCACTGGAGTCGGCAGGTACGTCGAGCTTCTCGACGCTCAAAGCATACACGGTGAACGTGTAGCGATGCGGAGGATCTCCCTTGTCAGGGCAGGGTCCGTGATAGGCGTCGTTTCCGAGATCGGTGCGCCCTTGCATCGTGTCCGCAGGCAATACCGTGCTGTGCTCTACTCCAGCTCCCTTGGGCAGGCGGTGAGTATTTGCCGGGAGGTCATAAACAATCCAGTGCCACCACCCGGAGGGATCGCCGTGCTCGTCCGGATCGAACAACGTCAGAACAAAACTCTTGGTTCCGGCCGGCTCATCGCTCCACTGCAGAGGAGGCGACATATTTCCACCCGTGCATCCGAAGACATTTGCGGTGTAGACTTCGGGAACTTTTGCGGCCAGTTGCTTATCCGGACTGGACAAGACAAACCTTTCCCCAACCTTCGGTTTTGTTTGTGCAGCGCAGTCGCTCGAGTGTGATCGAAGCGACGGCCAGAAACAGCAAGCCGGAAACACGGAGTATGCGATTTGTGGTCATTTCATCCCTCTGCTTCACAGCTTTCATCACTGTCCATCCTTGCGGACTACCGACGCCTTATGGCTCAGCGCCCACACATAAGCCGCAACAGCCGAAGCTTGGGTATCGGAGAGCTGTGCTCCACCCATCGGCGGCATCGGACTGCGATATTGCTTCGGCTTGGGCACGCCGTCCGTGATCACCTTTAAAATTCCGGCTAGACTGCCGTCGCTCCACATCCACTCGTTCTTGGTCAGATCCGGTCCGAGTGGAGTACCCGTGCCCTTCACCCCGTGGCAGCCCGTACAGCCCGCTCCGCCCACCTGACCCTGATAGATGCGATACCCTAATGCGATCATTTCCGGCGACGAGCCTTCCGGAACAGGAAGATCGGCGGTGTTGCTTTCCGGTGGCGCAGACTCCGCCTGGACGATCCTGCCGGCCGGTGCTGCATTGCTGGGGCATGGCGTCGTCTTTGGCGCTGGTTCAGCCGGGTCGCCCGTGTACGTGATGCGATAGATTCGTCCGCGAATATCGTCGGAAACGTAGAGCGCTCCATCGGGCCCAACGGCAAGACCCGAGGGGCGATGCGCGGCGCCTTCGGGAGTCTTCACGGAACCAGCGAAGCCGTCCGCGAAGATTTCGCAATTGCCCGATGCGTGAGGTCCACGCAGCGGCTGGAACACGACGTTATATCCGCCTTGCGGGTAGGGCGCACGATTCCACGAACCATGGAAGGCGATGAAAACTCCATCGCGATAGCGTACCGGAAACTGTTTTTGGTCGTAGCGAACCATTGCATTCGGAGCCCAGTGGGCCGGAAAAGCGGCGGCAGGTCCCAGCTTATGCGCGCAGATTCCTACCGTCTTCCCTCCATCGCCGCCATACTCAGGGGCGAGGACTAGCTTTTTCTGGATGCCATCGTAATAGCATTCCGGCCAGCCGTAATCGCCACCGGACTTCAACAGCAGCAATTCCTCGGCCGGCAGCGTTGCTTCTTTGGAGGGTTCGTAGAGGTCAGGCCAATTCGAATGTAGTTGATCGCGTCCGTGCTGTGTGACAAACAGATTGCCGCCTGCGTCGAAGGCAAAACCTTCCGCGTTCCGGATTCCCGTGGCGTAGCGATCCGCAGAAGAAAACTTCTGGTCCGTTTTGGTGGCGTCGAAGCGCCATACGCCGCCGCGGGTCTCGAGTTCCGTGCACGGGTTAGAACCGGGAACTTCGGGCTGCCGGTTCTGGGGCTGGCACGAGTTCGTTGCCGAGGCGACATCGACATACAGCGATCCGTCTTTCCCGATAATGAAAGGGTGCATCGGATGATCGCCACCGAGTGGCAATCCCGAAACGATGGTTTCGGGCGGGGTTTGTGGCACTGGCGGACCCGTCGGTAGTGTGTACCGCACAATTCGATCGTTGATCTCAGCGTAAACCGATCCGTTATAGATGCCGATGCCAGTGCCGCCTGCTCCCCCTGTCTTTTGAGTTTCGCCAAAGCGTTCAATCGTATCTGCTTTTCCAGTTCCCGATTTGTCCGGCAGAGCGACGAGAAAACCGCCCTCAGGAACCTTATCGAAATCGTAGTAATCTCCCGACCAGGTATTGACGTAAAGCGTTCCGTCCGAACTCGCCGCAATGTGGCGCGCGTGACCGATACCGTCTGCAAATACCGTCGCGCAAAATCCCGCCGGTAGCGTCAATCCTGCACTGTGCGCGCATGAACTCTCTTTTTTGTTCGGCACAGTGGTTTTGTTTTGCGCCCTGATCGTTGAACCTAAGCACAACACGGCGACAGAAAGTCGAAATACAGATCGGCGCGACAGTCGCATCAAGGCCTCCCCCAAAAGCTCTAAGAGAACGTCGCGAGCGATTTTATTACACATTGATTGACTTTTGGCTGGCGATCGCCTCGCAAATAAAGCCAGGGTGTAACTTTTCAAGTGTGAGAGACTCCAACCTTGTGGCAAATAGCGGCGCCCTGGAGCATATTTTTCAGTCCGGCATCCCCCGGCATCGGTCGGACTGGCCATGCTGCTGAGGGCCTCAGGACTCGCCTACAATGTGCTCCGTGTTGCGGGCGCAGGCTATCTGTTCTTTCTTGGTCGCAAGACGTTTGCGCAATCAGGCTTGTCATTGGTACATAACGGTAGGTTGGATTTCGCTCAGGATAGGAAATCTGCGGGAATGGGCGATTCGCGAGACTGGTTTGTTCGAGGGGTTTTGACGAATTTGCTGAATCCCAAAGTCGGTATTTTTTATGTAACATTCCTGCCCCAGTTCATTCCCACTGGTGTAAGCGTTGTGGCATTCAGTATGCTGCTCGCGAGTATTCTCGCCATCGAGGGTGCTCTCTGGTTTGGCATTCTGATCGCTGCTGTGGGGCGTGTTTCTGATCGGCTGCAGCAAGCGCGAGTGGCAAAAATATTTGGATCGCATTACTGGAGTAGTCTTCGTTGGCTTTGGATTTAGCCTGCTGTTCGATGACAGGCGGTAAACGACAAAAAAGAGGGTATCGGCGATGTTCGACAGTCCTGCGTCGGACACGATTCGTAGACCTCAGAAAATCGTCGACCTCAGAAAGTTGTTGCGCAGTATGTGTCGTGTCACTCCGTTCTGTGATCACCAGCCAGGCAGGAGCGGCGATTGCTGCACCGGAGCTTCGCGAGTGGATTGCCAAACCCGCCAGTTTGCTTCTTGAGCATCCTCGCGTCGAAGAGAACATGGCTATGTGCGTCCACGATTAGGGTTGCTCTTCCGGAATTCCGAAGGATATCGGAGTATTAAATGGGAATCTGCAGCGTTAAATTGACCTTCTACCAGACTTTATACACTTGTCCCGTCTGGGCTCCCCCAACACTTCTGGCGTAGGCTAGCGCCACACGTCGAGCAGGCACCGCTTCATAACCAGGGAAATAGTGGCCATATGCTCCCATCGATTCCTGCAATATGGTCGGACTGACGGCATTAATTCGCAGTCCGCGGGGCAATTCAATTGCCGCAGCGCGAACAAAGCTCTCGACCGCACCATCCACCATCGATTCACTTGTTCCCTCTCGAATCGGAATCTCGCTGGTGCTTCCGCTGGTTAGTGTAAAAGAGCCGCCGTCCTTCAGAGATGCTTGGCCCGCTAACACTAAGTTCACCTGTCCCATAAGTTTGTCCTGCAATCCAACCTGGAATTTGTCGAAGCTCATCCTGTCCAGAGGGTCAAAATGTACATGGCCGGCAGCACACACGATCGCATCCAGCACTCCAACTTCTCTAAACAGCTGCGAAACGCTCTCACGGTTCCGAATATCAACCCGAAAATCACCGTGCGACCTGCCAGCTTTTACTATCTGATGATGAATACTCAATTCTTCTAGCACCGCCCGACCAATCGGCCCACTAGCGCCAATTATTAATATCCTCATTGGCTCATCCTGATCGCCTCATGGACACGTCGTGTGCAGGAGCATCGATCATCGGAACGCGACTTTGCTCAGTCCTCGTACGCCCCCTAGTGCAACATTTGGCTGCCCCCCAGGGACCTCTCGCACATCGCGCCGCCTGCCGTTGCCGTCTCTGAATCTGAGATCGCGCCCGGGTGATATGGCACACTTTCTTGCAATGATGATTCGGTGTCTCTAGGCTGTCGAGCTTGTGATGACCCCTGTTCTTCCTGTGCTTGGAACTAGGCCACAAGCCCCACACAGGAGCGAAAACCGAGAGATGGCTATCCCTGCGGTCGAGTCTTCGCCTGTTCCATTGCGATCTGATTGATATGCGCGAGGGCTTTTGCTCCCGAAGCTCCTTCGATGGCCTTGACGGCGATGTCTTGGACC
>Ga0187783_10002615_pt1 | contig 13326 bp, 10 predicted proteins | sample 1015_SJ02_MP02_2_FD_132471 | JGI IMG/M metagenome (GOLD analysis project Ga0187783, IMG submission 132471) | Tropical peat soil microbial communities from peatlands in Department of Meta, Colombia - 1015_SJ02_MP02_20_MG | ecosystem: Environmental > Terrestrial > Soil > Wetlands > Peat | place...
ATGTTCGTCCGGGGAATGGGCAAGTCGTTCGGCCGTGTGGCTCCCAGCGTGGCTCCCGGGCGGCCAGCGGCATGGTCCTAGACTCCGAGATAATCCAGGCGTGAGCGGCCCTCCAATTTCCGGTAGCGCGTCGCGGTTCGTGACGCATTATTTCGGCGCCTCCGGCCGTGCGTGGCTGGAACAGCTTCCCGAGGTGATTGCCAGCGCGGCGGCCAGGTGGGGCCTGGCGGTCGAACACGCCCTGGACGGAGGGCTGTTGTCATGCGTGCTGGCCGTGCGCTGCCGCGATGGCAGTGCGGCGGTGCTCAAGATCGCCGGTCCGTGGACTGCTGCCCGCCATGAGGCGGTGGCGCTGGAGCACTGGGACGGCGGACCGGCGCCACGGCTGCTGGACTTCAATGAGCACCTGTCGGCGCTGCTGCTTGAGCGGATCTGGCCCGGCGATGAGCCCGTAGATTTGTCCTGTGATCAGGTGGCGCAGCTGATCCGCGCGCTGCACGTGAGGCCGCCCGTCGGCTCGCGGATCGCCGTGCTGCCGTCGCTGGCCGAACTGGTCGAGGACCGGTTCGTGACGGCAGGCACAGAGGCGGCGGGGCGCTCAGAGACAGACCTCGCCGACCTGGCCCCCAGGATCCAGCGGGCCCGCGTGGCCGCGGCCGAGCTGCTGGGCGGCTTCGCCGGGCCGGGCATGCTGCTGCACGGCGACCTCGAACAGCGCAACATCGTGCGGTGCCAGCGGCGCGGCCTGGCGGCCATCGACCCGATGCCGTGCGTCGGTGATCCCGCCTACGACGCCGCCTACTGGGCAGCCGAAGGACAACAGACGGCCGACCTCGAACAGCGATGCCACGATCTGGCCCGGCATGCCTCCCTGGATCCTGGCCGGGTCCTGCGCTGGGCATCGATCATCACGCTCGTGGAGCAGTAGCCACCACGTGCGAATCGCAGACCCGCGTTTGGCGTTAAGCGGGCACGGCGAAACAAGGCAGCGGGAACGGCTGGCTATCCCCGTGTGCAATTTCGTGCAATTCCCGGCTCTAGCGGGACTGTGAGGAAGGCGCGGAATCTAACATCTCACCTGGTCAGGGCCAGGCGCGCCTGGCGCGCTCGGAGGGACTCGAACCCCCAACCTTCTGATCCGTAGGAGTGGGCAAGCCGTCGCAGCCTTGGCTACAAGGAGCGGTGACCTAGATAGTTCAGGCGGCCGGAGCCAAGAGGGTGCCTCGGTCGACCCTGGACTCATCGCGGTTGCCATAGCGCTCGCGGAGTGCCTGCCAGGCTTCCAGCTTCTCCGGGCGCATCCGCTCGCCGTCGTACAGGTCGTGCACGTAGCAGCCCAGCACGCTCTCCCCGCCTGGCCCTAGGAACTCCACTACCAAGACCTCCCGCCCGGGGAAGGAGGGGAACGGGTAGGGTCCGCGCACGAAACGGACCCCGGTGATCTCATCGACCCGCACGTCCATCGTCCAGTTCGCCGTGTCGTCGCCGAGTACGACGTGCCACCAACGCCGGTCGGCTGGTCCGCGGAACACTGGCGTGGTCATGCCGGTCAAGTGCGCGGTCCACCAGCCGACGCCGAAGACAAAGGCGCGCAGCCCGGACTTCGACAGGTCGGCGATCAGGCGTTCCAGTTCGCTGGCGGGCTCGCTGATGTCTACGATCGTGGTCATCTCGCGCCTGCTCCTCACCTGGGATGGTGTCGTCATCGGTGCGAACACGATGCCGCCCAGGATCGATACCCGACAGCCCGCCAGACGGCCAGGTTGGAGGGCCGCGCCTGCTACAGCGTTAATGGCACGGCGACGTTCTGGTCAGTCCCAGGGCATCGGAACATAGGACTGGCAGTCAGGCTGCTCGCGGCCGGGCCACTCGGCACAAAACGACCGGCGGCACGGGCCGACGCGATCGATGAGCTGTTCGGGGCGTGACGTGAGCGGTCTCGGCTACAGTCGGGCCGGTTCATGATCGCAAGTGGCCTGTGGGCTGGCGCGCTCGGAGGGACTCGAACCCCCAACCTTCTGATCCGTAGGGTTACGCTCGGTTACGCAGGCTTCCTGACCTGCGCTGATTTCCAGGATATCGCGTGGTCCGGCTCTCGCATCCCGGATTTCTCAGGTTTCCCATTGGCAGATCCATTGGCAGCTTGCGGGCTCATGTCGTGACCTGCCTGAGCCGGGCAGTCGGTTCAGCGGGGTGTACAGGTATCGGATCCAGTCACGTACAGTGACGTACTGCGCTTGGCCTCCACGCGGGATCCCGATCATCTGGCCGCGGTGTCTGCTCCCATCGAGGGCGGCCTGCGGAAAAGGTCGCTCACCCAGCGGCCCGGCGCGGTGACCGCTTGCGCCGGGCCGGTTCTAACGCCCCACAGCTGGCCAGCAGCAAGGGGAGCGGGGCGGGCGTGCGAGCCCCGCGAGGACCGGGCATCATTAGCGGGTGGCCCGGCATCTGCGTCTTGGCGAGTTCCTGCTCGGAGTCGAGGGGATCGCGCTCATGCGTCATCTGTTCGACGACGATGCGCAGGCGGCGACACGGCTTGCCGAGATCCGGCGTATCGCCTGCGGCGCCGAGGCCGTCTACCAACTGGGTGCTGATGTACCGATCGTGGACGTTGTCAGCGGCTACGCCCGCTGGTCGCAGACCTACGACAACCCCGGCAATCCCCTCATCCACCTCGAGCAGCCCGTCGTCTGGTCCATCTTCGATGCCGTCGCGCCGGGCATGGCCCTGGACGCGGCGTGCGGCACCGGCCGTCACGCACGCCGCCTCGCCGAACTCGGTCATCACGTCATGGGGGTGGACGCGTCGCCGGCGATGCTGCAGAAGGCCAGGGCGGCGCTGCCCCAGGCCACCTTCCGCGACGGGGACCTCAGCGCGCTCCCGCTGGAGCCAGCCAGTGTCGATCTGGTGGTGTGTGCGCTGGCGCTCGAGCACGTCGCCGACCTCGGCAGGGCCATCGCCGAGCTGAGCCGGGTGCTGCGCCCCGGCGGGCGCATGGTCCTGTCCGGCCTGCATCCCGCAGCCGCCGCCCTCGGAGGGGCCGCATACTTCCAGGACGCCGCTGGTGGTGCCGGCGTCGTCCAAGGCTACGGTCATCTCCACAGCGACTACCTCAACGCATTTCACCAGTCCCAGCTGGTGATCCAGCAGTGCCTTGAGCCACGCATCGGGCCCGCCGAAGCGGCCATGCAAGGTCCCGCGACACAGTTCATCCCCGACGCCACCACGGCCGCCTACGTCGGCCTGCCAGGCGCCCTCATCTGGGAACTCGTGCGCAGCTGACCTCGCACGGCCACCCCGAGCCCCGGTCCAAGGTCCCCCGGCCAACTGCCTCAAGCAGACGCACACAACAACAGCGTCGGCGTGCCGACGGGACGGCGTTCCGGCACGCGCTATAGCTTCGCAACGCATCGCCTGAGGCGCGATATCCGCCGTTATGATCGGTTTCCGCCTGTAGCCTTCGGGTTCTGGTGGCCGCGCTAAAGGAATGCTATGTGGCAGCGCCCTCACGTTCGCGGAGCGCCTGCCACATGCCCCGGGTCATCTCGTACTCGACCTCGCCCAGCTCTGTCCCGGGAAACGGGACCTCCGAGGAGGGGAACGTCCGCACGTACCGCATGCCGATGGCCTGCAGCACGTGCCGGGATGCGGTGTTCACTGACATCGTCTGCGCGATCACCCGGTTCTGCCCGACGGTGGCGAAGGCGTGCCGCAGCAGGGTGCGGGATGCCTCGCTGGCCAGGCCTTGCCGCCAGTACCGGCGGACCAGGCGGTAACCCAGGTCCGAGACGGCGGGGTCATCGGGCTGGTCCGGGCCGTGCGCGGGCGGGAGCATCATGAGCCCGGCGAACTCGCCCTCCTCCTCCGATGTCGGCGGCGCGGAGTCGCGCGTGCCGCTACCGGAACCGAACGCCATCCAGAAACCCAGGCCATCCACCCTGCCGGTCAGGGCCATCCTCCGCGCGTGGGACTCGGCGACCTCTGTCGCCGACCGCGCTCGCCCGCCGAGGTAGCGGAGCACTTCTGGATCGGAATCGAGCTGGATCTCCAGGTCGAGATGGCGGTCGGCAAGCGGGACCAGCAGGAGGCGGGCTGTCCGCAGGACAGGCTGAGGCACCTGGCCACGATCGCAAGCCGGCACCGGCAGCGCAACCCCTTTTGCCGCCGCCCGCTCTGACCCTGCCACAGGATCGCGGCGGCCGTCACACCCTGCCACAGACAAAAGCCCCGGCCGTCGCACGTGTACCCACCCTACCTGGGATCGCGTGACGTAGTCAGCCTTGCCTGATGCAGGCGATCATGTAACCGCCTTCGATCTGCTCGGCCGACGATTGGATCGCCGCGCCTGCCAGCCCGGCCGATATGTGCGGCTGTTGATTCGGGGCAGGTCGCGACGAGGCTGTCGAGATATGGGCAATCTGCATGTGGACGTGCAGCTGGGGAAACCGTGCTGTCGTGGCCGCTGGACGGGCGGTGCGGCTTGACCAGGGGTCACGGAGCTTGCTGGCCGTAGGCTTTGCGGGTGAGCGTTTGTCCCTCGTGCGGGTATGGCAACCAGGCCGGGGCGAAGTTCTGCTCGGAGTGCGGCGCGGCACTGGCCGCGGCGGAGCCGCTGGCCCGCGAGGAGCGCAAGGTCGTGACGGTGCTGTTCGCCGACCTGGTGGGGTTCACCGCCCGGGCCGAGCAGCTGGACCCGGAGGACGTCCGGGCGGTGCTGTCGCCGTACTACGCGCGGCTGCGGGCCGAGCTGGAGCGGTTCGGCGGGACGGTGGAGAAGTTCATCGGGGATGCGGTGATGGCGCTGTTCGGGGCGCCGGTGGCGCATGAGGATGACCCGGAGCGGGCGGTGCGGGCCGCGCTGGCGATCCGGGACTGGGCGGCCGAGCAGGGGCAGATCCAGGTCAGGGTCGGGGTGAACACCGGCGAGGCGCTGGTCACCCTGGGGGCCCGGCCGGGGCACGGTGAGGGGATGGCGGCCGGCGACATGGTGAACACGGCGGCGCGGCTGCAGGCCGCAGCGCCGGTGAATGGGATCCTGGTCGGCGAGCGGACCTACCTGCCGACGCGGGCGGTGATCGAGTACCGCCCGGCCGATCCGGTGGCGGCCAAGGGCAAGCGGGACCCGGTGCCGGCCTGGGAGGCGGTGCAGGCGCGGGCCCGGCTGGGGGCCGATGTCCCGCACCAGGCCAGGGCGGCGCTGGTGGGCCGGGACCGGGAGCTCGGGGTGCTGCGGGACGCGCTGGGCCGGGTACGGGCGGAGCGGTCCCCGCAGCTGGTCACGCTGGTCGGGGTGCCGGGGATCGGCAAGTCCCGGCTGGTCTATGAGCTGTCCCAGGTCGCTGAGGCGGACACCGAGCTGATCGCCTGGCGGCAGGGCCGCTCGCTGCCCTACGGCGAGGGGGTCAGCTTCTGGGCGCTGGCGGAGATGGTCAAGGCGCAGGCGGGCATCCTGGAAGATGACACCGCGGAGGAGGCCCGGGCCAAGCTGGCCGCGATGACCGAGCAGGTGCTGGGCGGGACGGCGGAGGCGGAGTGGGTGCGGCGGCACCTGGGCGCGCTGGCCGGCCTGAGCGGGGACGGCGCGGCGGCCGGCGGGGACCGGAGCGAGGTGTTTGCTGCCTGGCGGCAGTTCGTCGAGGCGCTGGCCGAGGCCCGGCCGCTGGTCCTGGTGTTCGAGGACCTGCACTGGGCCGATGACGGGCTGCTGGACTTCGTGGACTACCTGGCCGAGTGGGCCGGCGGGGTGCCGTTGCTGGTGGTGGGGACGGCGCGGCCGGAGCTGCTGGCCCGCCGGCCGGGCTGGGGCGGCGGCAAGCCGAATACGGTCACGCTGTCGCTGGCTCCGCTGTCCGATGCGGACACGGCGCGGCTGATCGGGTTGCTGCGCGGCCGTGCCGTGCTCGATGCGGGACAGCAAACCATGCTGCTGACGCAGGCGGGCGGCAATCCACTGTACGCCGAGCAGTACGTGCAGATGCTGGCCGAGCAGAGGGCCGGGCGGGAGCTGCCGGTGCCGGACTCGGTCCAGGGCATCATCGCAGCCCGGCTGGATCTGCTGGCCGCGGCGGACAAGCGGCTGCTGCAGGACGCTGCGGTGATCGGGAAGCTGTTCTGGCCCGGGGCGGTGCTCGCGCTCGGCGGCACGCCCAGCCGCGGGGAGCTGGACGAGCAACTCCACGAGCTGGAGCGCCGCCAGCTCGTCCGCCGCGATCGGGCTTCGTCGGTCGCGGGCCAGACGCAGTACGCCTTCACGCACGTGCTGGTGCGCGATGTGGCCTACGGGCAGATCCCGCGGGCGGCCCGGGCCGGCCAGCACGCCGCTGCGGCCGGCTGGATCGAGTCGCTGGGCCGCCCGGACGATCACGCCGAGATGCTCGTCTACCACTACCAGCGCGCGCTCGACCTGGCCCGCGCCGCGGGCCAGGTCACCGCGGAGCTGGTCCCCAGGGCCCGGGCCGCGCTGCACCGGGCCGGCGACCGCGCCTTCACCCTGAACGCTTACCCTGCGGCCGCCGGCTACTACCGGGCGGCGCTGGCGCTGTGGCCGCAGGACGCGCGCGGACAGCGGGCCGGACTGCTTCATATGCTGGGAGCCACGCTGTATGAGGTCGGCGAGCTGCACCAGGCCGAGGCTGCGCTGGCCGAAGGCTCCCAGGCGGCCACGGCGGCCCGGCTGCCCGGGCTGCAGGCCCGGATGGGTCTCCGGCTCGCGGAACTCCGCGCCCTGCAAGGCGCCCCGTTCGAAGAAGCCCTCGCAGAGTGCCGGGCAGCCACCTCAATCCTCGAGGCCGAGGGCGATCTTGAGGGTCTGGCCGAGGCGTGGCAGCTCACCGGCATGACCCGCATGTGGCTCGGCGACACACCCGCCGACCAGCAGGCTCTCGAGCGCGCCATCGCCTGCGCCCGGCAAGCCGGCTACCGCCGCGTGCAGATACAGGCCAGCATGTGGCTCGCCTGGACATTCCAGTCTTTGCCCGTCCCGGCCGACATGGCGATAGCCCGCGCCGAGCAACTGCTGCAGACGGCCAACGGCGAGCCGTGGGCCGAAGCCGACATCCTGATACCGCTTTCGCTGATCTACGCGTACGCAGGGCGCTTCGCCGACGCCCGGGACGCGATTGCGCGCTCCCGGTCGGTGTATGACCGCTCAGGAGCGAAAGTCAAATTGGCGCACGGCGCGTTCGCGGCCGGTTATGTCGAGCTGATCGCGGCAGACGCGGCGGCGGCCGAGCACCACCTGCGGGAGGCGTACGAAACACTTCGCGCCATGGGCGAGCGGGGAACTCTGAGCAGCATCGTCGGCTTCCTTGCGGAGGCGCTTTACGCACAGGGCCGACTCGACGAGGCCCGGCAAATGACCGAGGAAGCCCAGGCGGCCGCAGCCGCCAGCGACATCGACGCCCAGGCCCGGTGGCGGGCGGTCCGGGCCAAGGTACTCGCCCGCAGCGGCCAGTTCCCAGCCGCGAGGACCGTGCTGGACGAGGCCGAGGCGCTCGTGTCGCCGACCTCCTGGGCGGCGTTGCAGGCCGAGATACTCATGGCCAGGGCCGAGGTCGACCGGCTCGCCGGAGAGAGCGATCAGGCCGGGGCCAGCCTGCGCGCGGCGCTGCGCATCTACCAGGACCGGCACGCGGCCCCGCTCGCCGATCAGGCCGCGGCCGCCCTGGCCAGAGTGACCGGCCACCCCAGCGCCAAGCCGGCCTAGCGGCCGCGGCGACGCCCGGAAATAGGTAATCTGCGCGCGGCCATCCGTTTCACTGACGCTGCTGCCGACCGCGCCGAGTCGGCGATCAGGAACTCGGCGGCCAGCGCTTCCTATCACGCTCAGGGCCTGCGGCTGGCTTTGGGCCGAGGCCCGCTGGTTGCTCTGGTCACCGGAACGCACTGTGCACTCGACCTCGACTTGGCCCCTTGTCGGCTCGGGCCGGGCCCGCACCCGAAGGGCCGCTCGTGCCTTGCGGAGCAGCGGGGCAGTATGGTGTGCATGGCTACCGAATTGGTGCTGCTGGGTACGGCCGGTGCGCCGCTGCCGGTGCCCGGCCGGGCCGGGATCTCGTCCGCGCTGGTCGTGGACGGGCGGGTCTTCGTGATCGATTGCGGCCGCGGCACGCCGTCCGGCTTCGCCGACGCCAGGCTCGACTTTGCCCGGCTGGACGGCGTGTTCCTCAGTCACTTGCACGCCGACCACACCGGTGACCTGGCTGGCCTGCTGCTGTATCCATGGGGGGTCCGGGTGCGCCCGGACGGGCCGGTGCCGCCGGTGCGCGTTTACGGGCCGGGCCGGCCGGCGCAGGTGCCGGCCGGTGACGCTGACTTTCGCCGGCAGACCACGATCCACCCGGAACTGCCCGCCCCGGGTACCACTGACCTGGTCGGGCACATCCTGGCGGGCTATGCCTACCACCTGAACGTGATGCCGCTGGACGCGGCCATGCCGGACCCGGGCCGGCTGGTCCGGGCCACCGACATCGCCGTGCCGGCCGGGACGCCTGGCCAGCCCCAGGTGCCGACCGTGGTTCTCGACGACCGGGGCGTCCAGGTCCGCGCGGTCGCGGTGACGCACGGCCACGCGGTCCCGGCGTTGGCCTACCGGTTTGATACCGCGGACGGCTCGGTGGTGTTTTCCGGCGACACCACGGTGAACGACGACCTGATCGCGCTGGCCCGGGGGGCCGACATCCTGGTGCACCACGTTGCCGACCTGGGCTACCTGCAGCGGCACGGCTGGGCCGGCGCCGCGCTGGACCGGATGGCCGGGCTGCATACCGACGTCACCGAGGTCGGCGAGGTGGCCGAACGGGCCGGGGTGGGCGAGCTCATCCTCAGCCACTACCTGCCCGCCGAACCCGGCGCGGTCAGCGAACAGGACTGGGTCAAGCGGGCCGGGCTGGGGTTCAGCGGCCGCACCACCGCGGGCCGGGACGGGCTGCGCCGGACGCTGCCCGGCGCAGAGGAACGGTGATGGCGGCCACTGGCCCGATCCTGGTCGCGGCGACCCGGGTCAACGGCCCGGTGCTGCTGAGGGGGCCCCGCTGCCCGCAGGCGCGGTCCCGGCGCAGGCAACAGCGCCGGTGGCGCCCTACCTCCGCGGCGTGGCGTGCCCGGCGGTTCGCTCGTGCGTCGCGGTCGGTCAGTACACTAAGCGCGGCGATGCTGGCGCTGCCCTCATCGACACGCTGTCCGGCGGGATGTGGACGCCGGCGACGGCACCGCTGCCGGCAGATGCGGCGGCAGGAGGCCAGGTCGCCGGCCTCGATGGGATCGCCTGCCGGGCGCCGGGGACCTGCGTGGCCGTCGGGCGCTACCCAAGCCGCGGCGGGCGGGCCCAGTCCCTGGCCGAGACGCTGTCCGGTGGCACCTGGACCGCGGCAACACCACCGCTGCCCGCCGATGCCGCGGCGACCCAGACATGGAACCAGCAGCCGGGCCTCGGTACCACCCTGGCTGCGGTCGCGTGCCAGGCGGTCGGCTCCTGCGGGGCCTTCGCGTCCTACTCAGCCGGCAACGGGGCGCTCGACGGCGCGATCGACACGCTGTCCGGCGGGATATGGACAGCGGCGAAGGCGCCCCTGCCCTCCGGGGCCGCGACCACGAAACAGCAGGCCTGGTTCAACTGGGCCGTCTGCCCGGCCCCTGGCAACTGCGTCGCCGTCGGCAACTACACGACGCAAGACGGCAGCCTGCTGCCAGCCGGGCGGGGGTGGACGTTCGGCTCTACCTGGCGCGGGTCACGGCAGGCTTTGGTACACGCGGCAGGCGCGGACCCGCTTGTCGCGCCTGGCCGGGCCGGGGTACCGGTGACCTGGGCCGGGAAGGAACACGCTATGAAAGCGATTGGTCAGGACGTCTACGGCTCCCCGGACGTCCTTCATCTGATGAACGCCGAGCCCCCCAGCGTGGGCGACCGCGAGGTGCTGGTTCGCGTGCACGCCGCTGGAGTCGATCCCGGCGTGTGGCACCTTATGGCAGGCCTGCCCTACCTCGTGCGTTTCATGGGCATGGGGTTGCGCGCCCCCAGGCATCGGGTGCCCGGTATGGCCTTTGCCGGCGTGGTGGAGATGGCAGGCCCGGGCGTAAGTCGGCTTCATGCCGGCGATGCGGTGTTCGGCTCCACGATGGGCTCTTTTGCCGAACTCGTCTGTGCCAGCGAGGGCAAGACCGCGCCCAAGCCTGCCAGGCTGACCTTCGAGCAGGCGGCCGCAGTGCCCGTCTCCGGGATGACCGCCTTGCAGGCAGTCCGCGACAAGGCCGGGGCCCGGGCCGGGCAGCGCCTGCTGGTGCTCGGCGCCGGCGGCGGCGTCGGCCACTTCGCCGTGCAGATCGCCAAGGCGTACGGCGCCGAGGTGACCGGCGTGTGCGGCACCGCACGAGCCGAGCTGGTCCGCTCACTGGGCGCAGACAATGTCATCGACCGGACGCGTGAGGACTTCACCACGACCGGGCCCTACGACGTCATCCTCGATATAGCCGGTATCCGGCCGCTGTCACAGCTGCGGCGCGCGCTCAGCCCGCGGGGAACGCTGGTACTCATCGGCGGCGAAGGCGGGAACCGGTGGACCGGCGGTTTCGAGCGGCAGCTCGTCGCTTCCCTGCTGTCGCCGCTCGTGAGCCAGCAACTGCGGCCGCTCCTGGCCGCCGAAAGCTACCAGGACCTGCTCACCCTGACGGACCTGATCGAGACCGGCAAGGTCATCCCGGCCGTCGACCGCATCTACCCCCTGCCCGAGGCCGCCGACGCCGTCCGCTACGTCCACTCCGGCCAGGCCCGGGGGAAGGTCGTCATCACCGTCTGAGCCGTCGCCCACCTCCGCGCCAGCGTGATCTGTGTGCGTTCGGTCCTTCTGAACTGCTCGGTGTGCACCGGCGGCCGGGTTGGTGCCGGGCGCTCGTCGCGCGGCGGGAGCGGCGGTCAGCGCTTCGTCGCGGTCACTGGTCGTCGTTTCGCAGGCGCCCGCTGCTGCTCGCAGAGCCGCTCGATCCCGTCCAGCAGCAGGTCCAGCCCGAACTCGAACTCCTCGGTGTAGTCGTAGCCCGACTTGCCGAGCTCGACGACGACCTCGATCAGGTACGGGTAGTCGTCGGCGGGCGACGGGTGACGCTCGGCGACCTTTTCCAGCCTCCGCTGCGCCTCCGCCGGAATGTCGATGGCCAGGGTCTTCTCCTGGAGAGTGAAGCCGTAGATGTAGCTGTCCATGACGCTGTAGGCGTGGACTGCCATCCGGAACGGCAAGTGCGCCTCGTCCCGCAGGCACCTCATCACCGCGTTGTGGTGCCGGAGGTTCGCGGGCCCGGGCGTCCCGGACTCCATGAGCCCGATCGCCCAGCGATGGCGCAGCAGGGCTTCGCGCATCGAGATCGCCCGCTCACGCATGGCCGTCCTCCAGGCGGTGCCGCCCGGGAACCCGGCCTCGCCGAAGACAACGTCGACCATGCCATCGAGGAGCTCCTCCTTGCTGGCCACGTGCTTGTAGAGGGCCATCGGGACCACGCCCAGCTCCTGAGCGAGGTTGCGCATGCTGAGGGACTCGATCCCGCCCCGGTCGGCCAGGGCGACGGCGGCGCTGATCACCCGGGCCCTGCTCAACCGCGCACGGCGGGCAGCAGCCCCCGCCTGCCGCCCCTGCTCGGCCACGTTCCCCTCCGGTCCCGAAGCGTCCTCCTTGACAGTGTACGGCGTACACCGTAGCCTCTCAAAAGAGGTGTACGGCGTACACCCGGTGAGGAAAGGTGCCGGGAGATGGGATCACCGGGAAGACGGCGCTTGCCGCGGGCGTGTTCGTCGTCGCTGCGGCTGTCGCGTCGGTGGCAGCTCTTGAGCGAGATACCGGCCGGCCCTCATCGCACCCCGGGACGGCGCGAAATCCGCCTGGCGGGGCACCTCGATTCCCGGTGGGCCGCCTGGTCTGACGGGCTGAGCCGCACCAGCGGCGGCGACCGCACCGCCATCTTCGATGGCCCGGTACCCGGCCCGGCCGCGCTGCCTGGCTTGCTCCAGAACGCGCGCGGCCTGGGCCTGCCGCTTATCTCGGTCACTCAGGTCCAACCCGGCCAGCCCGGGTGCCCCGCCATCGAGGCCCGGTAACTCATCAATCCAGCCAGGGAGACCACCATGACGGCCACCATGCGAACCACAGCAACGGAAACAGTCCCGATGGACTCCATGAGGAAGACCGCGCTCGTCGCGGGCGTCTTCTACCTGATCACCTTCATCTCGATCCCCACCCTCGCCCTGTACGGCCCGGTGAAGAACCATCCGGACTGGATCCTCAGCTCCGGCGCCCACACTGGCGTGCTCGTGGGCGGCCTCCTCGAGGTGATCGGCGCCCTCGCCTGCATCGGCAGCGCCGTCACGCTATACCCGGTCGTCAAGCGGCAGAACGAAGGCGCCGCGCTCGGCTTTGTCGCCGCCCGCGTCCTGGAAGCCGCCATGATCTTCACGGGTGCCGCCAGCCTGCTGTCGCTGGTCACCCTGCGGCAGGACCTGGGCGGAGCGGCCGGAGCAAACGCGGCCGCGCTCGTCACCACGGGCGTGTCGCACGTCGCGGTCTACAACTGGACGTTCCTGGTCGGGCAGAGCCTCATGCCGGGCATCAACGCCCTGCTGCTGGGCTCCTTGCTGTACCGGTCCCGGCTCGTGCCCCGTCTCATCCCGGTGATGGGGCTCATCGGAGCCCCCCTGCTCATCACCGCCGTCATCGCCACGCTGTTCGGCGGCACCGGCCAGTACGCCGCCCTGGCCGCGCTAGCCGCACTCCCGGTGGCTGCCTGGGAGCTGTCGCTTGGCATCTGGCTGGTCGTCAAGGGCTTCAAGCCCTCCCCCATCACGGCCGCAATGACCGCAGCCGGCACCGCGCCCGCCTACCACGACGTCACCGCCTAACCGTCACGAACACGGCCGGGCCCGCCAGGGGCCCGGCCGCCGTCCGCGCCCGGTCCGAACCCCCGCCCACACTCATATCCGGCGTTTGGTATGCGGCTGCGAATGGTTCTGTCGCTGCCTGCCTTCGCCCGCGAACGGCCGTTATGTCTGGCTGACGGCGGGATCCGCATGCCTGGCGGGGTGCACGTGGGGGCCTCGGCCGGGTTCAGGGGGTCATGTAGGACGGCTGCGGCTCGGCGCCGAGGCGGCCCTGGCAGGTGATCAGGCCTCCGGTGGATGCCAGCACGGGGTTGCGCGGGTCGGTGTTACGGATCACGAAGGTAGTCCCGCCGGCGAGGACGACCCGCCAGGCGGCCGGGATCACCCACAGCGGCGCGCAGTATCCGCGGTCCACGCTGGCGGGCCCGTCGCGGTAGGCGGCGGCGAGCGCCCACCCGTACACCAGC
>Ga0187783_10002616_pt1 | contig 13323 bp, 10 predicted proteins | sample 1015_SJ02_MP02_2_FD_132471 | JGI IMG/M metagenome (GOLD analysis project Ga0187783, IMG submission 132471) | Tropical peat soil microbial communities from peatlands in Department of Meta, Colombia - 1015_SJ02_MP02_20_MG | ecosystem: Environmental > Terrestrial > Soil > Wetlands > Peat | place...
CCGACGACGGACGACCGGACATCCCGTGCCGCCAGATCGAGGGTCGCGAGCGCGGTGGCGCCGCGGCCCGCCATCGGGCCGGTCAATGGCACATCGTCGCGCTCGGTCGCGATGTGGCCCGGGACCGCAGGCGTCCCGGAAGCGATGACCAGCGGCTTGAAGGAACCTTCGAGCGCGGCGCCCATCGTGTCGATGGCTTTGCGGTCAGCGGTAACCGAGGCCTCGAAGTCGGAGAAGTCGTGGATGAACGCGAGGTGGACGACGCCGTCGGAGGTGGCGGCCCCGGCGCGCAAGGTGTCCAGGTCACTCAGGTCGCCGCGGAGCACCTCGGCGCCCATGGCCGCCACAGCCGCGGCCGATGAGTCCGACCTGGCGAGCCCTACGACTTGGTGACCGCTGCCGAGCAGTTCGGGAACGACGGCCGAGCCGATCCAGCCGGACGCGCCGGTAACGAATACCCGCATGAGAACCTCCTGATGTCAGTGACTGTCATCAGCTTAACATCGATGACAGTCGCTGTCATCACGTACCATCATGCCATGGGTCGATGGGAGCCGGACGCGCGCGGCCGACTGGCGAAGGCCGCCATGGAGCTCTACGCCGAGCAGGGGTTCGAGCAGACCACGGTCGCCGAGATCGCCACGCGGGCGGGACTGACCGAGCGCACGTTCTTCCGGCACTTCACCGACAAGCGCGAGGTCCTGTTCTACGGCTCGGAGATGCTGCGGGACCTGCTGACCGTCGCCGTCCAAGAGGCGCCGCCCTCGGCCACAGCGCTCGACGCGGCCGGCGCGGCCTTCGAGGCCGCGTGTGCCATGTTGCAGGAGAATCCGGAGCGCTCCCGGCTGCGCGACGCCATCGTGTCCGCGAACGCAGAGCTACGGGAACGCGAGCTCATCAAGCTCGCAGCGCTCGCCGACACGGTGGCGGCCGCGCTACGCGACCGTGGCGTTCCGGACCCGGCAGCGAGCCTCGCCGCCGAGACCGGGGTCGCCGTCTTCAAGATCGCCTTCGCGCGCTGGGTCCGCGAGCCGGGTCCGGCGGACCTGCAGGGCATCTTTCGCGACTCGATGGCCGAACTCAGGGCCGTACTCGCGGACCGCACCTCGGTCTGACCGTGGCTCTGATGCCGGTCAGTTTTCACACGCATGGTTTTACTAGTAAGTTGATAGGTAATACGGACACTGGCACACCAGGTCGCCTCTGGCGCCAGACCGGATCACCACACACATGGAGGGCTGGATGAGCGCCACAGACGAACTACTCGCTAACAACGCCAGGTACGTCGAGCAGTTCGCCGGGCAACTGCCGCTGCCGCCGGCCAAGGGTGTCGCGGTCGTCGCCTGCATGGACGCGCGGATCAACGTGTATGCAGTCCTCGGCCTGGAAGAAGGCGAGGCGCACGTGATCCGTAACGCTGGCGGTGTCATCACCGACGACGAGATCCGGTCGCTGGCCATCAGCCAGCGCCTGCTGGGGACGCGGGAGATCATCCTCATCCACCACACTGAGTGCGGCATGCTCACCTTCACCGATGACGGGTTCAAGCGCGCCATCCAGGACGACACCGGCATCAAGCCGACGTGGGCCGCCGAGGCATTCAACGACCTCGAGGAGGACGTCCGGCAGTCGAAAGCGCGCATCACCGCCAGCCCGTTCATCCCGCACAAGGACGCCATCCGCGGGTTCATCTTCGACGTAGCGACCGGCAAGCTCAACGAGGTCGTGTAGCACCCACGCCCGGCCTCATGGGAGCGGTTTTACTGTCGTTGCAGCGACAGTAAAACCGCTCCCATCGCCCGCGGACCCGCGCCAGCGCGGCGGAGCACGCCTCGGCGAACAGGACTTTCCGGCACACTGGCAACCGTGCGTCCGATTCGGCTGATCCTCGACGGCTTCGGCAGCTACCGAGCCGAGACCGAGATCGATTTCACCGACGTCGACTTCTTCGCGCTCACCGGGCCTACCGGCGCGGGCAAGAGCACGGTCATCGACGCGCTGTGCTTCGCGCTGTACGGCACGGTGCCGCGCTGGGACAACGAGAAAGAGGTCCGGAACGCCCTGGCGCCATCCGCTAACGCCTGCCGGGTCAGCCTGATCTTCGAGCTGGCCTGCGAGCGCTACGTCGCGGTCCGGTCGCTGCAGCGCGACAAACAAGGCCGGGTCACCACCAAGGCCGCGAGGCTGGAGCGGCTCGACGCGAGCGTGCCGCCGACCGCGACGCTCACCGAGATCCTGCAGGCCAGCGCCGAGCAGCTGGCCGAAGGTCCGGAGAACGTCAAGCTCGCGGTGCAGGAACTGCTCGGTCTCAGCTACGAGCACTTCACCCAGTCGGTGCTGCTGCCGCAGGGTGGGTTTGCGGAGTTCCTGCGCGCGACCCCGGCCAAGCGCCAGCAGCTGCTGGTGGAGCTGCTGGCCTTCGGCGTCTACAAGGAAGCGGGTCAGCGCGCCCGGCTCCGCGCCGAGCGGGCCGAGGTGGAGCGCGACGCGGCGCAGCGGGCGCGCGATCAGCTCGGCGACGCCACCGAAATGGCCGAGCAGGCTGCCGCTGCGCGCGTCGCCGACCTGACGGCGCTCGCGGATCAGGTCGAGGCGAGCCTGGCCACGGTGACCGAGCTGCAGAAGCTGGCCGCCGACGCCACAGATCGGGTTACTTCCGAGGGGAACGTGGCCGCTGCACTCGCGGCCGTCCGCACGCCGGCCGAAGTGTCGGGTCTAGCCCAGGAGATCGCCGCGGCCGTCACGATGGTCGCGGCGGCCCGGCGGCGCCGGGACGACGCGGCGAAGCTGGCCGATCAGGCCGACCAGGACCGGGTCGCGCTGCCCGACAAGGCCGCGGTGCAGGAGCACCTGCGCATGTACGCGCTCCGCCGTGAGCTAGCGGCGGACGCCGAGCGGCAGTCCGCGGTACTGACCGAGTGCCGGGAACGCGCGGCCAAGCTCGCGGCCGAACTCGAGGCCGCAGACCTGGACGTGGCGGCCGCGCAGCAGTCGGACGAGGCCGCGCGGCACGCGCACGCCGCCGCCGGACTGGCGCAGACGCTGCACGTCGGGGACGACTGCCCGGTGTGCCGCCAGCGGGTGCAGGTTTTGCCGGCCCGCGAGGCGCCGGCCGATCTCGCTGCGGCGCGAGCGGCGCTGGACCGAGCGGTCGCAGCGCAGCGGCAAGCCCGGGCCGCGCACGCTGGCGCCGACAAGGCGGCGGCCGCTGCCGACTCCGACCTGACTGGGACGCAGCGCCGGCTGGAGAACGCGGCGCGTGTCATGGCAGACATCCAGGACGAGGCCGGGCTGACCCGCCAAATCGAGGCCATCGTCGCGGCGGATGCGGCCGAAGCCGCGGCGCGCACCCGGGCGACGGCGCGACAGAACGAGCTCGCCGTGGCGGAACGGGCCCGGGAGGCACTGGGGGACAGCGAGCAGCGGGCCTGGGCCGCGCTGCGCGCCGCCCGGGACACGCTGGTCGCGCACGGCGCGCCAGCTCTCGAGACCGCGGACCTGGCGGTGTCCTGGTCCGCGCTCACGAGCTGGGCGAGCGACGAGGCGGCGCGGCGCCAGCGGGCGCTGCCCGACCTGCAGGAAGCGGCCGCCGAGCTACTGCAGCAGGTCACCGACGCGTCCACCGCGCTCGCGGGCCTGCTGGGCGAGCACGACGTCATCGCAGAGCCGCTGACGCGTGCCCCCGCCGCGGTCGCCGAGCAGCGCGCCCGCGTCGAAGCCGCGCTGCACCGCGTCCGTGACGATCGGGCCAAGGCCGTCGGGCTGGACAAGCAGATCGCCACCCACAGGGCGGACGCCGACGTCGCCAGCATGCTCGGGAATCTCCTGAGGGCCAATAGGTTCGAGACCTGGCTCTGCAGCGAGGCGCTGAGCGCCCTCGTGCAGGAAGCCTCGGCCACGCTGATGGAGCTAACCGGAGACGAGTACGAGCTCACTCTCAACGCACGTAACGATCTTGAAGTCATCGACTACAGCGATGCGGGCTCGACGCGTCCGGTCCACACGCTGTCGGGCGGGGAGACGTTCCAGGCCTCGCTGGCGCTGGCGCTCGCCTTGTCGCGGCAGGTGATCGGGCTGTCCGGGGGTAAGCGCGAGCTGAACTCCATGTTCCTGGACGAGGGATTCGGCACGCTCGACAACGACACGCTGGACACGGTTGCGAGCACGCTGGAGCGGCTCGCGGCAGACTCAGATCGCATGGTAGGCGTCATCACGCACGTCGCCGAGCTGGCCGAGCGAGTGCCGGTGCGGTTCGTGGTGAGCCGTACCGGCACCACATCGACGATCGTCCGGGAGCGCTCATGACGCCGACTGAGGCCGAGGCCCGTGTGCCGCGGCCGTCGTTCTCCGTCGACCCGTGGGACCCGAGTTACGGGATGGCGTTCGGCGAGGAACTGACCGGAGACCCACTGCACTCCTCGACGGCGGAGTTGAAGCTCGATCTGGAGGTGCCGGCAGACCGCTGGCAGCCGATGGCGCCGGACCTAACATGGCCCGTTCCCCCCACGATCTTGTTTCTGGACGGAGTGCGCCGGATCGACGCGCGCGTCTGGGTGCACGGTCAGGATTCGCAGCCGCTGCCTGGAATCGCCGCGTCCTACGCGGCAGGCCTGGTCTGTCTCAACGGCGCCGCGCGGATCGCGGACGTGACGGTGGAGCGCGGGCTGTTCAGCCCGGCGGCCGATGCCGCCGACATTGACAGCCGGCACGCGCGCTACGTCGCCAGGAAGGCTGCCGGGCCTGCGCCCGACCAGCTGTCGCTGGCGCTGCAGCAGCATCTGAGCGAAGCCGAGGTGCGGCTGGCGCTGCTATTCCGGGCGAGCCAGCCGGATGCCGACGACCTGCTGTTCGTCGACGGTCCGCTGCGCGGCCGGACGCACCTAGACCGCACGGTCGGCTATGTCAAGACGCATCACACTACCTACCTGCCGCCAGAGCAGGCCGCGGTCGTCGGCGCCTTGCAGCCTGGGCAGCGGACGCCCGCGTTCACGATGGGCACGTCCTGGCGCCGGAACTCGTGGTATCTCCGGCTGCCGGGCGCGGGCGACGCGCCGTGGGCCGGGGTGGTGCGCCTGGAATGCTCGGCCGACCTGCCGCTGACCGAGGTGCGGCGGCTCGCGGACCTCAGCGCGCGGCTGCTGCCGCCGCTGGCAAGTTCCCGGCACAAGGACCCGCGGGCCCCCCAGAACCTCGTCCCGATCGGCGGTCTGGAGCGGGAACTGCGCCGTCGACTCGGCGACCAGCAGCTGCTGTACCGGTCGCTCTCGGCAGCCGCGTCGGGCTAGCCGCCCGCCCAGGTTCCTGCCGGTACCGTTCGGCACAACGGCGCACCCGGGCGCCTGGAAGGGCACCGCTGATCGACCACAGCCGGCTGACCGGAGCCATTCCGCGACGGTGCAAACCCATGCGCTACGCGCGTGCTGCCCGCGCGACTCGCCTGCGCTCTCCAGCTGCGAATGGCGCTCGGGATCGAAAAATGAACCCGCCGGAAGTTAGTGCGGACGCTTCCCGGCGCACAATGTCCAAATGACGTTGGGCGTGATGGCCGTGTCGCGGCATCACATGCGTGCGCGCGGCATCACCGTCGACGGCGCCCGGCTCCTCGCCGGAGCGCGGCTCACCGCTGGCAGCCGCGAGGCCCGGCCATGTTTAAGGTTCTCCGGTGGGCCCTCGTCATCTTCTTCCTCTGGTACATGGTGACCAGCCCGGCGGGCGCTGCTGCGTGGATACACGACGTGCTCAACATGATCGCGCATGCCGGCTCTTCACTGTCGGCGTTCGTGGACAGCCTCTAACGTCGGCAACCTGGCCGCAGCCGGAGCCGTTCGGCCGCGGACGGCGAGTGCTGCGGATCTTCCGCGAGGCGCCGGGCGACATCGCTGGTGCCGGATCCGTGCTCCTGCTGCCGGAAGTCCTCAGCAAGCCGCTTCGCGACGCTTAGGCTGACGAAGTTCGCTGACTGCCTGCCTTGCTGGCACGACTGGATCTGCGCCCCGTCGATGAGACGACCGCGGAGATCGCCACAGTTCTGGCAGCCAAGTACGGAATGCGCGCAGCGGACGCGACGCACCTCGCCACGGCTGTGGGCCTTGGTGCTGATCGCTTTATCACCAATAACAAGCGAGACTTTCCGCGCAACATCAACGAAGTACAGGTCACCTACCCGGAGGATTTGCCCGACACCGGACGCTGAGGGTCGAGCAACCCCCCGCCTGGGCCAGGCTCGGCTTCGGGCCATGCGGGTAACTTCGAGTGGGCGGGCGCAGACAGCGCGCGTAAAGCTTCGGCGCTGGCCGGGGCGCTGAGGAGGGAACGGCGTTGGCACCAATCGAATTGGACGTGGCGGCAATGCTCGCGGAGCGGCCGGCGCTGCTGCGGAATAGCTGCGACCGGGCACTCGCCTACCTGTCGACAGTGGCCGATCGGCCCGTGGCGCCAAGCGACGACGCCACGGCCAAGCTCGAGGCGTTCGACTTCGAACTGCCAGCTGCCGGGCTGATGGCTGCGGACGTTCTTGCCCAGCTCGACGAGATCGGGTCTCCGGCAACGGTTGCCAGCAATGGCCCTCGGTATTTTGGCTTCGTCATCGGCGGCGCGCTGCCGATCGCGCAAGCAGCCGGCTGGCTCAGCGCAGCCTGGGACCAGAACGCCGCGCTCACGGTGATGTCGCCGGCGGCGGCCCGTCTCAGCGCCGTGGCGCTGCGCTGGATCATCGAGCTACTGGGGCTGCCCGCCGACACCGGCGGCGGGTTCGTGACCGGTGCGACGATGGCGAACGCCACCTGCCTCGCAGCGGCCAGGGACGCAGTGCTGACCCGGCACGGCTGGGACGCGGCGAGCCAGGGACTGGTCGGCGCGCCGCACCTCACCGTCGTCGCGGGCGCCGAGGTCCACATGGCTATCCGCAAGGCACTCGGACTTGTCGGACTGGGCCGGGACCGGGTGACTCTCCTGCCAGGTGATGGACAGGGCCGGATCGGGCTGTCTGGGCTCCCGCTGCTCTCCGGGCCGACGATCGTCTGCCTCCAGGCGGGCAACGTGAACACCGGCGCGAGCGACCCTTTCCCGGCGCTGATCGAGTGGGCCCACCAGCACGGCGCGTGGGTTCACGTCGACGGCGCATTCGGCGCTTGGGCAGCCGCGGCGCCGGAGTTCGCAGCTCAGGTCGCGGGGATGGCGGATGCTGACTCCTGGGCCACCGACTGTCACAAGTGGCTGAACACGACCTACGACTGCGGTGTTGCACTGGTACGCGACGCGAGTGCGCTCCGAACGGCCATGGGCGGGACCGCCTCGTACCTGCCGGGCGCTGACACGGAGGCCATGGCGATGACGCCGATGTCCTCGCAACGAGCCAGGGGCATCGAGGTATGGGCCGCCCTGGCGATGCTCGGCCAGTCGGGCGTGGCCGACCTCGTCAGCCGCAGCTGCCGGCTCGCCGCGCGATTCGCGGACGGGATGCGGGCTAATGGCTTCGCGGTCCTGAATGAGGTCGTGCTGAACCAGGTACTCGTGTCCTTTGGCCCGGCAGCACGTACCGATGCTGTGATAGCGGCGCTGCAGGCGGACGGCACCTGCTGGTGCGGTCCGACGACCTGGCAAGGCGTCCGCGCCATGCGCCTGAGTGTCAGCGGCTGGAGTACCACCGACGACGACATCGATCGCAGTGTCGCGGCGGTACGGCGCGCGGCCGACGCACGCTAGCTGTCGCCAGCCGGCTGGGCACCGGGACTGGCCTCGGTGCTGTCGTCCGGATCGCCGTCTGCTGCATCTGGGGCCGCGGCCTGATCAGGGCCGGGGCTCGGCGTCGTCGAGACGGTGCGCGCGAACGGCGGCGCGGTCGGCCTGACGCGCCGCGGTAGCGGCGCAGCCGCCCCGAGATCGCCGGCGTCGCCGCGGGGATCGTCAGCCGCGGAACCTGGGGGTTCCGTGGCTGATGTCCGGGCAGGCTGGCTCGCGGTCAGCCAGTACCACGGCGCGTTGCTTTCCGGGATCCGGACTATCGGCGGGGTCGCTGGGGGCGGCGGCGACAGGTACGGCGCACCGAGACGCATGGGCTGCGCGGCTTCCGGATCAGGAACCGGCAGCGGAAGCGTCGGCGCAACGTGACTCTGCGGCGGCGCATCCGGCGGGGGCATCGTAACGTCGATCCGCGGCAGGCTGCCGTCAATGATCGTGTCCCGCACCTCTGCAGCGACCAGGATCGCGTGCGGGAGCAGCACGATCGCGGTGGTCCCGCCCGTTGGGGCACTGCGCAGGTGCACCGTGATCCCGTGCCTGGCAGCAAGCCGGGAAACAACCAGCAGGCCCAGCCCGTCGCCCACCGCCGGCCCGATCTCCGGCGGCTGGGCGAGCACGGAGTTTGCGCGCTCGAGATCGAAACCGGATCCGTCATCCTCGACCTCGATCACGAGGCCGCGGCCGACACGGCCAGCACGGACCGTTATCTCGGCCAGCTTGTGCGTGTGCCGCACCGCGTTATCGATCAACTCCCCGATCAGGTGCAGGACCTCGGCCGCGGCAACAGCTGTCACCGCGTCCCGCGAATCGCTGGCGACGGTGATCCGCGACCCGTCGTCCACTTCAGGCGTCGCGGCGCGGATCAGGTCGCTTATCGGCAGCTGTGCCTGGTCGCTGCGGGCCAGCGAGCCGCCGGAGAGCACGAGCAGCCCGTCAGCCTGCCGCCGCATTCGCGTGCTGAGCTGGCCGATGACCGCGAGACTCGCCAGTGCCTGGGGATCGTTAGAGCGGCGCTCTATCGCGGCGAGCAGCGTAAGCTGCCGATCCGCCAGGGCGTGGCTGCGCAGCCCTAGGTTGCGGATGATCTGGCTTGCACCACTGCGGAGCTGGTCCTGTGCAGCCGCAGCCTGGCGCGCGAGCTGCTGTGCTGCAGACAGAGCCGTGCCGGCGCTGGCTATCTCTCTGATGCTGCCAATCGGCCAGCGCGCTCGCTGAGCAGGGGCGCCGCCTGCGTCTCCATCACTCTGCGGCTCGACGGGCAGCAGTTGGTCACCGGGTCCCAGTGCCGCCTCCTGCAGCCTGGTGACGTCGCGCACGACCCGCAACCAGAGCAGGATCGCCAGGCCGATCGACGCCAGCACTGCTACGAGCCCTAGTCCGGCTACCAGCGTGGCCGCCAGCGTAGCTGCGCCGCGGGCCTGCGCTGCCAGGCTGGTCAGACCGGTTGCATCTTGCTGCTCCGCCGCCTGGTAGTCCCGGTTCAGCGCAACGGCGGTAGCGGCGAATGCGGCCGGCCGGACCGGCAGAACGCCTGCACTGGTGACTCTTGAGGCGATCTGACCTTCATCCGTCAATAGGGCCTGGAAAGCGCCCGAGCTGCTGGCTCGCTGATAACCGGAGCCAAGACTCGGGGTGAGCACGGAGACCGCGCCACTCATCATCAGTTGCGACTGAGCAGCGTCTTGTCCGAACAGCTCGCGCTCTGGTGCACTCATCACGTCGCCCGCCGCGACGCCGACGCTCACGAGCGCGACATCGCTGCGCGCGAGGTCCACAGCGCCGTCGGCTTCGACGGTCGCTGCAGCCTGCCTGGACAGCGGCGCATTGTCGGCGACGAGCAAGCTCGCGTCGAAGGTGTTGACAGCGGTGAGGATCGCGCCATAGGCCTCGACGGCTGCCAGCGCGGGAAGCCGCCCAGCTAGCGCAGCCGTCCGGAGCGCGGCGCGGCCGGTCAGCAGGGACTCCAGGGAATGCAGCGCGGGCTGGGCGGACGACGAGATGGACCGCTGGTCGGCGCCCGCCGCTGCCAGGAACGACGCCGCAGCCCGGTCGGTGGCACCGAACTGGACGCGCAGCGGGGCGAGCGACCCGACGCGCCCTGCGCTCAGCCAGGTGACCGTCTGAAGCTGCTCGGCTGCCAGCGCGGAGCTGAGTGCCTGAGCCGGGCCTGAGTACAGCTGGTCGGCGACAGTGAAATCTTGCATGGCGGCCGTACGCGTCATCGTGACGTCGGTACCAAACCCCCACAGAGCAACCAGGCTGGCGAGCGGGACGACGAGTCCTAACGAGACAAGAGCGCGGATCGACTGCTGGCGCGGCCAGCGCGCGCGCTCTGGCATGAGTAGCCCTCCGTGACCGCTCTGCGTCCCGGCTGCCGTGCGCACCCGGCGGCCCGGCCAAACTGCGAAGTTTCGCGCAGCTCATTTAACACCGGCGTGACCGGCAGACTTCGGCTAACTGCACAAGAGACGGCCAGCGAGTGAGCGCGCGACGCGAGACGCGCACGGCGACGCATCACGGGGAGCTCCTGGCGACCCACACGCGGCGGTGAACTCGGTGCCTGCGAGGCTACATGGCCTGTGCGGCCAGTTTCCGGCGGTTGCAACCACAAGGGCGGCTGTAACGTCATCGTCTTGTGACGGCAGATGCGGAGACGGGCGCCGAACGGTGGTCGCTCACGGCTGACGCCGAAACTGCCAGCTTCGACGACTTCTACGGCGCGACGGCAAAGCGGCTGGTCCGGTACGCCTACGCCCTGACCGGCAACATCAGCGATGCGCAGGAGATCGCCCAGGAGACATTTGCCAGGGCGTGGCAGCGCTGGGACTCGGTCCGCGGACTCGACTCGCCGGAAGCATGGGCCCGGCGCGTCGCTACCAACATTGCGACCAGCCGTTACCGCCGGGATCGGACCGCGCGTGCTGCCAGGCCATATCTGATCGCCGCCGATGTGCCGGAGATCAGCCCGGACACCGTGGCGCTGGTCGCCGCCCTGCGGACGCTGCCCGAGCGGCACCGGGTCGTGGTGGTGCTGCACTATCTGGCTGACTTGCCTGTCGGTCAGATAGCAGCAGAACTCCGCTGCCCCGTCGGCAGCGTCAAAGCCTGGCTGTACCGGGGCCGGGAACAGCTCGCCAGCGCGCTGAGCGAAGGCATCGCTGGGGAGGCGACGGATGCCTGATTCTGACCTGCTTGACCGCCTGTTCGGCGAGCTAGCCAATACGGACGTGCCGGTGCCCGGGCCAGTCGGCGTCGTGGCCCGCGGCAGGCGGCGGCGGCGGCGCGCTCGCGGCCGGGTAGTGATCGCGGTGACGGCGGTCGCGGCCGTCGTGGTCGGCGTCACGCAGTTCCCTCGGGTCTACGAGGGGGCGCCAGGCACCGTCAGTCAGCAATCCCAGCCCGCCATCTGCGTGGCCGCACCAGATGCGCAGCTGAACGGCGAACTCGGGAGCGCTCTGCCCGCTAGCCAGCAGCAGTCCGTGTCGGTGATCGCTCTGTCGCCCAACCACCAGGTCATGTATCTGATGACCACCACCGCAAGCTTCCACGGCGTCGCCGCAGAGAGCGTGGAGACCGGCGCCATCTTGCAGAAGATCACGACACAGCCGCCCAACTGGAACGGCGCGCAGGGCGGGCTCGGGCCAGATGGCGACGTGGTCTTCACGATGACCGAGAGCTACAACGGCAGCTTCGCCGGCACCGAGGTCGTGGTCTGGTCACCGACATCGCTGCCGTCGTGGATGGCGAGCAGAAATTCCGGTCAAGTGGTCCCGCTCGAGCTCGCTGGGTACGACACAAACGCGCTGAGCGCCCCCGTCCTCAGCGGCAGGCTGAACCAGCTAGTCGCGTGGGAGTCGCCGGGTGCGGACTACGACAGCCCGACGCGGCACATCGTGGAGGCTGATCTGCTCACCGGCGCCATCGACGTGGTCGCGACTGGCTATGTGGGCGCGCCAGTGTTCGTGGGCAGCGACCTGATCTGGCCCGTTGCCAGCAGCGTGAGCGGCCCCACCCACCTGGTAGCGGTCAGCGCGTCGGCCTTCCCGGCTCGGCAGCGCGTCCCCGTGCCACTGCCGCTACGGACGGCGGGCTCCGCGGCCGTGATCGCCTCGAGGGGTGGCGCCACTGTGTACGCCTCACCGGGCCTCACGAAGCTGTTCTACTCGCCGTCGCTCTCGCAGCCGGCCCGCCAGGTGCTGCGGCTTCCGCCGGGCAACTACCTCGCGCCCGGCGGGCTCGCGGTCGGCCCGGGCTACCTGGCCTGGAATACCTCAGCGGCCGCCAGCTTCGTGGCCAGCACGAAGAGCCTCGCGGCATCCACGGTCACCGACGGAGCCGCCACCTGGGGCACGGTACATGGCGTCGGCAGTGACGTGTTCGCCAGCAGGTCCACCCACCCGAAGTCCGGGCCGCGCAGCCTGTATCTGCTCAGTGGGTCGGTGATCGACGGGTTGACCTGCGCCCGGCCCGGCCACCCGCCTCAGTAGGTACAGTCCGCTGCGAGTCATTACCGTGCCGCGCGGTCAGCCAGCAGCCGACCTGGCTGCGGCGGTGCCGAACTCCAGGATCTGCGCAGCGCCCCGGATCACGCAGCGCAGCGGATCATCCACGACCATGGTGGCGATGTCAGCCTCGGCCTCGATCCGGTAGGCGAGCCCGGGCAGCAGCGCGCCGCCGCCGGATAGTCGGATCTTGGTGCGGACGACTTCCTCGGCGAGGTTGGGCGGGATATCGGACAGCATCTCGCGCACGGCTGCGGCGATCGACGCGACAGATGGCTCGATGGCCGCCGACACCAGTCGTCCGGAGACACGCTCGGTCCGCGGCGTCCGGCCGGCCGCGTCGATGCCCACGGTCTCCGCCTCGGTGAGCGCACCTTCCCCGAGCCCGAGCGTCATCTTCAGATTGCGCGCCGCGTTCCGGCCGATAAGCAGCCCGTGCTCCCTCTTGACCGCCCTGGCGACGGCGTCGTCCATGTCGTCCCCGCCGAGCCGAAGCGAGCGCGCCCGAACGAGGTGGCCGCCAGCCAGCACCGCGATGTCAGTAGTGCCGCCGCCGATGTCCACGACAAACGCGCCCGAGCCTGCCAGCAGATCGAAACCCGAACCCGCCGCGGCGGCTACCGGCTCCTCGACCAGGCGGAGCAGGCACCGCGGCCGCAGCGCTGCGACTGCGGCAACCATCGACCGCTGCTCGACGACGGTGGCTTCGACCGGCACGCATACCACGGCAACGGTCTTGGCTAGCAGACGGCGCACCCTGGCCCGGCGTAGGAACGCTTGCAGGATGGCCACTGTCGCGTCGAGGTCCGCGATGACGCCAGCGCGAAGCGGGTGAACGATGTCGATGCCGTGTGGTTCCTTGCCCGTCAGCGCGTCCGCCGTGTCCCCCACCGACACGACTTCACCGGTTTCCCGGCTGATGGCGATGGCCGTCGGCTCGTCGATGATGATGCCGCGGCCCGCGACGTATACGAGCGTGTTCACCGTGCCGAGATCGATCGCCACGCCCGACCGAAGCCGCATACCCTGCCTCTCGCCGGTTTCGCTTCTGCTCTCAGTATGAAGCGGTCAGCTTCCCCAC
>Ga0187783_10002617_pt1 | contig 13322 bp, 11 predicted proteins | sample 1015_SJ02_MP02_2_FD_132471 | JGI IMG/M metagenome (GOLD analysis project Ga0187783, IMG submission 132471) | Tropical peat soil microbial communities from peatlands in Department of Meta, Colombia - 1015_SJ02_MP02_20_MG | ecosystem: Environmental > Terrestrial > Soil > Wetlands > Peat | place...
TCTATCAGAACGCCCATCGGCATCTCGCCCGTCAATTCACCTTCGCGCGCGACGGCATTCCGGACGTGATCCGCGAGCCCGACGCGTGGGAGCGGGCCAAGCAAACCGCCAAGGATATGCTTGGCGCGCCTAGCGGGCTGTCCGAGATCGGCAACGCCACCCTATCATCGCGCCTACTGGGTGCACCCGCGGTGGGTGCGCACGATGCGCATCAGCTTCCCTCATTTTACGGCATTCGTTTATCACCAGCTTCTGCGAAAAAAGTCTTTGCAGCTGTTCTGAGCTATATCCCATGCCGCTTCCCAGGCCCTCGGCAGACCCACGGCGCGTGATGGATCATCCTTGTTTCGCCACTCGCTTTGGCGGAGTGTGGCCCGGCAAGCAAACCCAGGCGTGGCGTGACTCCTCCCACACCGCGATGGTCGGCGCTGGGAAATTCGGGTCGGCGAAGTTTCCGATGGCAACCGCGATGTATCCAGGGAAGCCTTCGCTCTCCCAGTAGACTGTGGAGCCGCATGTCGGACAGAAATGAAAGGTCAGCACGTTCCCGCTTTCGGCAGTTCGCGTCCAAGTCGTCGCCTTGCCGGCGAAGGCGACCTGCTCGCGCCGGAAGCGCGCCTGATTGCTGATCACACCCCCAGTGCGGCGCTGACAGGCCAGACAGTGACACATGGAGATACGTCCTGGTTCGCCTTCAATCATAAGGCGAAGCTGCCCGCAGCTGCAGGCGGCGTTTCGGGTGATCATAGCTCGGCTCCTCAGCTTTCGACACAGTCGAAATGCAAGTTGGACTTTAAAACAACGCGCCACGCACGGTGATATCCCTCCGGGCAGACGGTAACGCTGCTGCATCGACAGAGCGGGTGTTATCCTTCAGTCTCAAGCAACGATCGTCTTTTCGTAGATGATTTCATAGGGGAAAAAGCCAGCATGTTCGTAGCTTGTGCGGGCAGACTGGTTCAGTGCGAGGGAATTGATGCGAAGGCGCGTCACACCAGCGCGGCGAAGATCCTGCTCGATTCTGTTTAGAAGCTGCGTCGCGATCCGCCGACCACGGAAGCCCGGCATAACGCAGATATCAGAGATGTAGCCGAAGCGGTTGGAATCAGGCGTTTCGCCGACGTTCTGGGTCTCCTCGATCCAGCCAGCAACGAAACCGACGAAAACACAGTTGCTTTCCGCTATCAGGACGACCCCTTGGGTCTCGGCTTTGCGGAGCATCCAATCAAGGTACAGGTCGGCGACTTGCTCGCCTGGCAGACGCGTTGTGTGCCGTGTCCGCTCGTAATTCTGCAGCTCGACGATGGCTTGGCGTAATCGGGGCCGATCATCGGTAGTAATCGGGCGGATGACGAGACTTTCAGTCAGAGGGAGCAATCTGGCCAAAAGGTCCTTTTGAAAGATAATCTGGCCATCCTCTTTGCGACCGACCTCGGTCCAGCCATCAGTGCGGTAGAAACGTTCGGCGCGAGTATCCGCCTCGGTGGTCAGCACCGCGGTGGCGTGCCCGCTGTCCCTCAGTACGTCGCAAGCAAGGGAAAGCAGGGCGCGTCCGATGCCGCGTCCTTCATAAAAAGGGTCCACAAAAAGTGCACAGATCGATCCATCGCGAGGGTCTGCCGCCGAAAAACCTTGGATTGCAGCGTCTTCTTCCCAAGCCCAGATTGTTGAATTGTCGAAGAGCCAGTTGGCGAGCCGTTCAATCAAGGCAGGATTTGACGGGCGATTTTCTCGCACGGCAAACCGAATCTCCGAAATGCGTGGATGGTCGGCACGGGTGGCCTTTCGTATCATCGTGCTGTCTGCTCCCCGCTCTATGTCGCCAGTCCGCCGCGCCGGTAGGGCGGCTACAGGAATAGCACGCTGTTTGCCGCGCGGCATAGCGGACGTGGTTGGCACGTTGCCGCCATGCTGAGATCGCGCTGAGTTCTGGGAACCTACTGCTGGAAGCCGGGTTGTGCTTGGGGGGCGGTGCATTCCGGAGAAGGGGATCTCGGCATGGGTCAACCCTCGTCCATCGACGACCCAAAGCATTGGTATGGCCGTGCTGAGGAAGCGCGGGCCGTCGCGGAATTCATGATCGGGGACGAGGCGAAGCGCATAATGCTCAGTATCGCGGCGAGCTATGAGCGACTGGGGTGTCGCGCACAAGAGCGGCTGAAGACCGATCCGGACGAGGCCAGTGGCTTTCCCGGCCACCGTGCTACGCCCCCGAGTAGGCACCGCGGCGGAAGGCGCATTTTTCAAAAACCGAACGAGTGAGTTGTCCTGTTTAATCTGCGCCAGATCGAGCGCCTTCTAGTGGCAGCATCCACGCGTAGCAAACGCAGCATGTCGGCTTTTCAGGCGTCGGCTGGAGTCGTTCGCGCAGGAATCTCAGCCTTGACTTCAAGACCGGCCTTGACCCTGATCTCAAAACAACGCGAAGTCGCCGAGCAGATCCTGCCGCACCAGCCACGGCGATTGTTGTCCCTGCGTCTCGCGCGCCACCACGCTCTTGACCGCCCGATAGAGTTCGCTCGCCTCGATCAGGCCGTCGCGGTCGAGATCATAGGTGGCACGGTGGCGTTGCAAGGCCTCGACCATCGCGAAAGTGAAGACGCCGCCGCCCCATTTCGCGTGCTCGAATGAAACCTGCCGGCCTTTGGAGGCCGCAAGAACCAGCATTGGCGGATGGGGAGCCGACAGCAGGGCGCTGACCGCGTCGTCGTTGGTGCCAACTCCCTCGCTGCCGGTCAGACCGGCATGACAGGCGTCGAGGATCACGATCACCCGTGCTTTGGCTTCGTGCAATACCGAGGCGATGTCGGCCCAGGCCAGTCCCGTATCGGCGATCCGATGAACATCGAACCCCGATGGCGTCAAATAATAGTGGCCGTCCTCTTCCAGACCGTGACCCGCGAACGAAAACACGATTGTGTCGCTGGCGGCGGCAGTCTCGACCACGCGCCGCAGCGCGGAAAGAATTGCATCCTTGGTGGCGTCCGCGTCGAGCAACGGCGTCACATCGGTGTGGGCGTAGTAATGCCCGGCATTGGCTGTCAGTGCGGCGTCGAGCCGCTCGGCATCGGAGCGGGCGAATTTGAGATTGAACCTTGGGTCTCCATAAATATTGATTCCGACCACAACTCCGCGAAGGATACTGGTCGGCGTCCCGGTCGGAGCGAGGCGAATGGCCTGCGGGGTCGACACAAAGCCATTAGTGTCGGTCACCTGCGCGGTGATCCATCGCGCATTGGAGGTCCGGGGCAGACTGATCTTGCGGTTGAGCTCGGTCCCGGCTACCGACCAATCATCAATCAGCTGGCCGTCGCCATAAAGTCTCAGTCGCGATAGCGCCGCCGTCGAGCGCGCGCGGATCAGCAGGTCCAATTGGGCCGGCTGCGGCGCCTTGTCGGTCAGTGTCAATTCGAGCGAGGGCGGCGGAACGAGCGTTGGCGCCGGCAGCGTTGCGGCTCCAGCCTTGAGCTGGCCCTTGATGATGTCGGGACGGTCGAGCGCTGTCGCGAATTGCAGGAACGGATAGAGCCCCGGCAGCCCCGGAAAATGCAGCTGGACAAAATGCGCACCCTCGTAGGAGGACCAATAATAGCCTTCCGGGGTATAGACGATGATCTCATCGTCGACGGCGCGACCCGACAGTACGAGGCGCCCGGTGGCGACCTCATGGATGAAGAACTGGCCGTCACTGTCGATCTGAATGACGTGGCGCGCGTCAGCTGACATGACAACATCCTCGAGCAGATCGGCTTGCGGGATATCCTTGAGGATGACCGCAGGCGCGCTCTGCTTGAGGTCGATGACGCAAATGGTGTGCGCAGCGACCGAAGCCATCACCAGATAACGTTCGAGGAAGACCTGAGGCTTGAGCTGCGTCTGATGATCGCTGGTGCCATAGGCGCCGGACCAGAAGGCTTCGAGCGGCTTGGTGAGATCCACGATGCGCCCGCCGGTCACCCGCGCGCCGGCGGCTTCGCCCTGGAGCAGGAACATCGCTCCCTCGCCGACGCCGCCATTGCCCTCGGTAGCCCAGAGTTGCAGCAGCCAGACCGGGCGGCCGTCGATCTGCCAGCGCCAAGCGCCCTCAAGCGTGTCGACCAGATAGATCTTGGATTTGTCGAGTCCCTCAAGCGGAAGAGGTGACTCATAGGGTGCCGAAACGTCGGTGCTGCGGCGGCCGAGATAACGCTTCAAGGCGGGTATTTCGTCGATCAGCCGCTGCTCGAGCGTACGGGTGCGGTGCTCGATCGTGGCATCGAGACGTTTTTCGTCGGCCGCGCTAGGGTTTCCCGAACGATCACTTCCGGCCCACGAATTAATGAAGCCGATGGTCTCGCGGGGAGCGCTGTGCGCGGCGATCAGGCCCAGACGGCTGAGCTCGCTAGTGATGCGCGTCCGGGCGTTGTGCGTCGTGTCGCCGGCTTCCGTGCGGCCGACCCTCGAACGCCAGTCGCCGCGCACCACGGTTGCATTCGACAAGGCGGCGGTTTCCAGGCGCGGCCGATGGGGATCGATCTGACCGTGGGTCAACAACTGGCCGCGCAGGGGTTTGGCGCCCTGGAACCAGGTCTGATCCTGGTTTTCCTTGGCACGAGGGTCCGCCAGCGGGTCATAGATCTGACTGAACCGAATGGGTTCGCGGGCGTGCCAACCCTTGGCCATAAAGAACGGAGCGAGCGCGTAGGTCCGGGCAACGAAGCCGGCGAGCTGACCTGCCGACTTGCAGCAGCTCGAGGCCCCGCTCGCGAGCTCGTAGACCGGTTGTTCGTTTTCGTCGAAGCTTCCCGTATAGGCGAGAATGCCGTTGTCGAGGTCGAGCATGAAGTCATCGTCCGTCCAGGACGAGCAGGCATGACAGGAACCAGGATGGTGGAATTCAAGGCCGTCGCCGTCGGTCGGGCCAGGCCGCGAGATAAGGGTCGGCCGCACCGTGAGCGCTCCGTAGGATCCCTGTGCGCTGATCATGTAGGCGTCGCCATGGACCCAGCCGACAAAGGAGGCGGTCGGCGTCGCCACCACCTCGCGCGCGACGAGGTCGATGACCTCGTAGGTGTTGCTCCCCTTGTCGCCCACCTCGGCGACCACAAAGCGAGCTGTCGGTGAGAAGTTGAAATCGTGACCGGCGCGATCGATCAGTTTGGCCCCGGTGGCGATGTCAAACACCCGGTAGCTGTCCTCAAACAGATGAGCGCGATACCGACCCGAATTGGCGATGATGATCTTGTTCGGCTCCTCGATGTCGTAGGGGTCCTGGACGACGATTTCAGGCTTGCCGGGAGCGACCGCGATCGTGCGCGTGGCGGCCTGCGAAACGACTTCTTCGCCGCACGTCGTGCGGGCCACAACAGCGGTGTCGATGGCAAGGTCCGCGGCGTCGAAGATGCGCACCGCAAACGACCCATCGAGCTTGGAGCCCGGCTGGTAGAGTGGGACGAGGGCGCGCGACTTTTCTTGTCCGAAGGCGAGGCCAAGGGGCCCGCGGGCTTGCGGCGGCAGGGCGATGAAACCCGGCAAATCCGGCTTGAAGTCGTCGGTCAGATCGTTCGGGTCCTTGGCGGGCCGCGGCGGCAGCGGAGGCGCCTCGAATCGCACCTCGCCCGCAATGGCAAACACCAAATAGACCTCAATTTTCTGGGCCACACGGCGATCGGCGTGCCAGGATACCCGCAATGAACCGCCGGCTGAGAGATTCGGTGGTGCATCGATGGTGACACGCACCGGCTCGTTGATCTGTTGCAACGCCGCCTTCTCAGTCGCGCAGTCGGTCCTGGCCATGACCGGATGCGACGTCACCATGGCATAAGTCAGTGCCAGTGTGATTGCAGCCACCCATTTTGATCGGATCGACCCCATCAATGCCTCCTCACGCCGTCCTTGCATCAAACAGCCGCTCCTACTCGGATCTTCCCGGTCACTTGGGAATCGCGCGCGTGCCGCCGATGGCGCCGCCTGTCACTTCGTTCTCCAGTTGCTGCCGCATATTGCGGAACGTTTCGCTGATCGTCTCACCGGCGGCGATGTCGCGTACCAGACGGTCATAGGGACCGGTCACCTCCTGCGTCTCGCCCGAGGGTCGCATGATCATCACCGATTTCCCGGCCGGGACCCGCAGCCGATCGCCGTCACTCAGGGTGGCGCCGCGCTTTATTCGCGGCACATTCGAGTCGAGGATGAGAATGTCGGCGCTCGCCGAACTTGCAGTCAACAAACAAATCACCGTCACCGCCAGGCCGGCGGCGCGTATTCGTGTCCATCTCGCCATGTCAAGTTTCCACTGTCACGATTCAACGATCCCAATTGCGCTTTGCGCCGTCATGATTTTCTGACTCCGGCTTGGGTATCGGCTTTGAGTCCGCGACCCGACGTGACGGCGATCAGACGACCCGCAACATAGCCACTGAACGCGCCGGCGAACCAGGCCGTGCTGGCCGCCAGATAGGGCACGATCCACCTCAATTTCCAGAACAACAGCAGATCGAGCCCGATCAGCAGACCGGTCGATAGCACGCCTGTTATCCAGTTGAACCCGCGCTGGTGGAAATTCACACCAAGGGTAAAGCCGAGAAACGACAGGAGCAAGACGACGGGCCAGTCGGCAAGCTCTACAACCGATCGCTGATCGAGGATCTGGGCCACTGCCTGGGCGTGAAGGACCACGCCGTGAACCTTGTTGCTACCCAGTTCGCCGTCATGTGCAAACAACGGTGTGCGGTGCAGATCACGGTCGGGAAACCCGCCACCCACCAGCACCAGTCGCCCCTTGAGTTGGCTGCGCACGGCGGTCCCGACCGCATTGTCTGCGAGCACGAGCGTCCCGGTCACGGTGAAGAACGTATCAGCATTGTTGACTGGCCGACGCAACCATGCCATGCGGCCGTCCGGGTGATCGTCCACCTTGCCGTCCACCGCAGCGATCAGCGCCGCAAACGACCGCGGAAAATCGCCGCCCGGCACCGGGGCCAAGCGACGGCGAACGACATCATCACGGTCTTCGTCGAGATTGACGTAGCCGGCAGGGCGGCCGGTCGCCGCGATGAAATCCCGCTGGTAGTCGCGCTCCTCGTCCGATAACCCCACCGCGCGCTCGTCAGCCCCGGCGAGAATCACCGGTACCATCGCTGCGCGGATCGCTTGGCGCAACGCCTCGTCCTTTGCCGGCTCGGTCGGACGTTCAAACAGAAAGTCCAGTCCGATCGCCTTGACCCCGGTGGCGTCCAGCCGCTCGACCAGGCGCGCCAGAATCCCGCGGTCGACCGGCGAGGTATAGGGCAGCCCTTTGAGAGTGTCGTCGTTGACCAGCACAACGGCAATGCCAGGGTGCTGCGCGGCTCGTCGATCAGATAACAATCCGGTACGCCAGTCAGCCAGCTGGTGCTCGAAGCGCAGGGCGACCGGAAAGTCTTGCGCGAACAGATGGAACAGCACGGCGACCACCGCAGCAAATGCCGCCGCGATGACGACGCGGCGTGCGAGCCGCACAGTCGTGCCAGCGAAATCCTGTCGCGCCACGTGCCCCCCAATGGACCAGCCGCGCCCGCCGTCGCCGGCAGCGGGTCGCGATCACAGATACCGCGAGCGTCTCGCCGCGAGTGGCCGTGACACCTTGGCCGTCCGCGCGCCGGCGGCCACCATCTGATCACGTCCACCCAGAGTTGAAGCCGCTCGCCTTCAAGGCAGTTGCCTGCCCGCCTGGATTGAATCGATGCCGCACCATCGGCCTAGTGGGATCGCCTCGAGACGACGGCACATGACCACAGCGCCACCGCAAGCGTCAACAGCACCGCAACGAGCGCGGACCAGAAGCCCAGTCGTGCGAAGATGAGGGCGCCGCCGGCGGCACCCGTCAGGAAGCCGAACAGCAGGGAGAGCAGACCGCCGATGCTGCTACGCGCCGATAGAGCCCGCTCGCGCGCCGCGGCGTTGCCGGGATCGCGCCTGAAATCGAAGCTCGCAAGCATCAGATCGGCGACCTCGATGGCGATCTGGGTCGTGTTCCCGGTCATGTAATTGGTGGGACCAACACCGCGGAACAGCACCCGCACCAGCGCACTCTGCGATCCCATCGCGCAAAGACCACAAAAAGCCGCCACTACGGCCGCTGGTGCGGCGGGATCACGCAGCGGCGATCCGGCCACCCCAACGATCAGGAAGCCGGCGATGAGAACGCAGTCGAGAAGAAGCGCCCAGGGCAGGGCGGAGCGGCCGCGCCGCCGGATCACGGTCACCATGAGTGTGGTGAGCATCGCACTGAGAAAGAATACCGGGATCGCCAGAATCTTGATGATGACGCCCTCGTCGGTGGTCACCAGCTGAGCGCCGGCAACGACAAAGCTTCCCGTGACCTGGGCAGTGAACAATCTGAACAGACCCAGATAACTGCAGATATCCACATAGCCGGCCACGAAGCTGAGCAGCGGTGGAACCAGTTTGTCAAAGGATCGCGGCCGGGTCCCGAGCGGTAGCGAACTGGCAAAAAGGGCCGTGGTCACGCACAACCTCCTGCGCTGTCATGATCTTGCACGGGACAGGACGGATGCCGGCGAAGGTCGCGGCCGGACGGCTTACGCGGCAATGTCCAAGGCTACGTCGAGTTGCGGAGCCGAATGGGTGATCCAGCCCGACGAAATACAGTTGACCCCGGTCGCCGCAATCGCCGCCACCGTCTCGAGTGTGATGCCGCCGGAGGCCTCCGTCAGCAGCCGCCCGCCCACCATCTCGACGGCGCAACGCAGGGTCGGCACGTCCATGTTGTCCAACAGCACCACGTCGGCTCCGCCAATGCTGAGCACTTCACGCAGCTGGTCAAGCGTGTCCACCTCGATTTCGATCTTGACCAGATGGCCGGCGACGTCGCGTGCACGTTTTAAGGCAGCCGCGATGCCCCCGGCAATGGCAATATGATTGTCCTTGATCAGGATGGCGTCATCGAGCCCGAAGCGATGATTGAAGCCGCCGCCGCACCGCACCGCATATTTCTCAAACGCGCGCAGCCCTGGCAAAGTCTTGCGCGTGCAGACGATCCGCGCCGGCCACGGGGCGATCCGGCGAACCAGCGCCGCCGTCGCGGTGGCGACGCCCGACAGATGACCAAGGAAATTCAAGGCCACACGTTCGGCCCCCAGGATGGCGCGGGCATCGCCGGCCACCGACATCAGAATCGTCCCGGCGGCCGCCTCAGCGCCGTCGCGCGCTTTCGGCGAGATCTTCAGGTCGGGAGCCAGCGCGCGCAGCGTCGCCTCCACCAGCGGCAGGCCCGCAATGGTGCCGGCCGCTCGCGCGACGACATCGGCCTGCGCCGCGGTGCCGTCCGGCACGGTCGCAACGGATGTCAGGTCGCCGGCTCGCCCCAAATCCTCCGTCAAGGCACGGCGGACCGCGGTTTCTATTTCAAGCGAAGACAGCCAGGCATCAGGCGCCAGAAATTGCGATGACATGAGACCTCCGCTCAGCAGGCCGCGGCCGTCAGCGTCGCGGTCGCATCAGCTGCGAGTCGGCGGGCGTCGGCAAGCGTCGCAGAAAAGCGCTTCGCCTGCGCCGGATCGCTCTCGGGATAATCAGAGCGATAGTGGGCGCCACGGCTTTCCCGGCGGCGCCATGCGGCGGTAGCCACCATGAGGGCGGCGATGGCCATGTTGCGCAGAGCCGGGTGCTCGCGGCTGTTGCGCTCGATGCGGACCAGATCACCAATCGCGCGCGCAAGGGTTGGACCGCTGCGTATGACCCCGACTGAGGCTGTCATCAGCTCGCGCAATTCACGCTCGGTCGAATCGGGCGCTCGCGATCGCAGGCGGGAGCGGCCAATCTCGACCATCGGTCGCTCCCCTGGTTCGGCTGACAGAGTCCCGGCGATGTCTTCAGCGATCCGTGCGGCATATACGACGGCCGCAAGCAACGAGTTCGATGCCAGCCGATTGGCCCCATGGGCGCCGCTTGATGCGGTCTCGCCCGCCGCCCATAGCCCGGCGAGCGAACTGCGCCCGAGCGCGTCCACCAGGACGCCGCCCATGTGAAAATGCGCGGCCGGCGCCACCGGGATGAGGTGACGGGTCGGATCAATGCCGGCCGTTAGGCAGCTGTGATGGACGCCCGGAAATCGCTGCGCAAAGCTCGCACCGATCGCCTGCCGAGCGTCGAGAAATACCGGCCGTCCCGCACTGAGTTCAGCGAACACCCCGCGTGCCACAACATCTCGGGGTGCGAGGTCGGCATCCGGATGAAGGTGCGTCATGAAGCGTTCGCCGGCGGCGTTGACAAGAGCCGCCCCTTCGCCGCGCAGGGCCTCGGTCGCAAGTGGCGCGGGGTCACGGTCGATCGCAATCGCGGTCGGATGAAACTGCACAAATTCCGCATCCGCGATCAGCGCTCCCGCCCGGGCCGCCATCGCCAGCCCGTGCCCCTGCGTCTCGCCGGGATTGGTGGTGATCGCGTAGAGATGGCCGATGCCGCCGCAGGCCAGCACTACCGCACGCGCCGGGACGGTGATCTGCCACTCGGCCGGCCCGTCAACCAGACCGACGCGCAAGCCGCAGACCCTGCCCCCGCGCGTGATCAGGTCGTGCGCGACGACACCTTCGCGAACGCGGATGCTCGGTTCACCCTTCACGGCCTGCGCCAGCGCCGCCATGATCGCCTGGCCGGTCCGATCGCCGCGCGCATGCACGATGCGACGGGCCGAATGGGCCGCCTCCCGTCCAACCATCAACTGGCCGTCACGGTCGCGGTCGAACGGCACCCCATAGGCCAGGAGATCCTGCACGCGCGCCGGTGCCTCGCGGGTCATGGCGAGCGCAACACTCTCATCGACGAGGCCGGCACCGGCCGTGATGGTGTCACGTGCGTGAGCTTGCGGACTGTCGTCGCTTGAGACCGCCGCCGCGATGCCGCCCTGCGCCCAGGCACTGGAAGCGCCTTGGCCGATTGGTGCGGCGGTCAGCACAGTGACCGGACGCGGCGCCAGCTTCAGGGCACAGAACAAGCCTGCAAGTCCGCCGCCGACGATGATGATGTCATCTAGGTCCGTCCAAAAGCGCGGCGTAAGCCTCTCGTCGTTGGTAAAGACTGGGTTGGTCATTTTATCTCTCCGCGTTGTGAGCTGCGGATCATCCATGGTCGCAATCATCGTCGGCCGTTCTCAGTTTCAGCTGAGCGCACCAAACATTGGTCGGTTCGGATCTCACCTGATTCTAAAAGGGGCCGCAGGAGGATCCTCTACCAAATAGCCGGTGCCGTGCGATCTCAAACTGAAAGCATCCGGCGCGCGCCAGTGCCGAACGATCCAGGCCGGCAACCGTCAACTCTTGAGATGAATCATCCGCTCAATCGCCTGCCGGGCCCTGGTAGCGATCGCTGGATCAACGACGATTTCTTCCTTGAGATAGACAAGACTGTCGAGGATGGCCGGCAAGCTGATCCGCTTCATGTGCGGGCAAAGATTGCATGGTCGCGTGAAATCGATCTCGGGTAACTCCGCCTGCACGTTGTCGGCCATCGAGCATTCGGTCACCAGCACCACTCGCTTGGGACGCCGGTCGCGAACCCAGTCGATCATCTTCGCGGTCGACCCGGTAAAGTCCGCAACCGCGATGACGTCGGGTGGACATTCGGGGTGGGCAAGGATGCTGACGCTCGGATCGGCCTGCCGATAGGCAGTCAGTTCTTCGCCGGTAAAACGCTCATGCACTTCGCAATGGCCCTGCCAGGCGATGATATTCACGCTTGTCTGCGAGGCGACATACTTTGCCAGATATTCGTCAGGCAGCAGGATCACCTGCTCGGCACCGAGGCTTTCGACGACCTCGACCGCATTTGAGGACGTGCAGCAGATATCGCTTTCGGCCTTTACCTCCGCGGAAGTGTTCACATAGGTGACGACCGGCACCCCCGGATAGCGCTCGCGCAACGCTCTCACGTCCTCGCCGGTGATCGACTCGGCAAGGGAACAGCCGGCGTGGCGGTCGGGGATGAGCACCATCTTGTCCGGATTGAGGATCTTCGAGGTCTCGGCCATGAAGTGAACGCCACACTGAATGATCACTGCGGCGCTGGTCCGGGTCGCCTCGCGGGCGAGTTGGAGGGAATCGCCCACCACGTCCGCGACACAATGGAAGATCTCAGGGGTCTGGTAATTGTGAGCAAGAATGACCGCATTGCGTTGCCGCTTGAGTGCATTGATGGCCCTTACGTACGGTGCGAAGAAAGGCCACTCAGGTGCCGGAACGACAGCCTTCACACGTTCATAAAGTGGGGCCGTCTCGCGGGCGACCTCGTCGGTGAAATCGAGGCAAGGCATCGGCAGGACATCAACCGGGGTCGTCGTCGGGCGCTGGCCCGGCACCCAAACCGGCCTTCCGAGCGGAGCCGGTTGGTTGTGCGTTTCGATGATGGGCATGGCAGCCTCCCTTGTACTCATTCTGAGTATATGTGAGCCCAAAAACAGCCGGCTGAGCCGGCGTTATTCTCATTTCGAGTACAACGGGTTATAACACTGATCGCGGCCGGATGCCAGCCCCGCTGCCTCGCGATTTGCGGTCGCAGGGGTGCCTTGCAATTTTGTCCGGACTGACGCGCGGTATCAGCGTCCGTGGCCCTGGCCAAATCAGGTCGGATCGCCCTACAAGCGGCGGCGGCCGCATGGGGCGGCCACGCTGCCGAGCTGTCGATGATGACAGGCAAGCCGAGAGAGCTGGAGCATGCTGAGCAAGATGCGGGCGGTCTTCATGGTCGCAGCCCTGGGGTTCGCGTTCGGGGGGGCACGGACCCAAGCGGCGCCCATCGCTATCGATGGCGTGTTGGCGAAGGCGGGAACGACCGCTGACATCAGCTTCGTGAGCGATCGGCATCACCACAAGCATCCGTACCGACACCCGTATCCGTACCCGTACTCTCCTGAGGCCTATGAAGGCTTCATCAATCCGAGTGCCCCGATCCCGCACGGGCCCTTTGCCTACGGCTATCGCGATCCGGGTTACGCCTATCACGGCAATATCAATGGATGCGTAGTCGATCTCGGCTACGGACGCTACGAGTCCTGCAATGTGGGACGCTGATCGGGATTAGCGGACGTGGGTCGCGTGAGCCGCCTAGCGACGCCGCAGTAGCGCCTCTAGCCACGCTGACCAGCCGCCGCCGTGCCATGGCTCTTTGCCAGGAGCCCGCGCACCGCAACGCCGACGGCCTGCAGCGTGTCGGCCAACGGCCCCGAAGCGGCCGAACGGATCAGCCAGACCGCCAGTTGTGGGCAGAAGTCCCTGACTTTCACGATCTGCAGAGCCGCCGCGTGGGGTGATTCCGCAATCAAGCGTTCGGGCACGAGGCCGAGGCCA
>Ga0187783_10002618_pt1 | contig 13315 bp, 13 predicted proteins | sample 1015_SJ02_MP02_2_FD_132471 | JGI IMG/M metagenome (GOLD analysis project Ga0187783, IMG submission 132471) | Tropical peat soil microbial communities from peatlands in Department of Meta, Colombia - 1015_SJ02_MP02_20_MG | ecosystem: Environmental > Terrestrial > Soil > Wetlands > Peat | place...
GTTTCGGTCGTCGCATCGGCGACGTTGACTTCGGTCCGCACGCCACCGAGAACATGTACACCGACGTAATCCTCGATTGGTACGATTTTCTCTCGAAAGGTGTCCGCAATAAATTTGCCAGCGAAAAGGCCGTGAAGCTTTTTGTGATGGGCACCAACGAATACCGCCAGGAGGACGATTGGCCGCCACCCCAAGCCCAGCCTACGAAATATTTTCTGCACTCCGCCGGCAAAGCCAATTCACTGCGGGGTGACGGCTCGCTTTCCCCGTCGGCACCCCAGTCCGAGCCCTCCGATACGTACGTTTACGACCCCGCGAATCCCGTGTCCACCGTGGGCGGTCCTCTTTGCTGTGATGCAACACACCTGCGGCCTGGCCCGCGCGACCAGCGTGCGGTTGAGAATCGCGACGATGTGCTGGTTTATTCCACCAGCCCTCTGAAACGAGACTTAGAAGTCACCGGCCCAGTGCTCGCCACTCTATTCATAAAATCCTCCGCCGTCGATACCGACTTCACCGCAAAGCTCGTCGACGTCGCGCCCGACGGTTTTGCGCAAAATTTGACCGAAGGTATCCTGCGCATGCGCTACCGGGCCTCTTCCGAGCATGCCGAGCTGATGAACCCCGGGCAGATCTACGAAATTTCCTTGGATCTATGGGCCACGAGCAACGTCTTTCTACGCGGCCACTCACTGCGTCTCGAGGTTTCTAGCAGCAATTATCCCCGCTTCGATCGCAATCTCAATACCGGCGAAGAGATCAGATTCGCACGTACCATGGCAGTTGCTACCAATACCATTCTCCACGACGCACAACATCCTTCCGCTCTGGTGCTTCCCGTCATGCCGCAGAAATAATCCGGGGAGCTGGTATCGATGGATTGCGGCCCTAACTAGAAAGATCGATTGGTCGTTCTGGGGTGTGGGGAGGGTAGAGATTTTGCGAGTGGGCCTAACCCTGACCCTTGTTAACACTTGGTCCCGTTCCAACGTCTATGATTACGTGGGGTTTTCTTCCGCATGGCCTTGACGTCGGAAGGCACGGCTGCGCGGCTCGGAGGCAGGGATTTGCCCGCGAGCGAGCACTCTCGTTGCGAGGCGTCCGGCGACGAGATGTTGGTCGATGCGGCAAGGCTTGGGGACCGGGCAGCTTTCGGACAGCTCTATGATCGATATGCGCGTCTCGTGCACGGAGTTCTGCTGGCCCAGGCCCCGCGAGACGCGGTCGACGATCTGGTTCAAGATGTGTTCATGACGGCCCTACGCCGGCTCTCAACCCTCCGGGAAACGGGAAGCTTCGGAGCGTGGCTGGCGACGATTGCCCGCAATCGCGCCCATGACTACCACCGGCGTAGGCCGCCGGAAGACCAACTGATGGGCGAGGAGTCAGACCAAGATCTCCAAGGCGCGAGGCCTGGCGGCGACCATGAAGGCCGGGCGCGGGCCATTCTCGAGGCCATCAGGAGCCTGTCGGAAGCATACAGGGAAACGTTGATTCTGCGGCTGGTGGAGGGCATGAGTGGTCCCGAGATCGCAGCACGCACGGGGATGACACACGGTTCAGTTCGAGTCAATCTGCATCGCGGCATGCAACAGCTCCGCGCAAGATTGAGCGCGCACCTGGACAACGCCGGCTCGCAACCGAAGGCGGGGCAATCATGGATAGCGACAAAGACCAAGTGGAAAAGGAATCTCTGACCAAGAGCTTCGACTATTTGTGGGATGCGTCCGGCGAACCGGATCCTGAAATCCAGGGCCTGGAGACGCTCCTCGGAAGGTTTCGTCATGTAGGTCCAGCTCCTATATTTCTCGCCAACGTCCCGGATCGACGATGGACGTTCTTTCCCCGGCGGATCTCCCCGGCTCTTGTTCTGGCAACCGCCGCCGTGGCAATGATGGTGGTCGTAGCTTTTCTAGCGTCGGGGAGGAAGCCTGTCCCCCTCCCCCCGGGGGGGTGGGAGGTATCTCGCTTGGCAGGCACCCCTCGAATCGGACAAAACGCGGTTACCCAAAAAGAGGCAAGCCGCCTCGCCCTCGGACAGGTCCTTGAAACCGACCAGCAGTCGCGGGCCAGCCTGCGTGCTGAGGGTGTCGGCCAGATCGAGATGGAACCAAGTACACGCCTGCGGCTGCTGAACACGGGCGCTGGTCTACAGCGAATCGCTCTGGATCGCGGAACCATCCATACATACATCTGGGCGCGTCCCGGGCAATTCGTCGTCGACACACCATCGGCGCTAACGGTAGACCTCGGCTGCGCCTACACCTTGCAAGTCGACGATTCCGGCGCAGGGCTCGTACGCACCACCATGGGGTGGGTTGGTTTCAAGCTGAACGGCCGCGAGTCCTTTATTCCCGCCGGCGCCGCCTGCGCGACCCGGCCCAGGATTGGGCCCGGCACGCCATATTTCGAAGAGGCATCGCCGAGGTTTCGCGCCGCCTTAGCAAGCTTCGATTTTGCGGACAGCACATCCGATCAGCGGGCCCGAGATCTGGCCGTCGTGCTCGCGGCTTCTCGCCAACCAGATGCGCTTACCCTGTGGCATCTGTTGTCACGGGTCGATCAGGACCAAAGAGTTCTCGTCTACCAGCGCCTACGAGAGTTCGCTGCTCCTCCTCCGAGTGTCACGCAAGCGGGAATCCTGCATCTCGATCAACCCATGCTCGATCTGTGGTGGAACAAACTCGGGTTTGACGACATTTCGGTTTGGCGCCGCTGGGAGCGCTCCTGGTCCCTAGGCACCACTCCGGGCGGCGAGAGGGAGTAACACCGTACACCGCAGCACTTTTTCCTACTGTCTGCCAAGCGCTTCGCGCCCCGGGTTAACACTCCAAGCTCGGCTCGCGTCATGGGAATGTGCGACCAGGGAAAGAAAACGGAAAGGACTCGGAAGACGAGTCACAAAGGCGGGAGGTGTTCACAATGAACACGCGGATGGGAAAATTACCTTCGCCAACAGAAATGCGATTTCAATCTCCTCGCTGGATGGCGTGTGGGCTGTGGACCTTGTGCTGCGCGAGCTTACTCTTTGGCGCCGAGCAGCCGTCGCGCGACCTGACGGTTCACGAGTGGGGGACGTTCACGGCCGTTGCCGGCAGAGACGGTAACGCAATCGAATGGGCGCCACTAAGCGCATCTACGGACCTGCCAAACTTTGTGGAGCATTTCAGTAACATCCACTTTAAAGTTGGGCTTCGAGGGACGATTCGAATGGAGACTCCAGTGCTGTACTTCTACTCTCCGCGGAACGTGACCGTGACGGTCCACGTGTCATTCGTCCAAGGAGTCTTCAGCGAGTGGTATCCCCGTGCGGTTCATATTGAGCCCAGTGAGCCTTTGCGTAATACCGATTTGCGTCAATTGCGGGTTGACGGGAGCATCGCATGGAGCGGAGTCACCGTTTCGCCGAATCTGAGTGGAGAGTTCCCGCGCGAGGCGCGATGGAATCGCTACTACGCTGCACGCGAGACCTCTTCGACAGGGCTCAGCGTCAAGACCGGAGCAGGTGAGCAGCAGGAGAAGTTCCTTTTTTATCGAGGAGTTTCAGCCGTTTCCCTGCCGTTGTCCGCCCGGCAGAAGGCCGACGGCGAACTGTTGGTCAAGAGCCTCGACGGAAGCCAACTTCGGGCCCTCATTCTGTTTGAGCGGCGGGGAGAGCGGATCGGCTATCGTGTCGTGGATCGACCCGCGGATGAAACGGTTCTCGAACCGTCCGAACTGACGGGCACCCTAGAGTCTCTCCTCAGCGATCTCGAAAGCCTGCTGATCGATCAAGGGCTTTATCCCGACGAAGCACATGCCATGGTGAAAACCTGGCGTGATTCCTGGTTCGAAGAAGGGAGCCGTTTGATCTATCTCGTGCCCCGCGAATTTGTGGACAAGGTTTTGCCGCTCACGATTGACCCGGCGCCGTTGGAAATGGTTCGAGTTTTTGTTGGCCGACTGGAACTGGTGACCCCCGCCACGGCGAAAGCCGTGAAAACTGCCCTGGCGTCGAATGATGAGATCATGCTGAATAAATACAGACGCTTCCTCGAACCCATACTCGAGACGGTAGGTGGAGATCGCGAAGCAAGACAAGACCCCGCGGCAAAGCTGCCATCGGAACACGACGCAAACTAGCGCTCTTTTAGGTCGCCATGTCCATTCGTGTGCGGCTCCACGATCTCGACCATGGAACATGGGCGCCTTTCGGGAACGGATGTTCGGCGAGGCCTTCGCAGTGGGGGTAGTCACAAGTTCTTGCGTTCGATATAGCTTCGAACTACCTGTTTCACATCTATGTGCTGGCCTTCAACCGCGTAGTTGAGCTGGCGCATGTCGTCGTCCGAAATCTTTCCGGAAAGCTCATCGAAGACCGCGCCGAGTTCAGGGTGGCGTGCCAGCAGGTCTTGGCGGATGACGGGCACGGCTTCATAAGGTGGGAAATAATGTCGATCATCCTCGAGCACCGCGAAATCGAGTGCCGGGATCAAACCATCAGTCATGTTGCCCGCGATGAGGTCCACCTGCTTGTCCTGGAGGGCACGATCGAGCAATCCCAGATCCATGATTCGCGGAGGCGCGACAAAGCGAATTCCGTAAGCTGCGGTCCATCCCCGGTAGCCGTCAGAGCGCTCCATGAATTCATAGCCGAATCCCGCGCGCCAGTTCGGGGCATAGGCGGCCGCCTGGGACATGGTTGTGAGGTGCAAACGGCGGGCATCCTCGCCCCGAATCTCGATGGCAAAGGTATCGTCAAAACCGAGCGTCGGGCCCAGGGTCAGGCCGAAGCGTTTGCCATATTCGGTTTTGACCCGATCGTAAGTTTCGAACCGATCACCGTTCGGCTGCTCTTTCAAGATTGCGGTGAGCGCCGTGCCCGTGTATTCGGGATAGAGGTCAATCCGTCCGGCGAGAATCGCCTGATGGCAGATGTAAGTGCCGGCGAGATAAAAACGACGCTCCACGGCCAGATTAGTCTTCCTCTCGATCTGCTGCGCAAACAACTCGCCGAGAATTAGTTGCTCAGCAAAGTTCTTCGATCCAATCACGATGCGATTCGAATGGCTCGGGCGGCAGGAGGGCAACAGAGCAACGACGGACAGCAGAACCGTCAGCCGACGGACGGCCGGTTGGATCCATCGCTTTGTCGAGAGAGCAGCCAAGCCGCATTCCTGGACTCGATCCGGGGGTCGCTCCTCGCGCGTTTTAGGTGGACGCGGCGGAGGCATAACTGCCATGGCGGGCATCGTGGGGACGCAGGCGTTTCTCAAGCCAACCAAACCCGAGATCCGCCAGCAGTGCCAGTAGAGCCGCGGGAAGCGCTCCGGCCAGAATCACTGTATTATTCACCATGGCCAGTCCGCGGAAGATGTATTCCCCCAGTCCTCCCGCTCCCACCGCGGCTGCGATCGTCGCCAGGCCAATGGAAAAAACGGTGGCCACACGAATACCCGCAATGATGACGCCTAGCGCTAAGGGAAGTTCCACCTGGAAGAGCAGCTGGCGGTCGGTTAGGCCCATGCCCCGCCCCGCTTCGAGCACCGATGGGTCCACGCTCTGAATGCCGGCGTAGGTGTTGCGAATCAAGGGCAGCAGAGCGTAGAGCATGAGCGCCAGAATCGCCAGCCGGTCCGCGCGGGCTCCGATCCAAGGTGCGGGCAATAGGAAGCCGAACAAGGCGAGGCTCGGAATCGTCTGAATCACATTGGCGCTTCCCAGAACCGGCTGACGCAGCGCGGGGCAGCGGGTGAGCAGAATTCCGAGAGGCATGCCGATCGCGACCGCGAGCAGGGTTGAGATCCCGACCAGCCAGATGTGTTCGAGCGTGAGCTGGGTCACTTCCGTGTGATTTTGCAGTATAAATTGCCAAAGGCTCATACTCCACCTCTCTCACAGCTTCGGTCCGGGTTAAACGCATTCCGATAAGCGATGACGAGCGGTTCCGAAGATCGCAGGAATTCTTCCCGGGTGTTGAGCGTAACCAGCCGTCCCCCCTCGAGAAGTGCGATCCGCGTTCCCACCAGTAGGGCCTCATTGAGATCGTGGGTCACAAACACGACCGTTTTCCTGAGCCGGGCTTCAAGCTCGAGGAACTCCCGTTGCAGTTGGGCGCGGGTGAGCGGGTCGAGCGCGCCAAAAGGCTCATCCATGAGGAGGATCGGCGGGTCGGCGGCCAGCGCGCGTGCTACCCCCACTCTCTGACGCTGTCCCCCGGAAAGTTCGCGTGGATAGCGGGCGGCGATCTGGGGATCAAGCCCGACCAGGTGCAGCAGTTCCTCGACCCGTTGCCGAATGCGGTCCCGAGGCCAACTCTCAATCTTCGGAACCAGACCAATGTTTTTCTCAATGGTGAAGTGAGGGAATAAACCGACTTCCTGGATCACATAGCCAATCATGCGGCGCAGGCGGATCACGTCCCATTCGCGGAGAGCACGGCCCGCCACGCGAATTTCCCCGTTGCTCGGCCTGAGCAGTTGGTTGATCAACTTGAGTGTGGTGGTCTTTCCCGAGCCGCTGCGCCCGAGCAGAACCAAGATTTCACCGCGGTGGACGGTCAGGTTCAAATCCCGTAGGATGGCTTCCCCCTGGTCGGCATGATACGAAACGTGGCGGAATTCAATGGCCGCAGAAGAGTCCATATATGGCTCAGACCAGCGATGGAGTGGAGTCGGGCATCGAACTAGGGCGCAGATGGGAAATCGGAGAAAGCCTAAGCTTCTTCATGATGAACGGTACGCTGCCGGAGGCAACCCGGTGATGCGGATGCCGGAATTTCCCTGAAGCCGGTGGTTGAACCCGACGAGCAGAGCTGTGATCTGTTCGAGGATGCGGGCGTTCTCGAGCTTGCCGCCGTCGAGCGCTCGGACGCCGGGAATCTTCGCCGCCAAGTCGCGCACCCGCTCGTTGGCGTCGGCGTCATCGCCACACACAATCACATCGCAATCGACCGGTCCCTCATGGTTCAACACATCTGCCGCCAGGTTCTGAAAGGCGGCTACCACGGAAACACCTTTGGGCGTCAGCTCGGCCGTTTCCTGGGCGGCGGAACCCTGCCAAATGCCAAGCGTGCGGCTGGCTCGTCCCCCCACGCTCGCCGCTAACGGGACGGTCGTGTCAATCACGATGCTCCCCGGACGAATGGCGGGCTTGAGCTGTTTGAGTAATGCGGCATGCGCTTGAAAGGGAATGGTCAGCACCACGAAATCAGCGGCAGAGCAGGCCGCGCCATTCTCCAGACCCGAAATCTTGGCCGCCGGCCCAACCACCTGACGGATTCTCTCGGACGCCTCCTTCGCCCGTTCGAGGTCGCGCGAGCCGATGATCACGGTCTCTCCCGCTTGCGTCCAGCGCAGCGCCAGGCCGAAGCCTTCCGGCCCGGTACCGCCAACTACGGCGATGGGTCTGGTCACGCGAACTCCGCTTCCAGGGCCTGCTCATCGCGGAACTCATCGACGGGCAGTTTGATATGGATTCGCGTGTAGGTGGTATTGCGCTCAGCCGGGATACGGCCGGCCGAAACAATGAGCGACTGAAACTCTTCCGCGCTGGTGTATTGCCCGGCCGTGGCCCCCGCCTCGCGCGAGATGTTTTCCTCCATCAAAGTTCCACCATAGTCATTCGCCCCAGCTTGTAGGCACAGCTGCGCCAGCTGGCGATTCAGCTTGACCCAGGAGACCTGGATGTTGTTGATGGCGCCAGCCAGGAGAATTCGCGCCAACGCATGAATCTTGAGATGTTCCGCCAAAGTTGGCCCCGGTCGGGCGAGACCCTGCTGGAAAAGAAGAGTATTGGGATGGACGAAACCCAGGGGCACGAACTCGGTGAACCCGCCGCTTTCCGCCTGGATGCTTCGCAGGAGCAGGAGTTGTTCGACCCAATGTTCGGGAGTTTCCACGTGACCATACATCAGCGTGGAGGTACTCGGAATCCCACACTGGTGCGCGGTTGTAATCACTTCCTTCCATTGGGCAGTAGAGAGCTTGTTCCGCGAAAGAATAAACCGGACGTCGTCATCGAGGATCTCTGCTGCGGTTCCGGGCAACGTGCCCAGACCGTTATCCCGCAGCATGCAAAGATATTCCCGCACGGGCATGCCGGTGAGCTCGACACCGTAGACGATCTCCATCGGCGAAAAAGCATGGATGTGCATTCCCGGCACGGCTCGCTTCACCGCTCGCAGAATGTCGCGGTAGTACAGAGGAGGCAGACCGCGGGGCAGCCCCCCCTGAATGCACACCTCGGTTGCGCCCATCTTCCGCGCTTCGCTTGCCTTGTGCGCGACCTGCTCGAGACTAAGAAAGTATGCATCGGCTTCGCGGGGCCCCCGGCTGAAGGCGCAGAACTTGCAGCCGACAAAACAGACGTTCGTGAAGTTGATGTTGCGATTGACTACATAAGTGACCAGATTGCCCACCAGTTCACGGCGCACCAGGTCGGCTGCGACCAGCAGGCCTAGAAGGTCATCGCCTTCCGCCCGAGCCAGGAGCAAAGCTTGCTCGCGCCCGAGCCGGCCTCCGTTGAGGCTGGTCAGGACCTCCTCGAGCACAGCACGAGCGGCACTACCGAGACGTGGGGCAATTTGTGGCCAGGCCAGCGAAGGAAAGTTCTCGAGCTCCGATAGTGCCAGCGTGCGTGTCACCAGGTATCCTCAGCGAAACAAGTCGGCAGCGGCCGGACGAATCAGGTCGCGAGCGCTGCCGCGACCAGGCCGGTAAGGAAAACCGCGAACAATCGAGACGGGTATGCGAGCTAGCTTGCCGCATACCAGCCCCGCCGCGCAAGCCAGTTCGTCAGCGACGGCCTCCACGCTCACGCGTAAAAGGTAGCCATGAGGATCCCGTCTCCGCCGATAATCATGAAGAGCCTTCATCCCCGCAACCCCGATCGCCACTTCCGTGAGTCCCTCGCGCCAGGGACGCCCGAAACTATCGGAGATGATAACGGGAATCGAAAGTCGCAAAGTTTTCTTCAGAGCACGATGCAGTTCCGCCGCGGAGCGGTCGGCGTCCTTGGGAAGAAGCAGCGCCTTGCCACCGCCGTTCACATTCGAGACGTCGACTCCACTGTTCGCACAAATGAAACCATGCGAGGTTTCCGTAATCAAAACGCCTCGCCTGCGACGGAGGACGCGCCGACTCTGGGCCAGCGCCAATTCTGTAACGCGAGCATCGAGGGAATACCGCCGCGCCCAAGCTCGTGAGTTTCGAGAAGGTTGGATGCTGCTTAAGTCGACCAGCTGCCCTTCGGCCTTGGACACAACTTTATGTTTTAGGACCAAAATGTCTCCCCCCCTTAATCTTCGCTTGGGATGCGAAAGAGCAGAAAGAAGTTTTTCCAGCAAGGAATCGCCGGGGCGGATCTCATCGGCAAGAGGTACGGGGATGATCTCGAGTTCCGCCGAGCTTTGCATGGGATTGTCCTCTAGTGTACGCGGACTGGTTGGCTGGATCGCCAGTCCATGTCGAGATTATTGGTTGGCGGCGGGCAAGAGATCGGCAAGGTCCCATCGACGAGCCAGCTGTTGCGAGCGGGTTTCGCCCGGAGCCGCCGCAAGCTGCCGCAAGTCCGATGGAGAATCGATGTCGAGCGCAATCCCGGCCAGCGAAAGGACTACACAGGGTTTTCCGGTGGCGTGCGCAGCCGCCAAATGCGGCCGGAAACTGTCATTTCCAAAACGCAACGGGAACAATCCGGAGGGCCGGCGAAAGGCGGCGTTCGTGCCCCGTCCATCCGCCGCAGGGGCAAGTACCGCCCCCTCGAGGGGCGCGGTCTCGAGAACCTTCTCGAGCTCCCAGGATTGGACAAGCGGTATGTCGCCCGGAATCACGAGGGTGCTCTCGATCCCCCTTGACTGGCAAACCCCTGTAGCCCGTTCGATCGCCTCGGTTTCACCATGATTCGCGGTATCTACGATGATCTCAAAGGAAAACTGCCGCGCCAACTCGAGGGCGAAGGGATCGCCTGTGACGACACCGACGTCCGGTCGGCCGGCCCACTTGTGGAGCGCCTCAAACACATCGAGGAGCATGGCCTGGGCCAGTTCCGTGCGAGCCGGCTGGCCGAGCACGGACGCGAGCCGTTGTTTGGCCCGCGACAGACTCTTGACGGGGATGAGGATCATTGGAAATCCGAGACCGCTTCGTCGGCCTCTTCGCCCGAGAGCAATTGCAGCACCGTACGCGCCAGCCTGACCTTGTCCTCCATGGTTTTCATGAGCGTGTCCGTACAGTGCACCCGCTGGCCGGATTCTTCCAGTTGGCGAGCTAACTCACTGTCACTGACGTCGGCAATCAGAAGGTCGAGGAAATCGCGGTAGGCTTCCGCCACTCCAACAATCGAGACCGGCAAACCTTGGGCGGCCATTAAGGTCCCGGCCGGCCCCGAGACCGCCGCATTCCCAATAATTGGGCTTACGGCCGTGACGGTGGCAGAAGTCTCCTGTAAAGCCTTACGGATGCCTGGGACCGCAAGAATCGGGCCAATGCTCGTGACCGGGTTGCTCGGGGCGATCAGTACCGCACTCGCGGAGCGGATTGCGTCAATCACGCCCGGTGCCGCCTGGGCATCCAGAGCCCCGGCAAATCGCACCGATCGCACCGGGTCCTGGTACCAGCGTTTTACAAAGTACTCTTGAAAGCCGAGCTCGCCCACCGGGGTATCGATCCGGGTTTCCACTCGGGAATCGCACATGGGCAGAATGCGTGCCCGCACGCCCAACTTTCGGCAAATCTCGGCCGTGGCCTCGCTCAGAGTCTTGCCTTCCGCCAACAATTTCGAGCGAACCAGGTGCACGGCCAGGTCGCTGTCGCCGATGTTGAACCAAATCGGCTCGGATAGATCCGCCATCGCCTGCAGGCAATAGAATGTGTCGTCCTGGACCCCCCAACCCCGTTCCCGGCTGAGCCGTCCGGCCGCTGCGTAGGTGATCGAATCCAAGTCAGGGGAGATGTGGAGGCCCCACCACTCGAGATCGTCGGCCGTGTTCACAATGAAGGTGAGATTATCGACCGGACTCGCCTCGAGCAGTCCCTCGGCCAGCTTGGCGCCTCCGGTACCCCCGGTAAGAACTGCGATCATCGAGCCCTCCGAGCATAACCTTCGCCATCGGCCGCCGCCTCGACCTTCGTTCGCAACAGGCTGGGACGATCGTCGAGGGTTCGGAGGAACTCCGGGTAAACCGGAAGCCGCTGGCGCAAGCTGCATCCCCTTGATTCGGTTCGCGCCCTGAGCTCTTCCAAATGCGGCCACGGTTGTTCGGGATTGATGTAATCGGGAGTGAGGGGCGAGACTCCGCCCCAATCATTGAGGCCGGCATCGAGCAGTCTCTCGTAATTCGGGGCGGACAAGTTCGGAGGTGCCTGAATGTTGACTTCCGGCATCAGTAAGCGGGCGAGTGCAATCGTCCTCAGCATCTCCCCCTGCGAAGGTTCCTTCCAGGTTCGCATGGGGATATCCGGTTTCACGCGAAAGTTTTGAACGATGACTTCCTGGATATGGCCATAGCGGCGGTGCAACTCACGAATGGCGAGCAGCGTATCGATTCGATCCTCGAGGGTTTCACCGATTCCGATTAGCAATCCGGTGGTAAAAGGAACGTGTTGCTTGCCGGCCTCCTCAATCGTGCGCCGGCGCCGCGCTGGAATCTTATCGGGAGCCTGATGGTGCGCACCTCCCGGAGCGAGAAGACGCTCGCTGGTGGTCTCAAGCATCAGGCCCATGCTGGCGGAGACTGCCGCCAAGCGTCGGATCCACTCTGCGCTGAGCAGACCCGGGTTGGGATGTGGTAGCAAGGATGTTTCGCGCAGAACCAGTTCGCACATCGCCTCCAGATAATCGAGAGTGGACTTGTATCCCAGTCGCTGCAGAGTCTCGCGCATTTGCGGAAAGGCGAGCTCCGGCTTATCGCCGAGGCTGAATAGTGCTTCCGAGCACCCCAGCTTTTCGCCGGCCCGCGCCAACTCGAGGACCTCATCCGGAGTCAGGGTGCGGGCGCCTGGTTCAACCGGATCGCGTCGAAAGGTGCAGTAGCCGCAATAATCCCGGCATAAATTGGTAAGCGGAATGAATACCTTGCGGGAGTAGGTAATGACACCCGGTCGGTAGCGTTGCTTGGTGGCCAGAGCCGCGGCGAGCAAGTCGGGAAGCTCCTCGTCCGAGCAACCAATCCACCGATACGCAGCTTCGCGGGAAAGAGGCTGGCCACAGTCCAGATTGCCTCCTGAAGCGTAGCCCTGCGGCATTGAGGGTGCCAAACTCACCCGTCGATTGTAAAGGATTTACAATCAATGGGCCTGGGGAAGCGAGCTCTTCGACGGATTGCGCCTGGGCGGCAAAGCGCAACGTTCTCCTCGGGATGCCAATCGGCGGAGGCGGCGCGTCGAGCGTCGAAGATCAATGAGCATCAGTCAGGCTAAGTTCCGCGAAGCAATGGGGAGCTTTGCAACTGGTGTGACGGTCATCACCGTGGACCACGGTGGTGAGGTGCAAGGCATGACCGCCAACGCGTTCACCTCCGTTTCCCTCGATCCCCTCCTGGTTCTGGTGTGTGTCGATCACCGGGCGCGGACACACGGCCATCTTCATGCCAAGAAGCGATTTGGGGTGAATGTCCTGGCTGAGAACCAGCGGGCAATCTCCGAGTTTTACGCGCGTGCCACAGCCGCCGAGCGGCACGCGGAAATAGAAGCGGGAGCCCGGTTCGATCGCACGGCGCACGGCACGCCGGTGTTGCATGGTGCGCTGGCGTATCTCGAATGCCGACTCCACTGTGCCCAGGATGCTGGCGATCACACCATCTTCATTGCGGAAGTAGAGGATGTGGTCGTGCGCCAAGGCGATCCGCTACTGTACTTTCGAGGCAAGTACCGTCAGGTCGGAGCTGCGAGCGGATAGTTCTTCTTGCTTCCTAACCGACGCCGATCCGGCTCATCCAGGCTCCTCGCAACGAAGATGCAAGGAAAACTCTCTCCCTGCCATAGGTCCTTCCCCCCGAGCTGCCTGGGTATCGCGGTCTCCGAACAGTAGTCGCGCGGTTGGGTCCTTTGTTAAGCTTATTCGCCGACGCGAAGTGTGCTCCGACTGCGGCCGGAAAATGAACCGCTGGCAAGGGTCAGACGGAGGGTTGCGTCAATAGGTCCTGTTTGCTATCGGAAGCGGGCGGGGTTCCATCTGGTGGATGGCGGAACGAGTTGCCGAGTCAGTGAGACATGTATCCCCGAGCATTCCACTATCACCGCGCGAGTTCTCTCGAACAGGCAGTGGCGCTGCTGTCGGAACTTGGCGAAGATGCCAAGTTGCTGGCCGGCGGTCAGAGCCTGATCCCGCTGATGAA
>Ga0187783_10002619_pt1 | contig 13314 bp, 19 predicted proteins | sample 1015_SJ02_MP02_2_FD_132471 | JGI IMG/M metagenome (GOLD analysis project Ga0187783, IMG submission 132471) | Tropical peat soil microbial communities from peatlands in Department of Meta, Colombia - 1015_SJ02_MP02_20_MG | ecosystem: Environmental > Terrestrial > Soil > Wetlands > Peat | place...
CAAGCTCGCCCACTATGCGGCGATCACCCAGTACGGGTACGTGCTCCCCGTGCGGGATGACGACCCGGGGCGGGGGCTCGGCTCCCGGTATGCGGCCCGGACGCTGCTGCTGACGGAGTTCCCCGTAGCGGAAAGCGGCGACGGGGAAGATTAGAAGCCGTTAAGCCATTTCCTGTAGAGGCTCCTGTACTCGTCCAGCGTTATGTGCCCGGTCATTGCCATCTGGCGGGCGACGTCCAGGTCTGCCGCGCTGGCGATGGGGAACGAGCCGTTGACGATCACGCATCCTCCGGTACCCCCTGCGCCCCCGCCGGCTGCGGAGACGGTGACGGCGGTGCCCGCGAAGTGCGTCGTGTTCGTGGTGCCGGTTCCGCGCCGTATGACGGGATCGGCCGAGAGTACTTCCTTGAGCTTGCCGCCCCGAAACCGGCACGTGACCCGGCAGTCCGGGAGGTTCTTCCCGGCGCGCACCCAGTCCTCAAGGGCTGCGAGGGTTCCGTGCGCTTCCTCGACGGTGGCGGCCCTGATGTGGATACGCCATCCGTACAGGACCTGTTCCGGCTGCAGCCGGGTTGTCGCGTACTCCGGGCCGATGCCCACGATCGCGTTCCCGGCGAGATCCGCGACGGTCTCCTGCGGGACCATCTGATGGCCGACGTGATGGCCGTCCTCGCTGCCGCCGTCCGCTCGGAGCACCGTGTCCACGGTGATCATCTGGTGCCGCGCCCTGCCGCGCTTCGGTGGGGGCGCGAGGCTGTCCAGGGCGCGGTGGGCTTCCGCGAACGGCTCGCGGGCGTACTCGCCGCCAGTCTTGACTGGTGCCGTGCCGCCTGAGGCTAGCCAGTCAAGGACGGGCTTCGCCGCTGACGGCCTCCAGTCCCCGAGCCATTCCGCGCATGAGACGTGAGCCCTCCACCCGAGGACCCTCCCGCCGAGTGATCCCGTGGTATCGCCTGTCCCGCAGACCGGGCATACGGAGTTCAGTTTGCGGCTGAACTTCGCCGGGCGCGGGTAGGGGCGGTCAAGGTCGCAGGGGATGCGCGGCTCGGGCTGCGGGACCGCAGGCGCACCGGCAGCGACGGGGACGCCGTAGACCTTGCGGCAGGCAATCCAGATTGCGACCGCCCCGGCTGTGGGCAGCAAGGGCGCGAACACCAGCGTCCAGTCCCGCGTGGCCAGGAAATCGGCATACGGCCACGTGGCTGCGGCCATCCCGGCGAGGACCCACCTTGCGGCCCGGTTCCATGCGCCGATGCGGGGATGGCTGCCCTTGCTCCAGTCGTAGCGGTGCTTGCTCACGGGGCCATTGTCCCGCACGTGATCTCATGGCCCGGAGCGGTCAGCAGGTACCCGCACTCCCCGCACCGTCCTGACAGGACCACGGCTGAGGTGTCGGCTGTACCGGCAGCGTTCATCACGCCGCCGAGGACCTTCGGTTCGGGGTGTGCCACGATGAGATGCCTTGACGTGACACCCGGCGACTCGGGATAGATCCACTCGCCGTCAGTCACTTCTCCACCTCGAACTCCACGGCCCAGCCCTTCCCGTCCCTGTACAGGATGACCGGGCATCCCTTCGGCGCGAACGCCGCCCCGTCCATGCGGACAGTCCCGATGTCCGGCACGGTGATGCCCTTCGGGCTCAGGGCATACTCGCCCGGCTCGTAGCGCAGGCCGCACTCGCGGTGACCTTGGCGCCGGCAGCGGCCGGGCGTTCCCCCGGCAGCGGCGACCCGGCAGTGCCACTCAGGCATCTAGTCCTCCAGCCTGTCGGCCACCGTGATCGTGACGCCGGTCTTGCCCATGCGCTGCGCCGCGCTCTCGGCGAGCAGGCGCATCGGCTCGGTCCGCACGATCACCACGTCTCCCGGCGCGGCGTCACGCAAGGTGCGCGCCAGTACGTCGGACCAGTTGGCGGCGGGGATCCTGTGCTCGGTCATGTCAGCCTCCGATCTCGGGAGCGTAGAACTCGGGGAGAGGCTGCGGGCCGCTGTACTGGCGGCAGGGGCACGTGTGGTGATCCCCCATCCAGCCGTCGATGCCCTTGTCCCTGACCAGGGCCGAGCATCCGGACTTCGGGCCGTGGAAGCTCCGGTGATGACCGCAGCCGCAGATAGGCTCACCTGTCTTGGCTCGCAGCCCCTTGCGGCGGTTCGGCAGGAACCGTCCCACCAGGACGCCGATGAGGGCGACGGCGGCGAACTCGAGGCCGGTCACGGCGACGGCTCCGAGGGAACTTCGTACTTCGCCGCTTCCCGGTCCAGATCCGGGCTGTCTTCCGCAGACTCGTAGACAAGGTTCACCACGCGCGTGATCCTGTTCGCCACCGTCAGCCCCTCGCACGGGGCGAGGTCCGCTACCGCGACGATCACGATCCGGACCATGCCGGGGTCGTGTCCTGGTTCCCCGCACTCGTCGCAGGCGAACGCCCCGTCGGGCAGGTAGACGTGCTCGATGAAGACGCGGCAGTCATCCCCGTGGATGACGCCGATGGTGCGGGACTTCGCGTGTACGTGCTCGTGCGGTTCCGGGCTGTGCTCGGTCATGACCGGCTCCCATCCGGTGCGGTGACCGGGAACACGCGCTCTTTCCTGCCGTCCGGGTGGACGATGTAAACGCGGTCCTGGATCCCGCCTGACGCCTGCCCTCCGCTGCTGCGGCTCGGCTGGGTGCGCTCCAGGTACTCAAGGCGGCGGTGCGCGTCAGCGAGTGCTTCGCCGTACGTCGGGTAGGAGGGCTTCAGCCCGTCGTGGGCGCTGCCGAGTTCGTACTCCTCGCCGCTGAAGGTGTCGTAGCCCTCCAGCCTCCACGCGCCGGGTGCCACTGCAGCCTTCCGCGCCGTCTGCAAGCGCCTGTAGTGCAGGCGGCACATCCCGCCGATGAAGGCGGGACGCGCGCATTCCGGGACGCTGCACGTACGGGACGCGATCAGGGTCATGACGGCTCCTTGCTAGTCGGGTTCACCTTGGCGAGCACTTCCTCGTACCAGGTCACGGGCACTATCACGGCTGCGGGCTTGTCGTAGCGCAGCAGGTAGATGTGGGCGTCGTCGTGGGCCACTTCGTCCAGCAGGTCCCGGAGTTTGGTCCGGGCCTCATCGCTGCGGACCCACCGGTCGGTGTCTGGGTTCATGAGATGAGCCTACCATAGACCCTTACGACTCTGAGGACATCTAAGGCTGCGAACAGGGCGAGTTGACCTGTTGGCTGAGCGGCTTGCAGATAGCGGATGGCAGCGCCGAGAAGTTTGATTGAGTCCTTGAACTGCCCGAGTCCGGGGTTGCAGTTGCCGCACAACAGTCCCCGGATAATGTCGGTTGCGTGGTCATGATCCAGGTGCAGGATGCCGCCAGGGGCGTCCGCCTCAAGGACTCTGCAGATCGCGCAGCGTCCGCCCTGGGCTTGCCGTAGGGATGCGACCACCTGAAGCGTGCCGCTCTTGCGGCCGAGCCTCTTAGCCTCCTGTTCTTGCCGGTGCTGCGGCCAGCATGCGATGCACACTCCTACGGTGCCGGTGAACATCTCCCGCGGCAGCCGCTCCTTGCAGCGGTTGCAGGTCCGCGTCTTCGTTCTTTCCGGCAGGTCGGTGGTTCCCCACTTGTACCAGCGGCGCAGGTGCTTGCCGCACCAGCCGCGCGCCTTAACCGGGGCGCCGCATCCTTCCACCGAACAGGAGCCGCGAAGCGGAGCAGGTTCGGGATCATCCGTCGTCCCGTGACTGCGAAGCCGGTTGTAGTGTTTGGAACACAGGCCTTTGGCCTGCCACTTGGCGGTACAGCCTTCGACGCTGCACTCGCCGCGCTTGCTGTAGTTGTCGAGGCGGTAGTGACGGTGACACAGGCCGGCCGTGCGCGCGACCTCATCGCAGCCATCCGCCGAGCAGGTCGAGTGATTATTCACCCCGAACTGTCGCAGGACGATGTTCGGATCCCCGTGCCGCAGCCACCGGTAGTAGTGCATTGAGCAGTAGCCCCGCGAGTCGTGCGGCCTTTCGCAGCCGTCAACGGAACATGTGCGGGGAGTTGCAGGCTGGGGTCTGCGGCCCTTGCCGACCGTCTTCTCGGGATCTCCGTGGTCGTACCAGCGTGAGTAATGCTTCTGGCACCAGCCGCGAGCCAGGACCTTTCCGTCGCAGCCTTCGATGCTGCACGTACGCTGAGCCATAGGTGCCGTTACCGCCTCTCGGTTTCGGTGCCGTGGTCCTCGGCGGCGTGACGGGCTGCCGGGGACCTTTAACTTGTCCGTTCATTGTATCGCATCGGGCCTCCTGGCCTGCCGTTTTCGCGGAAAAGGGGGCCTTGATGGCGACCGTGCTGACCGCACCCGAGAACCCGGAGACGATGTTCATCTCGTTTCCTATCGAGAAGTGGGAGCGGGACGATTCGGGTGACCTCATAGTCAAAGGGGTCGCCACGGATGGCAGCGTGGATTCAGACCTCCAGGTGGTCGATTCGTCATGGTCTGGTCCCGCTTTGGCCAAATGGCTAGAAACGGGCGGAAATGTCCGAATGGCGCATGACCCCCGCAAGCCGGTCGGCAAGGGCCTCCAGATCGAGATCGACCGCGACGGCGACGGCAAGCACCGGGTCCAGTCCCTGATCGTCGACCCGCTCGCCCAGAAGATGATCGAGAAGGGCGTGCTCACGGCGTATAGTTTGGGCATTTCGCACCCGGTCATCAAGCGCGACCCGACCGGGCAGGCGCCGGGCGGCATCATCTGCGGCGGCGAACTCAGCGAACTGAGCATCGTAGACCGGCCCTCCTGCAAGAACGCCTATCTGGAACTGGCCAAGGCCGCCGCGAACGGCTCGTGCGAGTTCACGGGAAAGGTCTACGGCGCCGACGACCTCCTTACCAAGGAAGCGCACGAGGAGGACGTCACCGTGACCGTCCCGAAGACCGCGCAGATCACCTTCAGCCCCGCCGACCTGGCCAAGCTCCTCGACCACCGCGCGCAGGCGGAGACCCGCCAGCAGGACGCGGCCCTCAAGGCGATCATGGCAGCGGAAGCCGGGACCTATAAGCGGGACATCGACACCGCCACCCGCCGCCGCCTCGCAGGCCAGGGCCGCGCCCTGTCCAACCTGTCCTACCCGATCGAGACCCACGAGGACGCCGACAACGCCGTCACGCTGGCTCTCTCGGGTCACGGGAACGTGAGCGAAGCGAAGGCCCTGATCCGCCGCGTGGCCTCCAAGGAGGGCTGGCAGGACATCCTGGACCGCCTCGACGGCAAGGGGAGCGACAGCGCCGACAAGGCCGCAGCCCCGCCGAAGGGCAAGAAGTGCCGCACCTGCAAGGGGAGCGGCAAGATCCGCGACGGCAACATGACGTGCCCGGACTGCAAGGGGAAGGGGCGGATGATGCCCGGTTCCGGCGACGATGACAGCGCGGACAAGGCGAGCGGCGTCACGGCCGCGGAGCCGCAGGCCGTCAAGTCCGACTCCGGCGAGGATGACCCCGAGCTCCACCACCAGGACGGCGAGGACGACGACACCGACTCCGATGCCGATGCGATGGACAAGTCCGCCCTCGCCGCACTCGGTGCCCGCATGGGGTGGTCGCAGGCCCAGATGGACGCCCTCCCCGCTGAAGCGGTCAAGGTGCTCCTCGCGGCGGACGTGGCGGCGGCGCAAAAGGCTGCGGCCCCGGACATGACCAAGCCGCCGAAGGTGCCGTGCGGGTCCTGCGGGCGCAAGTGCAAGCCGTCCGCGAAGTTCTGCCCCGGCTGCGGCAAGGGGATGAGCGCCGAGAAGGCGGACCGGCCCACTCCCGGCGAGGGGGTCACCGGAGCCGCGGAGCACGACGTGGAGCCCGCACCGGAGCACCGGGAGCCGGACGGCCCCGCGATCGAGTCGCTCGAGCACGACGCCCACCTGCCGACCGTCCCCGACTCCGAGGCGCTGGCATCCAAGACGGCGGAGATGCACGCCCGGCTCGGCGTCCCGTGGGACACCGGCTGGGTCCACGACCTGACCTGCCCCGCATTCCACCCGCAGGTGGCCAAGGCCGCCCACCCCCTCGCGCACCTGGGGATGCTGGACGAGACCGAATGGCAGTCCAAGGCCCTGGACGCCGCAGCCGCGTCCCCGTTCGATGAGGACCGGGCCCGGTCCGCAGCCCTGCTGTGGCAGCATGCGAGGACCGTCAAGGCCGTCCCCGCCGACCTGGCCGACGAACTGCGGCTTGAGGCGCACAAGGCGTTCCGTGACGCCAACCCCGGCCCCGGCAGCGCCCCGACACCGGGGGAGATCGTGGCGTCCCGGTTCAACCGGCCGTACCTCTCTGCGGGTCACGGCGCCCCGTCCCCGGAGCACAAGGGGCCGAACACCAGCCCCGTCCACCCGGGCCACATCTCCGCGGCCGACTTCCAGCGGGACCTGATCACCGCCGGCCACGCCGCCGACGGCCCCGAGAATGCCACCCCCCGGCACATGCCCGTCCAGGCCCCGGAGGTTCCTGGTGTCCCGTCCCGCGTCTACTACACGCACATGATGCGGGACAACGCCCGGCAGGCCATGTCGGCGATGCACGACCACATCTCCCGGACGTTCCCGGACATCTGCCCGATGCACCAGCCGCCCAGCCCGGGAGAGGTCCCCTCCCGCGCCCGGCCCGTCCCGGCCGGCGTCGGCGGTCCCGTCCCGCACCGGGGCGGCGCCACGAAGGCCGACGAGGGCGCGCAGGCCGCGCCGCAGGGCGACGGGAACGCGCTCGCGCAGGTGACCCGGCTCGAGCGCAAGCTCCTGCGGGCCCGCAAGGCGGCAGGACTCGAGCCGGAAGCGGCCGGCGAGCCTGCGGTCCTCACCAAGGCCGCGACGGTGGACCCGGACCTGATCAAGGCGGCGGCGGCGGAGGCGTTCTCCCCCCTCGTCGCCGAACTGCGCGGCGAACTGGCAGCAGCCCGCGGGCAGATCGAGGCCCAGGCCAAGACCCTCAAGAAGCAGGGCAAGGTCCTCGACGCCATCGCCGGCCAGCCCGACCCGGCCGTCACCGCCTACCGCGGCGTCGCCCTGGCGGGCACCCCCAAGACCCCGGCTGCGGCGCAGCCGACCGTGGCCCAGTACGCGGAGCGTGCCAGGGCCACAGCACTGAATGCGCATTACGACACGTGGAACAACGACCCAGACCCCGAAGCGCGCCTTCGCGCCCTCGATCTCCTCATGAAGATGGCCGGCCTCGACGGGCAGCAGAAGACGCCCTGACCCCCGAAGACCATCCCGCCGCTAGCACGCGGCAAGCACGGAAAGGAGACGGCCCATGGCCGCACTCCTCGACGCCGACGTCCTGGGCATGCCCGTCAGGGAAACCTCCGAGCAGTCCGCCCAGCTCGTCGCAGAGAGCATCGTCCCGCACTCCACGGCCGGAGGCGCCTTCAGGAGCCTCATGCCGGAACTGGTCAAGGGCGCCGGGTTCGCCAAGCGCGGGGGTAACCAGCCCCTCGCCGACGACGGCAAGATCGCCCTCATGGCCCACCAGGGCACCCTGATGCTCAAGAAGAGCGTCCGCGACGGCTACCACGCCAAGGCGGATGTCGTCAAGAGCATGAACCAGGGCTTCCTCGCCGGCCGCGGCGCCCTCGCCGCAGCCCTCACCATGCCCAGCATCAACGAGCTGCTCGCCCAGGTGTTCAACAACCTGCCGGGCGGCCCCGAGGCGCTGGCCAAGTCGTTCACCGCCGGGAACCTCGGGATTGGGTCGGTTTCGGGCCTTACGCCCTTTAATCTCCTGGCTCCTTCCCGTTTGGTATACCCCGTCCCTTTTTAGGCGGCTTCGCGGGGTGACCCGCGTCGAAGAACTGCACCGTTACGGTGAACCCCTCCGAGATCAACCGGGGGAATACCGTGGAAACCTCGCGCTACGGGGTTCCGTAGAGAGCAGGCGTGCGGCACCCGTGATATGGGGCCTGTCCCGAGCGCAACGGGGGCAGCGAACCGCGGGTGGTGGTGTGCTCCGGTCTGCACCGATGGCAAAGGTGCAGAGCAGCCCAGAAATGAGGCTGCCCGCCGTATAATAACGGTGAGTAACAACATCGCTACACTGTGTACAGGAACAAGTTTCCCAGGCCGGCCGGTCAGGGTGCTTCGCTCATTGAGCGCCTGTTCACGGGCATCTCTGGCTCCCAGACCGGCGGCCAGAGCGTCATGGACATCAGCATCTCGGAACTGGTGACCTCCGGCGGGACCTTCGGCACATGGCCGTTGAACCTGCCGCCGGCGGGCAGCCAGACCGAGGTCCAGATCAACGTTCCCTACAAGTTCCTGGGAATCACCGAGCAGTTGAGCTGGCTCGCCCAGTTCGCGGGACAGGGCTTCGAGGACATCTCGGCCCTGGCATCGCTCATCATGCTCCAGGAAATGATGCTCGGTAGGTAATAACTTTGCCGAGCCTAAACCGAGAGAATTGCTGGAAAGCCCGTGCCACCTGGCAGCGCTACAACGTGGGGCGAAAGCCCGAGCGTGAACGCCTGAAAAGTTGCCAGCCCCGGAAGGGGCCCGAGGGGTAATCAGCAGCCTAGCGTCCCTGGTCCTTGCGGGTGTAGACCCGTGGGCCGAGACGACGGTTCAGAGACTCTGCACTCGGGATCTCAGACCAGTACGAAGTGAATGCTTCCCGCTTCCGCTCCAGCGCGATCCCCGTGCTGGAGTACATCCAGTGCAGGACGGCCGTGTCCCGGCGGGTGCCGTAGGCGTAGTGATACGCCCGGTCCCTCCCGCCGAGTTTGCGGCGCAGCAGGCAGCCCGTGTGACGCTCGGCTGCCGCCACGAGGCCGTCCAGGAGCGCGGAAGTCCCGATGATCTCAAACTCGTACTGCCGGATGTGACCGTCACCGTCCCACAGCCCGCGGGCCAGATGGCCCTCTAGCTCAGGGGCGATAGTCGGCCATGTGGCAGTCTTGCTCTTGTCGTGGAAGACCCCTAGGTTGTTCAGGTCCGTGATCATCTTCTTGCCGCACAGCATCAGCCGCATCATGGTTGAGCCGTCGTAGTGGTTGGTCATCGGCCTGAGCGGCGCATCGCATCCCGCCGCATCGGCAATGGCGCGGAGCAGGTCGGCGTCGGCCTCCTTGACGCTGATCTCGATCTTGCCGCCGCGATCGATACGGTTCACGTGGCCGTCAGCGATGACGAAGCCGAGCACGTACGCCTTCGCGGGCGTGTCGATCTCGGCGAAGAAGTCGCGGTCGGTCTGCCACCGGATGGTGTTGCCGCCCCACTGCTTGGGTGAGCGTGGTATGCCGTAGCGGTCACGCAATTTCGCGACGGTGGTGCCTGTGCATCCGATCTCCCTGGCGATGGACATGTCCGTCCTGCCGTCAGCGGTCATGCGGATGAAGGTCTCCCGATCGGGAAGAACGGCACGACGTTTAGGGATCATGTACCTAATGATACTGGCTCTGAGGTCAAGATCGTGTCCGAACTCGCGTGAGAGCGCGAGAAGCACGCAGAAATGACGTGCTCGGCCGTTTGCTCATAAAACGGCAGGTAACAGCCAAATTTGGAAGAGTACCTCATGATCGCCGGCTCGTCGGCGAACCTGTCCGCTCCGGCGGCCCCGACCGTGACGCTGCGTACCGCGGGCTCGAACGAGACCACGGTGGGCACCCACGCCACGTACAGCGTCGAGGTCACGGCGACGAACTACTTCGGGGAGACGGTCGCCTCCTCGGCTGCGGCGACGGGCGGCACGACCGCCGGCCAGGTCGTGGACGTCACCATCGCCCCCGTCACCGGCGCGATGAACTACAACATCTACGTCACCACGTCGTCCACCTACTACCTGGCGGCCCAGGGCGTCGGGGGCGTGAAGTTCACGCTCCAGGGCACCCCGCCGTCGTCCGGCACCCAGCCGCCCGCGGCGGACTCCGGCACCGGGAAGAACACCCGGTTCGAGGGCGTGATCCCGGTCCTGTCCGGGCTGTCCTCCACCGCGGGCGTGTACCCGAGCAGCCCGACCAACTGGATCGGCGGCTACTACAACAACGCGGTGGGCACCCACCTGTCCTACGGCGCCGTGTACGCGGCGCTGAAGGCCCTGTGGCAGTCCACGTCCAACAACCCGGGGGCGTTCCGCGCCGACCCGGCCGAGCTGATCTCCAGCGGCGTCGACATCGCCAACCTGTCCCAGGACGTCATCAGCCAGGGTCAGGGCACCAACTACGAACTCTTCATCCAGCAGTCCCAGGTCGGTGACGTGACCGTGGGGGCTGCGGTGTCGCAGTTCCAGAACCCGCTCACCAAGTCGATCATGAAGCTGGTCGTGCACCCCTGGTACACCCAGGGCAACGCGACGCTTCTCTCCTACCAGTTGCCGCAAACCTGGACAAACGTGGCAAATGCGTGGGAAATGAACATGGTCCAGGACTACGTCATCGAACGGTTGTTCGAATCTTTCGCACAGCCTATGGCGCCACGGCACGGCGACGTGCCGGTGGGATCCGCATTGACCGGGGAACCCCACCCGACCCGCGATAACAGGGGAATCCCGGACCGTCACGATGCCCGTGACGGCGTAGAGACTGCATGTGCGGGCTCTGCTATAGACGCGACACCGGGGCATTGCGGTAGCGCGGCTGCAGAGCAAGGGACAGTCCGCTCCTGCGGGATGGCAAACCGCAGGAAGCACGCAGAAATGACGTGCTCGCCCGTCCTCGCGGCGGGAGGTAACAGGATGCAGCATCGCCTGGCCCGTGATCGACGCGACCTTCAGGTACTCCATCCGCGCACTCGCGAAGGTGGCGCGGCAGGGTGACCTGCCGTGGAAAACGGACCCTGTTCGGGGAACCCCTCCAGATTGCCGGGGAATCCCGAGCGCTGCCGATGCCCGGCGGCGTGTAGAGACTGTACGGGTCTGGATCTCTGTCATGGACGCGAACCGGGGGCATTGCCGGGACGCGGCCGGAGATCGTGAGACAGTCCGGCCTGCACTCGATGGCAAAGGTGCAGAGGCGAGCCAGAAATGAGCCGCCCGGTCATGATGTCCGATTTGACCGTAACATACCGCTTCGCGTTCGGCGCGCTGATTGCCCACTCTCCGTGGTATTCGGCGCATTTGTCGGGTTTGCAAAACAGCGACACGACGCCCTACTCGTGACAACTCTCTGGGGTACAGAGAACTAGAACAATCCGTGTTATGATCCGCTCATGACACGGATCACGCCCGAAGAGGTCGAGAACTTCATCGCCCTCTACCAGTCGGGCAAGAACACGCCAGAAATATCCCTACTCACGGGTCGGTCGCTCCGCGCGGTGTGCTACTCGCTGAAAAACGCGGGAATCGAGCTCCGCGCGGAGCAGCCGACTCAAACCCCTCGCCACCTGGAAGACAAAGCCGTCGAGATGTACGCCGACGGCTACCTCCGGAGCGAGATAGCCACCGCCCTGAGCACCGAGGGCGGCACGGTCGACAGGATCCTGCGTCGGCGTACAGGCGAACAGCCCAAGTGGGACGACCCTGAACGGCAGGCCAAGCGGGTGGCGATCTGGGGTAACCCGGCTAACCAGCCCTTCCACTCCACGCCGAGACGGAAGCTCTGATCCTCTCCCTCTACCACGAGGGAACCGGCTGGAACGACATCGCCGCAGCAGCGCAGGTCTCCGGCAAGACCGTCACCCACGTGCTCGGACGTCACGGCGTCAAGCCGAGCCGTCAGCCTAAGCTCAACGGCCCGCAGCGCCTTCAGATCCTGACGATGCTCGCAGACCGCGCGAACATCGCCGCGATAAGCAGCGCGGCAGGCATCACCGAAGACGGGGCCAGGAAGTTCACCATGCACGGGCGGCCGTCACTGTTCCGCAGCATCGACACTCCCGAGAAGGCTTACTGGCTCGGCTTCCTTACCGCAGACGGTGCGATCCTCGGCGTCAATCCTGGCACCCTGCGCCTTCAAGTGTGCCTCGCCCGGAAAGACCGCGGCCACCTGGTGAAACTGCGCGAGTTCATCGGAGCCGGGCGCGAGGTCGTCGACTACGAGGCGGAGACCATCGGCGGGGTCGTGCGCCCCTACTCCCGGTTCACCTGCCAAGTGCGCCCCGTCGTGATGGACCTGGCGCGGAACGGCATCCTGCCGAACAAGACGGGCCACGAGAGGGCCTGGAACGGCCCCGAGCACCTCATGCCGCACTTCTGGCGCGGCATGGTCGACGGCGACGGGTCGGTACCCGGCAAGTCCTTCAGCCTCACGCTCGTCGGCAGCTATGACGTGACAAGCGCATTCGCGCTGTGGGCTGCCAGCATCACCGGCACCGGGGTCAAGCCGGGCCGCGACAAGAGGAGCCCCGATCACTGGCGTACGGGAATAGGCGGCAGGCTGAACGTGACCGCCCTCGTGCGACTCCTGTACGAAGGGGCACCCGTATCCCTTGATCGGAAGCAGGCGCTTGCCGATCTTGTGATCTGACCTCGCCACGCAGGGAAGGCCCGGATGAGACGTATTCACCCGGGCCTTCGCGTTTCCCGAGCCTAGTTCCTCCCCGGCCCCCGGCAGGCATCAGCCTCCGGGGGTTTTCGCATCTCCACCTGACACCGAAGGAGTCACGACCGTGGCGATTTTCGAGTCCGCAACGCAGGGCACCACCGTGACCTCCTCGGCCACGCAGGTTTTCTCGGTGACCGGCCTGACCTCCCCGTACGGGGTCCTGGTGCAGAACCAGGGCACCGTCACGATCTGGGTGGGGGGCGGCACCGTCACCACCACGTCGGGGGTGCCGTGCCCGGCAGGCCAGTACGTGTACGTGGCCGGGCCGGCGCAGAACACCTGGGCGATCACGGCGTCGCTGAACTGCCCGGTGATCGCGGGCCTGGCGTCCGTGGCTGCGGTGGTCTAGCCCTTTTCCCGTCCGCAGTCCGATCCCTTAGGGCGCAGCGAAGCGCGGGAAGGGGGGCGTCATGCCCTACACGAACCTGAACGGCACGACTGCCACCGTCGTGTACTACCCGGCCACGTCGGGCCGCCCCTCGGTCTTCCTGTTCAACCCGTCGCCGCAGACGGCGTGGCTGGGCGAGACGTCCGGGGTGCAGGCGAACGCGGGGTTCCCGCTGGGGCCGAACGGCCACTACGAGCTGACCGGGAACGCGGCGGCCGGCACCATCTACGCCATCGCCGGCGGGATCGCGGTGTCCCCGTACGGCACGATCGTCACCTCGGCGACCACGACGGGCGGGACGGCGGCCCTGGTGACCTCCGGGGGGACGGTGTTCACGGCGGGCATGACGGTGATCTTCGACCAGGGCACGCCCCGGCAGGAGATCACGATGGTCCAGTCGTCCAACGCGGGGACGGTGAACGTGTAGCCGGCGTTCACGTTCGCCCACGG
>Ga0187783_10002620_pt1 | contig 13309 bp, 10 predicted proteins | sample 1015_SJ02_MP02_2_FD_132471 | JGI IMG/M metagenome (GOLD analysis project Ga0187783, IMG submission 132471) | Tropical peat soil microbial communities from peatlands in Department of Meta, Colombia - 1015_SJ02_MP02_20_MG | ecosystem: Environmental > Terrestrial > Soil > Wetlands > Peat | place...
GGAAGAGGAGCCGGTGCTGATAGGCGAGGTGGTCGGGCACGAGTTCAGCTGCTTCTACCCGGTCGGGCCGTCCGAGCGCGCAGCAAGCGGCCGGATCGCCGCCTTCGACGGCGCTACCGGCGAAGAGCTTCCGGCCGGGCCGGGCATCGGCGATGTGCTTCTGGACATCCGTCACCTGACCAAGGACTACGCGGTGACCAGGGGTGCGGTCCTGCAGCGCCGGGTGGGCTCACTCAGCGCCGTGGCCGACGTGAGCCTCACGATCCGCAGCGGCGAGACCTTCGGCCTGGTCGGTGAGTCTGGCTGCGGCAAGTCCACATTCGGCAAGCTGGTGGTCGGCCTGGAGAAGCCGACGGGCGGCACGATCGATTTCGACGGCAAGGACCTGGCCAGGAGCAGCAACCGCCAGTACCGAAGGGAGCGCAGGAGCATCCAGCTGATGTTCCAGGACGCCTACGCTTCGCTGGACCCGCGGATGCGGGCCGGCGCGATACTGCGCGAGCCGCTGACCATCCAGCACATCGGCTCCCGCCAGGAACGGTTCCAGCGCGTCCAGGAGATGCTGGACAAGGTGGGCCTGCCGAAGAACGCCGCCGAGCGCTATCCGCACGAGTTCTCCGGCGGGCAGCGCCAGCGGCTCGGGTTCGCGCGAGCGCTGATATTGAACCCGCGGCTGATCGTCGCCGACGAGCCGGTGTCCGCGCTGGACGTGTCCATCCAGTCCCAGGTCCTGAACATGATGAAGGACCTGCAGCGCGATTTCGGGCTGACCTACCTGTTCATCTCGCACGACCTCGGGGTGATCAGGTACCTGTCGGACCGGATCGGCGTGATGTACCTCGGCAAGCTGGTCGAGATCGGCCCGGCCGAGGAGGTGTACCAGCGGCCAGCGCATCCCTACACCAAGGGCCTGCTCGACTCGGCGCCGGTGGCCGACCCGCACTGGGAGAAGGCGAAGGTGCATGAGGGTGTCAGGGGTGAGCTACCAAGCGCCATTCACCCGCCCTCTGGCTGCCGTTTCCGCACCCGCTGCCCGTTCGCGCAGGAGATCTGCGCGCAGGCCGAGCCGCCGATGACGACGTTCGCGGGTGCTGGCCATCTCGCCGCGTGCCACTTCCCGCTGCAGCCGACCGCTGGTGCGCCGGACAGCACGGCGGGCGACGAGGCTTCGGTTTTATAGCACAGTCGGGGGACACCCCCGACGACCCCCGGACACCCCGCGCGGGGTCACCGGCCGCCGTGCTCGCCGCGGTCCCCGCGGCGGCGCAGGTAGCGCTCGAACTCCCTGGCTATAGCGTCGCCGCTTGCCTCGGGCAGGTCGGTCGCGTCCTTCGCCTCTTCCAGGGTCCGGACGTACTCCGCGACCTCGGCGTCCTGCTCGGCCAGCTCATCGACACCGCGTTCCCATGCCCGCGCCTCCGCGGGGAGGTCCGCCAGCGGCAGGGAAATATCCATGATGTCCTCGATGTGGCGCAGCAGTGCCAGCGTCGCCTTGGGGCTGGGCGGCTGCGCCACGTAGTGCGGCACCGCGGCCCACAGGGAGACCGCCGACAGGCCGGCGCTCGCGCAGGCGTGCTGCAGCACGCCCACGATGCCGGTCGGGCCCTTGTAGTCCACCGGCTCGACATGCAGCTGGGCGGCTAGCGCGGCGTCCGAGGCCGCTGCCGATACCGGCACGGGCCTGGTGTGCGGCGAGTCGGCGAGCAGCGCGCCGAGCAGGATGACCAGCTCGACCTTCAGCTCGGTAAAGGCGGACACCAGCTCCGCGGTGAAGCCGCGCCAGCGCATGTTGGGCTCGATTCCCTGCACCAGCACCAGGTCGCGGTCGATTCCCGGCGGGCTGGCCACCGCCAGCCTGGTCGTCGGCCAGACCAGCCGCTCGGTCTTGCCGTCGGAGACGTCCATCACCGGCCTGGTGACCTGGAAGTCGTAGTAGTCCTCGGGGTCGATCTCCCCGGCTGGGGCGGCGTTCCACGACTCGATCAGGTGGCTGATCGTTCCGCTGGCCGCCTCGCCGGCGTCATTCCATCCCTCGAACGCCGCGATTAGCGCCGGCGAGTGCAGCTTTCCCACGGACTGCAGCTCGATCGTCAGCCACCTCCCTCGCCGCGCCCCGGGACCGGCCGCCCAGGCGGATACGGCCAGCCTACGTGCAGCGGGGTCAGACTGGACGGATCAGGCCGGCAAGACCTGGCCGCGGTGATCACCCATTGGCACCGGTAGGGGATACTTCAGCCCGTGAGCACGGCGAATCCCAACCCCCCGGTGCCGCCAGCCGAAGCGCTGCAGGCGGTCTTCTTCGACATGGACGGCGTCCTGGTTGACTCCGAGCCGCTCTGGTTCGAGGCCGAAAGCGCGGTGATGGCGCGCCTTGGCGGCAGCTGGACCGAGGACTATCAGCAGCAGCTGGTCGGCGGATCAATGGCCGTCACCGTGGCCTACCTGCTTTCCAGGGGAACGCGCAGCGCAGCTCCGGCTGTGGTCGAGCGCTGGCTGGTGGACTCGATGATCGACGCGCTAACCAGCCGGCCGTTGCCTGTGATGCCGGGGGCGCGGGAGCTGGTCGCTGAGGTCGCCGCGGCCGGACTGCCGTACGGGCTGGTGACTTCCTCCGAGCGCAAGATCATGGACGCAGTGCTGGCCGGCCTCGGCGCGGATTTCCCCGTCGCGATCTGCGCCGAGGACGTGTCGAGGTGCAAGCCGGACCCGGAGGGCTATCTGCTCGCGGCGGAGAAGCTCGGCGTGGATCCGTGCCGGTGCGTCGTCATAGAGGACTCGCCCAATGGCGTGGCTGCCGCGGAGGCCGCGGGCTGCATGGCCATCGCGGTCCAGGGCCTGGTGCCGATTCCGGCTGTGCCCGGCCGCCTGGTGGTCAAGGCCGTCAGCGACCTCAGCCTCGGCCGGCTGCTGACTGAGTACGCCCGAACTCTGCGCTAGGCCGGCACGCTGCGTGGGCGGCATTTGCCCCAGGCTGTGAGAAGATAGTTGTCCAAAGCGCCCTGGCCGCCGGTGGCTCTGGCTGGCCGAAACGAAGGGGAGGGCGGCAATGGGTACCTGGACCAGCATCGCGACCGGGACGACGTGCCTGATCGTGACCATAGTGGGGCTGATCCTCAGCTTTCTAGCCTGGCGCAAGAAGGGCTTTCGCAGCGGCATCCGCGGTGTCGCCTGGTCGCTGCTGCCGCTGGCGATGTACCTGACCGGCGCGGTCGGGTTGGTCGGCCGGATCGGCGAGGCCATAGTGCGGTTCGGGTCTAGCTTCGTGTTCTCCCCGAAGGCATGGCTGGGCGTTACATTCGTTGGCGTCTCGGCAGTGCTGTTCCTGGTTTCCGGCGGCATTCCGCTCTTCCAGCGCGGCCGCAAGCGCGAGCGTCGTCGCCGCGCCGACCAGAAGCAGCAGCAGGGGGGCGGCAACTCCTCGGCCCCGGCCATCGGCAGGGGCTCGGCTGCTGCTGGCGATGATGACCTCTCTGACGTCGAGGAGATCCTCCGCCGCCGCGGGATCAAGTAGCCATATAAGTCACTAAGTCTCATAATTCGCACTGGCCAGGAAGGGCGGCTGGGTGTGAGTCGCGGCATGATCTTCATTCGGTCACAATCACGCTACGACGATTCACGGGGCTTGGCTGGTTACCGGAAACTTGGCATTCTCCAACAAGAGGTAACAGGGCTTCCGGAGTTCCCCCGTGCCGGTGCCGGCCTGTAAGCCGCGGTCAGCTGGGTTTCCGCTGCAGCCTGAGGCTGGCCGGCATTGTGCCGGCTGGCGGTGGCCATGGCGGAAAGGTTGCCGGATCGGAATGAGTAGCTAATGGCAGCTCCGCTGGACGTGTCGCCGGCCGAGGTGGACGTTTCACCAGAGGCCGTGACGGCCGGCCTGGGCGGCAGGAAGATCCAGGGCCGGTCACTCGGCCAGATTGCCTGGATGCGGCTGCGGCGCGACCGCGTGGCGATGGGCAGCGCGATTTTCGTGATATTCCTGATCCTGGTGGCCGTCGCCGGGCCGTTCCTCGTGCAGAACCCCGACGTCTACCACCCGAACCTGCTCAACCCGACCTTGCTCAGCCCGAACGGCAGGTTCGGCGGCATCAGCCTGGCTCACCCGTTCGGCGTTGAGCCAACGACCGGCAGGGACGTGCTGAGCCGGATCGTGAACGGCGCCAGGTATTCGCTGCTGATCGCGTCGCTGGCCACGGCGCTCGCGGTGATCATCGGGGTGTTCTTCGGCATCATCGCCGGGTACTTCGGCGGCTGGGTGGACACGCTGATCGCGCGCACCATGGACGTCTTCCTGGCGTTCCCGCTGCTGGTCTTCGCGATCGCGCTGGTGGGGGTGCTGCCGACCACCGCGATCTTCGCTGGCATCTCGGTGTCGGGCAACGGGCTGCGGATCGGGCTGCTGATTTTCATCATCGGCTTCTTCAGCTGGCCGTACATGGGCCGGATCATCCGCGGCCAGACGCTGTCGCTGCGCGAGCGCGAGTTCGTGGACGCCGCCAGGAGCCTTGGCGCCCGCGGCCCCTACATCTTGTTCCGCGAGCTGCTGCCGAACCTGTGGGGCCCGATCCTGGTCTACGCCACGCTGCTGATCCCGACCAACATTCTTTTCGAGGCGGCACTGTCCTATCTGGGCGTCGGCATTATCCCGCCCACGCCGAGCTGGGGCGAGATGCTGTCCGACGCGGTGACCAATGGCTACTACTACATCGACCCGATGTACATGTTCATCCCGGGCATGGCCATCTTCCTGACCGTGATGGCCTTCAACCTCTTCGGCGACGGGCTGCGCGACGCGCTCGACCCGAAGAGCCGGTGACCCTGAGCTTGCTGGTTCTGACTAGATGCAGTAACGACAGGAGGCGCATTCCCCCCATGAATAGACGCAAGGGTCTGGGGCTTCTCGCCCTGACCGCGACGGCGGCCCTGACGCTGGCTGCATGTGGCAGCAGCACGAGCTCGTCGACCACCACCACCTACTACGGCGAGGGCATCACGAGCGTGGTGAACCCGTCGAACACCGCGGCCAATAAGACGCTGATCTTCGACACCGCCACCACCCCCGACTCCACCGACTACGCCAACACCTACTACGCGTTCAACTGGGACTTCGTGCGGCTCTACAGTATGTCGCTGCTGACCTACAAGTCCTGCCCTGGCGCCTGCGGCCTGCAGCTCGCGCCCGACCTGGCGACCGGCCTCGGCACGGTTAGCGACAACGGCCTGATCTGGACCTATCACATCCAGCCGGACGTGAAGTTCCAGAACGGTGTCACCGTCACCGCGCAGGACGTCAAGTACGGCATCGAGCGCACGTTCGCCAAGAACCTCCTGCCGGACGGTCCGGTCTACTACCAGACGCTGCTGAACGACCCGAGCTACCCAGGGCCTTACGTCGACCCCAGCAAGAACCTGTGGGGACTGACCTCGGTCACCACGCCGAACTCCACCACGATCCAGTTCCACCTGCTGCACCCGTTCGCCGACTTCAACTACGTGGTCGCGATCCCGCAGAGCACCCCGGTACTGCCGAGCTGGGACACCGGCGCGCACGGAGGCGCGAATTTCCAGCTCGACCCGATCTCGACCGGTCCTTACGAGTTCCAGAGCTACACGCTGAACAAGGAACTGGTGCTCGTGAAGAACCCGTACTGGAAGCCAGCTACCGACCCGCAGGCCAAGCAGCTGGTCAGCAAGATCATCGTGTACTTCAACTTGAACCAGGCCACTGTCGACCAGAACCAGATCGCCAACTATGCCGACATCGACCAGCAGGGCCTAGGCGTGCAGACGGCCGCGCGCGCCAGGGTCCTCAGCACGCCGTCCCTCAAGGCAGACGCGGACGACGCGCTGAACAACTTCCTCCGCTTCGCCTACATCAACTCAGTGGTTATCCCGAACGTGCACTGCCGGGAGGCTATCGAGTACGCGGCCGACAAGACGACGCTCCAGGACGCCTACGGCGGCCCGATCGTCGGCGGCCAGATCGCCAGTACGGTGATCCCGCCGATCATCCCCGGCTACCAGAAGTTCGACCTGTACAACGCCCTCAGCATGCCAGGCGGCGACGACGCGGCCGCCAAGGCGCAGCTGACACTGTGCGGTAAGCCGAGCGGCTTCACCACGGGCCTCGCCTACCGGTCGGACCGGCCGACGGACGTGGCGGCGGCGTCAGCGCTGCAGGCGGCGCTCGGCGCCGTCGGGATCAAGCTCGTCCTGCACGGCTACCCGACCGCCGAGTACTACAGCAATTACGCCGGGGTTCCGGCGTACGTGCACAGAAATGACCTCGGGATCGACCTCGGCGGCTGGGCTGCCGACTGGCCGGACGGGTTCGGCTTCCTGTATGACCTGACCGACGGCGCAGGTATCGCGCCGGCCGGCAACGCCAACATCTCGGAGATCAACGTCCCGGCGATCAACTCGCTGTTCAACACGGCCGCCAACGACACGAACACCACTTCGGCGAATGCGATCTACGCCGAGATCGACAAGGACGTCATGGCCGACGCCTACATCCTGCCGATCGTCTACCAGAAGGTGCTGCTGTACCGGAACCCGAACATGACCAACGTGTACATGGACCAGTACTACGGCATGTACAACTACGCGGTGCTCGGGCTGAAGTAGTTCGACCCGACTAGATGAGGACGACAGGAACTCAAGAAGAGAGCAGGTGAGCGCGCCGGTGCCCGCCCCTCGGGGGTCCCAGGGACTCAGTTCCCTGGAGACCGCCAGGGGCGTGCGCTGGCGCCACGCTCCGTGACTACATTCATCATCAGGCGGCTATTCGCGACTGTGCTGCTGCTGGTAATCGTCAGCGCGATCACGTATGCGATCTTCTTCCTGCTGCCGAGGCTGGCCGGCCAGACACCCTACGACCTTGCGGCCAGGTACGTGGGGCGTAACCCGATCCCATCTCAGATCCATGACATGGAGGTCAGGCTCGGGCTAAGCGAGCCGGTGCCGGTGCAGTTCTGGCACTTCCTCAAGGCCATCGTGGCGGGTGAGACCTACACGGTCGGCCCGAGCAGGGTGTCCTGCCCGCCGCCGTGCCTTGGCTACTCCTGGCGCAACCAGCAGCCCGTCTGGCCGCTACTGGTAAGCGACATCCCGGTGACTGCGTCGCTGGCAGGCGGCGCCGCGGTGCTGTGGCTGGTGAGCGGGGTGGCGATCGGTGTGGTGTCGGCCCTCAAGCGCGGCACCTTCTTCGACCGCGTCTCCATGGGCACCGCGCTCATGGGTGTCTCGCTGCCCATCTTTTTCACCGGCCAGATCCTGCTGCTGCTGTTCAGCTTCAAGTGGCAGATCTTCAACGTGCAGTACGTGGGCATCACCCAGAACCCGCTGCTCTGGGCCAAGAACCTGGTCCTGCCATGGATCTGCCTGGCGTTCCTGTACTCGGCCCTGTACGCGCGGCTGACCAGGGCCGGCATGCTCGAGACCATGAACGAGGACTACATCAGGACCGCGCGGGCAAAGGGCCTGCGCGAACGCACGGTGATCTTCAAGCACGGCCTGCGAGCAGCGCTGACGCCGATCCTGACCATCTTCGGCATGGACCTCGGCCTGCTGCTGGGCGGAGCGGTGCTGACCGAGACCACCTTCAGCCTTAACGGCGTGGGCCTGTTCACGATCGAGGCCGTCCGGAACCAGGACCTGCCCGAGATCATGGGCGTGGTGCTGCTCGCATCGTTCTTCATCATCATCGCGAATATGGTGGTCGACATCCTCTACGCCGCGATCGACCCCAGGGTGAGGCTGTGATGACCGAGACCGGCGGAGCTGACGTGAGCGAGCGCACCGGCCTGCGCGCCTGGCGGGCCGCGGGCGGCCTCCGCGGGCGCCAGCCCCAGACGGCGGAGGCTCTGGCACCGAGTCGCCCGGACGCCATGCTCGAGGTGCACGAGCTGCGGATCAGCTTTCCGACCGACGACGGCGTGGTCAGGGCAGTCGACGGCGTCTCGTTCTCCCTGGACCGGGGCAAGACGCTCGGCATCGTCGGCGAGTCAGGCTCCGGCAAGAGCGTGACGAGCCTGGGCATCCTCGGGCTGCACCAGTACGGCCGCGCGGACATCTCCGGCCAGGTCTATCTCGACGGCGAGGAACTGATCAGCGCGACGCCGGAGCGGGTACGCGCGCTGCGCGGCAGCAAGATGGCCATGATTTTCCAGGATCCGCTGTCCGCGCTGCATCCCTACTTCACTGTCGGCGCGCAGATCAGCGAGGCCTACCGGATCCACAACAAGGTCAGCAAGCGCGCCGCGCTCCAGCACGCCGTCGACATGCTCGGCCGGGTCGGCATCCCGCAGCCCGCCGCGCGGGTGCACGACTACCCGCACCAGTTCTCCGGCGGCATGCGGCAGCGTGCCATGATCGCGATGGCGCTGAGCTGCGACCCTGAGCTGCTCATCGCCGACGAACCAACGACCGCGCTGGACGTGACCGTGCAGGCGCAGATCCTCGACCTGATCTCTGACCTGCAGCGCGAGTTCGGTTCCGCGGTCATCATCATCACGCACGACCTGGGCGTCGTCGCCGAACTGTCCGACGACATCCTGGTCATGTACAGCGGCCGCGTTGCCGAGTACGGCACCGCCGAGGACGTCTTCGGCCGGGCCGGCCACCCCTACACCTGGGGGCTGCTCAGCTCGATGCCGCGGATCGACGAGGCGCGCGCCGAGCGGCTCATCCCGATCAAGGGCACACCGCCGAGCCTCATCAACGTGCCGCCGGGCTGCCCGTTCCATCCGCGCTGCGATTACGCCGGAATGACCGGCGGGCGCAGCCAGACCGAGATCCCGATCCTGCACGAGGCCGATCCCGGCCACCTGGTCGCCTGCCACCTGACCGCCGCGCAGCGAGACAAGCTGCGGGCCGAGCGAGTCAGGGTGACCGCAGGGGAAGACGCATGAGTACGTCGGCGACGGCCGCACCGATGCCGGCCGAGTCGTCCGCGCCGGGCGACGCCCTGCTGCAGGTCGTCGGGCTGCAGAAGTACTTTCCCGTGACCCGCGGCCTGATCTTGCGGCGCAAGGTGGGCGCGGTCCAGGCGGTGGACGGCATCGACTTCGCCGTGCCAGCCGGGCAGACGCTCGGACTAGTGGGGGAGTCTGGCTGCGGCAAGACCACCACGGGGCGGCTACTGACCCGGCTGCTCGAGCCGAGCGGCGGGCAGATCATCTTCGACGGCCGTGACATCAGCCACCTGTCCATGGGACAGATGCGGCCGCTGCGCCGTGACATCCAGATGATCTTCCAGGACCCGTACTCGTCGCTGAACCCGCGTCAGACCGTGGGTGCCATCGTGGGCGCGCCGTTCCGGTTGCAGAAGGTAAAGACCGAGGGCGGCACCAAGCGCGCGGTCCAGGAACTGCTCGAGCTTGTCGGCCTGAACCCCGAGCACTACAACCGCTACCCGCACGAGTTCTCCGGCGGGCAGCGCCAGCGCATCGGCATCGCGCGGACCCTCGCGCTCAAGCCGCGTCTGATCATTGCGGACGAGCCGGTCTCGGCGCTGGACGTGTCCATCCAGGCCCAGGTGGTCAACCTGATGGAGGACCTGCAGAGCGAGCTCGGCCTGACTTACGTGGTCATCGCGCACGACCTGTCCGTAGTCCGGCATATCAGCGACACCGTCGCGGTGATGTACCTAGGGAAGCTGGTCGAGGTCGCCGACCGCGACGAGTTGTACGCGCACCCGCGGCACCCGTACACCGTCGCGCTCATGTCGGCAGTTCCGGTCCCCGAACCGGTGCGCACCGAGGCCGGCGAGCGCACCAGGCGAGAGCGGATCCGGCTCACTGGCGACGTTCCGAGCCCGCTCAACCCGCCACCGGCCTGCCGGTTCAACACCCGATGCTGGAAGGCGCAGGACATCTGCCGCACGCAGGAGCCGCCGCTGGTGGACCTGGTGCCAGGCCACAAGGTCGCCTGCCACTTCCCGGAGAACACCGCCGCCTGAGGCTCCCCGCACAGCACCCGCCCGAGCTGCGGGCGTCAGATGGAGGCCAGGAAGTGCAGCAGGTGGGCGTTGACATCGCTGGCCTTCTCCATCTGGACCAGGTGCCCGGCTCCGCCTACCAGCACTAGCTCGCGCAGGTCAGGGACGAGCGAGCGCATCCGCTGCAGCGGGTCGCGGCCGCTGAAACCGGCGAGGTCGACGTCTCGCTCGCCGGCCAGGAAGAAGGCCGGGACCTGGACTGGAGCCGAGCCAATCTGCGCGGTCTGCTCCCAGCGCAGGTCCATGGCGCGGTACCAGTTCAGGCCGCCGGTGAAGCCAGTACGGCCGAACTCGGCGGCGTAATACGCCAGTTCCTCGCGCGTCAGCCAGGACCAGGGCAACGGCGGAGCCGGCGGCAGCGTGTCGAGGTAGCCACGGCCATCGGAGGGATGCCTGAAGACCTCGAAGTACATGCCGCGCCCGCTGAGCGCCCAGTACAGCCGGACCAGGAACTCGCCGGGGTCGCTGGCCAGCTCGGCATCTGCGGGACCTGGCTGCTGGAAGTAGTGCAAGTGCAGGAAATGCTGCCTGGCCAGCGCGGCGAAAGCTTCCGAGGGGCGGCGCCGAGCACGCCCGGTATAAGGGTTGTTCAGAACCACGATGGCCAGCAGCCGGTCCGGGAAGCGCAGCGCAGTCTCCCAGGCGAGCTGGGCCCCGAAGTCCAGGCCGACTAGCACGGCTCGCTCAGCCCCGTAGGCGTCGATGAGCCCGACGACGTCGCCGCAGACCTGCTCCGAGCCGTACTCGGCTACCTGCATCGGCGCCTGCGTGTGCCCGTAGCCGCGCATGTCGGGTGCGACCGCGCGCCACCCGGCGGCAGCGATCGCCGGGATCTGGTGGCGCCAGGAGTACCACAGATGGGGGAACCCGTGGCAGAGGATCACCGGGACGCCCTCACCTGCCTCGGCGACGTGCATCCGGAGCCCGTTGACATCCAGCATGCGGTGCGTGGTCCCGGCCACGTCCGGGAAGGCACCGTCGGGCGCATCCGGCGCTACCGCGCTGGCCATCGCGGGTATATGGCGGGATATTTCGGTGGCCACGTCCTGACGTTACGCCGCACGGCAGCCCGCGGAAACAGGCCGCCACCGGCGCTTCCGGCGACCCAGGCAAAGGTGAGTACTCTCGGTTTGCCTGGAGCCAAACCGAGAGTACTCACCTTCTGGCTCGCGTCCGCTAGGCGCGGACCGCAGCGACCTCGGCAGCGGTCGCCTGCGCCGGGATCTCGGCAGTGGTCGCCTGCGCCGGGATCTCGGCAGCGGTCGCCTGCGCCGGCACGCTGGCGGCAGGCACCTCGCTGGCGCGCGGCTCGCTGGCGGCAGGCACCTCGCTGGCGGGGGGCTCGCTGGCGGGGGACTCGCTGGCGGGCGGCTCGGTGGCAGCACTATTCGGGGCAGCGGCCTCGACGGCGGCCGTGTCCGCCGTCGGCAGCGGCGGCGGGGTGCCGCCGTAGGCAGGGCAGATGGCCTGGTGGGAGCACCAGGAGCAGAGCCGGCTCGGCCGCGGGCGCCAGTCACCCGTGCTGTGCGCGCGGTCGATGGCCTGCCATAGCGCGTTGATCTTCCGTTCGGTCGCCACCAGGTCAGCTTCATCCGGGGTATAGCGGACAATCTCCCCGTTTCCCAGGTAGATGAGCTGCAGCATCCTCGGCACCGTGCCGTTGATGCGCCAGAGCGCGACCGCATAGAACTTCATCTGGAACAGGGCCCTGGCCTCGTACTCCTCGCGTGGCGCGGTGCCCGTCTTGTAGTCCACGATGCGGATCTCGCCCGTGCGCGCCACATCCAGCCGGTCGATGTAGCCGCGCAGCGTCAGGCCGGAGTCCAGCAATGCCTGCACGGACAATTCCCGGTGCGCAGGCTCCAGCCGCCGCGGGTCCTCGAGAGTGAAGTAGCGGTCCAGCATCTGGCATGCCTCGTCGAACCACGCGGCGCGCTCTGCCTCGTCGGCGAACATGGCCGCCAGCTCAGGCACATCGGCGACCAGCCGTTCCCACTGGCCGGGCACCAGGTCGCGGGCGGCGCGGGGAGTGCGCCCAGCGGCGGGCTCGTCGAACAGCCGCTCCAGCACGGCATGCACCAGCGTGCCCCTGGCGGCGACCGGGCTAGGCGGCTCCGGCAGGCGGTCCACCACCCGGAAGCGGTAGAGCAGCGGGCAGGTCATGAAGTCCGCTGCCCTGGACGGCGAGAGGCTCGGCCCCGAGATCCTCTCGAGGCCGGCAGCCTCAGTCGGCTCGCCGCCGGGACCTGGTACCGGCCTGATCGCTTCACTCATGTTCGGCAGACTAGGGCAGAGTCCCGACATTCTCCTGCGGTTGACACGCGCCTCAGGGCTGCTGGCGTGAGCTAGGACCGGCCTGCACCGCGTAGCATCGAGGCGTGGCAGGACCCTTCCAGAATGGCGGATCCCAGCAGCCTGGCGGGCCTGGGCAGGACCCCGTGACCGCCAGGCGCAACGATCTGAGGCTGGGGATCGTCATCGGCAGGCCGTTCGGCATCCCGGTGTACGTTTCGCCCTATTGGTTCCTGGTTGCGGCGGTACTGGTGGTGCTCTACGGGCATACGCCAGGCTCGCTGCCAGGCAGCGTGCACGGGCCGGTGGCCAGGTACCTGGTGGCCGCGGCCTTCGTCATACTGCTGTACGTCTCCGTGCTGCTGCACGAGCTCAGCCACAGCGTGGTAGCGCGCGCCCTGCGCTTGTCCGTGCGCCGCATCCTGCTTTACCCGCTCGGCGGGTTCTCCGAGATCACGCAGGAGCCGCCCACGCCCGGCCAGGAGTTCCTGGTCTCGGCGGCCGGGCCGGCCATGTCGCTGCTGCTGGCCGGCATCGGGTATGCGGTGCTGGAGCTGATTCACACCACCGGGGTCCCGCACGCGCTGCTCGACCTGCTGGTGTTGTCGAACCTGCTGGTCGCGATCTTCAACATGCTGCCCGGCCTGCCGCTGGATGGCGGCCGGGTGCTGCGGGCCGGGCTGTGGAAGGTGACTGGCCAGCCGGCCAGGGCCACGGTGCTGGCCGCGTGGTCGGGCCGGATCCTGGCGATCGTGCTGGTCGCCGTGCCGCTGGTCGACACCTCGGCCGCAAACCTCAGCATCACCGGCGCCTACGGGCTGTGGCTTGTCATCGTCGCCGTCTTCATGTGGATGAGCGCAGGCCAGGCGCTGCGGGCGGCCAGGCTGCGGGAACGGCTGCCAGCCATTCAGGCGAGGACGCTGGCGCGGCGCGCGATCCCCATCCCGCCGACGCTGCCGCTGTCGGAGGCCATCAGGCGCGCGGACCTGGCCCAGGCCAGGGCGCTCGTGGTGGTCGACC
>Ga0187783_10002621_pt1 | contig 13309 bp, 16 predicted proteins | sample 1015_SJ02_MP02_2_FD_132471 | JGI IMG/M metagenome (GOLD analysis project Ga0187783, IMG submission 132471) | Tropical peat soil microbial communities from peatlands in Department of Meta, Colombia - 1015_SJ02_MP02_20_MG | ecosystem: Environmental > Terrestrial > Soil > Wetlands > Peat | place...
CTATCAACACCTACATCGGACGCCGCCCGATCGCTGCCTTCGGCAACTCGGACGGCGATTTCGCGATGCTGGAATGGGTGACCAGCGGACCCGGCGCGCGTTTCGGCCTCATCCTCCATCATGACGACGCCGAGCGTGAGTTTGCCTATGATCGGGATGCCGGTCTGGCTCGCCTGGCACGCGGGCTCGACGAAGCGCCACTGCGGGGCTGGATCGTTGCCCGAATAAAAACCGATTGGGAGCTTGTCTTTCCGAGCTAGGTTGCTGCCCGCTGCTCTAAACCGATTCTTGATTGATTGTCGGATTCAGCGTGGCCAGAGAATGGCTGCTTTCGGATGTCATCCGTGCTGACGAGCTTGTCTCGTATAGAGGCGGATAGCTGCCGAGGCTAACCTGAAGGGCGAATGCTCATAGTGCTATGGCGCATGCGTAGTGCACACGAAATTGCAATCAGTTAGCTTCACTTTTTCCAGTTCTTTTTTCCCGTTCTGTCGCGCTTGGTTCGCTCATCGTCCTATCCACCTTGATTGGCACGACGTTGTCCGACCGCTACCTGTCGATGGCGTTCCGCAGCACGTTCGTCGGCTAACCGTTTCGGCGTATGAGCGAGCCGTTGAGGAGAGCAATCGGACGTGGGCTCTTGGATCGCGTAACCGGGACAACACATGGGTCGTGATCAGCGCCTTGTTCGCCAGCATGTTCGACGACCATACGATCGAGTGGCTCAATAAGCGCGGCTATCTGCCGTCGGGACCAGCGCTGCCAAGGAGAGGCGATCATCGCGGCTGGTAACTCGCTGGCGTCGATGCAGCGAGAATAGCGGCGGCCGTAGCCAGTGATCGGCGAATCGTCATATCGTGCTCCGCAGCAAACATCACGCGACTAGTCGCACTCTTCAGTCGCGAGACTGATCTCCATACAGTGATTTTGTTCGTTCGGTTTGATCCAAGTCAACACAGACGCCTTGAGACGTGTTGCGCTCAAGCAGTCGCCAAATGTCGGATTGTGGCACTTGTCGACCGTTCGCGATGACGACGTCATGTCCGTTGTTAAACCGACCTACCCCGAACTCGCCGAAATGACGCAACAGTTTCATGCCTTGAGCTGCTAAAAAACGTCCCAGGAGCAGCGTCACAATGGGCCGAGGGCATTACGCAGCGGGGTGCTGGATATCGTCGTCAGACCTGTGAACGGCTGGCCGAGTTCCAAAATTAGAAAAAGCGCACACGACGCCGACAGCGCAAAGAGGGACAAAACGGTAAAGACTGTCACATTCAGCTCCGAGAACAGGCTGAAGCTTGCGAATATAATAACAAGCCAGAAAACCAGAATCGCGATGAATTGCGCCGGAACCAGATTGTCCGATTCGACGAATAGCAAGAGCCGGGTTTGGGCTAGATCGGTGCTGATTTGAGCAGCACGGGCCTGAAGCGATCGCTGGAGGTCGTTCTGTGGCGACAGGTTTTGAATTTCCAAATAAGCCTTTTCGCCTGCCGCGCTGAATTCAAAACTTCCTGTCGCGTTTGCCTTCTTTTCCCTCCACAGACGATCGGCAAACGGACCAATTATGCTCCGCAGCTGTTCGCGAATTGGGCGAGCTTCAGGCCCATATTGCGCCAACAGGCCATCGAGCAGAATTATGTCGGCGGTGATCTGCTTGACTTGGTTATTTTGGGTATCGAAGGAGCTCTTTGCGGCGGCGATCAGCAAGCCAAGGACAAGCGCGGCGATCGTCGCAATCAATCCCACGCCAAGCCGTATGGCATCCTGCGAGTCCTTACTTAAGTGATGCTCCGGCAGGGCGCGGCGTAGCAATGCACCAACGCCGATGCCGCAGAGCGTCAATGCAAATATGAGGCAGGACAATGCTAAAGAGCTCATAGGTTAGAATAGCACGATATCGGCAATTCGGGTAACGGCCGACATCCAGTTAATGCGCCCAGCACGACCCATTTGACCAAACTCTGAAGTGGGAGCCTATAGCTCGTTCTTCGAAATTGGCCGCATCCGATCTCTCATAGCCAAACTACGTATGTCGCGCTCGCGCCAATATCGGGCGCGATAGTGCCCTTACGGCGCCGGCTGGCGCACCCAAAAAGAAATGGCGACCCAGTCCAGCAGCAACCGGCGCTGCAATTGGGGGAACGAGAGACTCGCGTCAGTTAGACGAGTGGCGGGAGGTAAACGATCTCTGTCGCCCAGCAGGGAGAATGCGCCATGAAATATACGGCTGTGGCTCCGGCAGCTTTGCTCACGCTGATAGTGTTTGTGCCTGAAGCAGGCGCGGTCGTATGCGCCCGAGGCGTGTACCGTGCCGGTTGCGCAGGTCCGCACGGTGCAGTCGTTACGATCGCCATTGTTATTATCGCGCAGGCGTAAGAGTCTGCAGGTAAGGGTTGCCCGTCTCCGATTTCCACCGGCTGACCGGCCCCACCGTCCCCCCCGGCTTGAAACCGCCGATGGATGAATTGTGACCGCGGAGATCAGAGAATGACACTCACAGAAAACCCGCCGGCGTCAGCGGATTTGGGCAAAAGGTCGGCGGTAGCGAGCTAAGAGGAGGCGGAACAATGAAGATGTTGGCAGCAATAGTTGCTGCACTCGCCTTGGGTCGGTGTGACGGGCGCAAATGCGCAAGACGTTCATCCCGGCGCACCGCACCCGTATGCCCGCGCACCGTGCCTGTATCCCGGCGCACCATACCCGTATCGTGGAGCGCCGTACTCGTATCCCGCTCCGTACCCTTATCCCGGCGCACCGCACCCGGCAGCGCCGGTAGTCGGGGCCTACGTTCCGGGGCCTTGCCCTGGTTCCGTGGTCGTGAACCCTTACAGGGGAAGATGGTGCACTTTCGAAAACGAGCGGGTGGCACTGGTGCTGGACTCCCTAGCGCCGGCACAGCGGTATGTCGCGGCATGTCGGAGTGCCGCTCGGTTTGGCTCCGCCAAAGCATCACGATCCTACGAACCCACTCCTTTGCAAGTGGTTGTCCGAACCGATAAGAGAATGCATCCGCTGCGGGGAAAGCGACCAGATGCGAAGGATTCGAGGTAGACCCAAGCCGGGTGCATCTGCGCGTCGTGGTGCGCCCAAGGCGAGAGCTGGCCGCAGGTCCTCATCTGCCGGCAAAGAGCCAAAGATCGAGCGACTCACACGTGAGTTGAACGAGGCTCTGCAACAACAGGCCGCTACCTCGGAGGTACTGAAAGTCATCAGCGGTTCGACTTTCAATTTGCAGACGGTCCTTGATAGGCTCGTTGACTACGCCATGAAGCTTTGCGACGCGGATTCGGCAAATATATGGATTGCCGACGGAGACGCTTTGCGGCTGGCGGCAAGCTGCGGCCATTCTAGTGATTTTAAAGAATTCGCCAGGCGAAACCCGATCTCACCCGGCCGCGGGACGATCACCGGAAGGGTCGTTCTCGAAGGCAAAACTATTCATATAGCCGATGTTTTGTCGGATCCGGAATTTGCAGGAATCGGCTATCAATCACGCGGCAACTATCGGACTCATCTCGGAGTCCCCATTTTACAAGAAGGAACAGCAATCGGCGCGTTTGCGCTGACACGCTCGACGGTAAATCCGTATTCGGAGAAGCAGATCCAGCTTGTCACTACCTTCGCTACCCAGGCAGTCATTGCGATTGAAAATTCGAATCTGCTGGGTAAGCTGTATGAATCCCTTCAGCAGCAGACTGCGATCGCCGACGTTCTCAAAGTCATCGGTAGTTCCACCTTCGACCTACAGACGGTCCTTGACGCGCTGGTGGAATCAGCCGCGCGGCTGTGCCAGGCCGATGCGGCGTTCATTTTCCAACACCGGGGCGACTCCTATCACGTCGTCGCCAGCCATGGCTCCCAACGGGAATTCGACGCGTGGATGAAAAGCCAGTCGATCGTTCCCGGGCGACAAACGCTTGTCGGACGAACCGCTTTAGAAGGTCGTCCGGTGCACATTCCCGATGCGAGGATCGATCCAGAACATAGCTGGACGGAATCGATAAGGCGAGGAAACTTTCGGACGATGCTCGGCGTCCCGTTGTTGCGCGAGGGCATCCCGATTGGCGTAATAACCGTCACCCGGTCGACGGTGCGTCCGTTCAGCAACAAGCAAATTGAGTTGCTCGCGACGCTTGCCAACCAGGCCGTTATCGCTATCGAGAACACGCGGCTCTTGAGTGAATTGCGCCAGCGCACTGGCGAACTTGATCGCTCAAATAGGGAATTGCGCGCACTAGGCGAAGTTTCTCGGGCGGTTAACTCCACGCTCGACCTCGAAACCGTGCTCTCCACGATCGTTGCCAAGGCGGTGCAACTATCCGACACGGAAGCCGGTGTGATCTACAGCTACGACGCGCTTCAACGCGTGTTTCACCTGCGCGCAACCTACGGAATGGATCAGCAGTTGATTACGGCGCTGGCCAGCCAGCGTGTCACCCTGGACGAGCCGAACGTTGGGCCTTCGCTTGCCAAAGGCGAACCGATCCAGACAGCGGACCTCAGGCACGAACCGCACTCAGGAATAAACGACATTTTGCTGCGCGCCGGGTTTCGTGCGCGCCTGGTTGTACCTCTCATCCATCGGGACGAAGTCGTCGGCATGCTAGTCGTCCGGCGCCGTACTCCTGGCGCGTTCGCGGGGAACACGATCGACCTGATGAAAACGTTTGCCGAGCAATCGGTGCTGGCGTTCCAGAACGCCCGCTTGTTCGAAAATCTGGAAAAGCGCACGCGTGAGTTGGCAGAAGACAATGCCGAGCGCAGGAAGATTGAAGAGGCCTTGCGAGCGAACCGCCAGCTTTTGGAAAGCGTCCTGGAGAACAGCGCTGCAGTCATCTACGCCAAGAAGAAGGATGGCCGCTACACCTACATCAACCGCGAGTGGGAAGTAGTTTGTGACTTATCACGAGAGCAGGTCATCGACAGGACCGACTTTGATCTGTTTCCTGAGGATATTGCTGCACAGTTTCGGTCCAACGATCTTGCCGTCATGCAGGCTGGCAAGCTTACCGAGTCTGAGGAGCGCGTTAACACGCCGGCGGGCGAACAACTGTTCCTTTCGAAGAAGGTACCTCTCACTTCGAGCGCAGGAGAGGTTGAAGGGCTCTGCGGGATTTCAACCAACATTACCGATCTTCGAAAGAGCGAACTGGCGCTCCGAGAGGCCAAAGCTTTGGCGGAGGAGGCAACCAAGTCGAAATCTGAATTTCTCGCTAACATGAGTCATGAAATCCGTACGCCGATGAACGCGATTATCGGTCTATCGCATCTTTGCTTACGGACAGCTCTTTCCGATCGGCAGCACGACTACGTGAACAAAATACATAGTTCAGGAGTATCACTGCTGGAGCTCATAAATAGTATCCTTGACTTTTCCAAAATCGAAGCCGGAAAACTCGAGCTGGAAGTGTCAACCTTTAGAATCGACTCGTTGCTCGATAATCTTCTGACGCTGGTCGCGCATAGGGCTCACGATAAAGGACTAGAACTACTCTTTGATATTTCGCCCAGCATACCGCCTGCCCTAAGCGGCGACCCGCTAAGGCTAGGACAAATTTTAACGAACCTGGTCACCAATTCCATCAAATTCACAGAACAAGGCGAGATCCGCCTGGTAGCAGAGAAGATAGGGCAGATCGGTGATAACGTTAAACTACGATTCTCGGTCGCGGATACAGGAATTGGGATGAGTGAGGAGCAGTCAAAGCGACTGTTCCAGCCATTCTCTCAAGCAGACAGCTCTACCTCGCGCAAGTACGGCGGGACAGGCTTGGGGCTGGCGATTTCCAAAACGCTTGTGGAGATGATGGGAGGCTCTATTCACGTCGAAAGCAAGCTCGGGCAGGGCAGTACATTCAGTTTTACGGTATCGTTGAAAGCTTCAACCGAGATTGCTCGCAGAGTCGTACCGGAACGCCTGAACGCCCTTAAGGTTTTAGTGGTCGACGACAACGCAAATGCCCGCGAAGCCCTGGCGGGTTTACTTAAGACCCTAGGTGCGACGGTCGAGTTGGCAGCATCGGGTGCCGAGGCATTAGTTGCGGTAAACCGCGCAGACACCAGGCGACAATACGATTTAATTCTACTGGACTGGCGTATGCCGGAGGTGGACGGGATTGAGGTTGCCCGCCGTCTTAAAGCTGATTTGGGGCTGAAGACTCAACCGGCAATCGTGCTTGTCACGGCCTTCGGGCGCGAAGAAGTGCGCGCCAAGGCAGAACAAGCCGGTTTAAAACATATCCTTATAAAACCGGTGACCTCCTCTACACTGCTGGACACGTTGGTCGCCGTCTTCGGGCCTACGGAGGGTGAGCGCGCCCTCGATATGCCCCAGGTCTCGCATGATCTAAGCGGCCTCCGGGTTCTGTTAGCCGAGGACAATAAAATCAATCAGCAGATTGCCGTTGAGCTTTTGCAACAAGCCGGTGCATTGGTAAAGGTTGCGCATAACGGTCGAGAAGCGGTGGAAACGCTGGTCGCAAGTGGGGAGGAGATGCCTGTCGACGTAGTGTTGATGGATTTGCAGATGCCCGAAGTCGACGGATATCAGGCCACGGCGACGATCCGCTCAATCCCACGCTTCACAGAGCTTCCGATCATCGCGCTGACTGCGCACGCGTTGCCAGAAGAACGCGATCGTTGTCTGGCGGCCGGTATGCGCGGCCATATTAGCAAGCCTATCGATCCCGATACCTTGTATCGCGCCCTGATGGAATTTCGCCCGGCAGACAACGCGCAGACTCCGTCCGCTGACAGACGTTTAACTGAGGCTGAGCAGCACCTCAGCATTCCCGGCATCGACACCGTCGATGGCCTAAGGCGAATTGCGGGTAACACTAGGCTCTACCGCGCGCTGTTGCGGCTGTTCGCGGATGACCAGGTAAATTTCGCCCCGCAAATAAAGAGCTTCTTCGATCAAAGGGAATACACTGCAGCTGAACGACTTGCGCACACTATTAAGGGGTCAGCGGGCAACCTCGGTGCCACGGTACTCAGCGAATTGGCCGACGATTTGGAAAGGACGGTTAGATCGCACGACGCTCAAGCCGCTGCGATCAAAGCCGACGAAGTCGCCGCCGAATGGGCACACATCGCCGAGTCTATTCGCGGTGCTGTTTTGGTCTCTAAACCCGGCGTTATTTCATCTTCTGTATCGGTTGATTTAGTCGCTCTCCTGCGCAAACTCAAACGGATGTTGACCGCCGACGATGGTCAATCGCTCGACTTCCTACTGGAGATTCGCGAACGGATCGACCGCGTTATTCCAGCGGGCGAACTTGACGCTTTGCAGAACTTTGTTGCCCAATTCGACTTTGCCGGTGCTATCGGCTGCCTCGACGGCGTCGCGAAGCGCCACAACTTTGCTTTGGAGTGAGGTGGATGAAGCAAGGTCGTAGCACTGTGTTGATTGTGGATGATACACCTACCAACATTAGTATCATTTCAGCCGCGTTAAGGGATCATTTTAGAACAAAAGTCGCGACTAATGGCGAAAAAGCCCTCGCGCTCATGAATACAGATGATCGACCCGACCTGATTCTTTTGGACGTCGTGATGCCGGGATTGGATGGGTACGAGGTGTGCCGGCGACTGAAGTCCAATCCTGCCACCTGCGACATCCCTGTGATCTTTCTCACCGCCAAAACCGAGGTCGAAGACGAGAAGAGAGGTTTCGTCCTAGGCGCTGTCGACTATATACACAAGCCCTTTTCGGCTCCGGTCGTGTTGGCGCGCGTGAAGGCACATCTCACCCTCCAATCAGCTCTAAAGGAGGCAAACGAGGCACGGAGAGAGGCTGACAAGTTGCTTCATTGTCTGTTGCCGGAAGCTGCCGCCGCGGAGATCCGTAATGTCGGAACCGTTATCCCGCGTCGCTACGAAAATGTTGCCGTGCTTTTCGCAGACGTTGTCAATTTTACGTCCTATTGCGACAAGCATGAGCCTGAGGATGTTGTCTCGCGGCTAGACGCTCTGTTCGTCTTGTTCGAACAAGTGACGGAAGCGCATGGCTTGGAGAAGATTAAGACTGTAGGCGACGCCTTCATGGCCGCGGCGGGGTTACTTAGAGATACCAACGATTCGCTTGCGGCGCTTGTTCGGTGCGGCCTCGAATTGGCGACCGTATCTCGACAGCTGGAATGGGATACGCGGGTGGGCATACATTTTGGTCCGGTCGTCGCTGGCATTGTCGGTCAGGAGCGTTACCAATTCGATATTTGGGGTGATACTGTAAACGTCGCAGCCCGCATGGCGAGTATTGGCCGCGCTGGGCACGTGACGCTGACCCAAGACGTCTGGCGTCTCATTTCCGACCAGTTCAATGGGGCGTTGCTCGGTGAGCTGGAGGTTGCAGGCAAGGGGGTCATCCCTCTAGTCGAGATTCGCCGTGACCGTTGAACTCTATCCAGAGCATGTGAAACATGGATAAGGAGCGGAACACTATCTTGATAGTCGATGACACACCGATAGATGCCGGAATAATTGTCAATGCGCTGAAAACTGATTTCAAAACCGTGGTTGCGACCGACGGCGAACGTGCACTGGCCCTCGCTACTGCGCCCGCAAAGCCGGACTTGATCCTGTTGGACGTGATGATGTCCGGGATGGACGGATATGAGGTTTGCCGACGCCTCAAGGCCGGTACAGGAACCAGTGGCATCCCGATAATTTTCCTAACAGCGAAGACCGAAGTCGAGGACGAGAAGAGGGGTTTGGAGCTTGGCGCGGTCGATTATATTCACAAGCCATTTTCCGCGCCCCTCGTTCTTGCGCGTGTCAAGACGCATCTGGCTCTCGAATCAGCCCTGCGGAATGCACGTGCTTCGGCTCAGCGGCTGAGCGAAGCAAACAAGGTATTAGAACAACGCATCGCTGCTGCCCTCGATCGCGAACAAGCAAGGCAGGCAGAGCTGGCGAGAATTACCCGGATAACGACAATGGGCGCGTTTACCGCATCGATCGCTCATGAGATCAATCAGCCGCTTGCGGGTATTGTTGCTAACAGCGGTGCGGCCGCGCGATGGCTATCTTCTGCAGAGCCAGACCTCAACGAGGCGCGTGCGGCGGTCAAGCGGATTGGTGAAAACGCCTATCGCGCCGGCCAGGTTCTGAGCGGCCTGCAGGCGATGTTTAAGAAGGGCGATAGCAAGAAGAGTTCGCTTGTTCTCAACACGCTCATTAAGGATACGCTGCTGCTTGTACAGGGAGCACTACAGAAGCATCGAATTTCGTTTACGGACGAACTATCTCAGGATCCCTTGCGGGTCGTTGCGGATCCAACGCAATTGCAGCAGGTGTTCATCAACTTGATACTTAATGCCATCGAGGCGATGGACCCCATAACGGATCGTGATCGCTTGTTAGCAATCAAGTCGCAGATCGGAGACCACCAGCGTATCGTTATAAGTGTGGAGGACTCGGGCGTTGGTATCGACGAAAGCGAAACCGAGCGAATTTTCGATACGTTTTTCACCACTAAAGAGGGCGGTATGGGAATGGGCTTGTCTATTTGCCGATCAATTGTTGAGGGGTATGGTGGACGCCTCTGGGCATCGCGCCGGGTACCTTATGGATCAGTCTTCTACGTTGAGCTGCCTTCCGACGTATAATCGACGTTATTGCAGTTAAACCACTAGGTTCGAGAGCGGACAGCGAGAGAAACGACAAGGCAAAGGACGCACTGCGGCCCGCGCCGGCAGCTGGGCTGGATGACAACGCTCGAACCGTGGGGCGCCACCTACTCATTGAATTGAACGCATGTGGGCCGCTGCATCGCCATGTCCGTTGCTGATGCTGTGGACGGCTCCTCCACCGGCACGTGAGTGCCAAAGATGTGGGCGCTGTTAGAGCTCCCACGATTCGGAGGAGCCAGACATGCAAACGATCAAGACGATTGGTCTCGACATCGCGAAGTCAGTGTTCCAGGTCCACGGCGTTGACGCGGATGGCGGCGTAGTTGTTCGCCGGCAGTTGAAGCGGCGCTATGTGTTGGCCTTCTTCGAGAAACTGGCGCCATGCCCGATTGGCATGGAGGCTTGCGCCTCAGCCGTTGTCGAATTTTCAGACGGGCGTTAGGTGTAACATCTCATCGATGGCTCGTCTCAATACCTGTTTCAATACTTGCGCTTGTCCCGATACTCAAGCGCTTCCGCGGGAGTGATCGCGTAAGGCGCGCCCGCGTGTGGCGCCGCGTGAGCTGCGGCGTTCCGGGCGTCGCGCAGGCTCCGGAAAAGTTGGTAGGCGTCGTCATCTAGCAACCACCGAGCAACTTTCGAAAGGTTTGTGCGGGTCAACTGGTTTAACGCAGGCATATATTCTCCACCTTGGTAGAGTAGCAATTCGATCTCCTTAAATTCCTGCAAAATTGCCGCTTCAGGGAAGTTCTTAGCGAGAGTAAGGTACGGATCATCGGCCGCCGGCATTTGCGGAGGCTCCGTAACGCATCTTGGTTCAATCTTTTCTGCCTTCTCACCGGCCCTCTCGAGTTGCTTCTCAAAGACGGCCTTCGCACCACCGGGTAGGGTGAACTCCTGCAATCGAGCGAACAGCCCGCCAACATGATCGCGATACACGATTGGGACCGTAACTAGGACCGCTGGCCAAGCGAACGAGCCCAGTATCTCTGCGATCTTCGCCCAGAAAGCTAAATCGTCCATAGCGCTGACCCGTACCCCGCGGCGATAGAAGCAGGCAGGTAAATTATAACATCGCTACTGTCGCTATCAGCGCGTCCTTCTTTGTTGTCGCGGCTCTTACGGCGCTCGGCGACAAAGTGCGGTTACGGAAGGCCTTGAGCTAACCTTCCTAATCCTCAGTGCACCGGACATTTGTCGCGATCAAAGTGTGCGATGAAATCCGCCGGGAGAACTGGGCGCTCGCCGGCCTTCGGCTCATTGCAAACCGGACACGGCATGCCGGCACCACCGCACTTGCATGCGTTCGGGTGTCCGCTACCCCATGGTCGGTCGGGATGATCCTCGCAGACCCAGCGGGTATCGTCACAGGTCTTGCAGGTCATCGGTGCCGCACCGCGATCAGGCGCTTCTGATCTTCAGGCCGAATAGCGAACTGCTTGATCGCCCGCTCTTTGGCGCTGGCCGCATCCGGCGCGTCGACCATGCCGACGAACGCGGCGGGCGTCCCCCGCAGGCGGCTGATGTGCCAGGTTGTGGCCCGGCGCTCACGCTTGCTCTTACGCTTACGCATGGCGCGGATATAGGACAGCGCCGGCACTGTGACAATCAAGTGACATTGCGGATCAACGTCGGGCACCGTACGTTCAGTCCGCCCAATTAAACCAAGCGTGAGGCGCGTAATGGCCACTGGCAGAACGTCGTTTGCCTGCCCGAAATGCAATGCTCTATACCAAGTTGTCAGACAGGAAGCCGGACCCGAAACAATCGACTACCCGATCAGGTGTCGCGCCTGCGATGACCTCCTCCCGGCCCGCGACGGAAAGTTCGTCCTCAAGTATTTTCTGTTGCGCGAGGGCGGGCACATTCAGCAGTGGCGCGTCGCGGCTGAATAACCGCCGGAACTCACTCCCGCCCCTTGGCCCAGCCTTCCGGCGAGCCGTGGCCGATCGCCGGACCCGGCGGTGGCAGTGCTTCGTTGAGCCGCCATGGATCATACGGCTTTGTCGCGAGCCGGCGCACCGCGTCGTCGGCGACAGCCTCACGTTCCTCACGGGTGAGCGCCTGTCGGAGCCCGCGCACGATCTTCACTGCCTTAGCAAGCGCAAAGGTCAGCTCAAGGCGAAGGAGATCCCCGCGGGTCTTGATGGGCATTCTGCCATTGAAGAACGGAACGGGAACAACAAGTCAAGTCGCCGCTCCTGAGCCGCGTGACCCGCGCACGATCTGGGGTGCACTGCATCTGCGGCTAGACCTTGCGGCGCGTGTCTCAAATGTCACGGCAGTTGGAAATGCGCGCGTGGTGTCGGGGGAAGACAGGCCGCCCGACTGGCCTTGTTGAACGGCAATATGTTGGCGCTAGTTGCGTAAAACAATCCCGCGTCATGTCGCATCGTGAGTTGAACTCGCTCAACCCGCTCGGGGGCTCACGTGGCGCCCATTCTTCCGTTTATTCCGCGCAACGTCTTTGACGACACGGCCACACGCGTCATGGGTGAGGCGTTCGACGCCGCGTGCAGAGAACTCCACGACACCGGTCAACCACAGCTCGTGCATGAGGTGATGGCGAAGCGGATCATCGCCGCCGCCGAAAAGGGTGAGCGCAATGTGTTGCGCCGACGCGATATCGCCCTGGCCGGACTGATGGATACAAGAAAACGGATATAGGCCGTCTTGCAACGCGGCCGGCGGAGGGCCGCGAGCAGCTACGCTCAATCGTGCAGCGCGACGACCTTCTTCGGCTCGGTGATGCCGTAGACCGGGGCGCTTCCGCGGATCGCCTCGGTGATGAAACTCGGGGCGAGGTGGCCGGCATCAACGCGTCCAGCATCGGGCGCGCCCATTCTAGCGCGTTGCGTTCGTCGACGGGCTAGCCGAGGTCGGGTCGGCAACCCGGTGACCACCCGGTGACCGTGCGTGTGAAGGCTCAGGCACCGTTGCGCACCGCTGCACGTGCACCGTTGCGCGCCGCTGCACGCACCGTTGCGCAGCGCTGCACGCATCTACAAGGCCGGAAGCCGACTGAGCACGCCCAGCGACCGTCGTTAACCGGTTATTTGCCGGCTCGGCGCAACCTCGTTGCCGGGTGGTCACCGGGTGGCCGCCATGGCGATTTGTTCAGGCGGTACCGATGAGTTGCGAAAGTTTGACCTATGCCGATCTGGCTGACCGGCTGGGCACCACCGCGGAGGCCGCCCGAGCGCTCGTGCGCCGTCTCAAGCTGCCGCGACAACCGGGCAATGACGGCAAGGTGCGCATTACCGTCGATCTCACCGACCTCGAATATAAGCCGCTGCCCGCCCGGTCACCGGATGGTCACCGGGCGGACATCGATGCCTTGAAGGCGCAGATCGAGGCCCTGCAACATGAGCTTGGCGAACTGGAAGCCGAGAACAATACCCTACGGGCTGTTGCGGACGGTCACCGGGCGGACTTCGAGAGCGAGCGTGAGCGCTGCGATACGCTCCTCCTCGAGATCGTGCGGTTCACAGCCGCGGTGATATCGGCTCGGGAGAAGGCGGCGCGATTGCAAGGCGAGCTTGCAGCGAGCCGGGCACGTTCGTGGTGGGGGAAGTTTGCCGGATTATGCGAGGCGGTCATCGGTAAGAATGGTGCGGGCGATGGCCACCTCCTGGCACCCGCCAAGAGTGGCCAATCGCCGGGCGGCCGGTGAA
>Ga0187783_10002623_pt1 | contig 13305 bp, 11 predicted proteins | sample 1015_SJ02_MP02_2_FD_132471 | JGI IMG/M metagenome (GOLD analysis project Ga0187783, IMG submission 132471) | Tropical peat soil microbial communities from peatlands in Department of Meta, Colombia - 1015_SJ02_MP02_20_MG | ecosystem: Environmental > Terrestrial > Soil > Wetlands > Peat | place...
CACGAGTCCGACGTCGTGGACCTCGAGACCTTCGTAGGGATACTTTCCGAAGAGGGGCGGCACCGGGAACGGCGACGGCGCGGCCGGCTGGGGCCGCTGGACGACCGGGCCGGGTTCCTCGGCGGTCGAGTCCGGGGGCAGGATCGGTTCGGGGTTGCCGCTCATCGGGCCGGCTTCTCCTTGCGTCCGCGCACGAGCTCGTCGAGCGAGACGCCGATCAACTGGATTACCTTGTACCGCACGCCGGGGATGTCTCCGTAGGACCGGCCCATGCGTCCCCCGATCCCTTCCACGAGCACCTCGTCGTGTTCATCGATGAAGTTGATCGCTCCGTCCCCGACCGCGAACGCGGTGACCTGACGACCGTTCTTGATCAACTGGACTTTGATGCACTTGCGGATCGCCGAGTTCGGTTGCTTCGCCTCGACGCCGACCTTCTCGAGCACGATCCCGCGGGCCTGGGGGGCCCCCTCGAGCGGGTCCGACCGCTCCTTGAGATGCAGGGTACGGCGCTTGTAGTACCGGTCGGACCAGCGTCGCCGCTGGCGGAGCGACGCGAGTCGACCTGCAGTGTTGATGCCGGACGGCGGAGACATGGGCGGGCGAAGGGGCCGAGCCACTGGGTAGCCCTATTTAACGTCCCTGCCGAGTGCGTCTCGGGAACGGCTCGTGAGCGGCCGGAAGCGTGCGACGCGAGCCGCGGGGGCCCCGTCGGGCGGGGGCTCGCCCGGATCCCCCGCGGCGGCGTGGCGCCGCCTCACTCGAGAGATCGAACGCTGCACTCGCTGCCCCCTCCACCGAACGCGCGCCCACGTCGTGGTCTACCGGGGAAGCCTGACGCCGCGCGTCGTCTTCGTAGGGGAGGCCCCTGGGGCGGAAGAGGACCGGACCGGTGTGCCGTTCGTCGGGCGCTCGGGTCGGCGGCTCGACGCGGCGATCGCCACGTTGGGGCTGGCGCCGTCGGAGTTCGGCGTGTTGAATCTGGTGAAATGCCGGCCGCCGGGGAACCGGTTCGACCGCCGGGCCGAACGGACCTGCCGTCCCTATCTTGACCGACAGCTCGCCCTTCTTCGACCCCGCCTGCTGGTGACGTTGGGCGCGCACTCTCTCCGGGCGATCGACCCCGACGCTCCGCCGGTGCTTCGGTCGGCCGGGGCCGTGCGACCGGACCACGCGCCGCCGGTGTTCCCGCTCCTCCATCCCGCCGCCACCCTTCGGTCTCGGGCCTGGCACGAGCGATGGGAACGCGACGTCGCCCGTCTCGGCCGCTGTCTATCGGGCGAGCTCGCGCAACCCGTTTAACTCGGGGGAGGCTCCGACCGCCGTGCCGACGGTCGAGCTGTTCTTCATCGAAGGTTCGTACACCTCCGTCGGCGACGACGTCGTGGTCGAACTGTACGGCCGGACCCGCGACGGCGTCGCGACGGTCGCCCGGTACTACGGCTTCCGACCGTACTTCGTCCTGCTCGAGCCCACAGCGGAGGAGCGAGCGAGGCTCGCCGGAGACCCCGAGATCGTGGCGGTCGAGGAGATCGAAACGTGGGTCGCCGGACGCACCCGGCCGGCGGTACGGGTCGTCCTCCATCGGCCGTTTCTCGTGCCCGACTATCGGAAGAAGTTCCAGCGCTCGGGCGAAGACCCGAACGTGCTCGCGTGCGACATTCCGTTCGTCCACCGCTTCCTGTACGACAAGCACCTCGGGCTCACGCTCGCCTTCGAGGCGGAGGAGGAGAGCGCGGAGGTCCGACAGCGGTACACGGTGCCGAACGTCCTGCGGGTCGTGTCCGACGGACCGGACATCCGGCCAGCGGAGCCGTTCCGCCCTTCGCTGCGCGTGCTCTCGTTCGATATCGAGAATGCGATCCGCGAGCGAACGATCTACACCATCTGCGGCGTGGCCGAGGGCGGTGGCAAACCCCGGCGGACGTTCCGGCTCGGCGACCCGAGCGAGCGGAAGATCCTCGAGGAGTTCGTTCGCATCGTCGCGGAGGACGACCCGGACGTCATCACGGGGTACAACATCGGAGGCTACGACCTTCCCCTGCTCGAGGAGCGCGCGGCCGCGGTCGGGCTCGGCGACCTCACGCTCGGACGCGACCGCTCCGCCCCCCGGTCGAGCGGCGGCGGCGACCGGCTCTGGAAGCTGACGGGACGGATCGTCGCGGACGCCTGGTGGGCAGCGCGGCGCGAACTCCGCCCGAAGCAGGAGACGCTCCAGTTCGTCGCGCGGACGCTGCTCGGGGACTCCAAGCTCGACGTCGACCGGCGGAACATCACGGAGGAGTGGAACCGGGACCGCGAGCGCGTGATGGAGTACTGCGAGCACGACGCCGACCTCGCCCTCCGGATCCTGTTGCGGCTTCGGTCCGCCGACAAAGCGGCCGACCTCGCCACGGTCGCGCATCTTCCCCTCGAGGAGGGGTTGAACGGACGGACCTCGGTCTTCGTCGACTCGCTGCTGATCCCGCTCGCGGACGCCGACCACGTCGGGGTGCCGCCCACCCACCGGACGGGCCGAGACGCGCCGATCGAGGGCGGCTATGTGCACTCGATCCGACCCGGGATCTATCGGTGGGTCGTGGTCCTGGATTTCAAATCGATGTATCCTTCGATCATCATCTCCCGCAACCTGTGCTTCACGACCCTTTCGCCGGACGGCACGATCGTCGCGCCGTCCGGGGCGCGATTCCTCGCCCCGGAGGTCCGCAAGGGGATCATTCCCCGCATCCTCAGCGACTTGCTCGCCGACCGGGACCGATTCCGTCAGCTCGGACGACAATCGGGGACGCCCGAGCTCCGGTCGTACTACGACGGCCTCCAGAGCGCCGTCAAGGTCCTCATGAACTCGTTCTACGGGGTCCTCGCCTCGAGCTTCTACCGGTTCACGAACAAGGAGATCGGCTCGGCGATCACGGCGTTCGCGCGCGAGGCGATCACGTCGATCATCAAGGCGCTCGAGACCGACGGCTATGAGGTCGTCTACTCGGACACGGACAGTGTGTTCGTGCGATCGCCGGTCGCCTCGCTGGAGGGCGCCCGCGAGTTCGGGGAGATGGTCTCCCGCCGGTTCACGCACGAGGGCGTCACGTTCGAGTTCCAGTCGGTCTACGAGTCGTTCTTCTCCCACGGGGCGAAGAAGCGGTACGTCGGTCGGACGGCCTGGCCGACGGAAGAGACCGTCGTGCGCGGCTACGAGACCCGGCGGACGGACGCGTTCGACTACCAATCCGAGGCGCTCCTCGAGGTCTTCGACCTCGTGCTGAAGGGCGATACCGACGGCGCCGTGCGCCGCTCTCGGGAACTCGTGCAAGCGGTGCGGGAGCACAAGGTGCCCGTGGAACGCCTCGTGATCGCCCGCAGCGTCCGGGCAGAAGGCGAGTACAACGCGTCGACGAAGGACGCCCTCCCGTTCCTCCGCGTGTTCCGCCAACTCCAGAAGGAAGGGTACGACGTGATCCCGGGCATGCGCGTCGCGTGGATCGTGACGAACTCGCGCGTCAGCCCCCAGGAGGTCGAGCCGTGGGTCGAGGGGCGACCGTTCTCGAAGGAGCCGGACTGGGAGTACTACGCGGACCGCGTCGCGCAGACCCTCGCGCGCGTGACCGAGGTGTTCGACTGGGACGCCGCCGCGCTCCTCCGGGGGAGCCACCAGCGACGACTCGCGACGCCCGAACCGGCCGCGGACGGGGCGACCGGGGCGCCCGCCACGCTCGACACGCCGGTCGCCGACGTGGCGAAGTCGTCCCGGCGGCGGACGACGAACCGGAACCTGAGCGAGTGGACGTAGCCGGCGTTCAGACCGTCGGGGCGGTCTCGGCCCGCAGGGCGAGCAGCGCCCCGCCCACGGCGATCGGGATCCCGAGGATCCCGATCCAGGGGATCGCGATGCCGAGGAGACCCCACGAGAGGAGCGCCGTGAAGACCGGAATGCCGGTCATCATCATCGGGGGCACGACGAGTCCCGCCCGGCGGATCGATTCGAAGTAGAGCGCCGGAGCGAGGAAGAAGCTCGTGACCCCGGTCGCGACGAGGACCAGCCAGGGGACCGGGTCCACGACGAGGAGGCCGGAGGCGCCCCCGGGGAGCCACGGGGAGATCACGAGCCCGACGAGGCCCGCCGCCAGCATCGATTGGCCCACGACCGCGCGCGCCGGCCGGCGCTCGTTCTCGCGGGCGGTCAGCAGGAAGTACAGCGCGACGGAGAACGGGATCGAAACGAGCACGACGTAGCCCCATCCGTGGAGGGCCGTGAGTCCCTGATTGCCGACGATCGCGAGCCCGCCGCCGACCGTGCAGAGGGCCATCCCCGCCCAGAGGACGGGCGAGTCGAGCCGACCCTGGTACGAGGTAAGCCAGATCGCCACGACGACGGGGGTGAAGACCACGTCCCCGATGAGCGAGAGAAGCGACGTGTCGACCGGACCCGCGAGGTAGGTCGAGGCGAGCACGGAGAGCTGCATGCCCACCAGGAGGAGCACCCGGAGGTACGCCGCGGGCTGCCGCCAGACCGCGACGACGGCGGGCCCCTCCCCCTCCGCGAGGGACCAGCCCGTGTAGGCGGCCCCGCCGAAGAGGAACGGATAGGCGAAGACGGCGGAGGGGACGGTCCCCGGAGTGATCGCGAGGACGAAGATGTAGTAGAACGCCCACAACAGCGCGGCCACCAGCGGAAGGACGACCGCTCCGACCACGTACGCCCGGTCGAGTTTCATGCTCCGTCCTCCGCCCGGGCGCGCTGCTGCGGCATCGGGGGCGACCAGCGGCGGTCAGGCGTAATCCGAATACTCGAGGCCGAGTCGCGGCAGCGCCACGCCCCGCCCGCGCTCGACGCTTCCGATCGGTGTCGCGTCCCCCGCGCCCGCTCGGGCGAGACGGCGTCGCGTCTCCGCGAGTCGGTGGGGGGCGACGGCGAGGACGAAGCCGATCCCCATGTTGAACGTCTGGTACATCTCCGCATCCGAGATGCTTCCGAGCCGCTGAAGGTAAGAGAATATCGGCGGAACGGACGGCCATCGGTCCAACACGAAGGCGACCTTCGAGTGGAGTCGGACGAGGTTGCGGACCCCGCCGCCGCTCAGGTGCGCCAGCCCGTGGGTTTCGGCGCGGTCGGCGAGCGCGTCCGCGGCCGCCGTATAGATTCGGGTCGGCCGAAGGAGTTCCTCCGCGAGCGTCGCCTCTCCCGCGGGACCGGGCCCGCGCAGGTCGACCGAGTGCTCGCGGAGCAGTTTCCGGACGAGCGTGAACCCGTTCGCATGAATTCCGTTCGAGGGAATCCCCAGCAGCACGTCGCCCGGACGGATGGACGCGCCGCTGATGGGCCGTCGTCCCCGCGGAAAAAATCCGATCGCGGTGGCTCCGAGGTCGATCCCGTCGACGATCGACGGAACGACGGCCGTCTCTCCTCCCAGGAGGGCGCACTGGGCCGTACGGAGGCCCCGGTCGATGCCCCGGCCGATCGCCCGGAACGCCCGCGGATCCGGCCGGTCGCACAGGATCGTGTCGACGAGCCCGCACGGGCGGGCTCCGACCGCGGCAAGGTCGTTGACGTTGGCTCCGACCAGGTCCTCACCGACCTCCTCCCACCGGTCGACCTCCGCGGCCAGCCGGACCTTCGTGCCGACGGTGTCGGTCGTGACGGCGAGCGTCTCGCGTCCGATCCGTACGAGCCCGGCGAAGTGCCCGGGGAGCTCCACCGGGCGACCGTGGCTCGGGGGGGGCCGGTACCGGACCGCCGACAGCAGGGCGGCGAGCGCGTCCCGGACGCTCGACCGGTCGACACCGGCGCCGGCGTACGTCGAGCCGGCGGGACGGTCGTCCACGACCGCGACGAGCCTCCCGGACGGAAATAGCCTCGCCCGGCGAAGGGAGGGGCTTCTATATCGGAGCGGCGGTCCGACCCGCCGATGGTGCCCCCGGCCCGCCGGCATCGGACTGAGCGGGACGATCGGGACGCCGTCGCTCTTCGGTTGGTCCTCGCGGGCCGAGCGTTCGTGGGAGGACGACTGCAGCCGGTAGAGATCGCGATCGATGACGACGGTCGGATCCGCTCGGTCGGCAAGACGCGCACGGGAGCGCCCCGACATGACGTCGGGGACCGGGTGATCCTCCCGGCGGCGACCGACGTCCACGTGCATCTTCGGGAACCCGGAGGTCCGGCGGACGCCGAGACGATCCCGACGGGAACCGTCGCGGCCGCCGTCGGCGGCGTCGGGTTGGTCGGCGAGATGCCGAACACGATCCCGCCGGTCACCGACGCCGAGGCCGTGCGGGACAAGGCCGCCCGCGTCGCGGGACGGGCGGCGATCGACGTGCTGCTGTACGGGAGTCCGACGGTCCCGGCCACGCGCTCCGCGCTCGCGCGCGCAGCGGGCGGCTTCAAGCTCTACCTGAGCCCCACGACGGGGATCGACCATCCTCCGGCGCTCTCGCAGGTCCCGTCCCTGCTTCGGGAGCTGGCGGGCTGGGGACTCCCCGTGGCCGTGCACGCCGAAGACCCGCGAGAGTTCGTGGGCTTCGAGCGCCCGCGCACTCCGGTCGACTGGAACGCGCACCGCCCGCCGCGGGCGGAGCTCGCTGCGGTGGACGTCCTCGAGCACGCGCCTCCGGCGCTGCGCCTGCACGTGGCGCACGTCACGACGGCAGAGGAAGCCGCCCGCCTGCGGGCTCGCGGTCTCTCCTTCGAAGCTTCTCCGCACCACCTGCTCTTGTCGGACCGATCCGGGAGCGACGCACGGACCAAGGTGAACCCGCCGTTGCGGAGCGAGGCGGAGCGCTCGCGTCTGTGGGACGCGTTCCGTCGCGGAGAGGTACCGATCGTGGCGAGCGACCACGCCCCCCACCCGCTCACCGAGAAATCCCTGCCGTTCGACCGCGCCCCGAGCGGAGTCCCGGGCGTCGAGACGATGCTGCCGCTCCTGTTGTCCCAGGTAAGGACGGGCGCGCTCGAGCTCCCGACCCTCCTGCGGGCCGCCTGCGATCGCCCCGCGCGATGGTTGGGGCAGCCGATCGGGCGGGTCGCGGCCGGCCACCGGGCGCACCTCCTCGTGGTCGACTTCCGGCGACGCTCGACCCTCGAGGGTCGCCGGCTCCACAGCGCCTGCGGATGGACCCCGTTCGAGGGGTGGGAGGCGATCTTTCCGGAAGAGCACTATCGGGACGGCGTCCGGATCGTCGAGGACGGGGAGTACGTCGGCGCCCCCTCCGGAAGGGTGGTGCGCCCGGAGTTCGTCCCCGGGTAAGTCGCTCGCGCTCAGGTCGACGGCGGGAGCCGGCCGACGTCGGTCGGGGGTCGTCCGTGGCCCGCGTCGCTCCGTCGAGGGCCCGCGCGCGGCGGCCATCCCCAGGCGAGGTCCCCGTGGGCCACGAGGCCGAGATAGACCCCGGCCGCGACCAGCAGGACCACGATCGCCACATCGATCGGGAAGAAGTACCGCGTGACGACGTGCCAGTTCGCCCCGAGGACGATCCCCGCGTAGAGCAGGGCGAGCGTCCAGGGCAACGCCCCGGCGATCGAGTAGACCCCGAAACGCCACGGGCTCATCTTGGCGGTGCCGGCCGGGTAGCTGATGTAGCTGCGGACGCCGGGCACGAGGCGCGCGAGAGCGACCGTGGCCTCGCCGTGGGCCGCGAACCATGCGTCCATGCGCGCGAGGTCCCGCTCCGAGATACGCAGCTGTCCTACACCGAACCCTGCGAGACGCGAGCGCCACCACCGCCCCACGGCGTAGGCGACGAAGGCGCCGGCGAGGCCGCCCGCCACCGCCACGAGGATCGTCGGGTCGAGAGGGAGCGTTCCCTCCGCGACCAGGAACCCCGCGAACGGGATGATCACCTCGCTCGGGATCGGCGGTATCCCGAAACTCTCTACCGCCATCAGAGCGAACAATCCCGGAAGGCCGACCACCGTCAGGACGGTCGTGATCGCCCCGACCAAGCTGCCGAACAGGGAGAACGCCATCGACCGGAATCTCCCGCGACCGGTTCGCGGGGAAACTCACGCCGCCGCGGGCGCGTCGAGCACCAGCCGGAACGGCTCATGGAGCCGAGCGTTCGTGCGCGCCGGGATCCCCTCGAAGTCGAGCGGGGTCTTGCACCCGCCACAGGCGACGGACGGACGCCGTCGTCCGAGGGCGATCGAGAGCGCGATCCCGACCTCGATCTCCCGCACCCCTCCGGGGGCCTCGGCGATCGCCCGTCGCAGTTCCGAGAGCAACGGGTCCTCATCGGCCGAAGGCGTCGACGCCATCGCCGTTACGACCGGGCCGGCCCTCTTAAGGAGCGGGGTCCGCCGGTCGGGCGCCCGTTCACTGGGACGGCGGGGATTTCTTGTCGGTGGGGCTCTTCGGGCGCTTCAGGATCTCGCCGCTGATCTTGTCGAGCTCGGCCATCAGTGAGTCGATGTCCGGTTCGCCCTCGGCCGCGGTCCCGGCAGCGCCGGCCCCCGCCGCTCCGCCCGCGGCCGCGCCGGCTTTCGCCGGGGGCGACGTGGGAACGTTCGGGAGAGTTCGGCCGATATCGTCGGGGGTCTCCAGGTAGGCCGGAGCGGCGGCCGGAGGAGGCGGCGGCGGCGCACGAGGCCCGACGCCACCGGTGGGACCGACGGGCGGCGGGGCCGCCATCATCCCGGACCGGGGCGGGCTCCGGCGCCGGCGGAGCAGCACGAGCGCCGCGCCGAGGGCCGCGACGACGACGATGACGATCGCGGCGAGGACCCACCACTGGATCCCCGTGTTGGCCACGCACTGACCGTACTCGCAATTGCCCTGCGCCGACACCGCGCCGGTGTTCGGCGCGAGGCCCGCCGCGACGACGATCGCCAGCAGCACTACGCCGAGCGCGACCGGCACGACGCGCCGGTTCCGGTTATTCGATGTCATGCGTCCGGGCCCACCGAGCGTGGACTAGTTCCGGGATGATGCGGCGGTCGCTATAAACCTGACCATTTCCGGGGACCGACGCGGGCTTGCTCGGCGTCCGGACAGGTTATACGGCCGACCGGCCGCTTTAGGGGCCGGACGGTGGTCGGTCCCTCGTGACGTTCCCTTACGTCCCCGTGTTTCTCGGCGTGCTCGTCCTCTACATGGGGTACTCCGAGTGGGTGCGGCTCGATTCACGCTACCTCGTGGCCGGAGCCCTCGTTCTCCTGGTCGCGACCGCGATCGTCGACGCGGCCGGCGCGACCGCGACCGCGAACACGCTGGCCGAGTTCGTCTTCTTCCTCCTCGCGGGCGGGGTGGTCCTGCTGCTCGTCGATCATGTCCGCGACCGGCCGCGCGGTCGGGACGAGGCGCCGACGCCCTCAGCCCCTCGGCCGCGGAACGCCGATGCGGCCGAGACGACGAAGGAATGGCAGGGGATGCCCGACGAGTCCCTCGACAGCCCCGAGCAGGAGACGGTCGCCGTCGTCCACGCTCCGGGTCAGTAGGATCGCCGAGACGAGCAGCACGGCGATCCCGACGGCGATCACCGGGAGGCTCCAGAGCGGGAACACGATCGGCGCGAACAGGAGCACGACGGCGATCGGCACGGACGTGACGAGGAGCGGGACGACGAAGTGCGGGCGGAACGGATGCACGCCGGTCAGGTACGCGAGCTCGCCGAGGGAGAGCGCGACGTAGGCGACGTTCGCCAACCCCCAGGCGATCGCGGCGCCCGTCATACCCTGGGACGGGACGAGCGCGAACGCAACGCCGAGGTCGACCGCCGCGGACACGATCGCGTTGTAGGCGAGGAGGCGGGTCTGCGCGAACGCCACCTGCGCGCTCGCGGCCGGACCGAAGGCGGTGGTCAGGAACGCGCCGGTGACCGTGATCTGGAGGGGCAGTACGACGACCGCGTACTTCGCCGTATAGACGAAGTCGAGCGAGCGCGCGGGCAGGCAGACGAACAGCAGAAACAGGGGCAGCGAGAACAGGATCATCCACTTCGTCACCGTGACGTAGGTGACGCCGATCGCTTCGGCGTCGCGGGTCCGCAGGAGACGGGCCGCGACCGGGAGGAAGATGTACGAGGCCGCCCCCACCCCGACCAGCAAGAGCCGCGCGAGCGTGAGGGAGGCGGTGTACGTCCCGACCTCGGCGGGATCGTAGGCGCCCAGCACGAGCGTGTCGCCGCTCCCGAGCAACGTTCCCATGAGCGTAACGAGGAACAGCGGCGCGGCGAACCGCAGCAGGTGGCCCACCGCCCCCGGGGCGCGCGGTCCGGGGGTGAGGTGCCGCGGAAGGCGCCACAGCGCGTAGCCGATGCTGAGGCCGAGCGCCACCAGGTTCGCGACCACGTACGCGAGCAGGGCCGAGGTGTAGTCGATGCCGGCCGGCGGGAGCGCGAGGATGACCAGTAGCAGCGCGACGAACAACCCGGGCGTCACGACCTGAATGATCAGCGCGTTCGGGGTCACGTCCTCGTACCCTTGGAAGATCGAGGCGATCAACGTCACGGCGACCGACGTGCCCGCGGCGAGCGGGAACAGCTCGAGCGCCATGCCGAGGTCCGCGAAGTGGAGCGTGGTCGTGATCCAGGGACCCAGGGCCCACATCACGAGCGCCGCCGCGCCGGCCGCGACGCCGCCGATGACGAGCGACCCCCGGACGATCGACCGACGCTCGGGTTCGGCCGCGGTGTACGGCAGGCTGCGCGCGACCGCGCTCGGGAGCCCGAGGCTACCCAGCGCGGCCACCACGCCGACCAGCGCGAGCGCAAAGGAGAACGCGCTCCACTCGTCGACCGAGATCGACCGGATCAGGATGAACCGGGCGACGAAGTTCAACGCAACGTAGAGGAGCGAGCCGACGAGCACCAGCAGCGTGCCGCGCGTGACGCTGGAGAGTCCGTCCCTGGCTCCGGACGGTGTTCCCACGTTCGAACGCCCGAGTTCGCGTGCGGCGCTCGGACGGTAAATACGTAGCGCTCCGGCGGCAGGTTCCTAATAGGGAGTCTCTCGATGGCAACCCGTGACCCTTCCCGGCCCGAACGGGGTCGCGTGGGCGTTCGGCCTGGTCGTCTGGGCCGTCGCCGTCGCGGTCGTCGGAGAGCTCGTCCGCGCGGTCGGGGCCCGCTGGGTCGGTTCCTGGAGGGCCCTCCCGATCGTCGAGCGAGCGCTGCACGACTTCTACCTCGGGGGCGCCGCGATGTTCCTGGTGGCCGTGCTACCGGTCGGAGCGTTCGGCGCTCCGGTCGCCTTCGGACTGCCGATCGGCAGCGCGGGGGTGCTGGCGGTGTGGGTCGCGGCGCGACGACACCGTCCGACGGTCCGCGACGAGTGGCGCGCTCTGACCACCGGGGTCCGTTGGGCGACGGCCGCGGTCCTCCTCACGGGGGCGCTGTTGCTCGCCGTCGAGCTCGCGGTCGCGCTCCCCGTACCGACCGGCAACACCTACGACTCGAGCCTCCTCACGCTCTACGTCTCGCTGTTGCTCCAACACCACTCGATCCCGTTCTCGTTCCAGCCGTACGCGTCCGTGGGGCTGCTCTATCCTCAGGGCACGACCGTCTGGCTCGGTTGGGCGCAGCTCCTCTTCTCCCTCCCGCCCGCGCGCACGAGCCTCCTCGTGACCCCGCTGTTCTTCGCTCTCGTGCCCCTCGGGGGATACGTCTTCGGTCGCCGAGCGTTCCGGACCGATCGGGCCGGCGTCGCGCTCGCGATCTTCCTCGCCGCGGTCGGGTCCTGGTCGCGGGTCCTGGTGGCGGGGAGCAACGACTTCGTCTTCGCCTTCCCTCTCGTGCTCCTGCTGGCCGGACGGTCGTTCGACTGGGTCCGAGGCTCGCTGCCGCGCGCGAGAGAGGCGGCCGCGTTCGGGCTGATGATCGGCTACTCCGCGGCCCTGAATCCCGTGGGCGCGGAGTGGCTCCTTCCCGCCCTGCTGCTCGGCGGCCTCTTCGCCCGACCGGCGTTTGGGGCCGCGGCCCGGGCGTGGATCGCCCGCTGGGTGCTCGCCGCGGCCGTCGCGTTCCTCGCGCTGATCCCTACGCTCTACGTGCTCGCACAAGGCTGGAGCAGCCCCGGCCTGACCCCGGGCGCGGGGGCCGCGCCGACCGGTGCGACGGTCGGGATCACGTCGCCGCAATTCATCGGCAGCATCGACCCGTACCTGTTCGGCCCGAACGACGTCTGGCTCTCGCCGCTCCCGCTCCTTCGGGTGGAGCTGGCGCTGCTGCTCACGGTCGGACTCGCCCTGCTGGTCCTGCTGCCCCGGTCCTCGGCGCTCGGGGGGTACCTCGACGACTTTCGCCGGTTCGTCGCCGCGGCGGGGGTCGTCCTGCTCGCGCTCCTCGGACTCCTCTGGGCCGGCTCGGACGGATTCGGACCGGGCGTGCGGCTCGCCGAGGTCACCAACTCCGCCGAGCTCTCGATCTGGCTGTTCACGCTCTACACGATCGTGGCGGCGACGGCGCTCCTCGTGCTGGTCGAGTGGGCCACGGCCGCCGTGCGCGCCGTTCGTACGTCGCCCGACCTCGCTCCTTCCTCGGCCGGAACCCGACCGCCGACGCCCGGGATGACCCGGGTCGCCGGGGTGCTCCTGCTCGTGCTCGTCCTCGTCGTTCCCGGTGCCGCGCTCACCCCGACCGCCCTGCCGCCGGTGTTGACGGAGCTCTACCGGGATTTCGGGAACGTCTCCTCGGCCGACCTCGCGCTCCTGGAGTACGCGGGCACCCATCTTCCGGCCGGAGCCCGCGTGCTGATCGCCCCCGGGAGCTCGGCGGGGTTCTTACCCGGGTACGCTCCGGACCTGGTGCTGCTCTACCCGCTCGTTCCGGGCTGGCAATGGCTGAACGCGTCGTATCGGGTGCTCGTCCAGCAGCTCACCAACGCCACCCTGAACGCCACGGGACTCGCGGCGATGGCCGCGCTCCAGGTCGGCTACGTGATCGTCACCGGCAACAACACCGTGCTGTGGGGTGCCTTCTCGCCGGCCCCGCTGCTCGCGGACCCCGCGACGTTCCCCCTCGTCTGGAACGAAGGGGACGCGTTCCTCTTTCAGCGGACGTAGGACGGCCCGGGCGGAACGGTCGACTCAGACGAACTCGTCGAGGACGTTCTCGTGGCCCTTCAGTCCGGCGGGCTGGCGGGCCAGCGGACCCGCCGCGAGGACCTCCTCGAGGTCCTCGTAGGTCGGGCGCTCGGTCCGGTAGAACAGCCCGATCGGGATCTTGTCGCCCCACTCGAGCGACCGCTGCCAGGCGGCGACGATGTCGGTCGGGTCGTGCCCGGCGCTCTCGAGCTTGTAGACGCGCTGCCGGAAGAAATCGAACGTGTTCAGCTTGTTGTACGTCACGCACGGGCTGAAGACGTCGACGAACGAGAACCCG
>Ga0187783_10002624_pt1 | contig 13304 bp, 15 predicted proteins | sample 1015_SJ02_MP02_2_FD_132471 | JGI IMG/M metagenome (GOLD analysis project Ga0187783, IMG submission 132471) | Tropical peat soil microbial communities from peatlands in Department of Meta, Colombia - 1015_SJ02_MP02_20_MG | ecosystem: Environmental > Terrestrial > Soil > Wetlands > Peat | place...
GGTGGGGGACGAGCACCGATTTGTCCGGTTAATCGTAGGCGAAGAGAGGGACAGCGATGGCGGTAGCCACGGCAAACGCGACCAGTCATGTACTTGGTTCTGTGAATCCGGAGCCGGGGACCTAATCGACGGCGCACTCTTATGTCGGTACGCAAACCGGCACTGTTCGTTATCCGGGAGTGACGCGATGATTCTCACAAGTCGACTTTTCCCTAGTAGTCGCAGACAAACGCGAACGCATGATCGGCGCGGCGTCGGTAGCCGTGAGGTTAGGCCCGCATTCTAGGCCCAAGGTAGCTATCGAGACCGAGGAGCCTCGGAGACCGTCAGATCGCGATCGGGACCGTGTGGAACCACTGTCTGTCCCGGCTCCAGCCGGAGCTGTTTGCCATCGAGCTGGACCCAGACAATCTCCGGTTCGAATGACAGCAGCTGAGAGATGCGGCCGACATCGGGATAAGCCTCACGATACGACCATACCGCCAGACGTGCATCACCGATGTCGTAATAGCTGCATAGCCCTTTGTACGGACAGAAGGTCTCATGTTCCACGGGGGTCAGCGCGGACTCGTCGACGTCGGCTCGTAAGACGTACCAACGTGGTGCGAAGCCGGACTCATAGAGAACCAACGGCCGCTTGCTATCGGCAATGACGCGATCACGGTGATGGACCACGAGCCTGCGGGACGTCTGGCGGATGTCGATGCGATGGTAGTTGTCGGCGGCGTGGCCCAAGATCCGTTCGTCCTCTTCGTAGAAGGCTTCCATGGCCGGCCAGGCAAAGGCCACCCGTCCCCGCAACTCGCTGGCGCAAGCGGGCAGGTCGATGTGCTGCCATGCCCCCCGCGGCGCGATCTGCTCGCCCACCCGGACCGTGTACCAAGATGTGATCCCAAGCTCGTGGTGTCGGGTCTCATACTCCGTGCGTTCTAATGTGCCTGGAGAAACGTCGGCCTCCGGGAAATAGGCCACCGGATAGCGGCCCGGTTCAAAAAGCAAGAGGACGTTCTCGCTCTCGGCGACCCATGTGCCGCCGAAGCGGACGCGCATCCGTCGCCGTAAGGGCTCGGCGTACAGCAGTCTCTGAGGCAACGGTTGGGGCACGAGAAAGCGGCCGATTGCTCCCGGTGATAGTGGACCTTGTTGCCAGGACAGTCCCATAACTCCTCCGTCTCGCAGGGAATCTTTAAGTGAAACGACGTTACGCGGCAGGCGTCGAGGTCGCATCGACGACATCGTGGACCGAAGGCGCTGATGAGAACAGCGGTATCAGTCCCTCTACTAATGTGGGATGTGTTAAAACGGCATCCCGCAGTGCGGTATAGGGCAGTTTCCCAATCATCGCAACCTGGACGGCTGCCATGATCTCTCCCGCGCCGATGCCCAACGCCGTGAAGCCGAGGATGCGATCGCTTTTGGCTTCCACGAGAGCCTTCAGAAATCCACGAGTCTCCGAAAGCGTGCGCGCCCGCAGGTTGGTTTCCATCCTGACTTTAAACAGGCGATAGGCAATTCCTTGCGCTTTTGCTGCGGTTTCACTCAGACCGATATGAGCGAGTTCAGGATCGGAAAACAAACAATAAGGAACTTGACGGCCTGTGGTCACGCGGTGGCCGCCGGTCATGTTGGCATGGACAACACGGAAGTCGTCAACACTGATGTGTGTGAACTGCGGGCTACCGGCGACCTCGCCGATGGCCCAAACGCCGGGCGCCGTCGTCTGGAGTCGCTCGTTGACCCTGATGTAGCCGCGGTCCGTCAACTCGACTTCAGCGAGCTCCAACCCAAGGCCGTCGGTGTTCGGAGTGCGGCCTAGCGCGACCAATACATGACTGCCTTCTATCACCGTCTCGGCATCATTTTGCGCAACCAGGATGTTCACCGACTGCCCAGATCTGCCAGAAACTCGTTTGATCCGCGCGTTCAGATGAATCTTGACGCCCTCGTCCTCAAGCAGGTTGCGCAGGGCCTCACAAACATCTGGGTCTTCTTTCTGCATGACCCGCTGGTTGCGATCGATTACCGTCACTTTGCTTCCCAACCGTCGCATCGCCTGGGAAAGCTCCATTCCGACATAGCCGCCGCCGATCACCAGCAGATGTTCGGGAACGCGGTCAAGTTCGAGTGCCTCGACGTGCGTGAGCGGTTGCGCTCCCGCTAGTCCAGGAATGGCCTCGAATGTGGCTCGCGTTCCGGTACTGACGATCACGTTTGCGCCGCGCAGTTGTCGGCTGTTTCCGTTCTGGAAAGCGATTTCCACGGTTTTCGGAGCTATGAACCGGCCGGTTCCTAAAATGAACTCCGCTCCCGTGTTTCTGTAGTTTTCCAGATACATCTCATTGAGGCCGCTAACCATCTTGCGTTTGCGTTCGCGGACGCCCGACATGTCAATGGTGAAGCCGCCGTGAGCGATACCAAATTCTTTGCTCCGACGAAAGTAGGACGCGACCTTTGCACTGTGGATGATATTTTTGCTGGGCAGGCAGGCTATGTTCGGGCACGATCCGCCAATGTATTTGCGATCGACAACTGCGACCCGCTTTCCTTCTCCCGCAAAGGTCCATGCGGCAACGGTTGAGCCTGTGCCGCCGCCCAGAATCACGAGATCGTAATCTTCGACCTCTGTTTTTCTGATCGGTTCAGCTGCAGAATTCTCTGTGGTTTGCATTCAAACTTTCCTCCTCACATAGGTTTGTCGGGACGCGGCGGCGATCCGTGGCGGAAGATGCATCGTTTATTGTTGGCATGGTGTAGTTTTGCGCAGAAGGGATAGGCACCACCGCGAGCTCGCAGAAACACTTCCGCGGCAATGAACATCCCTAGAGTTGGCGCAGTGAAATAGAGCCAGATTGCGTGCCAGTAGTTCACATGCAAAGCCGGTCCAAAGCTTCTGGCAGGATTCATACTCATCCCGGAAAGCGGTGCTTCCAGGGGTATGAAAATCGCGTACAGGAGACCAACCAGGTAAGGTGTGCTGCGGGTCAGGCTCTCGCGATTGGATGAGACAAGAATGGTTGACATCAGAACAAAAGAGATTGTCAGTTCACCGATGAACGCTACCGCGCTGCCGCGAATGCCCGGTGCGGTTACCGCGTACCTTATTGCCAGGCGCCCAACGGGTAATAGATATCGGGCAATGCAGACGCCGCCAATCGCGCCAGAGAACTGTGCAACGACATAGAAGAATGCATCTAGCAAACGCATCTTACCTAATCGATAAAAAGCTAACGTGAGTGCTGGATTGAAATGACCTCCCGATTGTTTGCCCCAAGGACTGATTACAATCGCAACTACCGTTGCGCCAACAGCTAGTCCCATCAGAGCACGCAGTTCTATCGTGCTACCAATGACGTGACGGACTGGCGAAGCGGGGGAAAGTAACAATCTTGCGAAAACGCATGTAAGAAACAAGTATAAACCCACCTCGGCAGCTTCCATCAGGTACTCCGGCCAGTGCAAACGCGGGTAGTCGCTCGTAGTAGCCGGCTCGCATCCGATGAACGCGGCCCGCCAATGCAGCAACAACGGCCAGCGAAGTTGACGCGTAATGGGCGGAGCCGCGGCTCGGCATACCACAGTCTCTCGGGTAGCGGTTCGGGTTTCAGAATTCGGCCGACTGCTTCGGGTCATAGCGGAATCGGGTTGCGACGAAGGGTCCCATGATTTCTCGTCACGAGCCATGGCTAGGACGTTTGACTCGTGTCAAAGGTCGAGGATGACGTTCGCCTCTGGGTGTGAGCTGCAGATAAGCACATTCCCGGACGCTGGCCTCTCGAGTCGCTCTGGTCGATACCTAACCGATCCGCCGATCAGACCGGTCATGCAGCTGTGGCATACTCCCGTTCGGCATGACCACCTGACCGGAACATCACAGGCTTCGGCCAACTCGAGCAAACTGCCGAATTCACGATTCCTTGCGGCGCGCAGCTCCCCAGCGTGACCAGCGAGATCCGCTTGCCCGTCCCCATCGATGTTGAGGTTGCGCGCCATCCGCCGTCCCGCGACTGAGGATTTCCAGACGGCGGTACGGACCGTCCTGCCATTCCATGTTACGTCGCGGGGAAGTCCGACATTCAGCGACAGCAGTCGCGCCATTTACTACGTCCTCCTCGGCAAGCGAGATGATGCGGCGCCCCGTCCTTTTAGGAGGAGTGGATCAAGCAGAAACAAACCGCTTGACAAGCACCGCGGTGTCGTCAGGATTCTCTTCCGGGAAAAAGTGACCGCCCTTCATCGCCTGCCCTTGCGCCTGCGGAGCCCACTGCCGCCAAATTCCAAGCGGTCCCCCGTCTTTCGCATAGAAGGTGTCGAGCGGACCGCCCTCGGCCCACAGGTGCAGCATCGGGCATTCAATTCTTTTCGACGCTTCCTTGTCAGCACGATCGTGTTCGACATCGATCGTTGCCGCGGCCCGATATTCTTCACAGATGCCGTGCACGCGGGCCCGGTCGCGATAGGTTGCAACGTATTCCTCGAGAATCTCTGGGCCGAAGGACCCTTGGCCGAAGGGGTTATGGAAGACGGCCTCGGGAGAACCGAGAAGATAACTCTCCGGGAGCGGTTCTTTCTGCGAAAGCAAAATCCACGGCCAGTAGGTCTGGGCGAAGCGTGCATCGGACCGGTTCCAGGCTTCGAGGATCGGAATCACGTCGAACACAGCGACACGCTCCACGTTCTGTGGATGGTCCAAGGCCATACGGTAGCTGACGCGTCCTCCGCGATCGTGACCAATCAGGGTGAAGGTCGGAAAGCCAAGTTCGGCCATCACATCAACCAATTCCTTTGCCATCGCACGCTTTGAATAAGGAGAATGGTCGTCTGTAGAGGCAGGTATCCCGCTGCGGCCGTAGGCGCGCAGGTCTACGCAGATCACGGTATGATTTTGCGCAAGCTTCGGCGCCAAAAATCGCCACATCAGGCTCGTGCGCGGGAAGCCGTGCACCAGCAGAATAGCCGGCCCCCTTCCATAGCGACGCACGAATATTGTGTTTCCTGAGACCTCGACATGAGAGGCCTCGAAAGAATCTTGGCCAGCAAAACTTACTCCAGTTTGTGCTCGTGCCAGTTCGCCGAAAGAGCTCTCCAGCAGGACACCGAGAGATGCAGCCGTGAGTCCACCTAGAAACCTACGACGCTCCATTGCTTCCTCCTCGGTTTGCTTCTCGTTCCAATGACCACTTGTTGGGGAAAGATCCGGTAACCAGGCGACCTTCGGTTTCAACTCTTTACAACTCATCATTGCAACAGCCATTTGCCGCTCCAAGGGTAGGAAGTGAAGTCCAGCGTACGCTCACCGACACGTGCGGTCGAGAACCCATCCGCGCGGAAACTACGAAAAGTCTGTCCTAAATGCCCTTGATCTCGCCTCCGTCCATCCGGACCGACGTACCGGTCATCCATCTCGCTGCCGGTGATACCATGAATGCAAGCAGGTCGGCGATCTCTTCTGGCTCTCCGTAGCGACTAATCCCCACTTTTTCCGGAAACTGTTTCATCGCGTCTTCGACGCTCATATGGTGCGCAGGTGCCCACTTCTCCATAAACGAGCGCCGCCGTCCCGTCATCACCGGCCCTGGAACGATGCTGTTGACCTGCACTCCGTCTCTAATGCCTTGTTCCGCGAACGCCTTCGCAAGCGCAGTGATGGCGGCATTAATCGCAGCGACCGCCGCAAAGCCGGGCTTCGGGTCGAGGGCCGCACTGCCCGACATAAATACAACGGAGCCCCTCGACTTCTTAAGCGCTTCCCATGCAAGTATCGTCAACCGTCGTGCCCCATGCAGTTTGAGCTCCGTACCGGCTCGCCATTGCTCGTCCGTCATCTCGAACAAATCAACTTGGGGTACCGCCCCCGCTATATTGAGAAGAGCATCAATCCTTCCAAAGCGATCAAGCGTGATCTTGACCAGGGTTGCAGTGGACTCGACCTTGCTCAAATCGAGATCGCAAACCAGAGGCTCCGCTCCCGCAGTCTTTACAGCATTCGCCACCTCTTTGAGTGCATCAGCGTTCCTTGCAGCCAGCACGATCGCCGAGAAGTCGCGGGCCAATCGAACCGAGGTGGATCGACCGATTCCTTGGCTCGCGCCAGTAACAACCGCGACAGAATTCACAACGTCTCCTTTCTCGCGCCGCAGATCGATGAGCAGTATCCAGCACTGGAGCCTGCCCATTGGGGGCGAGTACGCTACGCTGGCAGCGAAAGCGAAGATACCGAGCGTCATCAGCGTCTGCACACGAGTACAACGTCGTGTAGCGTGTGAAACCCCGTTATCACTTACCTGAGCTAGCGCCTCCTGTGGATAGCCCACAAACGCGATATTGTCCATTACGAATACCGCGGCATAGACGAGGACAGGAGCTGCCGCAAGCCTGGTCGCTGCAATCCAGGCGTGAGAGGAAACCGAGGCGTCAGCTTCGCGGCTGTGGGCAGTTTCAGGCCTAGAACCATCCTGGTGATGATGACCCAGAAAACAGCATCCGAGAATGCCAGCCGCCACCCTGTCGGAGTCCTTCCGCCGGTCATGACCTCTCCGTTTGCCCGCAACTAGTCGATGAGCCTCTCAGCACTCATTCCCACTCAAGTCGAGATTGCCTGCCTTGCCTCGAGGATGAGGTCCACAACTTTCTGTGGCGCGCTAAGTAATGGTGTGTGATCAACGGGTAGCGACCGTATTCGAGCTCCCATTCGTTTGGCCATAAAATATTGTGTTTTGGGATTGATCATGCGGTCTTCTTCCGCAATCAGAAACCACGAAGGCCGGGATCTCCACGCTGGTCGTGGCATCGGCTCTTGAATACACTTCACCGAAATTGGCCTCTGGACCGCTGCCGACAATGCAATCTGTTCTGGCGTTGCATGCTGTGCAAAAGCGTTTCTGAAGCCATCATCCGGCATCCAGATGAAACCGTCTGCATCCGGGGCGAGCTGAGGTGCCTGCGGGTGTCGTTCATCACGATAGAAAACCTGAGCAACGGTCTCGCCCTCGTCGGGCGCTAGCGCTGCGATATACACCAGTGCTTTCAGGCGTTCGTCATTTACCGTAGCGATGACCGCACCCGCGTAAGCATGACCGGCCAGAACCACGGGCCCCTGCGTACGGGCGATTGCACGCTGAAGTGCCAACGTGTCATCGCCGAGCGAGGTCAGAGGGATGGGAGCTGCGATTACACGCAATCCGTCTCGTCGAAGACGGAGAATGACCTCTTTCCAACTCGAACCATCGGCCCACGCTCCGTGAACCACAACTGCGGCGATGTTTTCAGAAACGGTCACACATCTCGAATCCTTTTCTCCACTTCAGGGAGAAATTGGCTGCCCGATTCAGCGCCGCGCTTAATTGAGAAATTTACGGATACGCTCAGCGATAAAAGGGGTGCAGTCTTCAAGAGCGAAATGGCCGGTATCAATCAGGTGTAGTTCTGCGTTCGGGAGGTCTCTTTTATAGGCCTTGGCTCCTTCGACGGTGAAGAATGGGTCGTTCTTCCCCCAGAGAATCAGCATTCTTGGTTGTCGACTGCGGAAGTATTCATGCCAACGGTCATACAGGCCGACATTCGATTGATAGTTGTGAAGAAGATTGAGCTGAATTGCCGCATTGCCTGGACGATCGAGGAAAAACTGGTCCACGGTGTAGGAATCAGGACTGATTCGTTCAGAGTCTCCAACTCCATGTGTGTACTGAAACACGGTCATTTCCCTGGTTAGAAGAGCCCGCACCGGCTTCTCGGTCTCGGAATTGCGATTGGCCCAGAATGGCTTGATCGGGTCAAATGCACCCCCAATACCCTCCGTGTATGCATTGCCGTTCTGCACGACGATGCCCCGAATGGCATCCGGATGTTTTGAGGCAATCCGATACCCGATGGGCGCGCCGTAGTCCTGGACATAGATGCTAAACTGCTTCAAGCCGAGGTTCTCGAAAAGCAAATCCTCGACGTGTGCTGCCAGATTGTCGAAGGTATATTCGAAATCCAGCACACCGGGGGAGTCACTGTAGCCAAAGCCTACGTAATCGGGAGCAATGACGTGGAACTTGTCCGCTAATTGCGGTATCAGGTCACGGAACATGTGCGAAGAACTGGGAAAGCCGTGCAAAAGTACGACCGTCGGCAAATCCTTGGAAGAACCAGCTTCACGGTAGAAGAGCTTCAGGCCCCTTACCTTGGCGTGATGATAGCTTGTCATGACAGTTTCTCGTTCCCTGGATTCAACCTACCCTGCGATGAAAGTCGATCAAGTCGAAGCTTTACGATCTACGATCGGGGACCACCCCGCAACTCGTGTTCCAAAAGAGGGGATTTCAGCTTCGAGTGGAATTGAAGAGATAAGTCGTTTGGTGTTTGTAGGATTTCGCGTTATACGAAGAATTGAACATGTCGTCTCCATTGACGAATTCGTGACGAATACCCAACAGTGACGGATTTTCGTCTCTCACATCGTCGCACGACCCAACTGCCCGACGATGACATCAGGAGGAATTTCGGACTAGGCTGCTGAGCCGGGTGTCGGCGGGCGACTGATGCGATGCTTTTTCATTCTGTAGACCAATGATGTCCGCCTCATCCCAAGCCGCTCGGCTGCACCATTGCGACCGCCAATTACCCAATTACTTGCGGCAAGCGCGTGGAGAATATGATCTCTTTCTACCTGGGCAAGGCCACGAATTGGCAAATTGGACTGCCTGTGAGAATTAACTGGCTCCAGTTCAGAAGTTGGAGCGCGCAGAACGGATTGAGGAGAAAGGATCACGGCGCGCTCGATAAAGTTTTGCAATTCCCGAACATTTCCCGGCCAAGCATATCGAACCAGCGCAGCCATCGTCTCGGAAGGGATTTCATCGATTGTCTTGTCCATTCGTCGGGCGTAGAGGGCGGTGAAGTGCCAGGCCAGTTTCGCAATGTCTTCCGTGCGTTCCCGTAGAGCCGGAACGTTGATAGGGAATACTTTCAAACGGTAGTAAAGGTCCTCCCGAAATGTTCCTTGCTTGACCATGCCGGCCAAATCCCGATGCGTCGCTGCGATCAGGCGGACGTCAACCTTATGCGTGCGGTTACTGCCCAGTCTCTCGAATTCCTGCTCTTGCAGGACGCGTAGCAATTTCGCCTGAAGTTCCAGAGGGATGTCGCCGACCTCGTCGAGAAAGAGTGTGCCCTTGTGCGCGAGTTCGAAGCGTCCCGTTTTTTGCGCGATGGCTCCGGTGAAGGCGCCTTTCTCATGACCGAACAACTCACTTTCCAGCAACCCAAGGGGGATTGCAGCGCAATTCAGTTTAACGAAGGCCCGTTCCCGGCGGCTGCTCCGATTATGGATTGCACGCGCGATAAGTTCTTTACCAGTTCCGGTCTCGCCCAGGATCAGCACGCTTGAGTCTGTAGGCGCCACCACCGACACCAGGTCCAACGTGGTCTTCAGCGCGGGGCTCTCTCCAACGATTTCGCCAAACTCGGCGCGAATTTCCTCCTCAAGATAAAGTCTTTGTCTTGTTTCCTTTTCTTTATCTTTGATCGCCCTTTCGTAGTCCAGGGCGTTCTCAACGGCAATGGCCACCTGCCGGGCGACCTGTTCAAGAAAAGCGACATCATCCTTGGTAAAGGCTTTCTCCGATCGCTTCAAGGCAGAAAAGACTCCGACCACGCCGTTTCTGCCGATAAGCGGGAGATCGCACCCCGATATCAAGCCTTCCGCCATTACACTTCGATAGAAACGTTGACCTACGCTGTTGCCGAAACTCTCGGGGTCGTTACGTACCTCTTCGAAGTGGTTAAAGTGTTGAGTCTTGCCCGTCCAGAAAGCCTTGCCACAAATCGAACCGCGGATGGGTATAATCGTTCCGTCGCAAAGTGAACCTCGCGGCTCAGGGTTGTACAAGGTCGTTACCCGCAATTCTCCGCTATCAGCATCAGGCAAAAGCAAGGCGCAAAAATCGCATCGGGTTACGCTCAGCAGACTCGTAGAAAGCACCTCAACCAAACGGCGAAGGTCCAGCTTTGATGTCATGCTGTTGGTTACTTCCAGAAGCAAGCGCAACCGATCACGTTCACGCTGTAACTCTTGCTCTTTAATGTGGCGCTCAATCGCGATTCCCGCAATGTGGCTGGCATCCTCGATCAACTGAAGCTCGGTGGCATCAGGACTGAGCGCTTCACGGTGGAGGATGGCAAAGGTACCGAGGACCTTACCTTCGCTGGTGAATAGCGGGCGCGACCAAACTGAACGAATCCCAAACGGAGAGACCAAGTCACGATAATCATCCCAAATGGAGTCGCTGAGGATGTCCGTCACATACACCGGCTCCCTACGATAAACAGCTGTTCCGCAAGACGCACCTTTCGGACCAATAGACGTGGGCCCCACGTGAGCGCCGAACCCCGGAAGACTGGGCGCGGCCGCGCAGTGGAGTTGCTTCCCGTCCTCATCAGGAAGCCAGATGGTGCACAATGTTCCCTTGCCTTGAGATTCGACTAGTCGCGCAATGATCGTCAGCACTTCAGACAACGGAGATCCAGCCAAAATCAACTTTAGAATGTTGAGAACAGATTTACTGGAGAATAGACCTGATCCATCCGTCGCGGATTCAACTCTAAGGATTTGTTCGGGGGATTGCGTTGCGGTGCTCATAAACCGTCCTTTCCTTCGCCACCCGTGGAAGGAGAGTGCCCCTACCTAGGGAGGGTCCATCGTCTCGATGTCGGTCCCGGCAATAACGAACAGCTCGCGTCGGGAAAGGATTCGTATCCGAGTTCGGCCGTAAAGAATGCTTCAATTTTAGATGCAGTAAGCTGCTGAGCCGACGTACAAAAGGATAGGTTTCGGTCGAAACCGGTACTCGCCGTATGCAAGTTAGACGTCCCGGATTGAACGACCTCATCGCGCGGCACGTGACCGATTCTCCGGGGAAAAACACGCAGTTGCTGACCGGTCGGAGCTAGGAAGATGTCAACGACGCCGAGCGGCTGGCGCAAAATCCGCCATTCCGGCTGTTCGCCTCGGAGAAGATTTGGGAGCGAGAGGGACGGTGGTCGAGTCTCCAACGGAAGTCGGTCACAAGAGCTGGGCGAGGGGGAGTGGTGCAAGAACAGATGGCAAAATCCAGCGCTCAGGGTGGTTTTGGTGGAAGTAGCCAGGCCGCCGGAGTAACCCCTGGAGAAACCCTCTCGCAATGTCGCAATCGGGCGAGCGAGGTGTACAATCGTGCCGTTTTCAAGGTCAAACAGGAAATTCCGGAGTGCTCCTCGCTGGTTTAGCCGGCGCATACGGAGAACGATCATGGGCTTCGATACCCTACTGGCGAGGGTTGTGCGCTTGCCGGGCGCACGTTCGCTGTGGTTGCGGCTTCCGGTCGGTTCGGTGGAAACGCGGGTTGCCTTCGATATCTGGCCCCGGGCCCACTATGCATTCGGAGTTCTCTCTGCGGCTTCGCTGGCGAAAGGCCTGGGTCTCGAAGGAATCTCCGTGATTGAGTTTGGGGTTGCGGGTGGACGAGGATTGCTTGCGCTCGAACAGGCTGCGCGCGAGATCGGGCAGGCGCTCGGCCTCCGCATTCAGGCATTTGGATTCGATACGGGGAGCGGCATGCCGGGCGCCTCCGACTATCGCGATCTGCCGCACGTATGGGGCAAGGGCTTTTACAAGATGGACGTCGACTCGTTGAGAAAGCGGCTCACTTCGGCGCAACTGGTGATCGGCGACGTGGCGGAGACCGTGCCGCAGTGGACGTCCCGGACCGATGTGCCGCCGATTGGCTTCATTTCCTTTGATCTCGACTATTACAGTTCTAGCATCAGCGCGTTTCGCATCTTCGACGGCCCCGCCCAGGGACGCCTGCCGCGCGTGTTCTGCTATTTCGACGACATCATCTGGCCGCCACACGCCTGTCATAACGAGTACGTGGGCGAGTTGCTCGCAATCCGCGAATTCAACGAAGTCCACAGCGAACGCAAGCTCTGTCCGATTCACCTACTGCGCCACATGCGGTTGGTCCCCGCTCCGTGGAACGATCAGATGTACGTCATGCATGACTTCGCGCATCCGCTGTACTGCGCAAACCTCACTCCGAAGACGGAGGCGCACACGCAGCAACCGCTGTAGATCCGTCTTTAGCGCGGGCGAATTGCCCACGGGACGTGCGCCCATTGCGGGTCTTATCATGGACCAGCGTTGCGGAGACTTCTACGTTTTCCAGGTGAGATACACTCGGGAAGAATCTTTGGTATCGTTTTCTATTCGAGTCGCGAAAAGGGACCGCAAATGCCAGCCCCTTTTCCCCCTTCCCCCCGCTCGGTCCCGCGGGTTACCTTGGGAACGTGCCTAATACCGAATCTGCCGATCATGCTGCCGGAGAATTCCTTTCAGGTGTCGACACTTGAGGGTGATCTTCATGACCGGGATGGAGTGAGAGACAGAATCCTCAAGCAGTGGACAGGTCAGCAGGTTGACGACGCCAAGGAATTGGTCGAAGCCGTAGTGGAGCAAGCTTCAGAGCAGACGTCTAGGACCGGAGGTGATCCTGCATGATCCGGCGTCACGATCCATCGGTACAAGAAGAGGAGAAGCAGCGTCTCCTCGTTATCGTTCCTGTTCCTGAGGCCGCGAAATCTAACCATCAAAACCTTCTACCCGATCAAGCACTGAGCATCTGTATTGATTCTCTGCAGCATCTACCTGAAGGAAGCGGTGCTTAAGGTTAATGTGGCCGGGATGGGCGTTTTCGCACTCGCGATGCGTAACATGCTTAACATCAGTGTCTTGCGATTCCGCGAGTCTCTAGAATAGGCTATGTAGAGGACAGTCAGAGATTCACCGTTGCTCGTTTCGGAGGCAGATGCTGGCAGTGAATGCCCGAGGAAATGGCACAGACCGGCATTTTTCGAGGATTAATCTTAGATCGCAATTTGGGGGGGCCATGGTGTTTGCACCGAGCTGTGGCAAACAGTCTTCTGTCGCACTTCGACCCGTCGACCGTTTGACGATGCGGTTGATTGGGCTTGGAGTGATATTTGCTTCACTGGGCCTTGGCGAGGCCGTCTATCGATTAGCGTTCCTCGATTTTGATGGCGCAACCGATCGGCTTCCCATTGAATTGCTGTTCGGCGTTGCGTTTGCCTGGATGGCTTTCAAGCTGGCTAGAAATGTTTGCCAACATCGAGCGGAAACATTCGCGAGAATTGAGTTGATCCGGGACCGTAACTGCAAGATTCGCCGCGCGGCGGAGGCAATTGCACCTCTGTCATGCCCGGGTAATCAGCAAGCCATCCGGGTCATTCGTGAAGAAGTGGATCGGATTGAATGGGTGTTGGCTGAC
>Ga0187783_10002625_pt1 | contig 13300 bp, 17 predicted proteins | sample 1015_SJ02_MP02_2_FD_132471 | JGI IMG/M metagenome (GOLD analysis project Ga0187783, IMG submission 132471) | Tropical peat soil microbial communities from peatlands in Department of Meta, Colombia - 1015_SJ02_MP02_20_MG | ecosystem: Environmental > Terrestrial > Soil > Wetlands > Peat | place...
ACCCCGACCACCAGGCGGCTGTTCATCAGCAGCTGTTTGATGGCGACGCGGCGCCCGCGGGTGATGCGAAACAGGTAATCGGCATTGAAGGCCGCGGCGAAGGGCTCGGGCCCGAGCTCGGCGAGCAGGCGGTGCTCGCCCGGCTCGCCACGCGTGTAGAGAAGGCTGCCGAAGCGGCGCGGGTCGTTGAAGCGCAGCGCGAGTCCCGAATCGAGTCGCAGGTCGAAGTGATCGTGCCGCAGGCGCGGTGTGTCGGCGGGCACGGCGCGCAGATTTCCGGACATGCCGAGGTGCAGCAGCAGCGTTCCGGACTCGAGGCCGAGCAGCAGGTACTTGGCGCGCCGCCCGATGCGCTCGATGCGCTGGCCGGCGAGCAGCTTCGGCAGATCGGGTGCGACCGGCCAGCGCAGCCGCGGCTCGTAGACCTCGAGCGCGGCGATGCGCCGCTTGCGCACGCAGCGTGCCAGCCCGCGCCGCGTCGTCTCGACTTCAGGCAGTTCCGGCACGCTCGGGAGGCTCCCGGCGCAGTGTTACTTGATCTTCGACTCTTTGTAGGCGACGTGCTTACGCGCCACCGGGTCGAACTTGCGGAGCTCCATTTTGTCCGGATGCAGCCGCTTGTTCTTGGTGGTGACGTAGAAGTGACCGGTTCCGGCGGTCGAGAGCAACTTGATCTTCTCGCGCATGATGGCTCCTGACTCAGGCGCCTCAGAGCTTGTGGCCCTGGGCGCGCAGCTCGGCGACGACCTTGTCGATGCCCTTCTTCTCGACCGTGCGCATGCCGCTCGTCGTCAGTCGCAGTGTCACCCAGCGCTTCTCCGTCTCTACCCAGAAGCGCTGCGTGTGCAGATTCGGCAGGAAGCGACGGCGCTTCTTGTTGTTGGCGTGAGAGACGCGGTTACCGGTGGCCGGCTTCTTACCGGTGATCTCGCAGACGCGGGACATACGGACAATCCTACGATATTTCAGTGACTTGTGAGCTAGCTGACGGTACCCCGCAGCTCCGGGCCCGGCTTTATACCAGCCCCGCCGGACGATCACAAGCCGGCCGCGCCGTGTCGCAGCGGTTCAGGCAGTGCGCTCCCAATCGGCGTAGCTTACGACCCCGCCAGAGGGGGGCCCGCGCGAGCGGATGCCCGTTTGCGCTCGAGAACGAATAAATCAACCTGAGGGGAGACATCCATGATCCGATCGATTCCGCATCTGTGCGCCTGCGCTGCGCTGCTCGCCGCGGCGAGCTTCACTACCACCGTGCACGCTGACGGCCGCTACTGGAACGACGGACCGGTCGTGAACGTTGCGTCCATCCGCACCGTCGACGGCCATTTCGACGACTACATGAAGTGGCTGTCGACGACCTACAAACAGCAACAGGAAACCGCCAAGAAGGCCGGTCTGATCCTCAGCTATCGCGTCATGGTGATCGAGGCGCGCACGCCGCAGGATCCGGACATCCTGCTCATTACCGAGTTCAAGAACTGGGCGGCGCTCGACAGCCTCGGCAGCAAGCTCGATGCCGTTGAGGCGAAGGTGGAAGGGTCGGTCGACAAGGCAAATCAGTCGGAAGCCGACCGCGCCAAGATCCGCACGGTGCTCGGCTCGCGGACCATGCAGGAGGCGCTCCTCAAATAGATGCGTTTGGCGGCGGGCGGGTACCACACCGCCCGACCCCGACCGCCCGCCGCTCGCGCAGCGCCCGCGACTGTGACTCCGCTCGCGCCAGTGACTGCGCCTGCGACTGCGATCGCGCCCGCGACTGCGCCTGCGACTGCATCTGCGACTGCGACCGAGGCTGCGACCGAGCGACCGAGGCTGCGACCGAGCGACCGAGGCTGCGACCGAGGAGTGGCGTCCCTGACTCACAACAGCCCATGCTCGGAAAAGGAGAAGCACAGTCCGTCGCCGATGATGAAGTGATCGAGCACGCGTACGTCGACGAGAGCCAGCGCCTCCCTCAGGCGCCGCGTGATGAGCTCATCCGCCTGGCTCGGCTCGAGCACGCCGCTCGGGTGGTTGTGAGCCAGGATCACCGCCGCGGCGTTGTGGAGCAGCGTCTGGCACAGGACTTCGCGGGGGTGCACGCCGGCACGATCGATGGTGCCGCGAAAGAGCTCCTCGAAAGCGATGAGCCGGTGACGGTTGTCGAGATAGAGACAGCAGAATACTTCGTACGGCCGGTCGCGCAGCTGCGCCACGAGAAACGTGCGCGTGGCGTCGGGCGCAGCCAGCGCGGGACCCACCCGCAGCGCCTCACGGAAGTGCCGCCGCGCAAGCTCAACCGCCGCTTTCAACGTGGCGTACCGTGCCGGCCCGATGCCGGCCTGCCCGAGGCAGCGTCGCGCTTCGGCGTTGAGCAGCTTGCGCAGCGAGCCGAACTCGGCGATGAGTGTGCGCGCCAGGTCGACCGCCGATCGCCCGCGGCCCCCCGAACCCAGGAGCACCGCCAGCAGCTCCGCGTCCGAGAGTGCCTGCGCGCCGCGCGCGAGCAGCTTCTCGCGTGGCCGCTCGCTGCCGGGCCAGTCGCGAATGCTCATTGGCTTATCGAGCTCCTGCCGATGCCGCCACTGCGAGTCTAAGCAGCGGACGGCCGGACGTGGCAGTAGGAGAAAGCGGCGCGAATGACGAATTGAGGCCACAGGCGTTCGCCACGCGGCGACCAACGCCGCTGGCTTACGGCACCTCCCTCAGAGTGTCGTTATAAGAGTGACGGGCCCAACCCCGATAGTGCGGGTTGCTGGCGTTCGCGGCGTCGAGCGTTGCCAGCATCTGCGGCAGCAGTGGGCCGTAGTCTGCCGTGCGCAGCCCGATGACGAGCGTCGCCAGGTCGTGTTCTTCGAGATCCGCGTAGGCCTCGTCGAGGAGCGCGCGGCTCGTGGTGCGCAGCTTCTGCGCTTTCGCATCCGCGCTGCCAGCATCGCCCGGACTGCTGAGCTCGTAGAGCATCAGGGTGAGGCGCGGTAGCGATTGCAGCAGCGCGCGCCGCTCGGCGGGCGTCGCCTCGAGGAGCTTCCTCTGGATGTCGGCGTTGACGGTCAGCCCGGCGGCCTCGGCGAGCGCGCGCACGGCGCGAAACGTATCGGTCAGCGGACCGAGAAAGCGCAGATTCCCGCTGCCTTTGTTTTCGGCTCGTTGTTGCGGCTCGATATCGAGGTGCAGACCGTCGAAGCGGCTGCCCGGATGCTGCTGATTGAAGCTTACGATGAGGCGCACACGAGCGAGGAACTGCTCGCGGTGCGTGCCGGGCTCATCCGCTTCGGTGCTCGACAGCAGCGCCTCGACGCGCACCTGCGCGCGGTGCAGCTGCCCGATCAGCGAGGCGAGTGCCTCCGCGTCACCGATGCCGCCCTGGCTGAGCACCGAGACATAGACTTCGTTGATGTCTGCGGTGCTGCAGAAAACGCGCAGCCGTTCTCTCGCCTCTGATGTCTGCAGCAGCGTAGGTCCGTGCCAGACCCAAAGACCATGGACCGGCGTCCCGCCTGCGGCCGCGTGCGCGGTGGCGGGGGCCGTCAGCAGGTACGCCAGCACGAGGCCGAGGCGCATCATGGAACGGGCTTGCGACATCCGCTGCATAGTCCCCTCGCTTGCGTCCGCACCCCTGGCGGGGCTTCCGCTGAGTCTCATTCCATCCGATTCTAAGCAGGTGTTGCGTTGCACTCGAAAGCGGCGGGTGGCGGCGGCTGGCAGCGAAGCCATGCCGCGGTTTGCGCGCGCGGGACGCGCGCCCGCCGAAGCGCGGTGCGATAATCGCCAAGCAGGCTGTGAACGGATCCGCATGCGGGACAAGCACATTCTCCTTGGAGTAACCGGCGGCATTGCCGCCTACAAGAGCCCGGATCTCGTGCGGCGCCTGCGCGAGCGTGGCGCCGAGGTGCAGGTGGTGATGACCGCGGCAGCGCGCGAGTTCGTGACGGCGACCACCTTCCAGGCGGTTTCAGGACGTCCGGTTCGCAGCGACCTGTGGGATGCGGCGGCGGAAGCCGCCATGGGGCACATCGAGCTCGCGCGCTGGGCGGATGCGATTCTCATCGCGCCGGCGAGCGCGGACTTTCTCGCGCGCCTCGCCACGGGGCAGGCGGATGATCTGCTCGCGACGCTGTGCCTTGCCACCTTGGCGCCGATCGCGGTCGCACCCGCCATGAACCACCTGATGTGGGCCAACCCCGCAACGCGCGCCAACGTCGCGACGCTGGCGAGCCGCGGCATACAGATTCTCGGCCCGGGTGAGGGCGATCAGGCCTGCGGGGAGACCGGTCCGGGGCGCATGCTTGAGCCGCTCGATCTTGCCGAGCGCCTCGATGCAGTGCTCATGCCGGCGAGCGGGGTGCTCGCCGGCCGGCGGGTGCTCATCACCGCAGGTCCGACGCGCGAGCGCATCGACCCGGTGCGCTTCGTCAGCAACCGCAGCTCGGGCCGCATGGGCTTCGCGGTCGCGCAGGCGGCCCGCGAAGCCGGGGCGAGCGTCGTGCTCGTCACCGGTCCGGTGGCGCTGCCGACGCCGACGGGCGTCAGGCGCGTCGACGTCGAGAGTGCCGCGGAGATGCTGGCCGCGGTGCTGCCCGAGATCCCGGGCACCGACATCTTCATCTCCACCGCCGCGGTTGCCGACTACCGGCCCCCGCGGGCCGCGGAACAAAAGATCAAGAAAACCTCCGACACCATGGAGCTCGTCATGGAGCGCACCACCGACGTGCTCGCCACGGTCGCGGCGCGTGCGGAGCGCCCGTTCGTCGTCGGGTTCGCGGCCGAGACCGAAGCGGTGGAACAGAACGCGCGCACCAAGCTCCTGAAGAAAAACCTCGACATGATCGCAGCCAACGACGTCGGCCACGACAAGGCCTTCGACTGTGACGACAACCAGCTCGTCGTGCTCACGCGCAATGGCCGCCATGAGCTCGCGCGCGCCGACAAGCTCACTCTCGCGCGTGGCCTGGTGGCACTCGTGGTGCAGGAACTCGCCGCCCGCGGCAGCGCGCGCAAGCGCGGCAGCGCATTGGCTTGAGCGCAGTCGCTTGAGCGGCCAAACCGCCGCGCGGCGCGCCCTCAAGGTGCGGATCCTGGATGCCCGCGTGGGCAGCGAGTTTCCGCTGCCGGCGTACGCCACCGACGGTTCCGCCGGCCTCGACCTGCGTGCCTGTGTCGACGCGCCACTCGTGCTCCCCCCGGGAAGGGCCGAGCTGATCCCGACCGGCCTCGCGATCCACCTGGAGGATCGCGGGCTCGCCGCCGTCATCCTGCCGCGCTCGGGACTCGGTCACCGCCACGGCATCGTGCTCGGCAATCTCGTCGGCCTGATCGACTCGGACTACCAGGGACAGCTCATGGTGTCGTGTTGGAACCGGGGCGTCGAGCCTTTCAGCGTGCGTCCGGGCGAGCGCATCGCCCAGCTCGTCGTGGTTCCGGTGGTGCAGGTCGAGCTCGAAGTCGTTGCCGATTTCACTGCCTCGCACCGCGGAGCGGGCGGTTTCGGTCATTCCGGACAGCACTGATCCGGTGTGTGCGCCCGCGGCAGGCGTGGGCAGTGGTCAGGTGGGGCGGCTTACTGCGTGTGGATGGTGTGCAGCTCGCGGTAGCGCTCGATGTCCGCCTGGAACTGCGCGCGCAGCGACTGTTCCGTCTCGGTCATGGCGGCGAGCGCGTTGCGCTGTGCGCGCATCTCGTTGACCGTGCGCACCAGGTTCTCGGCGAGATCATCCGGCATGCGAAAGGCGTCCTCGTGCGTGCTGTAGGGTCGGTAAGTGAGCGCGCGCGACTGCAGGCTCGCGAGGCGCCCCCGCAGGCCCTCGACGTACTGCTCGGTGGCAGTGCGCTGACCCTTGAGCTGGTCGAGCCGGGCGTCCCTGAGCGTCTCGATGTCCTTCACCGACGTGTAGGTGGTGATGAGGAAGGCGTCGTGCTGCTTCTGCTTCATGAGTGCCGCGCGGTCGCGCGCATCGGCCGCGAGCTGCTCGGGCGTCTTCTGCGCATCGAGGTGGCCGACCTCGACGCCCTCGTTGTTGAGGATGGCGCGCTCCTGAGTCGCGTACTCGGGCGGAATGTGGTCGCCATAGTGGACTACGCCCTGCTCGTCGACCCAGCGGTAGGCGATGCCCTTCTCGGCGGAGCTGTTCTTCGGCGCGGCCTGCGCAGCGGCGACGGCGAGGAGCGCGGCCGATACGAGCACAACGGCGAGCGGGTGCTGCGGGGCGGTGGACATGCGACTATATTCGGGCGCAGCGTGCCCGGCTGGCAAGCTCAACGGACGCCGAAACGCGCCTGATAGGCGCGCAGCGCTGTGAGCTGTTCGTCAGAAACGCGCGCGCGTGCGTCGGCGGGTCGCGACAGAGCTTCGATGAGGTCGGCGAGTGTGATGATGCTCACACACTTCAGGCCTTCGCGGCGCTCGAGCTCCTCGACCGCGGTCAGCGCGTCCTGACCGCGCTCCTGCCGATCGAGTGCGAGCGCCACGCCGACCGGTTGCGCGCCCGCCGCGCGGATGAGCTGCAGCGATTCGCGCACCGCGGTGCCCGCAGTGATGACATCGTCGACGATCAGCACCCTTCCGGCGAGCGGCGCGCCGATGAGCTCACCGCCCTCGCCGTGTCCCTTGGCCTCCTTGCGGTTGAAGGCGTACGGCACGCTGCGCGCGTGCGCGTCAAAGAGCGCCACGGCGGTTGCGGTTGCCAGGGGGATTCCCTTGTAGGCCGGTCCGAACAGCATGTCGAAGCCGATGGCGGAGGCGGTGATGGCGGCGGCATAGCAGCGTCCGAGCACCGCTGCCGACTCTCCGTCGCTGAAGAATCCGGCATTGAAGAAGTACGGGCTCTCGCGTCCGGACTTGAGGGTGAAGCGGCCGAAGCGCAGCGCGTTGAGTTTGAGTGCCAGGTCGATGAAGGTGAGCTGATAGGGCTGCATAGTCATATCATTGCCTCATGCGCGTCATCACCGTCAACGTCTGCGGTATCCGTTCTGCCAGCGAAAAAGGCCTGTTCCGCTGGTTGCGTCGCCAGCGGGCAGACTTCATCTGTCTGCAGGAGACCCGCAGCCAGGAGCACCAGCTCGCGGAACACGACGTCAGGTTGCCTGGCTATCACAGTTTCTTCTGCGACGCGGAGCGCAAGGGCTACGCCGGCGTCGCGCTGTACACGCGTCACCGGCCGGAGCGGGTGGTGCGCGGCTTCGGCATCGATGAGTTCGACCGCGAAGGCCGCTACCTCGAAGCTCAGGTGGGCGGACTCTCAGTCGTGTCGCTCTACCTGCCCTCAGGCTCAGCGGGCCCGCACCGGCAGGCGTCCAAATTCCGCTTCCTGGAGGCTTTTGCACTGCATCTGGCGCGGCTGCGTCGGCGCCGGCGGCACTACATCCTCGGTGGCGACTGGAACATCGCCCATCGGCCGATCGATCTGAAGAACTGGAAGTCGAACCAGAAGAACTCCGGCTTCCTCCCGCAGGAGCGCGCCTGGATGGATCGGCTGTTCGGTCCGGCGGGCTATGTCGACGCCTTTCGCGAAGTGCGCCCGGGTCCGGATCTGTACACCTGGTGGTCAAACCGCGGCCAGGCGCGCGCCAACAACGTCGGCTGGCGCATCGACTATCAGGTGGTGAGCGGCACGCTCGCCGGCAGGGCAAGCGGCGCCACCATCTACCGCGCCAAGCGCTTCTCCGACCATGCCCCGCTCGTCATGGACTACGATCTTTGAGCGCGGTCACGGCGAGCAGCGCGCCGCGCCTGCGCGCGGTGCTCGCGAGTCCGAAAATGCTCGCCATCCTGGTGCTGAGCGCGGCGTCGGGGTTCCCCAACCAGATCACCGAGAGCGCGCTGCAGGCGTGGCTGAAAGACGCCGGGGCCACCAACACGACGATCGGCGTCATGTCGTACGTGGCGTTGCCGTACCTGCTGAAATTCCTCTGGGCGCCGCTGATCGACCGCTATCCGCTGCCGCTCCTCGGGCGCCGCCGCGGCTGGATCTTCGTCATGCAGGTAGCGCTCGCCGGCATGATCGCGCTCTTTGCGCTGCAGAACCCGCAGGCCGCGCTCGCACCGGTCACCGCCTGTGCGGTCGCCATCGTGTTCTTCTCGGCCACCCAGGACATCGCCTACGACGCCTGGCGCACCGATGTATCGCTGCCCAATGAACGCGGGCTGGCTGCCGCCGCCCACAACCTCGGCTATCGGAGCGCGGCGTGGATCGCGTCCGCCGTCGCGCTGATCTGCGCCGATTACTTCGGCTGGCGCGCGGCGTTCCTGGTGCTCGCGGCGGTCATGCTGGCGTTCTGCGTGGCGACGCTGCTGGCGCCCGAGGCCGAGGGCGGCCATCAGCCGCGCTCCTTGCGCGAGTCGGTGATCGCGCCGCTCGCGGAGCTCCTCGGTACGCCGAGCGCCGCGGCGCTGATCGCAGTGATCCTGCTGTTCAAGGTCGGGGATGCATTCGCCAACAAGCTGTTCACTCCCTTCATGATGGACGTCGGCTTCTCGAAGACGCAGATCGCGGTGGTCGTGAAGTCGCTGTTCACGGCGAGCACGCTCGCCGGCTCGGTGCTCGGCGGGGTGCTCATGGTGAGGCTCGGCCTGCTGCGCTCCATGCTGGCATTCGGTGTTCTGCAGGCACTCACCAACCTGCTCTATTGCGCGCTGGCGCTCGCGGGCAAGAGCTATCCGCTCATGGTGGTGGCGGTGGTGCTCGAGCATGTCGCCGGGGCCATGGGCGGCATCGCGCTGGTCGCGCTGATCATGGCGCTGTGTGATGTGCGCTACAGCGCCTTTCAGTACGCGCTGCTCTCGGCGCTGGCGCTGCTGCCGCGCTACAGCCTCGGAGGTCCGGCAGGCTGGATCGCCGACCACGAGGGCTGGTACGCCTATTACGTCGTGAGCTTCTGTCTGGCGTTGCCGGGACTCGCGACGGTTTATCTCATGCGCCGGCGCATCGACGCACTCGACCAGGTGCGCGCGTGAGCTCGGAGCGAGCATGACGCGCACTCCCGCAGAAGCGACGGTCTTCGACCTCGAGCGGGTGGTGTGCCGGCTGAGTGAGCTCGAAGCCCACGCGGCGCGCGCCTTCACCATCGGTTGCGGCGACTGGCCGCTGCGCGGGTTCGTGGTGCGCTCGGGCGATGCGGTGCGCGGCTACGTGAACCGCTGTCCGCATGCGGGCCACGCGCTGAATCTTCTGCCACAGCGCTTTCTCACCGCCGACGGTGCGCTGATCGTGTGCGCCTCACACGGCGCGCTGTTCGAGAAGGCGACCGGTTACTGTGTCGCCGGCCCCTGCGCCGGGCGCTCGCTCACGCCGGTGGCGCTCGAGGTGCGCTGCGGATTCGTGCTGCTCGCCGGGTCCGAGGAGCTAACTGAGCTCAGCGGCGCCCCGGGCGGCTGCAGCGAGCGCGCCTCACTCGAATAGATCGATACCGTCGAGCGGGCTGGCGCGCAGGTCACGGTCTTCGCCATAGGCGTCACCGCGCCCTTCTTCGTCACCCGCTTCGACGTCGACCGAGCCTGACCAGTCCTCGGGCGCCTCGGCGGGCTCGAGCGCGCCGTCTTCCCACTGCGCCTCCCAGTCCTCGATGTCCATCTCCTCCACCGTGCCATCGAAATACTGGATCTCGATGGTGCCGTCGTCATCGTCGAGAGCAACTACCTCGAACAACGCGCCGCCATTGAGGCGATACCAGTCGCCGATACCGGGTTGAGGAGTCGTCATCGCCGCCACCTCCCGCCAAGACCTTGCCGCAGTCTTAAACTTCCGCGAGCGCTCTGCAATGATGTTGCTCCTCGCGTGTGAGGCTTTCAAGAACTTATTGTGAAGGCCACGGGCACGGACCCGTCGCCGTTTGCGCACAGCATCAATGTTCGAGCAGCCGCTGAAATTTTTTGTGGTGTTCTTCGTGGTGGTCGAGCCGATCTCGCTGATCCCGCTCTACACCTCGCTCACTGCCGGCGCCGCAACAGCGTACAAGCGGCGCATGGCGCTCAAGGCGGTGAGCGTTGCGGCGGCGATACTGGTGCTGTTCTCGTTCGGCGGTGCGCCGTTCCTCGGGCTGATGGGCATCAGCCTCGAGGCCTTCCGCATCTTCGGCGGCCTGCTGCTGTTTCTGCTGGCGCTCGAGATGGTGTTCGCCCGTGAATCCGGCACGCGCACCTCGAGCAGCGAGGCCGCCGAGAGCCGCCGCCGCGCTGATATCTCGGTCTTTCCCCTTGCCTTTCCCTTCATCGCCGGCCCCGGCGCACTCGCCACGATCCTCCTGTGGTTCGGGCCGCTGCAGCTGCCCGCGCAGACCGCGCTGTTCGCCGCCTATCTGATCGCCGCGATGCTCGTGCTGCTCATCGCACTCGTGATGATGCTGCTCGCCGATCCACTGATGCGCGTCATCGGGGTGACTGGCGCCAACGTCGCGAGTCGCCTGCTCGGGGTGATTCTCGGTGCCCTCGCAGTGCAGTTCGTGCTCGACGGGCTGCGCCGGGCGTTCGGCGTCAGCTGAGTCGGCGGCGGAAGGCGAGATCCCATACCGCATGGCCGAGCTGCTCGCCGCGGCGCTCGAAGCGCGTGGGGGCGCGCTCGAGCGGCCGCGCGCTGAAGGCACGCTCGTCCGCGAGGTTCTCGAGGGTGGGCACCGCGGAGAGCACCTCGAGCATCTGCAGCGCGTAGGGCTCGAAGTCGGTCGCGAGGCGCAGCAGCCCGCCAGGAGTGAGTCGGCTCGCGAGAAGCTCGGCGAATGGCTGCTGTATGAGGCGGCGCTTGTGGTGGCGCTTCTTCGGCCAGGGATCGGGGAACAGGATCAGGATCTCTGCGAGCGACGCCGCTGCGATCTGCGTCTCGAGCACCTCCACCGCGTCGTGGCAGATGACGCGCACGTTGCCGAGCGCCAGTGCCTCGAGCCCGAGCAACAGCCGCCCGATTCCCGGGCGGTGCACCTCGACGCCGAGGAAGTCCCGCTCCGGATGGGCCGTAGCGAGGGAGAGCAGATTCTCGCCGTTGCCGAAGCCAATCTCGAGAGTGAGCGGTGCGGCGCGCACGAACGCGGCGCGTGGCTCGAGCGGCCGGGCGGTGAAATCGAGCCCGTACTTGGGCCACAACTCAGCGAGTGCCCGCTGCTGCGCCGCCGTGATGCGGCCGGCGCGGGTCACGAAGGAACGGATCGAGCGTGGATGTTCGTGAGTGGCGGCCACCGCCGCATCTTACAACGCGCGCGGCGTGCCTCAGCGCAGCGGGCGGACACTCACCGGCAGCACCATCTGCGCCCGCAGCCCCGGGTGATTGTCGAGCAGCTGCAGCACCCCGCCGTGGAGTTTGGCGACCGCCTCCACGATCGAGAGTCCCAACCCCACCCCCGGGCTGCCGCGGCTGGCATCGCCGCGGAAGAATCGCTCGGTCGCCCGCGGCTTGTCGGCGTCGGCGATGCCCGGCCCGTCGTCGGCGACCGCGATTTCGACCGCCCCGTCGGCGCGCTGGCCGACACGCACGCTGATCGCGCCGCGAGCGGAGACGCTCTTCAGCGAGTTGTCGATGAGATTGCTGACCGCCTGCGCGAGCAGCACCGGGTCGCCGGCCACCGCCGCCTCACCGGCCGCCTGGAAGGAGAACACCACGCCCTTCTGCTCCGCGGCCGGCTCGTAGAACTCGACCACCTCGGCCGCGACGGCGGCGGCGTCCACCCGCACGAAGCCCGAGCGGCGCGCTCCGGAATCGATTTCCGCGAGCCGCAACAACGCATTGAAGATGCGCATCACGCGGTCGACGTCGGCGACCGCCGCCTCGATCTCGGCGAAGGTCTCCGCCGCCTGCGGACGCGTGAGCACGAGCTCCTCGAGACGCGAGCGCAGCTCGGCGAGCGGGGTGCGCAGGTCGTGCGCGATCGAGTTGGAGACGTTGCTGATGCCGCGTATCAGGTGTTCCATGTGATCGAGCATGCCGTTGAGCGTTTGCGACAGCGTGTCGAGCTCACCGCCCGTGTTGCGGATGGGCAGGCGGCGGCGCAGGTCGCCCTGCATGATGGCGGAGACCGCCTGGCGAATGCCCTCGACGCGCGACAGCAGCTGGCGGCGCATGAGGATCGCGCCGGCGACGCCGACCACGAACAGGAAGGTGACCGCAGTGAGCAGGCCCCAGATGAAGCGCCGCTCGAGTGGCATGAACAGCGCCAGATCGCGGCCCACCAGCAGGTGGTAGCCGCCGGGCAGCGTCCTGCGCACGAGCAGCAGGTGGGTCGGCTTGCCGGCCAGGTCCACCAGCACGGCGCCGGCGCCGGGCTCATCGGGCGCACCCTGCGGCCAGGCGGCGACGTTGCCCGCAAGACGGTGGTAGGCGCTGTCGGTGAGGAGCAGCGTGCGCTCGCCCGCGATCTGCAGGCCGACGCGCGCGTTGATATAGGCGGTGAGTCCCGCGATACCGTCGCGATTGAAAACCGCCGTGAGCCGCTGGGCGTCATCGCCGAGCACCTCCTCGCGCACGGCAAAGATGGTCACGTTCCATGCGTACCACAGCGGCAAGGCGAACGCTGCCAGCGCTGCGAGGCCGAGCAGCACGTAGCCGAGCGCCCAGGCGACCGCGGAGGAGGGGATGAGCCTACTCATGATCGCACATCATATAGCCGGCATTGCGCACGGTCTTCAGCAGCGGCGGCTCGGAACCGAGCTCGATCTTCTGCCGCAGCTTGCTGATGTGCACATCGACCACGTTGGTCTGCGGGTCGAAGTTGTAGTCCCACACCGCCTCGAGCAGCATGGTGCGTGTCACCACCTGGTTGGCATGGCGCATCAGGTACTCGAGCAGCTTGAACTCGCGCGGCTGCAGGGCAATCAGGCGGCTGCCGCGCGTCACGCGGCGCGACAGCAGGTCCATGCGCAGGTCGGCGACCTGCAGGGTGCGCTCGCCGCCGCGGTCGACGCTTCTGCGGGCGAGCGCATCGACGCGCGCGAGCAGCTCACCGAAGGCGAAGGGCTTGGTCAGGTAATCGTCGCCGCCGCTGCGCAGGCCGCGGATGCGCTCATCGACGTCGTTGAGCGCCGAGAGGATCAGGATCGGCGTGCGGTTGCCGGCCTTGCGCAGCGTTTCGATGATGGCGAGGCCGTCGATGTCGCCCGGCAGCATGCGGTCCATGACGATCACGTCGTGCGGCTCGCTCGCTGCGAGAAACAGTCCGTCGCGGCCGTTGTCGGCGTGCTCGACCGTGTGTCCCGCCTCGCGCAGGCCACGGGTGACGAAGCGTGCGACGCGCTCGTTGTCCTCGACCACCAGGATCTTCACGGCGCCGCCTTCAGCGGCTGCGCCGGGGTGGCGTCCGCCGCCGGCGCGTGCTCCTCGTGCGGGTGCTGGCGCGCCCAGCG
>Ga0187783_10002626_pt1 | contig 13300 bp, 13 predicted proteins | sample 1015_SJ02_MP02_2_FD_132471 | JGI IMG/M metagenome (GOLD analysis project Ga0187783, IMG submission 132471) | Tropical peat soil microbial communities from peatlands in Department of Meta, Colombia - 1015_SJ02_MP02_20_MG | ecosystem: Environmental > Terrestrial > Soil > Wetlands > Peat | place...
CCGGACAGTCAGATCGTCCGCAGCGAGCAGATCTCCGAGCAGACCTCGCGCGAGGGCGCGGGCGCGCTCGGCATACCGGGCGCGCTCAGCAATCAGCCGCCACCCGCCGGCGTTGCCGCCGCGCCCGCGCCGACTAACCCTGCGGCGGCGAGCGGCGGCGCGAACGGCAACCGCAGCGGCGCCACACCCGCGGGCGCCGCCGCTCCCGCGACTCCCGCCGGCACCACCGTGCAGCCGCCCGACAGCACCAGCAAGGAAACGACGCGCAACTACGAGATCGACCGCACGCTCGCCTACACCCGCCAGCCGGCCGGCAAGCTCAAGCGGCTCACGGTCGCGGTGCTCATCGATAACCAGCACACGACCGACCGCGGCGGCAAAGTACAGACCGTTCCGGTGAGCGCGGCGCAGCTCGAGCACATCACCCAGCTCGTCAAGGACGCGGTCGGCTTCGACGCCTCGCGCGGCGATTCCGTCAACGTGATCAATGCCTCCTTCAGCGAGGAGCCGGCTGCCCCGGGCGGTGAGCTGCAGATGCCGGCCGTGTGGGAGAAGCCCCTGTTCCGCGATCTCTTGAAGATCATCGCCGGTACGCTGGTGCTCATTGTGCTCGTGCTCACCGTGCTCCGCCCCCTGGTGCGCGCGCTCATCGGCTCGCCGCGTGCGCAGCGCGCGCTCGGTAACGCGGTCGCAGGCCCGGGCGCAGCGCCGGCGCTCCCGGGCGCAGCGTCGACCCCGACGCCACTTCTCAATCACGAGCAGCAGCTCACGCAGGCGCGCACGCTCGTGAGCCAGGATCCCAAGCGCGTCGCGCAGGTGGTGCGCGAGTGGGTGCAGCAGGATGGCTGAGCAGGAGAGCGCGCCTGCCGAGAGTGCGCGCGGCGCGAGCCCGCGCGGCGAGGCGGCGCGCAGCGGCAGCGAGTGCGCCGCCATTCTGCTGCTGACGCTCGGTGAGCAGGAGGCCGCCTCGGTGCTCAAGCACATGGGCGCGAAAGAGGTCCAGCGCATCGGCGCCGCCATCGCGAAACTCTCCAACGTCTCGCGCGCGGAGGTACACCAGGTGGTCGCCAACTTCGCGAGCAGCGTCGAGGCGCAGACCTCGGTCGCGGTCGGCGCGGATGAGTTCCTGCGCAAGGTGCTGGTCAACGCGCTCGGCGAAGACAAGGCGGCCGGCATCATCGACCGCATCAGCATCGGACGACCGACCAAGGGGCTCGAGACACTCAAATGGATGGACCCGCGCGCCGTCGCCGAGCTCATCCAGCACGAGCATCCGCAGATGATCGCCATCGTGCTCGCCTATCTCGATCCGGACCAGGCCGCCGAGGTGCTCGCGCTGCTTCCGAGCGGGGTGCGCGCCGAGGTGGTGCTGCGCATCGCGACACTCGATGGCGTGCAGCCGAGCGCCCTCAGCGAGCTCGACGACATCATGGAGAAGCAGTTCGCCGGGCGCTCCGGCGCCCGCACCTCGGTGCTCGGCGGCGCCAAGGCGGCCGCCAACATCATCAACTGCCTCAAACCCGAGCAGGAGAGCGCGATCCTCGAGCAGATCAACAAGGCCGACGAGGGCCTCGCCTCACGCATCCAGGATCTGATCTTCGTGTTCGACGACCTGCTGCAGCTCGAGGATCGCAGCATGCAGGAGCTGCTGCGCCAGGTTCCGGGCGATGGCCTGTTGCTGGCGCTCAAGGGCGCCGACGAACGGCTGAAGGAGAAGGTCTTCAAGAACATGTCGCAGCGCGCCGCCGAGATGCTCAAGGACGATCTCGAAGCCAAGGGGCCGGTGCGGGTGACCGAGGTCGAGGCGGCGCAGAAGGATATTCTGCAGACGGCCCGCAAGCTCGCCGAGGCCGGCACCATCGCGCTCGGCGGCAAGAGCGGTGAGTATGTCTGATGGGGTCGAGCGCTGGCCGCTGCCGAAGGTCGAGGGGCCACTCGCCGGTCGCCCGCGCGAGCCGGGAGCGCGCGCCGCCGCCGACGCCCGCGCGCGGGCAGAGAGTGCCCGCGGCTACGAGGCCGGGATGGCGCGCGCCCAGGCGCAGATGCAGGGGCGACTGCAGGAGCTCGAGTCACGCGTCGCCGCCATCGGTGAGGTGCTCGAGCACCTCGCGAGGCCCCTGCGGGCGCTCGACGCCGAGGTCGAGCAGGAGCTCCTGCGGCTCGCGCTCGCGATCGGCACGCAGCTGGCGCGGCGCGAGTTGCACGCGGATCCCGCGCAGGTGATCGCCATCCTGCGCCAGTGCCTGGATCAGCTGCCGGTCAGTGCCCGCGAGATCCGGGTGCATCTGCACCCCGAGGACGCGGCCGTGGTGCGCGCGCGCCTCGCGGCGAGCACCGCCGAGCGCGCCTGGGACGTGGTCGATGACCCGACCCTGGCCCGCGGCGGCTGTCTGGTTCGCAGTGACAGCTCACAGATCGATGCGCGCTTCGAGAGCCGCGTCAACGCGGTCATCGCGAGCGCGCTCGGCGATCAGCGCACCGGCGAGCGCGCCGCCGAGGGCGAGCGCATGGCTGCGCACGATGGCGCCGCCGATGAGCCACCCTGAGCCGCTCAGCGCCCGCGCACCGCTCTGGGTCGAGCGACTGCGGCGCCTGCGCGAGCGTATCGAGCGTACCCCGCCGCCGGCCGTCGAAGGTGCCCTGACCCGGATGATCGGACTGACGCTCGAGGCGGTTGGCTGCCAGGCATCGATCGGCGATCACTGTGTGCTGATCGCCCGCGACGGCGCCCAGATCGAGTCCGAAGTCGTCGGCTTCTCCGGCGACCGGCTGTTTCTCATGCCGACCGGTGACAGCCACGGCTTGGGCCCCAAGGCGCGCGTGATACCGCGACAGGGTGCCGGCAGCATCCCGGTCGGGCCGCAACTCCTTGGGCGCATCATCGACGGGGCCGCGCAACCGCTCGATGCCCTCGGCCCGCTCGATTGCGAGTCACGGGTGCGCCTCGCCGGCAAGCCGATCAATCCCCTCTCGCGCGCTCCGATCAGCGAACCCCTCGACGTCGGTATCCGCTCCATCAACGCGCTGCTCACCGTCGGCCGTGGCCAGCGGGTGGGGCTGTTCGCCGGCAGTGGCGTCGGCAAGAGCGTGCTGCTTGGCATGATGGCCCGCTACACGAGCGCCGATGTGATCGTCGTCGGACTGATCGGCGAGCGCGGCCGCGAGGTCAAGGAATTCGTCGAGCGCATCCTCGGGCCGGGGGATCGCACCCGCGCGGTGGTGGTCGCCTCACCCGCCGACAATCCACCGCTGCTGCGCCTGCACGGCGCCTGGGTCGCGACCGCGGTCGCCGAATACTTTCGCGACCAAGGCCTCTCCGTGCTGCTGCTCATGGACTCGCTCACCCGCGTCGCGCAGGCGCAGCGCGAGATCGCGCTCGCCATCGGCGAGGCACCGGCCACCAAGGGGTATCCGCCGTCGGTGTTCGCGCGCCTTCCGCAGCTCGTCGAGCGCGCCGGCAACGGCCCGGCGGGCGCAGGCTCGATCACCGGCTTCTACACCGTGCTCACCGAGAGCGACGATCAGAGCGATCCGATCGGGGATGCGGCCCGGGCGATCCTCGACGGCCACATCGTGCTGTCGCGCCGGATCGCCGAGAGCGGCCTCTACCCTGCGGTCGACGTCGGGGCCTCGATCAGCCGCGCGATGCACGAGATCGCCTCCGCCGAGCACACGCGCCTCGCGCAGGAGTTCCGCCGTACGCTCTCGAGCTACGAGCAGCACCGCGACCTCATCAACCTCGGCGCCTATCAGCGCGGGAGCGATGCGCGGGTCGACAGCGCCATCGCGCTCTGGCCGCAGATCCAGCAGTTTCTCCAGCAGGACATGCAGCAGAGCGTCGATTTCGCGGCGAGCCTCACAGCGTTGCGCGCGCTGCTGCCGCAGACTGAGGCTCATTGAGGCAGCGGATAGCAGCGAAACGGGGTGAATCGTGCAGCGTTCCCGGCAACTGAAGACTGCCCGTAATGTCCTCGAGCGCGAGGAGCGCCACAAGGCGCAGACGCTCGCACTCAGTGAGCGGCAGCTGCGCGAGAGCGAGGCGAAGCTCGCGGAGCTCCAGGCTTACCGCACGGATTACCTGCGCGACTTCAGCAAGCGTGCGGGCAGTGGCATCAGTGCGGCGAGCGCCCGGGGTTACCAGGCGTTTCTCACACGACTCGAGGTGGCACTGCGCGAGCAGACGGAGCTCGTGAATCGCGCCCGGGCTCAGCGCGCCGAGCAGCTCACCAAGTGGCGCGGCGCCGCCCGGCGTTCCGCGGCCGTCGAGCGCGTCGCGCAGCGCTACCGCTCCGAAGAGCAGGGGCGGGTCGAGCGGCGCGAGCAATCGGAAGCCGATGAGCGCGCCCAACGCAGCTGGACGAGCGGAGCGAATCGCCGTGCCCGTCAGTAAGGTGTCTGTCATCGCCGAGGGTGCCCCGCGCGCGAGCAGCGCGCCTCACTCGCCCGCCGACGTCGCGACTTCTCTCGGCGCCGCGCCGGCCGCCGGCACCCCGACGCCCACGAGCGGCGCGCGTGCCGCCCGCGCACAGCCCGAGTCCGCTCCTTCCACGACGCCGCGCACGACGGGGGACCGCAAGGCCCCTGCCCGGCCCGTATCGCCCGGCCGTGGCGTTGCATCGTCCGCCCGCGGCCCCGGATCTGCGCGCACAGCGCCAAACGCGAGCGTACGCCCGACGACCGGCGCCTCCGCTGAAGAAACGGCCGAGACGGGCGTGAGCTTCGGGGAGACGCTCGCCGCGTCGCTTGCGGAGTCAACTGCGGAGCCCGATCCGCCGAGCGCGGTGGAGGTCCCGGCGAAGAGCCAGGCGTCTCACGGCGAGAGCGACTCCCCGACACCGATCGCCGCACTCGTCGCGCTCATGGGCCAGCGGGCGGCCCCGGCGACCACCCCCGACACAGCCACCGCGGCCGCCTCCGCGACCGCGGGTACCTCAGCGATTACGGACACCTCCTCGACCCCGCTCGAGTCACTGACTACGGCCGCGGCGAGCACGGCGGATGCGGCGGCCGCCGACCTGACGGCCATCGCCGCCCCTGCTACGCCACTAACACCGGCCCGCCAGTCGACGATCACAACGGCCACCCGCGCGGGAGCGGCTGCAGCCGCTTCGGCACCGGGTCTGCCCGCACTCCCAACGGCGACGTCGGCCACGCCTCCGGCCACCGACGCGCAACGCTCGGGCGCGGCGAACGAGGACGGATTCGCAGCCTCCGGCGTTGCCCTGACGAGCCCTTTCCCGCCCGCGCACGGCACAGCGCAGAGCCCGCCGCCATCGCCGCTGCCCGGGCCGGCCGACGTGCAGGTGGCCGCGGCCGCCCCCCCCATGCCGGGCGCTGAGGGCGCGCTCAACGCACCGACCACCAACAACGCTCCTGCGACCGTTACCCTCCCCGGCGATGCAACAGCGACGACGGCCGTCGCCGCACAGGCTCCGCTCCATGTGCCGGTGGGGGCGAGCGGCTGGAGCGATGAGCTCGGCGTGCGCCTCACCGTGATGGCGCACACCGGGGTGGGTTCGGCCTCGCTCCGTCTCACGCCGGAGAATCTCGGACCCCTCGAAGTCAGGATCGCGGTGCGTGACAGCAGCGCGAGCGTCTGGTTCGGCGCGCAGCACCCGGACACGCGCCTCGTGCTCGAGCAGGCGCTGCCGCGCCTGCGCGAGCTGTTTGCGGCACAGGGACTCAACCTCACCGACACCGGCGTCTCGCGCGAGCCGCCGGGCGAGACACAGCGCAACCCACAGGGTGCGACGGCCGCCTCTGGCAGCGCACCGCCTGACGCCACGGGCAGTGTGGTCACGACGGACGTCCGCGCACGCGCGGGGCTGATCGACACCTACGCCTGATCGCTGCGGGGCGCAGCTCGCGCACCGCAGCTCGCGCCGCACGCGCCCCGCGACGCTGAAAAGCGGGCGCCAACTTTCCGTCGCGGGCTGCGCTCTGCGACCTGCCTCACATCCCGCGTTTTCAGCAAATCCTTTGCAGGCCAGCGACTTAGCCCGCCGCGGAGGCCCGTGGCATGCGCGTTGCACCTTGAGGCCGCGCGGAAGCTGCGCAGCTGCAGCGAGGAGTGTTGGGAGCATGGCCGAGGAGATCGCCGCAGCAGCGGCAGCAGATGCGGGCGCCGCGGCAAAGGGCAAGGGAAAGATCCTGACGCTCGCCATCGCGGGCGTGCTGGCCCTCGCGGCTGCGGGCGGTGGCACCTGGTGGTGGCTGCAGTCGTCTGCACACTCGCCCGCGATAGCCAAGGCCGTACCCCATCCCGGTCCGCCGCTGTACCTGGCACTCGATCCACCGTTCGTCGTCAACTTCGAATCCGAGCAGCTCGTACGCTTCCTGCAGATCACGGTGCAGCTCATGTCGCGCGATCCCGCGACCATCGAGCTGCTGAAGAGCAACGATCCGGTGATCCGCAACGATCTGCTGATGCTCTTCGCCAACCAGAAGTACGCGCTGCTGGCAACGCGCGACGGCAAGGAGGCGCTGCGTGCGCAGGCGCTCACCAGCGTCCGCAACGTGCTGACCGCCGCCGGCGGCCACCCCGAGCGGCTCGAAGCGGTGTACTTCACCAGCTTCGTCATGCAGTAGGCGGCGGGTTTCCCGCAGCGGAGCGTGGGTGCCATGAGCGCGGAGAAGGTGTTGGAACAGGCGGAGATCGATGCGCTGATCCGCGGCGTCAACACCGGTGCCGTGGACACCCAGCCGCCGGCGGCGCCGGGCGAGGTGCGCACTTTCGATTTCGGCCGACAGTTGCCGGTGCTGCACGGCCGGATGCCGACGCTCGAGATGATCAACGAGCGCTTCGTGCGGTTCACCCGCGCGAGCCTCGGGGAGCTGCTGCGCCGCGCCTGCGAGGTCACGGTCGCCCCGGTGCAGATCCTCCGCTGCGGCGACTTCATGGCGACGCTCGGCACGCCGACCAGCCTGAACCTCGTCAAGCTGAACCCGCTCCACGGCACCGCCCTCGTGGCGCTCGACCCAAAGCTGGTGTTCGCCGTGGTCGACAACTTCTTCGGCGGCAGCGGCCGGCTGGTGCACATCGAGGGGCGCGAGTTCACCGCCACCGAGCAGCGCATCATTCACATGATCCTGCGCAACGTATTCGCCGACCTGCGCGAGGCCTGGTCGCAGGTCGCGAGCATCGAGCTCGAGTACCTGCACTCGGAGAGCAATCCGCAGTTCGTGAGCCTCGTGCCGCCCGCGGAGTTCGTGGTGGTGATGCCCTGTCACATCGCTCTCGATGCGAGCGGCGGTGACCTGCGGCTCGCCCTCCCCTACGCGATGATCGAGCCGTTGCACGAGGTGCTCGATGCCGGCAACACCGCCGAGCGCACCGGCAAGGATGAGCGCTGGGCGGCGGCGCTGCGCGAGGAGATCGCCGATGCCGAAGTGGAGCTGAAGACCGTGCTCGGTCATTCCAGCCTCACTCTCGAGGGCCTGCTGAACCTCAAGCCCGGCGACGTGCTGCCGTGCGACTTCACCGGCAAGGTGACGTTGCTCGCCGAGGACCTGCCTCTCTTCCGCGGCAGCTTCGGCTGGTCCCGCGGACAGCAGGCCATCAAGGTCGAGGAGCGCATGCGCCGCAGCCGGCCGCTCGCGCTCGAGCCCCATCTCAAGAGCTGAGGATCGCAGATGAATGCCAAGGCCGAGGCGGCCCGCGCCGCCGAGTTCGAGCAGGTGCAGGAAGAAGCCGTGGCGCCCGCCGGTGACATGAATCTCGAGGTCATTCTCGATGTGCCGGTGACGCTGTCGATGGAGGTCGGACGGACACGCATGCCGATCCGCAATCTCCTGCAGCTCAACCAGGGCTCGGTGGTCGAGCTCGATCGCGCCGCCGGCGAGCCGCTCGATGTGTTCGTGAATGGCACGCTGATCGCGCACGGCGAGGTGGTGGTGGTCAACGAGAAGTTCGGCATCCGCCTCACCGACGTCGTGAGCCCGGCCGAGCGGCTGCGCAAGCTGAAGTGAGCATGATGTTCGCCTCTCCCACGGCCGCGCCCGCGGTGCATGCCGGCGGCATCGGCGGACTTACCGAAGTAACGCTGGCGCTGCTGGCGGTGCTGGCGCTGGTGTGCGCGCTCGCCTGGCTGCTGCGGCGCGTGCGCGGCTTCGGCAACCGCGTCGGCGGCGCGATCGATGTGCTCGCCGATGTGCCGCTCGGGCAGAAGGAGCGCGCCGTGCTGCTGCGCGTCGGGCGCACGCAGATCCTGCTCGGTGTCGCACCGGGACGGGTCAACGCGCTGCACGTGTTGGCGGAGCCGCTCGAGCTCACTGCACCGAGCGCGAGCCTCGTGCCGTCCTTTCGCGCCCAGCTGCTGCGGAGCCTCGGCCGGTGAGCGCCCTGCGCCAGCGCGCGCTGCTCGCGATCGCCCTGCTGCTGCCGCTCACCGCGGCGGCCGAGCCCGGCATTCCGGCGCTCACCGTGCAGGGCGTCGCCGGCGGCGGGCAGAGCTACACGCTCAGCCTGCAGCTGCTTGCGCTGATGACGGCGCTGACGCTGCTGCCGGCGATCGTCCTGATGATGACCGCGTTCACGCGCATCATCATTGTGCTCGGCATCCTCCGCCAGGCACTCGGCGCCGGGCAGACCCCGCCGAACCAGGTGCTGCTCGGACTCGCGCTGTTCCTCACCTTCTTCGTCATGAGCCCGGTGCTCGATCGCATCAACGAGGAGGCGCTGCAGCCCTACCAGGCCGGCAAGGTCGAGGCGAGCGTTGCGCTCACGCGCGCGACCGTGCCGTTGAAGCACTTCATGCTCGAGCAGACCCGCGAGAGTGACATCGCCACCTTCGTGCGCATCTCCGGCGGCCAGGGCTTCGCCACGCCGCAGGATGTGCCACTCACGCTCCTCGTGCCGGCCTTCGTCACGAGCGAGCTCAAGACCGCCTTCCTCATGGGCTTTCTCATCTTCATTCCCTTCGTGATCATCGACCTCGTGGTGGCGAGCGTGCTGATGTCCATGGGCATGGTGATGCTCTCGCCGGTCCTGATTTCGCTGCCCTTCAAGCTGATGCTGTTCGTGCTGGTCGATGGCTGGTCGCTGGTGATGGGCACGCTCGCGGCGAGCTTCTATTCCTGAGGCGGTGCCGGCATGAGTCCTGAGGTCGTCATGAGTATCGGCAGCCGCGCGCTCGAGATCACCCTGCTGCTCGCCGCACCGCTCCTGCTCGTCGCGCTCCTCACCGGGCTCGTGGTAGGCGCCTTCCAGGCCGCAACGCAGATCAACGAGATGACCCTCTCCTTCATCCCGAAGCTGCTCGCGGTCGCGCTCACACTCGTCATCGCCGGGCCGTGGATGCTGAAGGTGCTGGTCGGCTACACGCGCGAGCTCCTCGAGAGCATCCCCTCGCTCATCAACTGACGGCCCCGACCGACACACCCGGCAAGCGGCGCGCCACGTGATCATCTTCACCGCCAAGGAGCTCGCGGGCTGGCTCGCACAGCTTTTCTGGCCATTCCTGCGTATCGGCGCGTGTCTCATGATCGCGCCCGCTTTCGGCGCGGCTAGCGTGCCGCCGCGCGTGCGCCTGGTGCTCGCCGGCGCGCTGTCGCTGCTCATCGCACCACTCCTGCCGCCGCCGCCGCCCGTCACGCCGTTCTCGGGCGAAGGCTGCGTGATCGCCGCGCAGCAGCTGCTGATCGGTGCCGCGCTCGGCTTCTGCCTGCAGCTGCTCTTCGATGCGGTGTCGCTCGGCGGCCAGGTGCTCGCCAACAGCATGGGGCTCTCCTTCGCCTTCAATCTCGACCCGCTGCACGGCGGCAGCAGCAGCACCCCGGCGCTCGGGCAGCTCTACAGCCTGCTCGTCACGCTGACGTTTCTCGCCCTCAACGGCCACCTGACGCTGATCGAGACTCTGGTGCGCAGCTTCACGAGCCTCCCGGTCGGTACGAGCGGACTCGGCGCGGACGGCCTGCAAGCGGTGGTCGCCTGGGGCGCAGCGCTCTTCAGCGGCGCCCTCGCGATCGCGCTGCCCGGGGTGACGGCGCTCCTGATCGTCAACCTCGCCTTCGGCGTCATCAGCCGCGCCGCGCCCGCGCTCAATCTCTTCGCGGTCGGGCTGCCGATCGCGCTCGTCTTCGGCCTCGCGATCGTGCTGTGCGGGCTGCCGGCCGCACAGGCGACCTTCGTGCAGCTGCTCGAGCAGGGGTTCGCCATGCTGCAGTCGCTCATCGGCGCGGAGTGAGTCGTGGCCGAGACCGAACACGATCGCACCGAACAACCGACCGCCAAGCGCCGCGAGCAGGCACGCGAGCACGGCCAGGTACCGCGCTCGCGCGATCTCACCGCCGCCGCGGTGCTGCTCATCGCCGGCGCCGCGCTGCAGCTTCTCGGGCGCTACAGCGGCGCGCAGCTGGCGGCGCTCATGCGCTCGAGCCTCGCCCTCTCGCGCGCAAGCGCCTTCGATGAGGGGCGGGCGCTCGGCGCCTTCACGAGTGCCGCGCTGCACGCCCTGCTCGCCTGCGCACCGATCTGGGGACTGACGCTGCTCGCCGCGCTCGCCTCGCCGCTCGCGCTCGGCGGTGGCAACTTCAGCCTGCAGGCGCTGACTCCCGATTTCTCCCGGCTCGATCCGCGTGCCGGGTTCGCGCGCATCTTCTCGACGCGCGGCGCGATGGAGCTCGCCAAGGCGTATGCCAAGTTCCTGCTGCTCGCGATCGTCGCGGCCGGCTTCCTCTGGCAGCGCTCGACCGCGCTCCTCAGGCTGAGCGCCGAGCCTACCACCGCGGCGATTGCCGACGCCGCGAGACTCACGGGCTCGGCGCTCCTCGTGCTCGCTGTGGGGCTCGCGCTGATCGCGGCCGTCGACGTCCCCTGGCAGCTGTGGCAGCACACCCGGCAGCTGCGCATGACGCGCGAGCAGGTGCGCGAGGAGCTGCGAGAGAGCGAAGGCTCACCGCACATCAAGGGTCGCATTCGCTCCATCCAGCGCGAGCTCGCCCGGCGCCGCATGATGCAGGAGGTGCCGAAGTCCGACGTCGTGGTGGTGAACCCCACCCACTACGCGGTGGCCCTGCGCTACGACGAGAAACGCATGCGCGCACCCATCGTCGTGGCGAAGGGTCAGGACCTGATCGCCGCGCGCATCCGCGAGGTCGCCAGCGAGCATGGCGTGCCGGTGTTCACGGCGCCGCCGCTCGCGCGCGCGCTCCACCGCCATGTCGAGCTCGGCGCCGAGATCCCGGTGTCACTCTACGTGGCGGTCGCGCAGGTACTCACCTACCTTACGCAGCTGCGCAACGCGCGCCGCCTCGGCGCGGCGCCGCCGCCGCCGCCCACCATCGATGCGGCGATCGATCCCGATGCGCCGCGGCATTGAGACAACGGGCACTCACGCATGGCCGCGGCACAACCCCTGATTCCCACGGTTCGCGATCTGCTGCGCGGCGGCGTCGGTGTGCCGGTCGGCGTGCTGGCGGTGCTCGCCATGATCGTGCTGCCGCTGCCGCCGCTCGCGCTCGATGTGCTCTTCACCTTCAACATCGCGCTCTCGATCGTCATCGTGATGGCGGTGTTCTACGTCGCCCGGCCGATCGAGTTCGGGGTGTTCCCGACCGTGCTGCTGCTCGCCACGTTGCTGCGACTCGCACTCAATGTCGCCTCGACGCGGGTCGTGCTGCTCAACGGCCACACCGGCCCGCAGGCGGCCGGGCACGTGATCAAGTCGTTCGGCGAGTTCGTGATCGGCGGCAACTTCGCGGTCGGCGTCGTGGTGTTCATCATCCTGACCATCATCAACTTCGTGGTGGTGACCAAGGGCTCGGGGCGCATCTCCGAGGTGAGCGCGCGCTTCACCCTGGACGCGATGCCCGGCAAGCAGATGGCGATCGATGCGGACCTCAACGCCGGTCTCATCAGCCAGGACGAGGCGCGCACGCGGCGCGCCGAGGTGCGCGCCGAGGCGGATTTCTACGGCGCGATGGATGGCGCCAGCAAGTTCGTGCGCGGCGATGCCATGGCCGGCATCCTCATCCTCTTCATCAACATGATCGGCGGACTCGCGATCGGCACGCTCGGCCACGCCATGGGGCTGACCGATGCCGCGCGCACCTACACGCTGCTCACGATCGGCGACGGTCTCGTGGCGCAGCTGCCGGCGCTGCTGCTCTCGACCGCGGTCGCCATCATCGTGACGCGCATGTCGCGCCCCCAGGACATGGGCGGGGAGCTGCGCCGGCAGCTCTTCGGCAACCCCAAGGCGCTCGGGGTCGCCGCGGCGCTGCTCGCCACTATGGGACTCGTGCCCGGCATGCCGAACCTGGTGTTTCTCGCGATGGCCGCCGTGTGCGGCGGCACCGCCTACGTCCTCACCCGCCGCCGCGCGGCCGCCGCGGCGCCCGCCAACGCGCCCAAGGCAACACCCGCGCCCGCACCGAACCGCGAGCTCACCTGGGAGGACGTGCAGCCGGTCGATCCACTCGGCCTCGAGGTCGGCTATCGCCTCGTGCCGCTCGTCGATGAGAAGCAAAGCGGCGACCTGCTCGGCCGGGTGCGCGGTGTCCGCCGCAAGCTCTCCCAGGATCTCGGCTTTCTCGTGCCGGCGGTCCACATCCGCGACAACCTCGACCTGCCACCGAACGCCTACCGCATCAACCTGGGCGGCGTGCCGATCGGGGAGGGCGTCATCCACCCCGACCGTGACCTGGCGCTCAACCCCGGCCGCGTGTTTGGTCCGGTACAGGGCATCGCCACGCGCGATCCGGCCTTCGGCATGGAGGCGATATGGATCGAGCGTGCCTCGCGCGATCACGCCCAGACGCTCGGCTACACCGTGGTCGATCCGAGCACCGTGATCGCGACGCACCTGAGCACCCTCATCCAGGCACACGCGCACGAGCTGCTCGGTCACGAGGAGGTGCAGCACCTGCTGGCGCTCGTCGGCAAGGCATCGCCGAAGCTCGTCGAGGACGTGGTGCCGCGCGTCGTGCCGCTCGCAACCCTCGTGCGGGTGCTGCAGGGCCTCCTTGCCGAGCGCGTGCCGATTCGCAACATGCGCGCCATTCTCGAGACGCTCGCCTCGGCGGCCCCGCGCTCGGCCGATCCGCTCGCGCTGCAGAGCCAGGTGCGGGTGATGCTCGGCCGGCAGATCGTGCAGGACATCGCCGGGACCAGCGCCGAGGTGCCGGTGATGTCACTCGATGCCGAGCTCGAGCGGCTGCTGCAGGGGGCGCTCGCGAGCGAGGCGGCGACGCTCGAGCCCGGGTTGGCAGAGAAATTGCAACAACGTCTGGCGGAGTCGGTCCGCCGACGCGAGCTCGCCGGCGAGCCGGCGGTACTGCTGGTACCCCCGGCGCTGCGCCA
>Ga0187783_10002627_pt1 | contig 13298 bp, 9 predicted proteins | sample 1015_SJ02_MP02_2_FD_132471 | JGI IMG/M metagenome (GOLD analysis project Ga0187783, IMG submission 132471) | Tropical peat soil microbial communities from peatlands in Department of Meta, Colombia - 1015_SJ02_MP02_20_MG | ecosystem: Environmental > Terrestrial > Soil > Wetlands > Peat | place...
AAAGCTGAGATCCCGCTGCGACCACGGGTGCTGATGGCCGAAGTCACTTATCGGTTCTGAGCGCGACGGCTGCAGATCAAGCGCTTGGCCAGTCCTCGCGGACCGCCGTGGGTCGCTTCAGGTGAGCGACACCACCAGCTTCGCCGAGTGACTGCGCCAGTTGATCGGGATGATGAAGGAGCGCAGCCCGGGCTTCTTCGGGATCTCGGGCTTCTTGTCACCGGTGAGCACGCTCGGCACCGAGATGACGAAATCGCGGCCGAAGTCGCGGCGGGCGTTGCCGGAGATGGTGTTGGCGACCTCGCCCACCAGGTCGCGCATGGTCTCGTGGCTGAAATCGTGCTCCTGCATCTTCATCAGCAGCACCGTCAGCATCGCCTTCGGTGCGGTGAAGTAGACCACGCCTTCGCGCTTGCCGGAGATGTTGATCACGCCGGTGTACTCGTGCACCGCGGGTGAGCCTTCCATCAGGTACGGCGAGCCCAGCGTCGCCGGCTGTTGCGCGGTGACTTCGAAGAAATTCGTCGTCCCCTCGACGAACGTTTTGAGCTCCTGTTCGTACAGCATCAGCTCATCAGCTCCGCAATCGCCTCGTTCAATTGCCGGTCGGTGAAAGGCTTGTTGAGGAAGCCGTTGGCACCCTTCTCCATGGCCTCGACCGCGGTTGCCTTGTCCGCCAGCGCGGAGATCACCAGGATGCGGATCGAGGGCTTGAGCGCCACTAGACGGCCGATGCACTCGATACCGTCCATGCGCGGCATGGTGAGGTCCATGGTCACGACGTCGGGATCGGTCTTGCGGAAGAGCTCGAGCGCATCCTCACCGTTGCCGGCGGTGCCGACCAGCTCGAGCTCCTCGAACTGCTGCGAGCGCTCGATGCGTCGCCGCATGATGTTGGAATCATCGACGATCATCAGCTTGAGGGAGCGCCGCGCCTTGCCGTTCATGCTGGCCCCGTCAGGCGACCGCCGTGCTGACTGCTGCGCTGGCGGGCAGCGTGATCTTGAAGCGCGTGAAGCGGCCCGGATGGGTGCTGACGCCAATCTTGCCGCCGAGCGCATAGACGCTGCGTGCCACCACGTCCATGCCGACACCGCGGCCGGCGTCCAGCGATACGTCCTGCTGCGTGCTGAAGCCGGGGCGGAAGATCAGCGCCATGGCGACGCGGGTCTCCATGGCGGCAGCTTCCTCGGCGGTGATCAGCTGGCGGCTCACCGCCGCCGACTTCAACGCCTCGGGCGAGATGCCGGCGCCGTCATCCTCGAACACGAGCTCATAGCCGTCCGCCGACTTGCGGAAGTCGACGCGCACGCTGCCCACCGCCTGCTTGGCGTGGGCCTGGCGCACCTCGGGCGTCTCGATACCATGCACGGCCGCGTTGCGCAGCATCTGGATCAGGCAGTCCTTGATGGTTGCGCTGTAGGGTGTCGGCACCTCGCCGAGCCCGCGGACGCTCAGATTGAAGCGCTTGGCATGATCCTGCGCCAGGCGCTCGGCCATCGACTGCAGCGTCGGTCCTAGCTCGTCGGCGCGGTGCGGCGGGCGTTCCGCGGTGCCGCTGCGGGTCGCTGCGCCCGCCGCGGCGGCCGCCTGGGCGGTGAGGACGGGAAGCGACGCCGTGGATCCGGTGCCGCCCTTGCCGCGCTCAGCCGCGGCCGCCTTGGCTGCGGCTGCCGGCGCGGTGTCCTTGAGCGCAGTCAGCCGTGCAGCCATCTCGCGCACGCTGCGCAGGTGCGCCAACAGGTCGTCGAGTTTCAGCACCATCGGCAGGAAGTCGTTGCCGGTGAGCTCAGGCTTTTTCTTGCAGTCGGCCACCATGTCCTCGAGCGTGTGCACGCGCAGGGCGATGCTCTTGAGATTGAGCGCCGAGGCCTCGCCCTTGATGGCGTGCAGCTCGCGGAATAGTCCCGAGAGTTTCTTGCGGAACTCGGCGTCGGTGCGCGCCGGCTCCTTGAGAATCGTGTTGACCAGCTTCAGCCCGGTTTCGGCGGTGTCGAGGAAGCTGACCAACTGCAACGGATCGATATGCATCATGCCGAGCATCATGTCGAGCTGCGCGTTGGCATTGCCCTGCGACTCCTGCAGCTCGCGCGCCAGCAGCACGCTCGAAGTGATGTCGCCGACCGCGCACAGCACGTGCTTGATGCCCTCCGGTCCCATGACGCGGTGGAAGTCGAACTGCAGGTAGCGCGTCTCCTTGCCGCCGTGGCCGTTATCCATGGTGACTTCGAGCTGCCCCAGCGGGTTGATGCTCTTCATCAGATTCTCGTGGGCGCGATCGCCCCACAGCAGCTTGATGTACTTGGTGGCGGTGGCAAGTGTCGCCGCCGGCACCAGGTTCTTGAGCAGCTCCTCGAAGGAGAGTCCGGCGAAGTCCTGGCGGCCGAACATGCGCGTCAGCGCCTCCGACCACACCGTGCCGATGCGATAGTTGGCATCGAGCAGGAAGAACCCCTCGCGCACCGTCTTGAGAATGTCGCGGGTCTGCTCCTGCGCCTCGCGCGCGGCGCGCTCGTGACGCGAACGCGTCAGCTGGAAGTAGCCGGCGGCGCCCGCCAGCACCAGCGCGGCGAGCACGCCCGCGAGCAGCAGCAGCCGCAGCCGGGCGGCTGCGGTCGAGGTACTCTGCTGCAAGGCGCCGGCGAGCGCGGCCAGCTGCGCGTGCAGCGGGCGGGCGTTCTCGGCGGCGAACAACTGCGCCCGTTTGACCGCGGCATAGTGCTCGCGACCCTCGCGCGAGAGCGCGCTGCCGCCGGTGTCGGAGTCGACGTAGGGCTGGGCGCTGAAGGACACCACCGGATCGATCACCGGGGTGTACTCGTGCCACAGCAGCAGCGCGTGGCCGAGCTGCGGGGAATCGACATCGCCGGAGAGGCTGAGCTGCCGCAAGTCCTCGTCGAAACGCTTGACCGTGCCCTGCAGGTCGGCGAGCGCCTGTCCGGCGTACGCCCGCACCTCGAGCCGGTCGCGCAGTGCGTTCAGCTGCCGCGCGATCTCGACCGGATAGGTCTGCAGACGGCTCGCCGTCTGCAGCGCGCCAATCTCCAGGCGCATGTGCGTGGCCAGGCGGAAGCCCATCAGCAGCACCGCACCCATGATCACCATCAAGGCAGTGCCGATGCTGGCGGTGACCAGATGGCGGCGACGCTCACTCCCTGCAACGCTCATTGCGGTCTGTCTCCTCACGGCCTACTTCGGTAGCTCGAAGCGCATGCGGGTCTTCACCGGCACCTCGACCGCGGCGCCGTTGACGATCATCGGTGCATAGCGCCAGTGCCTGATCGCATTGATCGCCGCCTGGTCGAAGACCTGCGGCGGGCTGGCCTCGAGCACGCGGATGTCGCGCGGCTCGCCGCGGGTGTCGACGGTGAACTCGAGCAGCACACTGCCGGCGATGCGTTGCGCGAGCGCGTTCGGCGGATAGTCGGGCGGCACGTTGCGCAGGCGCTTGAGGCTGGCGGCGAGTGCGGCCGGGTCGATGGCGGCGGTCGCTGTGCCCGCTTGCAGCTGCTGCACGGCCGCGAGGTCCTTCGGATCCGCACCCCAGTGCTTCGCGGCTGCGAGATCGACATCGCCCGATTTGCCGGCGAGCACCGTGGCGCGCGCCCGCTCGAGCAGCGCCTTCGCCAGCTCGTGCCCGGCGGCCGTGAGTGCCGGGCTCGCCGGATCATTCGCCTGCAGCTGCGTCAGGTAGGCGGCGGCGCTGTCCTGCGCCGGCTCAGTGAGCCGTCCCTCATGCAGCCGATCGCGCGCGAGCTGCAGCAGCCGCTCGCTCTCGGCCTGCGCGGCTTTGGCGCGCGCGGCCGCCAGCTCCTTCTGGAAGGCGCTGATGTCGGCGCTCTTGGCGCCGGCGGTGCGCGCTGCGGTCAGCCAGCGGTCCTGCTCGGCGGCGTTGTTGGCGAGTCCCGCCTCGCGCGCCTTGTGCAGGCAGGCGCTGACGAGGTCGTGCGTGGCGCGCTGGGTGGCGGCGTTGGCAGGAGAGGCCGCCTGCAATTGCTGCAGGTAGGTGAGGGCACTGTCGTCGGCATCGACCAGCCGACCGTCACGGATGCGATCGTCGATCAGGCCGGCCAGCCGTTGCACCCTGGCATCTTCCTGGCGCCGCGTGATCTCGGCGCGCCAACGCGCCAGCTGCTCGGTGCTGACGCTACCCGACTGCTGCGCCTGGTGCAGCACGCTGGCGGCGCGGTCGAGGTTGCCGTCACTAAAGGCGTGCGACATCTCTCCCGCATACAGCCGCTGCTCAAAGGCCGCGCCACGCGCATCACCGGGCGCAGCGCTCTTGAAACTCGCCAACGTCGCCGCGGCCTCATCCAGCCGCGCGCCGTTCAGCGCTTCCTCGAAGCGCGCCGCGAGCACTCCGGCGACCCGCTGCAGCCCGTCGCGGGCCTCGGCATTGGCGGGATCGGCGGCGGCCGCCGAGCGGTAGTAGAGCAGAGCGTTGTCACCGGCGGGCTCACTGAAGCGCCGCTCGTGCATGGCGAGCCGTGCCTTCTCGAGCAGCTCATCGACCTTGCCCTGTAACAGCGAGGTCTCGGTGGCGGCGGGGACGCTGCCCGCGCGCGCCGGCGCCGGCGTGCGTGCAGCGGACGCAGCGCTCGCGGCGGGCGCATGGTTGCCACGAGTGAGGAACCAGAACGTGCCGGCGGCGATGAGCGCCACTGCTACGGCGCCGGCGCCGAGCAGCAGACCCGTCGGGAACGTGCGCGCTGCCGGGGGCTCGGCGTCAGGCGCAGCGCGCAGCGGACGCGGCGAGCCGCTGACCGCAGCCTCGCTCTGCGCAGCAGCGGGGGCCGCCGCCGCCGACCTGTTGGCGACGGCTGCCGCGATCGCTCCCTCGAGCACCGCCTGCGTGCGGGCGGCATCTATCGGCAGCGGCAGCAGCGCGAACACCTTGCTGCCCTTGAGAGCATCGGCGGGCCTCGCCGCGGAGGTATTCTCGGCGAATACCACCACCGCGGCGCGTGCCGCCGAGGAGTGAGCGGCTTCGGCCGCGGCACGCACGTCGGCGACGTCGCGCGCGTCGATGACGAGCACCTGGGCACGCCTCGCACCCGCCATCTCGGCGAGTGCCGCCTCGAGCGAATCGACCGGGCGCACCGCCGCCTTGCCACCGAGGGTCTGTCCGAGCTCGAGCAGGAAATCGTCGCGCGTGGTGATCGCGGTGACATCGGCCGTCGGCCGCGCGGCCGGCGGCGCACTGGCAGTGGCGGGCGTCGCGACCGCGGGGCTGCTCGACGACAAAGATGCACGGGCCACGTGGCGTCTCTCCGGCGGTGAAGACCAAACGGCGTGGCGGCCGCGCCTAGGGCAATGATCGGCGCGCGGAAAGCCTCGCGCTTGGAGGATATGTAGCCACCACCCGGGCGCAGTGCGTCAGTTCACAATAACGAGAGCGTTCGTCGGGGCCCTGCGACGGCAGATCGTCAAACTCAGAAGCACTGCTCGCTTTGCCGGGAGTGGCTGTCGCCGCCGCGCCCGAGGCTGGCGCAGCGGTCGCCGTGCGCAGCGCGCTGCCGGTCGCGGCGGGCGCCGCACGAAACCAAACCGCGGCTGAATCCGCATGCTCGTTGCGCCACTGGCGCGCAGCGCGCCGCAGGGCTGCACCAGCGCAGTGCGCCGCGTTGCCAATCAGTCACTTAAGCTGCGCACGGAGCTGTGCCGCTGCCGTCGACACGGCGTGCCGCTGGCGCAGCGGCAGCTTCGAGTGAACAATCAGCGCCTGTGACCGTCTTAACGTAATAAGTGTGTCAGGATCTGATGCCCGTCACTCATTGCATCCGGGCCCGGGACTAAGTTTGAGCATCGCGCCGCCGCCGGCGCGTGAGCTCGAGGACGACGCTGCAGCTGAAACGGGAGGGAAGGACGATGCGACCGCTCGGTGTTGAATCGAATCTGCGTGGAACCACGGCCGATTTCATCGATAGCCTGAGCTCCTTCAGTCGCCTGCACCGCGCGCAGCGTTGGGAAGGGACTTTCGGCGATTTCCTGGCTAACATCCTCAGCGCCAATCCGCGCGCGCTCGCGCGCACCAGCCACGAGTACGTCTGGGACATGCTGCGCTGGCACGGCCGCGCCGGACAGCCTGATGCCACCGAGAACGTGCGCGCGCGCGAGCTGTTCAAGCGCGAGTTGTTCGGCATCGACGAGTCGCTTTCGCGCGTGGTCGATTACTTCAAGGCTGCGGCGGCGGGCTCCGATGTCGGCCGCCGCCTGCTGCTGCTGCTCGGACCGCCCTCGGGCGGCAAGTCGACGCTCGCCATACTGCTCAAGCGCGGGCTCGAGGAATACAGCCGCACCGACGAGGGCGCGTTGTACGCCATCAAGGGCTCGCCGCTGCGCGAGAACCCGCTCAACCTCATCCCGGCGAGCCTGCGCGCCGAGTTCCGCGATCGCTACGGCATCAACGTCCTCGGCGAGCTCTCACCCTGGGCGCGCGACTTCGTCGAGCGCGAGTTTGAAGGCGATTTCGTGCGGGTGCCGGTCGAGCGCGTCTTTCTCGCCGAAGCCTCGCGCATCGGCATCGGCACCTATGCGCCCCACGATCCGACCACGGCCGACATCGCCGATCTCGTCGGCTCGGTCGATCTCGCCAAGGTGGCGCAGATCGGCGATGAGGGCGACCCGCGTGCCTGGTCGTGGTCGGGCGCGGTGTACGCCGCCAGCCGCGGCGTGCTGGAGATGATCGAGATCCTCAAGGTGAAGCGCGAGTTCCTCTACCTGCTGCTGACGCTGACGCAGGAGAAGAACGTCAAGGTGTCGCGCTTCCCGCTGATCCACCTCGACGAGACCATACTCGCGCACACCAACCTCGCCGAGTTTCACAAGTTCCTGCAGGAGAAAGAGAACGAGGCGCTGCTCGATCGCATGGTGATCATCAAGATCCCGTACGCGCTCTCCTACCGCGACGAGTCGCGCATCTACCAGAAGCTGGTTTCCGGGGCGCCCGCCTTCCGCAACGTGCACCTCGACCCGCACGTGCTCAATCTCGCCGCGGTATTCGCTATCCTCACGCGCCTCGTCAAACCCGAGCGCGAGGGGCTCGACCTGCCGAAGAAGCTGCGGCTGTATGCGGGCGAGGCGGTCGAAGGGGTCGCCGAAACCGAAGCGACACGCATGCGCTCCGAGTCACCGGATGAGGGCATGACCGGGGTCAGCCCGCGCTTCGTGGTCAACGCGATCTCCAACGCCATCACCCGTGGCAACACCCACAGCCTCACCAGCATGGAGTTGCTGCTGGCGCTCAAGGACGGCATCGAGAGCGATGCGCGCATGGACATCAAGCAGAAGAAAGCCTGGATCGATCACCTGGTGACGGCGCGCAAGGAGTTCTACAACCGTTGGGTGAAGGAGGACGTACACCGCGCCATGTTCGCCTCCTTCGAGGAAGAGGCGCAGCAGCTGCTGGAGAAGTATCTGGACGAGGTCGAGGCTTCGCTCGATCACCGTCAGGTCACCGACCCGATCACCGGTGAGAGCCGCGCGGCCGATGAGCGCTTCCTGCGCTCGGTCGAGGAGAAGATCAAGGTATCCGACTCCGGCAAGCTCTCTTTCCGTCAGGAAGTAGTGCGCAAAGCGATGGTGGCCTTCAAGGCCGGCGAGAAGTTCAAGCTCGCGAGCCACGCGCGCATGCGCGAAGCGATCGAGCAGTACCTGTTCGAGGAGCGCCGCGACGTGCTGCGCCTCGTGACCTCGGCCGCGCGACCCGACGATGATGCGCGTCAGAAGATCTCGGTGGTGCAGCAGCGCCTCGTGACAGAATATGGCTACGACGAGCACAGTGCCAAGGAAGCGCTCAGCTATGTCACGACGCTCCTCGCGCAGGAATAGCGCGGCGCAGGCAGTAGCGGGGCGCGAGGAAAAGGTGTACCACTAGGGACGTGAGCCAGTCGGGCGACAGGAGCGGCGACAAACCGGGTGCCGCGAAATGGTACGAGCTGTTCTCGCGCGGCGCGCGTGACTGGCTGCGCCACGACGAGAAGGTGCGCGAGGCGGTGCGCGCCAACCTGCCGGAGGTCATCGCCGGCGCCGAGGTGATCAGCGACGGCGCGCGCACCGTGCGCGTGCCGGTGCGGATGCTCGAGCACTATCACTTCCGCCTGCGCCGTGCCGAGGAATCCCAGGGTGCCGGCCAAGGCAAGGCCAAGCCGGGCGATGTGTTCTCCGATCCCACGCGGGCGCAGGGACCGGGCGAGAAGGGCGCCGGCGGCCGCGACGAAGGTGAGATCCAGCTGCTGCTCGAGTTCAAGGTCGACGACATCGTCGACTGGCTGTGGGAGGAGATGCAGCTGCCGAACCTCAAGGCGCGCATCGGGCCCTCCGAGGAGACCGACTGGGTACGCGAGGGTTGGGACCGCCGCGGTGCCCGCTCGCGGCTCGATCGCCGCCGCTCCTTCAAGGAGCTGGTAAAGCGCCGTGGCGCTCCCGGGGCGACGCCCAACTTCACCGACGAGGATCTGCGCTTCCGGCAGCTGGCGCGCCGGCGCCAGCCGGCGGTGCACGCGGTGGTGTTCTTCATGCTCGACGTCTCGGGCAGCATGTCCGACCGCGATCGCAAGCTCGCCAAGACCTTCTTCTTCTGGGTGGTGCAGGGTCTGCGGCGCGAGTACCGCTCGCTCGAGACGGTATTCGTCGCGCACACCACCGAGGCCTGGGAGTTCAGCGAGCCGGATTTCTTCAAGGTGAGCGGCAGCGGCGGCACCGTCGCCTCCACCGGGCTCCTCAAGGTGCGCGAGATCATCGATGCCCGCTACAACCCCGGACGCAGCAACATCTACCTTTTCTACGCCTCCGACGGCGACAACTCCGTGAGCGATGCGGCGGATGCGCGCGCGGCACTCTCGGCGATCACCGCCGATGCCTGTTTCACCGGCTACGTCGAGGTCTCCTCGGGACTGTCGCGCCAGCTCGCCACCGAGACCGGGAAGCTCTTCGCGGAGCTGACCGCCGCCGGCTGCGCGGCCGGCAGCTACGCGCTCAACGACTTTGACGACGTCTGGGGCGCGGTGCGCCACTTCTTTACCACGGAGAGTCACTCGGGTGATGCCGCCGCGCCGGCAGAGCCGACGCCGCCTGCGGGCAGCCCATGAGCGCGGACTGGCAGAGCTATGTGCGGCGCATGGAGGAGCTGGCGGTCGCCTCGGGGCTGAAGTTTCATCCGGTCGATTTCGAGGCGGTCCCCGACAGCTTCATGATGGAGATCGCGGTCTACGGGCTGCCCGTTCGCATGCCGCACTGGTCTTTCGGCGTGCGCTACATCTACCAGCTGATCCAGCGTCACATGGGGCACTCGCGGCTCTTCGAGGTGGTGTTCCCGGGCAATCCGGGCCACGCCTATCTCGCCGAGAGCAACGGCCTCGCCGAGAACATCCTGGTGACCGCGCATGTGCTCGGCCACGCCGACTTCGCGCGCAACAACCTGCTGTTCAAGCGCTGCCAGGAACAGGTGAGCGAGCGCATCGTCGAGCACGCCGCCAACCACGCCCGCCAGATCCAGGCGGCGATAGAGACGCACGGCGCGCAGCGCGTCGAAGCGGCGCTCGATGCGGCGCTCGCGCTCGAGCAGCACGTGGACATCGACCAGTCGCTGCGCCGGCCGCGCTACCCGGAGTATGTCGCGGACGCTAAGACAGTGCTCGACGACACCTTCCGGCGGCGCTTCGCCGCGCTCGAGCCCGCTGCCGGCGGCAGCGCCCTCGACGTCAAGAGGCGCGCCCCGGTGCCGCCGCACGCGGAGCGCGACCTGCTGTGGTTCGTCGCCAATTATGCCCCGGAGATGGAGAGCTGGGAGCGCGACATCTTCCTCGCGGTGCGCGAGGAGTCCTTCTACTTCTACCCGGTGTTTGCCACGCAAATAATGAACGAGGGCTGGGCCTCGTACTGGCACGCGCGTTTGCTGCGCGAGGCGGACTTCGTGCCGCAGCAGGCCTATCTCGATGCAATCAAGTGCCACTCCGACGTGGTGCGCCCGGTGGCCGCCGAGCAACAGGTTGCGCTCAGCATCAACCCCTATCACTTAGGCTTCGCGATGTGGGAGAAGATCGTCGCGAGCAAGGGACTCGAGGCCGCCCGTCACATCATGGAGCAGGACGATGACTTCGGCTTCGTGCGCAATCACCTGACGCGCGAGCTTGCCGAGGAGCTCGGGCTGTTTCGCTACAGCGCACGCAGCGACGGTCAGATCAAAGTGCTCGATCACGAGCTCACGGCGCTGCACGAAGCACTGCTCGCGCCCAAGTACAACTTCGGCGCGCCGACCGTCTCGGCGGTCCGCGTGCGCAACGATGGCACCCTGGAGCTCATGCACGACACGAGCGTCGATAGCCGGGGGCTCGATCTCGAGCGTAGCCGCAAGGTTCTCGATTATCTGCAGAAGGTCTGGCGCCGCCCGCTGGTGCTGACGACGGTGAACCAGGCAGGATCCACGCTCGAGCTCACTGCGCCTTAGTTAATCGGAAAAACGGGCCTGCGGCAGCCTGCGGCCGTTTTTGTGCCGGCCCATCCCTGGCCGGGACCCTTCGGGCCGACCGTTGGTCGGCCAAATTCGCTCCTGCGGATTTGTCGGACTGTACCTGCGTTGCCGGCGGCACAAAATCGCCGGGAGCGATTTTGGACGGCGTTAGCCGGCCCGAAGGGCGCGGCCCATGGATGGCCGAGCATAAAGACGTGGCTTTTTGCCGGCTACGCAACAAAAGCCGTTAGCCTTCGCGGTCGTGACCGGGCTTGACCGGCGGCGCAGTAGGCGTCGCGTCCGCCCCCCAGTCCTCCTCTTCGTGCGAGGTGACGATCGACACCGGATCGCTCGCGGGAAAGCTGTCCTCCAGCGCCTCGTCCAGCTGGCGCTGAATCTTCTGCTCCAGTCGGCGCTTGCGCGCCTCATCGCACGCCGCCTCGATGTGAGAGTCACTCATCGACCCACTCCTTCCGTGCCGTGGCCTCGCGGGTTGGTGAGGCTGCCTGCCGTCATGGTAGCGCGGCGAGTAGCCGGAGTGCGCCCTTTGCGAGTAGGCTTTTATTGGCCGGTGATGCTCAAGACCACCCCGATTTCCGGGGACCCGGGCGGCGCCGGTACCGTCTGCCGGGGGGAGCATCAGCCATGGGGTACACGACTTCGGGCATCCGCAATATCGCGCTGGTCGGTCCGGCCGGCGCGGGCAAGACCTCGCTGCTCGAGACATTGCTGCTGCAGGCGGGCGCGATCCGCGCGCGCGGAAGCCTCGCGCGCGGCACCACGGTCTCCGATTTCGATCCCCAGGAGAAGCGGTTGCTGCACTCGCTCGACACCGCGATCTGCAGCTTCGATTGTCATGGTATCCACCTGAATCTCATCGACACCCCGGGCTACCCGGACTTTCTCGGCAAGACGCTGGCGGTGCTCGAGGCGGTCGAGGCGGTGGTGGTGGTGGTCAGTGCCGCCGCGAGCGTCGACACCTTCGCGCAGCGGCTGATGGAATTCGCGCGTGAGCGCGGGCTGTGCCGGCTGATCGTCGTCAACAAGATCGACAGCCGTGATGCTCACTGCGAGCAGGTGCTGAAGGATCTGCGCGAGACCTTCGGCTCCGAGTGCCTGCCGCTCAATCTGCCGGCCGGGAGCGGCGATAACGTGGTCGACTGCTTCTTCCAGCCGCACGGCCGCGCGGCCGACTTTTCCACGGTGGAAGCGGCGCACACCCAGATCATCGACCAGGTGGTCGAGCTCGACGACAAGCTGATGGCGCTGTATCTGGAGCAGGGAGAGGAGATCTCCCCGGAGCAGCTGCACGATCCCTTCGAGCAGGCGCTGCGCGAGGGGCACCTGGTGCCGGTCTGTTTCGCGTCCGCGGAAAGTGGCGCGGGGATCCCCGAGTTGCTGGAGGTGTTCGAGCGGCTGATGCCCAATCCCGCGGAAGGCAACCCACCGCCTTTTCTCAAGGGCGACGGCGAGACAGCCGAAGCCGTGCCGGTGACTCCAGACCCGGCGCGGCATGTGATCGCGCACGTCTTCAAGGTGTCGATCGACCCTTACGTTGGCAAGCTCGGAGTGCTGCGCGTGCATCAGGGAACCGTCCGGCCGGGCAGCCAGCTGTTCGTCGGCGATGCCCGCAAGCCGATCAAGATCGCCCATCTGTTCAGGCTGCTGGGCAAGGAGACCGCCGAGGTCACCACGGCCGTGCCCGGTGACATCTGCGCCGTCGCCAAGGTCGATGAGCTGCACCTCGATGCCGTGCTGCACGACTCCCACGACGAGGACCAATACCACCTCAAGCCGGTGACGTTCCCGCCGCCGATGCTGGGCCTGGCGATCGAGCCGGAACGGCGCGGCGATGAGCAGCGGCTCGCCGACACGCTGCACAAGCTGACCGCCGAGGATCCCTGCGTGCGCATCGAGCACCACGCGGCAGTGAACGAAACGGTGCTCTACGGCATGGGGGAGTTCCACTTGCGCGTGCTGCTCGAGCGCATGAGTGAGCGCTACGGCGTGCACGTGAAGACCCATCCGCCGAGCATCCCCTATCGCGAGACCATCACCCGCAGTGCCGAGGGGCACTGCCGCCACAAGAAGCAAACCGGCGGCGCGGGTCAGTTCGGCGAGGTGTATCTGCGCGTTGAGGCGCTCGGGCGCGGTACGGGCTTCGAGTTCGTCGACGATGTGGTCGGCGGTGCGATCCCCGGGCAGTACATACCGGCGGTGGAGAAGGGCGTGCGTCAGGTGCTCACCGAAGGCTCGCTGGCGGGCTTTCCGATCCAGGACGTGCGCGTCACTGTCTACGACGGCAAGCACCATCCGGTGGACTCCAAGGAGGTCGCCTTCGTCGCCGCCGGCCGCAAGGCATTCCTCGATGCCCTGGGCAGGGCAACGCCCATCGTGCTCGAGCCGATCATGCGCCTGGAGATCACCGCGCCGGCGAGTGCCATCGGTGACATCACGGGCGACCTTGCTACGAAGCGCGCCCGCATCAACGGCAGCGGCTCGCTTCCCGGGCAGCGGGCGACGCTGCAGGCTCTGGTGCCGCTCGCCGAGGTGTCCGAATACCAGTCGCGCCTCAAGGCACTCACCGGCGGGCAAGGCGCCTATACCATGGAGCTGAGCCACTACGATCCCGTGCCGCCGCGCAAGCAGCAGGAGCTCGCACAGGCCTGGAAGCCGCGCACCGAGGAGGAATAGGCGAACCGCGAGTTAGCTCGCGGGCTTGCGCCAGCTGACGCTGTCACCCACCTTGAGGCCGAGCTTCGCGGCCAGACCGCCCTTCAGCTCGAGCACCCCGGCGACCGGCCTGTCGGAGCTCAGCGTACTCTGCGACATTGGAACGGCCCGCTCG
>Ga0187783_10002628_pt1 | contig 13293 bp, 8 predicted proteins | sample 1015_SJ02_MP02_2_FD_132471 | JGI IMG/M metagenome (GOLD analysis project Ga0187783, IMG submission 132471) | Tropical peat soil microbial communities from peatlands in Department of Meta, Colombia - 1015_SJ02_MP02_20_MG | ecosystem: Environmental > Terrestrial > Soil > Wetlands > Peat | place...
CGACTCTGTGCATGCAAGCCGTTTTGGCGGTCTACAATTTCCCAAAGGAAAGTGATCGATTTAGGCGCGTGGAACGATTCATCGATTATTACTTTCGCCAGTTTGAGCTGGTCCCCGAAAACTGGACAGGTGGCTAAGAGAGACTCCCGCCCCTAGAATGGCCGTAGGGCCGGGGGTAACGGGTATGAGGCAAGTCCGGAAGAAGCATTCGGCGGAGTTCAAGGCGAAGGTGGCGCTGGCGGCGGTGCGTGAGGAAGGCACCGTAGCAGAATTGTCGAGCCGCTTCGGTGTTCATGCCAGCCAAATCCACGCGTGGAAGAAGGCGCTGCTCGAGGGGGCGGCGGCCTTGTTCGCCCGCGGCCAGAGCGGGACGGCCAGCCCAGGCACCATGGACGAGACCCAGGTTGCCAAGCTTTATGAGAAGATCGGCGAGCTGACAGTCGAGCGAGATTTTTTTCGCAAAAGGTCCGGGCCATGAGCCGGGGCCAGCGGCTGGCCTTGATCGACCGGGCGGATCCGCACCTGTCGATTGTCAGGCAATGCCAGCTGCTGAAGGTGTCGCGCTCGACCCTGTATTATCGGCCTACACCGGTGAGCGACGACGATTTGGCGGTGATGCGCCGGCTCGACGAGCAATACCTGCTGACACCGTTCTATGGCGCACGTCGGATGGTGGCCGTGCTGCGACGCGACGGCTTTGTAGTGAACCGCAAGCGGATCCGCCGACTGATGCGGGTGATGGGAATTGAGGCGATCTACCAGAAGCCGAACACCAGTCGCCGGCATCCGGATCACAAGGTCTATCCATATTTGCTGCGAGGAATGGTGATCGAGCGGCCGAATCAAGTGTGGTGCGCGGATATCACTTATATCCCGATGGCCAAGGGGTTTGTTTATCTTGTGGCCGTGATGGATTGGTTCAGCCGCAGTGTGCTGGCCTGGCGGCTGTCGATCGGCATGGATACCGATTTCTGTGTGGAAGCGCTGCAAGAGGCGATGGAGCGCTTCGGCCTGCCGGAGGTGTTCAACACCGATCAAGGTGTGCAGTTCACCAGTGCGGCGTTTCTCGATGAATTGGAACGCCGGGGTGTCCGGGTCAGCATGGACGGCAAAGGCCGGTTCCTCGATAACATCTTCATTGAGAGGCTGTGGCGCAGCCTGAAATACGAAGAGGTGTTCATCAAGGCATATGGCTCGGTTGCCGAGGCACGTCATGGCATCGGTGCGTGGCTCTCGTTCTACAACGACGAGCGCCTTCACCAGGCGCTGGACTATCGCACCCCGGGCCAAGTGTTCGCGCAAGCGACGGCCTGTGGACATGTGGACAACGCAAGAGACGTTGCCCACAGGCCCACAGTAGAAGCAGCAGAAACAAACCTCATCAAATTAATGAGACAGACAGAGAGAAAGGGATTCACTCACTCAGCTGAAAGTGCTATGTAGCTGAATACGCCGGTGGCGGGACCGGGGATATCCAATCGGGCAGAGAGTCTCTCTTAGCAGACCCCGATTCCTGTCCAGTCGATGGGGGCCACCTCAGTCCGCGACTAGCAGCTCCGCCGCCAACGATACCTTTCTGCTGACCATCTTTTTACGGCACGACCAATCGAAACCGCTCGATGAGATCAATGCCCAACTGCGCCGCCAGGATTATTTTAAGGAGTTTCCACCTCAAGGCATTGAGGTAGTTTCCTGGTACGTCATGATGGGCATCGGCCAAGTCGTTACCTTGCGAGTGCCCGCCAGCCGCCTGCGCGAGGTCAATCGGGCGATTGAACAGACCGCCTGGGGTCCCTATCATACAGAATTCTACCCGACATATGACTACAAATCGGTCGCTCAGGAGGAGCGGGCGAAGAAGCAATGACTTTCAGAGAAACCCGGTGCATCTGTGACGGGTTCGATACTGCCGTAAGGCTGGACGCGCCGGGTTCCGACTTAGGGCATCAGACTCAACTGGAAACCAAGAACCGTCGCATTATACACAGCATGGACGACCATGGGCGCGGCGAGCATTTTGGTACGCTCATAAATCAGAGCCGCAAAAACCGCCATGAAGAATACGGGAATGACCGACATCGGTGGATGAATGATAGCAAAAATGCCGGCGCTGGCGAGCGTTGCCACGCCAAGACCCAAGGAGCGCCGCAGACCGCCGAAAATCAGGCCACGGAATATGAATTCCTCAAAAACCGGTGCGGCTGCGACAGCAAGGATTATCAGCCCGATTGCGGTGGCGAGGCTGAGACCCTGGCCGGAGTGTCGCAAATCGACAAAAAAACCCATGGCGGTCGCGATTTCGATGTAGGCCAGGCCAATGACCGATGCGGCAAGGCCGCCGCCAAGACCCCAGAGCAGGGCCCCTAGCACGCCGACCCCGAATACGCGAGGGACGCCTATCGTATGGGCTCGCCAATAGACAAGCCGCATCACGGCAAAGGTCACAGCACCGGCAACGCAGAAGGCAATCCAAATCGTCGCCGTAACTGGAAGGGAAATCTTGTTGATTTGAAAAACAATTATAACGAGTGCCTGCAGCACGAAAAACATCAGCGCCGCAATCAATCCATCGGATACTGACACACGTGCCGGTGGCGAGGCTGACGGATCAAGCAGATAGTCGAAATGATCGCGTGCCTTTTGCCACAGCGCGATTGCCAGCAGCGTGGTCAAGATTATCGCCGCCATCCTCTGCCAAATAGTGCTGGCATAGACCGCATACACGTAAAGGGAGGAAAGCACCATATAGAGATAGAGATATGCCGGACGGACGCGGCGCTGCACTTCTTGTGCAAGAGGGTCACAACCAAAGACGCCTAACGCAGTGGCAATCACAGCGAATATCGGTATTCCTAATAAGACGATCGCAGCAGAGCTGATGAACTGCAGCGAGACCCGTCTTTCCACCCCAATCGCGATGACAAATATGATCAGAGGATAGATTACTGCCGCTGCCGCCCATAGCTTCGCTTTCTGGCGGAGGATGGACTCGAGGGGATGGGGCACGGAATAGAGAATCCATAAGGCCTGACCCTCGGTATTCAACGTTTGAAATGCCGACAGCATCAACATATACGCGGCCAGCGCGAAGGCAATCGCTGCCAGATTTTCGGGATGTTCGACAGCATCAACAAATATGTTGGTCCTCGCATTGATGAATACCTGCGCACCAACGATAATGGCGGGGAGCAGCATGGTTTGTGCCATGAACGAACGGTCGCGACCGAGCAGGCGCAACTCGCGGCGGTGTACCGCCGGAAGCAATGTGCGCGCGGTTCGTGAGTCTGCTATCGCGCGCCGAGCGGAGCGCGGCAAGCGGCCAACCGATTCGCGCGCGCCGGCTGCGACCACCCCATTGCGCAATTGGTGCTGCAGCACCGCATAGCCAATCGCAATGACCGCGAGGATTTCGGCACCCAGCAAGCCGGACCAAAGCGCCGCCGATCTGTAATCGGTGGCCGCCAGCGCGCGTACAGCAAGGGCGGTGGGAAGAAAGCGGGTCCATTCAGGCAGCGCGGCAGCCCAATCGAAGACGAAGATATTATCGCGCATGGCGGTGGACATGGCGAGCAGCATCGGCAATACGCTGACGATCGAAATGACAGCATGCAGATTTCTGAGTTTTGGCGGTGATAACGACAGGCGTAGGCCGGTATCGACCAAGGTTTGGAAGGTAGCCACGATAAGCAACAATGCAAATGTCATGCTGATGCTAACGAGCGCAGCGGTCCATCGGTAACCGCACTCCCAGGCGAGGATAAACAAGAACGAACCAAGCATTACCAGCCCTGCCGAATTCGTGACGGCACGCTCGATCAATCGGCTTGAGAGCAGGGTAGACATCGGCAGTGGTAGCGTTACCAGCCACTCGAGGTCCCATTCAGGTCGAGTGATTTCGCGACTGGCCAGGGTTATCAGCAGCGCCGCGAGAAGAAGAAGCGTCGTCTCCAGCGTGGCGCCGTGCAGGACGCCCGGCGGCAATACGCTCCCCCGGGCCGGCGCAATTTGCCGGCGCATGGGCATTGCATCCTCGGGGTTCACGCCAAGCTCTACGGTCTCATCCCATTGCCTGCCGTCGCGGACGACCGCGACCTTGATGTTCTTACCGGGCGGGCTGAGACTGATCATGCCCGGGAGATCGCGAGCCTCTTTGACATACTTGCCACCGAATTCGACGATGACGTCCCCGGGTTGAAGGCCCGCTCGCCTGGCCGGCCCACCATCGGCTAGGTTCACGATCAGAGCGCCATGGACAGGCCTGATGCTGAGGCGCTCCGCAATGTCCGGGGACACGCGGGTAATTTGCGTGCCGAGCCAGCCGCGACGAACCTCTTTATATACTTCAACTGTCCCGAGCTGCTTGTTGATATTGGTCATGCTCTGGTGCGACAAGTTGATGAACGTTCCCAGCATGGCCAACAGAACGAACGCACTCAGCAGGCTTCCCACCGAGGATTTAGGGGCGGTGGCCGTCCTGACGGATGGCGCCTTGCGGAAGCGGTACGTTGACCTTATCAGGTTCCATTGTCTACGTACCCGCAGTCGGATCAGCAGGTACGATGCCTGCCAGGCTGTAATCGCACTAGTCACTGGTGACACTCCCGCCGTCTTCGACATGGGTCACCTTCAGGAACACCTGCTCCAGCGATCCGCCCGGATCGACTTTTTCCTGCAGTTCGTGCAATGGCCCGACCGCAACTAAATCGCTCTTGTCGATAATTCCGACACGATTGCAAAGACGCTGCGCCATATCCAACAGGTGGGTGGACAGGAAGATGGTCTTGCCACGGGCGGCGCTGCGTCGCAGCAGATCCTGCACCTCGTGGGATGCGCGCGGATCGAGGCCGTTTGTGGGTTCATCAAGGATGAGAACCGACGGGTCGTGGATGAGTGCGCAGGCAAGGCCCAACTTTTTCTTCATGCCAGTCGAGTAGTTCACGGCGTATTCTTCCGAGGCATCATCTAGTGCAAAGTCGTCAAGAAGCGTCCTCGCGCGCTTCTGTGCCTCATGCCGCGACTGACCGTGCATCTCGCCAACAAATTCGAGAATCTCGCGCCCGCGCAGATAGTCGTAGAAGATCGGGTTGTCCGGCAGATAGCCAACATGCCGCTTGACCTCGACGCGATCGCGTTGACAGTCCAGCCCGTCAATCGTGATACGACCACTTGTCGGCACGAGAATGCCCATCATCATGCGAATAGTGGTGGTCTTACCGGCCCCGTTGGGCCCGAGAAAGCCGAACACCTCGCCCCTTTTAATCGACAGTTCGAGATCGCGGACGGCCGTAAACTCGCCGTACTTCTTGCACAGATGGTCGAACGCGATCATTTCTTGCGCCTATTCGCCTCAGGGCAGATCAGCATTGATGAACCAAGGTTGACGTTCGGTTGCAATGAGACGCCGACCGGTAGGCCGTCAAACCGGAAGCGGCCTACCCTGGTTGAGGGGCTTGCAGAATCCAGCGATAGCCTTGGCAAATGGCTCTCCTGTGATGCGAGCCCGTCGCGAGTAGGGACGGGCATTCCACAGCGATTTTAGTCGTTGGGGACGTCGCATCGGTTCAGTTCGGGTGCGCAACGCCGGCCTGGGCATGGCATTGTTGACCAAAGGAAAATTCGCCGCGGAGTGACCCTAATACCATTTCCGGATCAAGGAGGCTTGGAAATATCCGGCGGTTCCATCTTGTGTCACACGCATCGGGCCTGACTGCTGCTTCCCTGCCGTTTTGGCCGCCCATGCTGGTGACGGCGGGGTCTATCGGATGGTCCGGTGGCAAAGTCCCGGGCCATTTTGGCCTGCGGGCTAGGCGCACGAGCGGCGCTTGGATCACGGTCGCAAAAATCGATCGGCGCGAAACGCCGTCCGGAAAATTCGTGCGATCTTGCGCCCGGCTTACTGTTGTGCTACTTTTGGTAGTGCTACATGAGGTAATGCAAGCCCAGCGGCTGTGACAGATGTTCGTAACCGGTGCCGGGCCGTGTAGGCAGGCGCCGAGTGCGCCGAAGAGTGATCTGGTAGAAGAAAATTACGTCGGTCCATGAAACGATGGTGGGTGATCCCACTGGGCTGCGAACGTGAGAAGAAGTTGTCGCGGGCGTGGCGCGTCCAGAAAGTCTCGACTTCACGTCACCGTATCGTGATTACCGCACTGATCGTCTTCTTGCATCTCGCGTCAGATTTTTGAAGATTTTTCCGCTGAGTTCGGTTATTGTGCAATCAGGTTGCCGGTTGATTCCGGCAAATCGTTTTTTGGGCAAACGCAGCGGAGGGATGGATGGGTAATATTCAACCGAACATCCGGTTTGCGCTGTTCGTTTGCGCCTCGCTCACCTCACGACCGAGGCTTTGGGCCCCGAAAATGGCCTGAGATCTGACCCGGCAAGGCGGATCTGAGCAGCGCGGTTACAGCGCCCTATTTCCTTTATCGCGTCTGGACTTTCACAGCTGTTCTGCTGCATCGCGGACCTGCTCGCGATCGCAGGTGCAGCCGTCAACAGCCGCCAATATCTACCGGAACACGTGTCATGTTTGGCTTCTTTGAAACCCGCATAGATCCCTTCCGAAGTCATGACCAGACGACGCCGCCTGGAAACCTATTGGGTTTTTATTGGCGCTATTGCCGTCAGGTGCGGGTACTGCTGGCATGGGTGATGGCGGCCGGCCTCGCCGTCTCACTGATTGAGGTTTCGATGCTGAGCTACATTGGCTCGCTCGTCGACCTATTGCGGACCACAAACCCCTCACGCGTTCTGGTAGATTATGGTCACACCTTTCTGTGGATGGCCTTCGTGATTTTAGTGGCTCGCCCGCTTGCCAGCTGGGTCCATGATCTTTTGACGCAGCAGGCGATCGCGCCCGGCATGACGAACCTGGTTCGTTGGCAAACTCATCGTTACGTGCTGCGTCAATCGATCAGTTTTTTCGCCAACGATTTCGCCGGACGGCTGGCCTCGAAAATCATCCAGACCGGTCCATCTTTGCGGGAATCGGTGGTGCAGATCATCGACGCGCTTTGGTTCGTAACCATCTTTTCGGTAAGTGCGCTGGTGATTTTTGCGCAAGCCGATTGGCGCCTGGCCTGCCCGTTGGCACTTTGGATCGTCGCTTACTTGGCGACGTTGTGGCATTTTGTGCCGCGCATCCGCGACCAGTCGGCGCTCATGTCTGAAATGCGCTCAATCGTTACGGGCCGTATTGTGGACAGCTACACGAACATTCAGACAGTCAAGCTCTTTGCGCATCCGGAGCGCGAGGACGATTACGCTCGCGAGGCGATTGCCGAGCACACCGCGACATTCCAGACCGAGACGCGGCTGATCACGCTGATGAATGGTACCGTGTCGATGCTAAACGGCGTGCTGATTGTCGCAACCGGGAGTCTCGCGGTCTGGCTTTGGCTCAACGGGATCGTAACACTCGGTTCGATCGCGCTCGCCTCGACACTCGCAATCCGCATTTCCAACATGTCGGGCTGGATCATGTGGGTGTCGATCGGCATTTTCGAGAATATGGGCACCGTGCAGGAGGGCGCGGACACCATCGCGCAGCCGAATGCGCTGGTGGATCGTCCGGGTGCAGCGGAACTTAAGGCTGCTTGCGGTGCCATCCGCTTCGAGAATGTGCGGTTCCACTACGGCAAGGCAGGGGGCGTGATTGACGGTCTGTCCTTTGCAATCGCATCTGGTGAGAAGGTGGGGCTGGTCGGACGCTCCGGCGCCGGCAAGTCGACACTTGTCCATCTTCTACTCCGCTTTTACGACGTCGAAAGCGGCCGCATCGTGATCGACGAACAGGACATCGCGGCGGTGACCCAGATCAGCCTGCGGCGTCAGATCGGAATGGTGACGCAGGACACATCGCTGCTGCATCGCTCCGTGGCCGAGAATATCCGCTACGGAAGACCTGACGCGTCGATGGAGGCGGTGATCGCCGCCGCCCGGCAAGCGCACGCGCATGAATTTATCCTCGGTTTATCCGATCCACGGGGGCGCACCGGTTATGACGCTCACGTTGGGGAGCGCGGCGTGAAGCTCTCCGGCGGACAGCGTCAACGCGTCGCCATCGCGCGTGTTCTACTGAAAAATGCACCGATCCTTGTCCTTGACGAGGCAACCTCGGCGCTTGATTCAGAGGTCGAGGCAGCGATCCAGGAGAGCCTCTACTCGCTGATGGCGGGCAAGACCGTCATCGCCATCGCCCACCGGCTGTCGACCATTGCGGCGATGGACCGGTTGATCGTACTCGACAGGGGCCGCATCGCCGAGCAGGGTGCGCATGCTGAGCTGCTGGCGCGCGAGGGCATCTACGCGACTCTGTGGCGGCGCCAATCGGGTGGCTTTCTTAAACTGGATGCAGCCTGAAGCGCGGTTTGACGATTGTTCAGAGGCGGTGCCGCCGCCGGACTGCCCTCATCGGCAGCGGCGCCTGGCCCAAATCGATCAGCGAAGCTCTCGTGGCACCTATGGCAAAGCGCTCGTTGAACGCGCTCGCATCGATAGTGGACTACGAAAAGGATATTGCGACTTTACCGAAATGCTGGCCGGATTGCAGGTGACGATAGGCGGCTGGCGCATCGTCAAACGCAAATACCCTGTCAATGACCGGCCGGAGGCTGCTGGCGGCAATTGCTTGGTTCATCGCCTCGAACATGCGTTTTGAGCCTACCGAGATCCCCTGGACATTGGCACGCTTTGCAAAAATCAACATCGGATTGATGTCAGCTGCACCGGAAAGCACCCCGATCAAGGAAATCTTTCCACCGATCCGGATGCTGCGAAGTGACTTCGCCAAGGTTCCGGGTCCGCCCACCTCCACCACATGATCGACCCCGCCGGTGATATCGACAACGGCTTTGTCCCAGTCGGGTGAAGTCCTGTAGTTCACGCCGTTCGTAGCACCGATCGTTGCCGCGCGCGCGAGCTTGCTGTCGCTCGAGGATGTAACGACAACCAGAGCCCCCATCAGTCGTGCCAATTGCAAGGCGAAAATTGAGACACCGCCAGTTCCTTGCACCAGCACGGTTTGGCCAGCGACAATGCCCGCATGCTCCACCAGCGCGTTCCAAGCCGTCACCGCGGCGCACGGCAAGGTCGCCCCCTCTTCGAACGAGAGATGGTCAGGCAATTTGACGACCCCGTTCTCATCGAGCACTGCGTACTCCCGCAACAGGCCATCGAGGCTGCCGCCGAGGGCGCTATGAGGGGTCTCGGCGTTGATCTCGCCTGCAATCCAGCGTTGGAAAAAGCAGCCGGCGACACGGTCGCCAATCTTTACCTGCGTCACGCCGGATCCGACCTCAACCACCTCACCCGCACCATCGGAGAGCGGAATGAGGTTCGGTCGTATCTGCAAGGGGTAGGTGCCGAGAGCGATTGCCAGATCGCGGAAATTGAGGGAGCAGGCTGCGATCTTGACCAGGACCTGACCGTGAGCGGGCTTGGGTTGCGACAAATCGACCTTCGTGAGGGCGTCGATGCCGGTACCCCCGATCAGTTGATAGGCACGCATTGCGGTTTCCTTATCCTGGCAGGACCGTCGCACCGCACGCGTCGATGAGCGATGCGGCGCCGACCCGTGAAGGAAAGATCATCGCACCTAGACGACTTGTGGGCCAAATCCGGCGACCGGTAACGCGCCGCCGGTGCTATGCGTCTGCAGAGGAGTCGGCACGCCACACCCGTAGGAACCAGCCGCGCCCGTGCCGACATAGTCCTGTCAGCACTTTGCCTCACGGCGACAGAGCCTACTCAAAGCTGCTGCAATCAACAAGCCGACTTCGGATTCGAAGCGAAGGCCGACGCTCCTTTGTTTCATGCGCCCGCATGCGCTTCGACATCGGCCATATATTGACGGTCAGTTGCCGGCCGTGACCTGACCCGCGAAAATCTGTCGCAATCGATTCGCCTTGGCGACAACCGACTGCCCCATCCGTCGCGCAACGTCCGGACGCTGACGGTCGCCGGCTGACGACTTTAGTCCGCTTGAGGAGGGCGCGTGCAGCCTGCGAACGAAATTCAAAATATGGAAGACCAGTCAACGCTCGGCCGGGCCTATTACCAGCCGTGACGACCCATCGCTCTTAACGCCTCCGCGGCTGGATTATTCGGATCGATTCCGTCGTTCGACGGTTTATTTTGGACATTGACCGACCTCTGGACATGATGACTGACGCGATCTTCGGCGAAGGCGTTCGCTGCCGTGCTGGCCACAAGAGCGGCCAGGACAGCGAACCGTATAGACATACGCGTTCTCAGTTCTCCGTAAGGAACCGTGGTGGCGCTGAACTGGCGATCAGCGGTCGGCTTGATAATGGACCAGCCCAAAACGCAGTATTTCCGTCGGTCGAAGAATGTCGTCCACGCCCAGTCAATGTCGTGCACAACTGGTCGAGGTGCGCCTGGCCATCCCAGACCGCACGCACTCCTGCTGACCCATGGTTCATGGTTTGCAGCGCCACGAATTGATTGCTCGAATACCTCGAGATGACGTTCGAGCTTCTTCGGCCAATCGAAAGTGGTCTGTGGATTTCGTGATGCCCATGGTCATGAGGTAAGGGGCAGACCTAATTGTGATTGATGGCGTGGGGAGGCAGCTTGCGTGTTGAACCTCCTCCAATCTTGGGCGGCGGGCACGAGTATGTCGGTGGAAATTGATGCGCTATCTTTGCGTGGGCTCTCGGCGAGACGATGCAGGTACTGTCGGGTTGTGGCGATCGGATACTTGCACCGCACAGGTGCGAAAAGATGTGTACGCGTTCTCGATCCAGAAAACTCCGCGTGGCTTTCGCGGTAGGCGATCGATAGACTGGGACTAGGGGCCAGAGACGATGATGACGAGGACGCCACCTTTCTCTGGTTGACCTTGGCAGGCCGGGTCGATAGAAGCCGCTCGCTGGCTGCTGAATCGGGTTGGGTCTTCCGGCCAAAGGGTAACCGGACGCGCAGCTGACATTAACTGGCGCAATCTCCATGATCGACCGGACCGACAGCGCATCGCGCGGCGAGGTACTGTTGGCCGAAGATGGCGCCTCCAGCGGAAATCCTTGTGGAAAGACCTAGTGGTCAAGAATGATTTAATCTCAGCGGATGGCTTCGATCACATGAAATTCGATGGCGTTGTTGTCAGCGCCTGACCTTTGGCTGTCGTGCAGCCTCATGTTTGCGTAGAGCCGACGGGCAACCATTGTGCCGGCGGGGGGTTAGCGGGCGCGCTCGTTGTCAAATCACGACATGCCTGCTTCGAAACACCGTGGCGGTGCCATACCGATGCGGAGGGCGTTCGGTTGGACGAAAATAATGAAGTAGTGGAGGATGGCGCGCGTCTGGGAGTGCAGCTACCGGCAAAGCGGCCGCGCGCAAAGGTCAGTCGGCGATCAGGAAAGCTGTCAGAGCACCAAGGTTACGAATTGCCGGTGCGTTTGAGCCATGACTCTGATAGAATGGCTGACGTTGGTAGACAAGGACGAGGCCCCTTCCGTATACAATTGCCACGTTCCATCTAAGTTGATTCGAGAAAGTTTGGCTTGGGAGAGCACATGCAGCGCCGCGGAACAATGTCGTTTGTCATCGAAGTGAAGAAGAGCAAGAGGCGATTTCCGCTGGCGGGTGCAAGTACCATCATCGCCGACCAAGTTGGGGCAGGTTCAGCCGCCCCGCGGTCGGCCGATCAAGTGGCAAATGATGCGACCGTCGAGGCTGCAAAACAAATCGCCAATAGATTGTTCAGTAAAGGAGAGGCCACGACCTCAAGTCAGGTGCCCAGCTGGCAAGAGCTGAGTGCCAAAGTTTTTGCCCCGGACGTCGGGCGAGCGAGGATGGCAGCGCCTGTGGAGCACGCGCCGCCCGAGAGCCCACCACGGTTGGAATCCGATCCCAATTCGCAAGGTACTCATCCCCGAACCGGACGCATTCTGGAGTGTCTCACCTCAGAAGACCCGATCGATGCGTTACTGCGCCAGGAGGCCGAGGAGCGAGCCGCCCGCCGCCGTTTGCCGCGAGGTCCGCAGCGTCGCCGTATCATCCGGGCCGACCGGACAACGGATGTCGATCCCTCAGCGGATGAACACGAACGGGTCAAGGGATCTCGTCGGAAGAAGACGAAGCCAGCGAACAAGCGGCGCCGGGTGGGTGCCGCGGGCCGACTGACAAAACGCACACTCCAGCGGAAGAGACGTCCCCGAAAAGCGGCCACCGGGAGCGGTGCGGGTCGGAGATCGTCAACCGTACGGGTTCGCGGCAAGCAAGTCGCTGCCAGGGGGAGGCCCGTGAAGAAAGTCAAGGTCTCCGCCAGGGGGAAGGCACCAAAGAGAGCAGCTGCGAAAGTGAAGACGTCGGTCACGCGGACGGCGCGCGTCAAAAAAGCTGGGTCGCGTCGGCCCATTGCAAAGTCGAAGCGCCGCCGCTGAAAGGCCTCACGCCGCACATGATCCGATGCGGCGGCCCGCGCTAGTCAGTCATCGCTTTTGCTGGCGTGACATCACCCCTCGCGGCAACAGCGGTGGGGCGCGGCGTCTGACGTTCGCAACGCGCTCTCTTGACAGGTCCACATCAGCTCTTCGGGCACCGGAGGTACACGGTCGTTCCACGCTCACTTGACCAACTCAGCTTCGGACCGGCAAGCTTGAGCGTGATGCTCGCGTCCCAGGAATTTCCTTCCACCCAACACACGGCTTGCACCACCCATCGGCCCGGTTCCTCTCGTTTGACCGAACGGAAATCGCATTTGCCAAGGGCGGTTTGAGCTCCACGAGAACTGATTGCAAGGGGCGCGGGCAGGTCGTGGTCGCGCGGACAGAGATTGGCATCTAACGACCAATCACCGATAAAGGTGCCGGAGGCGGCCGCTCCCTGGTTGGACGACAACAGATTGTTGGTTTGCTCATCCCACCGATCATCATCCGGGAGTCCATTCATGAGCTTGTAGTCACGCAAGGCGATTCGCGATGTATTCCCCCAGATGCCATTGATGTTGCCGGAGTAATAGCCCAGGTCCCGTAATTCCTTTTGCACGAATATGACGTCGGAGCGATTGGACAGGTTTCGTGGCACTGCGGGTGGCGGCGTCGCGGTTCGTCCAGTTGACGTCCAAACTTGCGATGCAGTCGCAGCCGAGCCCTGGGCGACTGTGGTCGAGGTTCCAACTGGAATTGCGGTGTCGTTTTGTTGAGGGCGTTCATCCGATTGTTGCGGTCGTTCATCCAATAAATCATCCTCGCGTGGACTCTCGAGCCTCTGAAAGCTGCTAACCGTTTCGAGCGGCTGCGGGCTCAACATTCCGTCGACAGGGTTCGATTC
>Ga0187783_10002629_pt1 | contig 13293 bp, 14 predicted proteins | sample 1015_SJ02_MP02_2_FD_132471 | JGI IMG/M metagenome (GOLD analysis project Ga0187783, IMG submission 132471) | Tropical peat soil microbial communities from peatlands in Department of Meta, Colombia - 1015_SJ02_MP02_20_MG | ecosystem: Environmental > Terrestrial > Soil > Wetlands > Peat | place...
AGCGCCAATAGCTTGCCGGAGCTGTCTGCCCGCCGCCGATCGGGCCGTAGACCATGGGGAACGGCAGACGCCACAGCGGACTGCCGAGGTGAAGTGACGCCCAGGTCACGTGATGAACTACGTCGTACCTCTGAGCAGTGGCTCGGACATATCGAAGTGCGGCATCCTGCCAGCGCCGGTAGACGTCGGCCGTCCACAGCAGCCGGGAGAAGCCAAGAGGTGATGACGGGATATCGATGAACCGGAAGTCGACAGTATCGGCACCGGCGGCTTGGATCGGATCGCGGAAACTGGACATGGTTAGCACGGTCACCTCGTGCCCGAGGTCGGCCAGCGCATTAGCCCACTGCCAGCCCGTGTTTGGCTCGCTACCCTGGCCAGGGCAGCATGCCAGCGCAGACAGCAGCACCTTCACCTGCGGTCGTCCCAAGCCCGCGCCGCGACATCGTGCATCGTCAGCACCAGATGTCGCGGACAACGTTGAGCACGACGCGAGTGCCCAGGCGGTCGATCTTTACCGGCAGTTCTTGCATGTGCCGCAGCTCATGCCGGACCGCACGCTGGCGTTCGATCGGACAGATGACCAGGAGGAATCCGCCGCCGCCTGCCCCAGTCAGCTTGGCCCCTGATGCGCCGGCGTCGAGCGCTCGGGCGACCGCGTGATCAATCTGGTCGTTCGAGATCCCGGACGCGAGCTTTCGCTTCGCCTCCCAGCTCTCGCGTACTGCCGGTCCGAGTGCATCCACGTCGCCGCTGCGCAGGCACTGGGCCGCGAAGCCCGCCAGGTCCCGCAACAGGTCGAGCTCCGGAGCCGTGGCTTCGACATTCGCATTCTGCTCGGCCAGGATCACGTCAGCGCTCCTGGTAATGCCGGTATAGAACAGCATGATCTGCTCTTGCAGCGACCGGCGCTCGGCCGCCGGGAGCCGGAGTTCTTCGGCAGAGACCGCTTCGCCTGGGCCGAAGCGGAGGTCCCGGATCCCGCCGAGCGCGGCAATGTACTGGTCTTGCTTTCCGATCGGCTTCCCGCAGCGCTCGATCTCGATAACGCAGGCCCGTTCGGCGAGTTCCTCGGCACAGACCTGCCTGCCCTGATAGGCGAACAGGGCGTGTAGCAGGCCGACAGTCACTGCCGATGACGACCCGAGACCGGACCCCGACGATGGAATGTCGGCCAGCGTGGTGATCTCGACCCCGGCGGCGACGCCGGTCATCAGCATCGCTTCTCTGACCAGTTCGTGCTCAAGGTCATCGACGCGCGAAACGATCTCTTTTCTTGAATAGTTGACGTAGATGTCCTGGTCGAAACGCTGCTTCACGATGACGTAGACATACTTGTCCAGGGCGCAGTTCAGCACCCGGCCCCCGTGCTCGCGATAGTAGCTGGGCAAGTCGGTCCCGCCACCGAGCAGGCCGATGCGCAACGGTGTCTGGGTGATGATCACCGGGCCGCTCCGGTCTGCCACTCCCGCTGAGCTCGCCGGTAAGAATCTGCCGTGCCGATGTCGCGGAAATAGCCGTCGACCGGCACGGCCCTGGCTCGGCCGACGAGCCGTGGCAGCAGGTCATAACCGATGTCCAGCGGTGGCGCGCCGTTGATCTCGGCCAGCACACCGGGATGGAACGCGTACATGCCCGCGTTCGTAAGGTCGCAGGCCGGCGCGGCGGGCTTTTCCGCGAAACTCAGCACTTGTCCGGTGCCGTCAACCTCCACCACTCCGCCTGCTGCGGGATTGTCGGAGTGAAATACCGTCCAGGTGGCGATCCCGCCATGCCGCTGATGGGCGTCGATCAGCAGCCGCAGATCGAAGTCCGTCAGGTTGTCGGCGTAGCAGGCGAGAAACATGTCCTCGGCATCGACCCACCGCCGGTTAGCCACCAGCGTTCCCAAGCTGCCGAGCAACCTGGGCTCAAAACAAGTGCGGACCAGTGGCGGTCCGGCACGCGCGGCTAGGTACCGCGTCACCGCGTCCGGCAGATAGTGCACGTTGACGAGCACCTCGTCGACACCCGCACGGTCAAACGCGTCGAGCCAGATGCCCAGCAGCGGCCGACCGCCGATCGTGAGCATGCATTTGGGCGTGCTGTCGGTGACCGGCCTCAGTCGGGTACCCAAGCCGGCCGCCAGCAAGAAGGCCTTCACTGCCTGGCCTGCCGGACTACGCCAAGTGCCCGCATCCGCGCGGTTGCCTCGGCCAGCACGTCATCCAGCCCGGACAAGCCGTCCAGCCAAGCCGAATAAGCTGCCACGGACTGCGCCGGCGTACGCGTCGGCGACCAGCCGAGTTCGCTCAGTGCGGTGATGTCGGACAGGATGTGACGCGTGTCGCCGAAGCGGTACTCTCCGGTCACGACACCGTGCTGCGCCGAGCCATACTGATGTCTGACAATGTCGGCAAATTCCCTGGTCGTGACGGCCATGCCACCTCCGACATTGAAAATCCGCCCGACCGCACGGTCATCAGCGAGCACCAGGACATTGGCATCGACGACATCGTCGATGTTGACGTAGTCACGGATCGCGGCGCCGTCCTCGTACAGCGTGGGCGGCACGCCGAGCAAGTAGCTCAGGCAGAAGATGCGGCAAGCGCCGGAGTACGCGTTGTACACAGATTGGCGCGGTCCCTGCACGATGCTGTACCGCAGCGCGACCGTCGGTATGCCATAGCGGCGGCCGAGGTTAACGGCGACCATCTCCTGGCCCAGCTTCGACATCCCGTAGGCGTTCTGCGGATTAGAGACTCGCTCTGGCGTGGCCATGACCTCGAGCTTGCCGCCGCACTCGGGGCAGGGGATGTCCCAGTCGCCGGCGGCGACGGCGCGCTCAGAACGCATCCCTGGCAGCTGCTCGCCATCGGCCGGGCACCAGTACAGCCCCTCGCCCATTGCCGCCTGGGAGGAAGCCACCACGACCCTGGCCAGGTCGAGCCGCTCGGCGACGATGATCTCGTAGATCAGCGCGGTGGATACGACATTGACGTCGGAGAACTGCGAGAAAAACGGTAAGTAGTCTTGATAGGCAGCCAGGTGGTAAACCGCGTCGACCCGGCGGAGCAGGTTGGCGAGCAGATCCCGGTTGCGGGCATCGCCGCGATAGAAAGCGACAGCTGGCGACAGCGCTACCGGACGTCCGTCCTGATGGACCGGCGCAGTCAGCGCGTCGAGCACCATGACATCGTGTCCGAGCGCCAGGAGCCGGTCGCACGTGTGCGATCCGATGAACCCCGCGCCACCGGTGACCAGGATCCTCATGTCGGCCGCCGGCCCCGGAGCTGGGCGGCCTCTCGGTAAACGTCGAGGGTCGATGCAGCCGTCGCGGCCCAGGTGAACTGGCCTGCCCGGCGGAGTCCAGCCTCGCGCAGCCGGCTGCGGCCCGGTCCGAGTGCGGTCAGCACTGCCCCCGCGATAGATGCCGGGTCAGTAGGGCGTGTCAGGACCGCAGCACCGCCGGCAATCTCCGGCATCGCGCTGGTATCCGAGGTGACGACGGGACAACCGCAGGCCATCGCCTCGAGGATGGGCAGCCCGAAGGTCTCATTCAGCGACGGGTACACGAATGCGTCGGCTGCCCGGTAGAACGACACGGTTTCGGCCAGCGGCACCGCGCCGACGAATACCACGTCCGCCGATATGCCCAGCTCGGCGGCGAGCGATCGCAGCTTCGCCGCGTAGTGCATGTCTCGCCAGCCGCCCACGATCACCAGCTGCCGGTCGCCGAAGTCGGGCCGGGCCAGCGCCCAGGCCCGCAATAGCCCGTCGCAGTTCTTGTACCGCCATAGCGAGGACACGAACAGCACGAACGGCTTCCGCACGCCGTGTACCGCGATGGCCGAGCGAGCGGCGGCGGCGTCACCTGGCTTGAACAGCTCGTGATCAACCGCCTCGTAGATCAATTTGACCTTGTCCGGGGCGATGTCCAGGTACCGCTCAACTTCTGCGCGCAGGCTCTGCGAGTTGATGATGACGGCGCTCGCGAGCCGTGCGGACCGCGGGCAGTTCAGCTGCCGGTAAAGGCGTGGCAGCGGCGACAGGGCATCCGGCGTAGTGAAGGCGTGCATTGTCTTCAGGTGGATGACCAGTGAGCACCCGGTGCGGGCGATGGGCGCCATGAGCGTGTTGAAGACGTCAATGTCGCTCAGCGGTAGCCGCAGCGGCGAATAGAGGTGCTCGCTGAGCGTGCGCAGCACGCGATGCTCGTTCGACCAGGGGTAGGTGATGTATCTAACGCCAGGCCCGTAACCCTGGTACAGCTCGCGCGACCTCGGGCTCACCACCAGGTGCAGTTCCTCGCCAGGTAGCAGGCGCTCCGCCATGGCGGGTATCACCCTGGTCCAGAACCAGTGCGCGCCGGACGGGCTGCCCGGATCTTCGGTCAGCAGGTTGATCGCGACGCGCAGGCGCTGCTTACGCTTGCCGGGCACCGCCACCGGCTGCCGCTGGCTCAGTCCGGCAGCCTCGCTTGTTGTCGCTGGCATGTCAGAACACGCTCGACATGATCACATCCGGGGTCATCCGCGACTGGCGGATGTACTGTGCCAGGCCGTGCATGATCGCTTGGTGCTGGTCCTCGACAATCCCGTAGTTCGCGCCTTGGACGTGGATGGTCACATCGGCGACGTCTCTGGCGGCCCCGCCGTCGAAACCCGTCAGCGCGATAGTGCGGAGGTCGTGGTCGCGGGCCCAGGTGAGCGCGCGCACGATGTTGGGCGACCGACCCGATGACGAGATGGCGATGAGGACGTCGCCGGCCACAGCCTGCGCCTGCAGCTGGTAGGCGAAGACATGCTCGTAGGCCATGTCATTAGCGATCGCGGTGAGGAACTCGATGTTGGCACACAGGCTCACCACGCGCGGCGCCAGGTCCGTGGTCGTCCTGATGCCTTTGACATGATCGCATTGCAAGTGATTAGCGATCGCGGCTGAGCCGCCGTTACCGCATGAGAACACCCCAGCACCGCGGATGTAGGCGTCCAGCAGGATCGCTGCCGCATGGTTGAGCGCGGCAGGCTCGACGGAACTCGCCGCCCTGGCAGCCTCATCCACGTAAGCGGTGAAGTACAAAGCCGCGCTCGGATACGGCCCGGCCGGAAAGGCGGCCGCGCAGTCGGGCCGCGGGCCGATGACCTGATGGTCGTGCAAGGCAGTCATGTGGCGATTCGCTCGAGAATGAACGATGCCGCACCCGCCAGGGACGCGAACTGCCAAATGCCTGGCTGCTGGCAGCTGCTCGCGCCCACGTACACGGCCGAGGCCCCAATCGCCTGCGCGAGGCCGATGTCCTCGGCCCGGTCGCCCACGACCCACGATCCAGGCAGGTCGAGGTTGAGCATGCGGGCGGCGGCTTCGGCCATGCCCGGCCCCGGCTTACGGTCCCGGCTATGGCGCGCGAACGGCTCAATGATTCCTTCGGGGTGGTACGGGCAGTACAGAAACGCGTCGATGTGGGCGCCTGCGTCGGCGAGCCGCTCGGCGATGCAGCGGTGCACGAGTTCGACATCGCCAGTGCCGTACAGGCCCCGCGCGACGCCGGCCTGGTTTGTGACGACGGCAACCGGGACGCCAGCCTGGTTGAACCTGGCGATGGCCTGAGGCGCTCCGGCAATGAACTCGACCCGGTCTGGCGAGCCTATGTAGCCGTGATCAACGATGATCGTGCCATCGCGATCAAGCAGGATTCCCGGCCGCCCAAGCGGGCGGATGTGAGCAGCGTCGGGCGCTGCAACAGTCATCGCATTACCCCTCTTGGCTGACTCGCGCGCAGAAGGCAAGGCCCCGATGTGCACATGAGCGGCCAGCCGCTAGCCGTGATACCTGACTGCATCGTGGTGCGCCCTGGCTTGCTCGGTATCAAGGCGCTGACGACACGGCTCTTACGATGTGATGGATGCTTGCCCCGTGCCGCGCATCGCTGGTGCCTGGCTGTTCATGCCTGCCCCGCACGTGGATGAGCGCGGCTTCTTCAGCCGCACCTTCGACGTGGATGACATCCGGGCGGCCGGAATCGATCCGCTGGCGTTCGCACAAGACAGCCTGTCCCGGTCGGCCCGCGGCGTCGTGCGGGGACTGCACGTCCGGCGCGGAGCCGGCGAGGCCAAAATCGTCAGGTGCTCTTACGGCGCGATCTTCGACGTCGTGCTGGACCTGCGGCCCGGCTCGCCCACTTACCGCAACTGGGAGAGCTTTGAGCTGACCGGAGATGCACAGGTCTCCCTGTACGTGCCCGCAGGCTGCGCGCATGGATTCCAGGCACTCACCGACCCGGCTGATGTGTCCTATCGCATCGATCGCCGACATGACCCGGCCGAGGATCTATCCATCGCCTTCGATGAACCCGGCCTGGGCATCCCCTGGCCGCTGCCTGTTTCAGCTATCTCCCGACGGGACAAGCTGGCCCTGTCCTTGTCGGCTGCGACGAGACTGCTGCCGTAGTCGCGCCGCTAGGTGCAAGGGCACCGAGGTGCCCCGCCTCGGCTTGACACCTGCCGGGCTTATGGCGCCTGGTCCGGGGGCCGCGCCCTGCTAGCAACCCCGTTTCCGGTATGAGCCTTGCCGTTAGACGCCTGCCGTTTCGCTTCGGCCAGCTCGCCGGCCGGGACCTCCGCCTCGGTCGTGTCACCGGTCGGCCTGATCCGCTCCACGGTCACGGTGCCGATCCGGTTGCGCCGTCCGGCCAGGCTCTCGGCGGTGAGCCGCAGACCCGAAACCGAGGCGACAGAGCCGGCAATCGGGACCTTCCCGAGCTGGTGCGCGAGGAGCCCGCCAACTGTCTCCACGTCCTCGGCGTCGATGCTCACGTCGAACAGCTCAGCAAGTTCCTGTACCGGGAGCCTGGCGCTGACTCTGGCCTGCCCGGCGCCGAGCCATTCCACCGGCGGGCGCTCGCGGTCATACTCGTCGGCGATCTCGCCCACAATCTCTTCCAGGATGTCCTCGATCGTGACCAGGCCAGCGGTCCCGCCGTATTCATCGATCACGATCGCCATGTGCACGTGCCTGGCCTGCATCTCCCTGAGCAGGTCGTCCACCGGCTTGCTTTCCGGGGCGAACGTGGCAGGCCGCATGATCGACTCCACCGTCTCGACCGTCTCGCCCTCCGGGTGCTCATGGATGCGGGTCATGACGTCCTTGAGGTAGGCGATGCCGACGACATCATCCAGGTTCTCCCCGATGACCGGAATGCGGGAGAATCCGCTCCGGAGCGCCAGCGACAGGCCCTGGCGGAGCGTCTTGCCGCGCTCCACGAACACCATGTCGGTGCGCGGCACCATCACCTCCCTGACAATTGTGTCGCCAAGCTCGAATACAGAGTGGATCATGGCCCGCTCGCCAGGCTCGATGATCTGCCGTTGCTCCAGCAGGTCCACCAGGCCACGCAGGTCCTCTTCCGAGCCGGACTGCCCGTCCCGTTCGCGCCTGGCCTGGCTGGGCGCGAGCGCCGTGCCAGCGGCGGCCAGCAGCCTGGGCAGCGGGCCGAGCAGCCGGATCACCGGCCGGAGCACGGCGGCGGCCGCGCTGGCCACTTTCACCGGGTAGTGGCGTCCGATGCTGCGCGGGATTAGTCCGGCAAGCAGGTAGCTGGCGGCCGTCATCGCGACAGCGGTAATGAGAAAGGCCTTCCAGCCGATCCCGTACCAGTACACCAGGACGGCAGTCACCAGCACGGCTGAGCAGATCTCGGCGGCAACCCTGGCGAGCAGGACTACGGAGAGGTAACGAGGGACGTCGGTCAGCACGGCTTGCAGCGGCTCCGCCGCCTCACCGGCCGACCTGCCGAGCTCCTTGGCGCCGGCTCTGGACACGCGCAGCAGCGCCGTTTCCGCGCTCGTGCACCAGCCTGCCAGCAGCATCAGCGCGAACGCGGCGACCAGCAGCCACCCCACCGGCTGTCACCCTGACCCTTCGCAACCATCGCGGCCCGTCGCCTGGTCTCGCTCGGCGTGCCAGGACGCGAGCAGACGATCTTGCAGGCCGAACATCGTCGCATGCTCGGCCGGCTCTGCATGGTCATACCCCAGCAGGTGCAAGATCCCGTGCGTGCAGAGCAGGTCGATCTCGTCCTGGACGTCGTGGTCGGCCTCAGCGGCCTGCGCCGCGGCCACCTGGGGGCAGATCACCACGTCGCCGAGAAGCACATCGGCAGCGTCCTGCTCCGACGATCCGTGATCGCCGTGCGACCCGCTGCCCGGCTGGGGCAGCCTGAGCTCGTCCATCGGGAAGGCCAGCACATCGGTCGGGCCCTCCTCCCCCATCCAGCGGACATGGAGTTCTGTCATGGCCGGCTCGTCCACGAGCAGGACCGAGAGCTCGGCCAGCGGGTGTACCCGCAGGTCGGCCAGCACATGCCTGGCAAGGCCGGCGAGCTGCGACTCATCGACATCGATGCCCGACTCATTGGCGATCTCAATGCTCATCTGATCCCCGTCAGTGAACTGTCACCGGCCGCGGTAGCCATCCCGCCGCTGCCGTCCGGCCGGCAGCCGACCCGGCTCGGCTGCCGCCTGCCGGGCGTCAAATCTCTCGTAGGCGTCAACAATGTCGGCGACCAGCTTGTGCCTGACCACATCGTGGCTGGTCAGGCGGGAGAAGTAGACGTCGTCGACGCCATCGAGGATGTCCTGCACCAGCCGCAGCCCGCTGATCTGCCCGGCGGGGAGGTCGACCTGGGTAACGTCCCCGGTGACTACGATCCTGGAGCCGAAGCCAAGTCGGGTCAGGAACATCTTCATCTGCTCAGGCGAGGTGTTCTGGGCCTCGTCCAGGATGATGAACGAATCGTTAAGCGTCCGGCCGCGCATGTAGGCCAGCGGCGCGATCTCGATCGTGCCAGCCGCGGTGAGGCGCGGGATCGAATCCGGGTCCACCATGTCATGCAGCGCGTCGTAGAGCGGCCGCAGGTACGGGTCGATCTTCTCGTACAGGGTCCCAGGCAGGAAGCCGAGCCGCTCGCCCGCTTCGACGGCCGGCCGGGTCAGGATGATCCGGTTTACCTCCTTGGCCTGCAGCGCCTTCACCGCTTTGGCCATGGCCAAGTAGGTCTTTCCGGTGCCTGCCGGGCCGATTGCGAACACCACGGTGTGCGAGTCGATCGCGTCGACGTAGCGCTTCTGGTTCAGCGTCTTCGGCCTGATGGTCCGGCCCCGGCTAGACAAGATGTCCAGGTTGAGCACCTCGGCAGGGCGGGCGCCAGTCTTGCGGCGCAGCATCGACACGCTGTGCTCGATCGAGTCGGCGGTCAGCTCGGCGCCGCTGGCCACAAGCTCGATCAGCTCGTCGAATAGCCGCGATGCGACCGCTGTCTCCCTGGCCGGGCCGGTGATTGTGATCTCGTTGCCCCGGACATGGAAGTCCGCGCTTACCGCGGTCTCGATCACCCTGAGCAGCTCGTCGCCAGAACCCAGCAGGCTGACCATCGACTGCTCTTCCGGGATCACGATCCTGACCTGAGCAGTGTGATTGCCGGCACTGTCGCTAGCGGGCTGTCCACCACCCCTGCGCGAATCGGTCGGATTGTCTGTCAATAGCTCTTCCCTGCCGCGGCGCTCGCCGCCCTGGCCGGCCCATTCGTCATGATAATAGGTAGCGCCGCCAGCTCAGCCTGGCGGCCAAGTCATCTGACGGCCGCCCAGGACGTGGGCGTGCACGTGCCCGACCGTCTGACCGCCGCCGGGACCGGTATTGAAGACAACCCGGTATCCGCCGGACGTGATGCCTTCAGCGTCGGCCACCTCGGCCACGTGGGCCAGGACGTCGTTCAGCAGGCCCTCGGGTGCCTCGACCAGCTCCTGCAGATCGGCATGATGAGTGCGCGGGACGACCAGGACATGCACCGGCGCCTGCGGGTTGACGTCACGGAACGCAATCGTCTTGGGCTTCTCGGACACCAGAGTCGCAGGGATCTCGCCCGCCACGATGCCGCAGAACAGACAGTCAGGCACGGGGGAGATCTTAACGTGTGCGCCGTCCGGAGCGCCGCCGACATATATGGTTGCACTACTGCGAACCCACGGTGCATCACCCCTCTGGTGTCACGGCCTCGCCAGGATCTGGCTTACCGTCTGTCCCTGAGGGTGAGTCATGCGCGGGCGCTCATGCGATGGCTTCGATGGACGTGGGGGAAGTGCACGTATCTGAGCTTGCGAGTCAGATAACCGAGGATCGCGGAACCGCGCCCCGCGGAACCGCGCCCCGCGGAGCCGAACCTCGCGCCGGGCATCGCGTAGCCGAACATCGCGAAGACCCGTGATGACAGCGAGTGAACCTTCGGACGTGGCTGCGCGTCCAATACACGTGACGGAAACCATGGTGGCAGATGTCGCCGTGGGTTCAATTTCGGTTGACTTGGACGCCGACCGGGCAGTGGCGGAGTTGTTTGCGGCTCACTACCGGTCGCTGGTACGGCTTGCGGCGCTCCTGGTAAGGGATATCGCAACCGCGGAGGAAGTGGTGCAGGACTCGTTTGTCGCGATGCACGGCGGGTGGCGCCGCCTGCGGGACAGCGAGAAGGCCCTGTCCTACCTGCGGCAGTCGGTAGTGAATCGATCACGGTCCGTGCTCAGGCACCGAGTGGTCGTCGACCGGAACGCCCCAAAGCCAGCGCCTGACATGCCCAGCGCAGAACACGGCGCCATAGCGCTCTTCGAGCGCTCGGCTGTGATCGCCGCGCTCAGGACGCTCCCGTCCCGGCAGCGCGAAGCGCTCGTGCTGCGGTTCTACGCCGATATGTCCGAGGCCCAGATCGCGCAGACCATGCAGATCAGCAGGGGCGCGGTGAAGAGTCACACCGCACGGGCGATGGCCGCGTTGCGCACCGTGCTGGAGCGTGACGTATGAGCACGCTGAGCGAGCGGGAGCAGATTCTGCGCAATGCGCTGCGCGCGACGGCCGAGGCTATCGAGCCGGCCGCCGACGGGCTGGACCGGATCAGGGAGCGGCTGAGGACTCCGCGCTCGCTGCCGGTTGCCTGGCTGATGGCCATCTGGACAGACCTGGTCTTGCTCGCTCCGGTACAGCTGGTCTCCGCCTGCCGGCAGCTGGCCAAGGCACTCGCGCCCGTCCGGCAGCGGCTGGCCATTCCGGCACCGCTACGTTCGGCCTGGCGACATCTGTCAACGACGCTAGAGCTGGCCTGGGGGCGGTTCGCTCCGGTGCGCAGTGCCTCCGGGTCGGGCCATGAGTCGCATCTGTCGCTTGGCTGGATCCGGCCCCTGGCGGCAATGGGCGCCGCGGTGTTCGTGGTCGCGGCAGGCGCGTACGTAGCCATCGAGGTCCCGCAGGCGATGTCCGGCAGCAGCTCGAGCTCGCTGTATACCCGCGGCGGTGACGGCAGGTCCGGCGGAAGCTCAGCAGGCGGGCCTAGTACGACAACCTCGCGGGCGACCGGCATGTCGAGTACCGGGCCAAGTCGCGGCGGCAGTCCGGCACCCTCGCAGTGCAAGTCACCGGCAATTCTGTCACCGGCTCCGTCGTCCAGCGGCGCGAGCCCATCAACTTCGCCGTCGCCTAGCCCGTCGACTAGCCCGAGTCCGTCACCTTCGCCATCGCCCTCGGCGAGCGGCACTCCGACGGCTACGCCCAGCGCCAGCGATTCGACCCCAGCCGAGACGGCCCAAGGCCCGACGCCCACGCCGAGCGTCACCGCCGCGAGCGTGGCGGGGACCAGCCAGGCGCGCTCGACGCCGTTGACCGCGTCCCAGGCAGCGGGGCAGACCGCGGCGTCGCCCTGCCCGAGCAAGACCCCGGCGCCGCACAAGACAGCTGGGCAGGCCACGGCAAACCCGGACGCGCTCGGCGTCGCCCAGGTAAGCCTGAGCGACCTGCCGTCAGCCAGCAAGCCGCGCGCCTGATCAGGACCAGCGAGCGCTGCGGCTGAGAACGACGCCTGCGGCTACGGCTCCTGCCGATGATGCCCGCAGGACCGTCGGGCCGAGCCTGGCTGTGACGGCGCCCGCCGCCAGCAGCAGTGCCATCTCAGCCGGCGTGATCCCGCCCTCCGGCCCCACGACCAGAACGAGGTCTCCGCTGGCCGGAATCGGCAGCCCCGCGAGCGACTGCACCGAGTCCGGGTCGAGCACGGCGGCGAGTGCCGCGGTCTCGATGCGATTGGTGACTGCCGCCAGGTCGGCCAGCTCGGCAACCTCGGGGAACCATGATCGCCTGGACTGCTTGGCCGCCTGCTCCGCAGCAGAGGCCCAGCGTGCCCGCGACCTGGCTGCCCGGTCGCCGCGCCAGACAGCTACGCAGCGTTCAGCCGCCCAGGGCACGATGACATCGGTACCGGCCTCGGTCAGCAATTCCACGGCTAGCTCGCCCCGTTCGCCCTTGGGTATGGCCTGAATCACGGTGAGCTGCGGCTGCGGCTTGGGCTCGGTCCGCTTGGACTGCACGGCCAGCACAAGCTCGCCTGGCCTGGCCGCTTGGACCAGGCACTCGGCCACGGTGCCTGACCCGTCGGTGATATCGGCGCGCTCGCCGGGAGCCAGCCGGCGCACCGTGGCGGCGTGCTTGCCTTCCTGGCCGCGCAACGTGATCAGCTCGGCTGCCAGGTCCGCCGTAGCGGCGAGGAAGACCGGCGGCCTCAGGACCGGCCAGCCCTGCGATCAGCGGCCGTTGAACGCATCGCGGAGCCGGGAGAAGAAGCCCTGCTGGCCTGGTGCGAACTTGCCCGGCGGGGCTTCTTCGCCGCGCAGCTTGGCGAGCTGGCGGAGCAGCTCTTCCTGCTCCGGCTCGAGCTTGGTCGGCGTCTCGACAGTCACGTGAATGATCAGGTCGCCGCGGCCTGAGCTGTTCAGCCGCTCGGTCCCGTGGCCATACATCGGGATGGCCTGTCCTGACTGCGTTCCCGGCCGGATGTCCAGCTCGGCAGGACCGTCCAGGGTTTGTACCTGGAGCGTCGCGCCGAGCGCGGCGGCCGCCATCGGGATTGTGACCGTGCAGTGCAGGTCATCTCCCTGGCGCTCGAAGATCGGATGCGGACGCTGCACGATTTCCAGGAACAGGTCACCAGGGGGTCCGCCACCTGGTCCTGTCTCGCCCTCACCCGCGAGCTGGATATGCGTGCCGTCCTCGACTCCGGCCGGAATCCGAACCTTGATAGTGCGCCGCGTCCTGACCCGCCCGTCAGCGTCACACTCCGGGCACGGCTTGCGGATGACCGTACCGAAGCCGCCGCAGCCTGGGCACGGGCGCGACGTCACCATCTGGCCGATGAAGGAGCGGGTGACCTGACTGACCTCGCCCCGGCCGTTGCAGACATCACAGGTCACTGGGTGCGTGCCAGGCGCAGAGCCCTCACCC
>Ga0187783_10002630_pt1 | contig 13290 bp, 13 predicted proteins | sample 1015_SJ02_MP02_2_FD_132471 | JGI IMG/M metagenome (GOLD analysis project Ga0187783, IMG submission 132471) | Tropical peat soil microbial communities from peatlands in Department of Meta, Colombia - 1015_SJ02_MP02_20_MG | ecosystem: Environmental > Terrestrial > Soil > Wetlands > Peat | place...
CGCGGCTATCGCGCTCAGAGCCACGACAACTCCGGCAGTATTGCCGATCATGTAGAGGAGTTCTGTGTTTGCGGCCAGCAGGCAGGCCAGCAGGAGCGAGAGCCTGGGCGCATAGCTTCGGGCTTGTTTCCATACAAGAAAGACGGCAAGCGTAAACAATCCCGCCGTCAGCGCGATCCACAGCGCATCAACCGCGCCCCATTTGAGCAGTGCCAGCGGAGCGGCAAGCAGCAACGTGGTGGGCAGGTTGATGCCCACGAACGTTCCCGCCCTGAAGATGTGGTTGCGAACGGGATCGGTGGGAAAGACTCCGTCCTCCTGCTGGTACACCTTCAGCATTTGGGCGGAACTATACGGATCGTGATGCTCGATCAGGCACCGGGCGCCCCAGTAAACGGCCCTGAAATCGACCAGCCCCGCGTTTGCGTATCCGATCCCGCCCCAAAGAACGGAGATGCTTGAGCAGAGCATCAGAATAATGAAGTGGTCGAGCCGCCGCCGTTTCGGGTCAGTGACGTTTCGCATCGCCGCTACGCCTGGCCTCCCGGAGCTTCGCTGGCATCGTCAGCTGCAGGCGTGATCTCCAACTGGTCTCCGCGCTCGGTGCGCGTCGCCACAACTGTACCGGCCGGCAGTTCGAGCACGCTGTGGGCCGATAAGCACGCCGACATGCGCCAAGGCCCGACGCTGCTCCTTACCTTTCGCACTTTGTGCTTGCGATCCAGGTAGACAAGATCGATGGCGAAACGCATAAAAAAAGTGTGCACCGACTCGCAGGGCACAATCCACAGCCCCCCGCCGGGCAAAAGGCTTTCGCGGCCGAGGAGTCCTTTTCTGCGCGACTCCCCGGAACCGGCAAGTTCTAGTTTTGCTGCCAGAATCGTTCCCCGTGTGACGTTGACGGCATGGCACAGAGCAGATGCCGGCTCAAGCGGCTGCGGCATAAAGAACTCTCCCACGGCCGTCGCCGTCGCTCCGCGAACGATTCAACTGCCGCGGCCGTCGTCCTTTGCCATTGCTGAACCGGGCAGCCCTTACTGCGTGGGCGACGGGGGCGGTCCGGTGGCGCCTGGGTTGATGGCTTGACCACCCATGCCAAATCCTCCCGTCGCGCCTTCAATCACCAGCGTCTTTTCAGGCTGCAGGCTCTTGATCAGCGACTCGATCGGGATCGTCGGCGGCGTTGGCGGCAGTGTATTTTCCGCTGTCTTCGCATCCGGCTCGTGCATGGGGATATTCGAATTCGGCGGCAGCCACGTGTCGGGGTGATGCAGGGCCAGGACCGGCGCGCCCGCAGGAATCGGGGCCACGATCTCCGGCGTCACAACTACGATGAGCTCGGTATTGTTCTTCGTCTTCGACTCCGACTGGAAGAGCTTGCCCAGGATCGGAATGTCGCCGATGAACGGAATCTTTTGGAAGGTTTCTGTGATCGTGTTGTCGAGCAAGCCGCCGATCATGAAGCTCTGACCGTCTTGCAGCTCGACTTCCGTGTTCACCCTGCGCGTATCGATTCCAGGCACGTCGAATCCCGACAACTCTACGCCGTTGGCGTAGTCGAGGGCGCTGACTTCCGGCGCTACCTGCAACCGGATCGTATTGCGCGGAGTGATGGTGGGAATGAAGTTCAGGCGGATGCCGTATTCCTTGAACTGAATCGTCACCTGCGCCGTTCCGTTTGAAGTCCCCGAAACCGTAGCATAGGGATACTCTCCGCCGGCAAGAAAGCTTGCTTCTTTGCCGTTGGTGGCCATCAGGTTGGGCTCAGCCAGCGACTGCGATACTCCTCTGAGCTCCATGGCGGTCAGTACTGCGCCGACATTCAAGCCCGGGAAGAAGGCGACAATATTCCCCTCGTTCGACGCCTGTGCCGTACCGTTTGATCCCGTGAAACTCCCGCTCGATGACGATCCTGTGCTGGCGGTCCCGCCTGCGCCGCCGCCAATAACGGGCGTTGTAAACTGCCCGGTTGTCACTCCGCCGACGGCATTGCCAAGGCCGAGGTTGAACAGGTTGATGCCCAGCTGCGTCTCCTTGTTGCGATCGACAGATTCAAACCGCACCTTCAGCAGGATCTGCGGATCCGACGACGGGACCTCGACGCTGAGCAGGTTCACGACTTTGCCCGACGTTCCTGCGATCTTTTCGGCGCGCTGCGAGCTTGTCAGGTCCTTCACTGTGCCGCGCAAAAAGATGCTTCCGTTGTCGATGTTCACGCGGATGGTCTGATCGGGCAGCTCGGTTCTCAACTCGCGGCGAATGCCGTCCAGCGTATCCCCGTTCGCCAGGTTGCTGGCGCGCACCGTAACGTTGAAGAATTGCCGTCCTCCGCGGATATCCCAGATAATCAGGCTGGTTTCACCAGGCGCCTTGCCGCTCAACATGATCTCGGTGGGGCTCACCGCCATGGCTTCGACAACATCGCCAACGCCTACCGCTACACGCTGCACCGGCTGCGCCGTATCCACCAGAACCGCCTTGCCGACGGTCACCGACAGCTCGTTGGTCGAGTCCTGAAATTTGACGCCCTCAACTGGAGCGGAAGACGGCGCCGCCTGAGCCAGCCCGCGCGGCGCGGCGCATGACGCCCATGTCAACACGCTCAAAAATGCGATTCGAATCCCAGCCTTCAATCTCACTTCGGTCCCCCGGTAGAAGGAAATTTTTCTTCGCTGGACTTAGTGCCGTTGATGACCTGAACCGAGTAAGTGTTCGTTACCGGCTTCGGTGCAGCTTTCGCTGCCGGATGCGCCGCCTTGGCGGCCGGCCCGGGCGGTCCTCCGAACAGGCTGCGCATCGAGTTTTCCGGCACTTCTGCGACCTTGGTGTCAAGGGGATTGCGCAACACCAGCTGAATCTTCAGAGAATTGCTCGCCAGGCTCAGAGTTTCGGCCTGCTCCGGCGTCACCAGCAGCGTCACAACCTGCACCTGCTGCGGCTTCCCTTCGTTGTCTCTCTGAATATCAGTACCCGCTGAGAGAACCTCGATGTTTTGCAGGATCGTCTTCGTAACCACGCCATCCGACGCCGCCGAGCCGGGCGGATTTCCGGATACCAGAACGTCGACACGCATGCCCGGAATTACGAATCCCGCCACGCCAACCACATCGTCCACGCGCACGGCGCTGGCCCGCATGCCATCAGGTATCGTGGGCGCCAACCCGCCGCCCGATCCCAGACCGGCCAACTGGCTGTCCAAAACCGGCTCACCCTGAAAGATCTTCGAGACCGCTCCGCGCCCAATCGCCTGTTTCGAATCCAGAATCGCTCCCTTGGGAAGCGCTCCGGCGATCGTCATCGAGCTGAGGTCGCTGGCTTGAACCACTGCGCCTAATGGAATATCTTTTGCCGCGGTAACCACGCGCGCCGTCGCCACCGGCTTTGAAGCCGCCATGCGCACGCTCACGATGCGATAGACCAGGAAAGCGCAGATGCCGGCTATCGCAAACGCGACGAGGAGGATCGTAAGCAATCTTCGATTCATCCTTATCCTGTGGGAGCTGGCCCTTGCGCCCGCTCCGCCTTTCTCCGCCTGCCGCGCTTGCCGTCTCCGGCAGAACTGCTAAAGTCGCACACCCGGAACTTTCCTGCCGGTCTTCCTCTTTCGGCTTGTGAATGGGCAGCGCGGTTTCAGTTTATTCCCGGAAGACCTCGCGCAATTCAGAGGATTTACTCCGATCCAACCTTAAGGTACCAAGAGAGCTATGAGTCCGATCCTGAAACCCAGCGAGGATGACAGCGAGGACGGCCAATTGACGCCCCGCCCTCCGCTCCTCCGCCCAACTTTAATTTCCGGCCTCGGATTTCCTCATTTGAGGATGCCCCACTATGATTCCAAACGCCAATACCACCATTGAGCCATCTGCCCCGAATCGATATACAGCTAAAATAAATTTGCAGCTATACTCGTTGAAAAGGACCTGCGCCATAACGGCGGTTTCAGAGTTGCCCCACATAGAGGCCGCGGATGCGCATTGGCGTTTACATTTGGAGATCGCGGCTTCTTGCTTCTCCAGAATGCGCTTGGGCTCTGGAATTGCTTTGCTGCGCGTTGTTTTCTCGGCCTATCGGAAATTGTAGGAGGCAAATCTCCCCCTCATGCCGCCATCCGGGATGACCACGCTCTTCACGCAGCGTTCCGATCAGGGACAGCAGCCCCTCTCATTCGCTTTCTCTGTCTGCGTCCACGGAATCGCTATCGCCATCGGCTGGTTCGCCATCGCCTACAGGCCGCCGTTTACCAAAGTGATCACCGAACACTATTCCGTGCGCAGGCTCGATCTGCATATGCCGGAATTGCCGCAGCTCGCTTCGAATCCGCGCATCCCTTACCCTCCCGAGCACCGCCCTGCTCCGCGCTCGACGGCGCGGCCAGCGCCTCCATCTCCCGGCAGCGCGCCTGCGCCCGCGCCTCCGCCTCAAACTGCCCAGGCCAAGCCGGGTCCGCAAACTCTCATCCAGCCCGATCTGCCCAAGCCCATTCAGCTCTCACAGGAAATTCCGATGCCGCAGATCGTCATCTGGTCGCCGGTGACCAAGGTCCAGCTCAAGACTGTGACTCCTCCGCAGCCCCAAAAGCCTACATCGTCCGACGTCAAACCCTCCACCGTTTCGCCCAATCAGGAATTGAACCTGGCCAACGTCAACGTCGCATCCTCGTTCCATCCCTCGCCCAGGAACATCGTTCAACCCAGCACCACTTCACCCGTCACGGTGCACGGGCCGCAGCCTCAGGTTCAGATGCCGCCGGTCACAGCCTCGCAGTCCACGTTGGAGCCGACTCCGGTGCAAATTCTCTCGCTCTCTGATTTGCGAGCGGGAAACCAGACCGTCAACCTGCCGCCGGTGAATGAGGCCAAGACTTCCAACACCCAGGGCGCCCTCGGACAAGGCCAGGCGCAGAATTCGCCTTCGGCCCAAAGCAGCCCGAACGCCAAACTCGAAGGCACTGGAGCCGGAAGTAGCCAGGGACCGGCAACCAAGGTCAACAACCCCGGAGCAGGCTCGGCGCCGGGCGCCGCCACCACTGCCGGCAATGCGGCTCCGAACCAAACAGGGTCGGGAACAAATGCCGGCTCTGACGAGAACATCATCGCCGGCGCCACGCTGATCGTGGTGCCCAAGGACGGCCATTTCAGCTCGGTGATCGTGGGTGATTCGCTTCAGGATCGCTACCCCGAACTCGCTGATGTCTGGTCGGGCAGGCTCACCTACACTGCTTATCTGCATGTCGGCCTGGCTAAAAGCTGGATCCTCCAGTATTCGCTGCCTCGCGCGGGCGAAGCGTCCCATGCCGGCACCGTCGCCCACCTCGACGCTCCCTGGCCGTTTAACATCGTGCGACCCAACCTTGAACCGGGATCGGTCGACGCCGACGCCCTCATGGTCCACGGCTTCGTCAATCAATCCGGCCGCTTTGAAACGCTCTCGATTCTTTTTCCCGAAGATTTTCCTCGCGCCCAGTTCGTCCTCGCCGCGCTGCAACAATGGCAATTCAGGCCTGCCGCCGAAGACGGCCAGCCCGCGCGCGTTGAAGTGCTCCTGATTATTCCCCAGGAATACGAATAGCGCAGCGGGCCGTAGCACCGATTCTGAGTCCGGCTGCAATGCGGGCGTCGCCCTCCGCGCAGGCCAAACCAGCGGGCCGCGATCAAATATGATTTTCAATGCGTCAAACTTCGCCGCGCGTCCACGCGTCGCAGTCCGTCGCGCAGGCGCAAGAAAGGCGCGGGGGTTCAGGCCCGCGCCTTTTGTCTTGTCCAATTCCCGCCTGGAGACGTCTTACACAGTCCCGGTCGGTATCAATCGCGCTGTCGACAGGTTGGTGCTTACCGCCTGAAAGATGCCGCCGATTGTCGTGTAAGTCGTGTTCGCCGTTGACGCCGGGCATCCGCCTGTGTTGTCTGAGAAGAATGTATTCACGTTCGAAGCCATTGCCTCGATGGCATTGCACGCCTGCCCCGAATACGGCCCGCTCGGGTAGGCCATCGCGCCGTACGTCGAGCCGGACGAAATCGTATACGTCGCATCCGACAAGCAGCTTCCTGTCGTCTCCGCTCCCATCGCCACGGTGTAGACAATCGTGTGATGTTGCGTCGCATACTGCGCTGCCTGTACGGCCTGCCCGCACTCGCCCAGCGCTGAGGGGTACGTCGCCGACTCGTAGCCGGGGTTAGTCGAGCACGTGGTCGACGTCGGGCAGGTCCCGTTTAAACAGACATTCGTGGTGCTGCAACTCGTGTTATTGGGGTTATTCCACGCAACCATATCGCTGTGGGTGGCGTTAATGCCGCAGCTGATCGCGCCTGCGGCCGTGTTCCCCTGTAGGCTGCACGCCGTAGCGTCGCCGTCGCTCAGGATGATCAAAACATTTTCTGTGGTGTATCCATCCGCTGCTTCTGTGGTCTGCTGCGCCACCAGCGCCGCCTGTGCCGCGTAGATTGCCTGCGCATAGAACGTATGCTCGCCGCCCGGCGCCTGCAGGCCCGCGCAGCTGCCGCCGCCCACCGCCACGGCCAGCGGGTCGGTCGTCGATAGCGTCGACGCGCCGTTGGTCGATTTGTACGTCTCGTTGAACCCGACAACCTGGTAGGTGCCGGCGTCGGCCGAGCCGTACTTCGAGTATGTACCTGTTGGATTCGGCAGGCTGAGACTGTAGGCAACGTCGGCGGTATTCAGATCCTCGAAGCCATAGGGAACGACGGGAGGATTCGAAGTCGGGCAGCTCGTGTCGTCTGAAGCGTAATTCGTCGTCGATGTAACTTCAATGGCCGGGAAGGTAAACAACGCCACAGCGTCGGCGTAGGCGCTCGTCGATGTGCAGGTCGTACTCGCGCTGCCCGTGCACGGATACATCGATTCGAGCATCTGCTCGGCTCCATAAATTGCGCATTCGATCTGCGTCGAGTTGCCTGAGCTGCATCCATCGGACGACGGAGCTGCATCATTCATCGACGCCGTGGTGTCGATCAGCAATGCGATGTTGAAAGGCAGGTGCATTCCGCCCCTCATCGCCGCCGTCGCCTGCGCCGTGAGGTTCATGCTGTGAAATCCCACGAACCCGCCAAACCACAAATTCACCTTAGCCGTCTGCGTCGCCGTCACCGCGTTGCAGGTCGACCCCGACGTGCAGCTTCCCTCTCCTGAGGGCGGCACCTGGCACCCAAGATTGAATGGAGACCCCGTGATCGCCGTCGCGCAGTAGAAACTTGCCGTGATCGAATCGCTCTGCAATATGCCTGTCGCGTTTTTCTCGCCGGTCTCCGAACTGTAGGCGACCAGATTGCCCCACCCGGTTCCGGCGGTCGTGCTGCCCGACGTGCCGATATCAGGCATCGCCTGCGCTGCCGCCAGCGCCGCCGCGTTGGTCGATGCCTGCAGCAGCCGGAACGCGTAGTACACGTGGCCGGTCTCTACGCCCGTCGCCGCCAGCGCGATAAGGACGAAGGTCACCACCACCACGATCGGCGCCGTCTGCCCGCGGTCATCTTTCAAGAACCTGCGCAAGATTGGAATTCTCAAGTGTTGCATCGAGCACTTCCTCCTCATCAACAGCCATCGCCGTCTGCGCCGCCGTGTGGCTGCTATTCGCCGGGGTGAAACTCAGATCCCAATCAGCAACCTCGCCGATCTGAAACCAACATCTGGTCCTCGTCACCGCCGCGAGCGTGCACCGATCGCACGGGTGCTTCAGAATCCACCCCTGCGCGAAATCAGAAGCGGCCTGGCCGAATGGAGTTCAGACAGGGGAGGAACGACCCTATCATGCGGAATCGAACAGTAATCGCAAATCGCACTTTGGTGCTAGAGCGATGGAAATATATGTAGCTATTTAAGTTACGACTTACGAGAGGAATGCAAGGACGTGCCCGGCCGCGCTACCGCGACGGCGCAATTTGCCGAAGAAAAAGGGGCACAGGCTCGATGCCCATGCCCCTTCTCGATTTCTCGAATCTTGCCGCCGTTTGCCGGCGACGCTCTAGATGTTGCCGGGCAACAATCGCGAGGTGGTCAGGCTTTCGCCCACCGCCGTGAAGATTCCGCCGATCGTGGTGTAGGTGGTGTTTTCCGTTGACGCCGGGCACCCAGCCGTATTATCCGAAAAGAACACGCTGGGATTCGATGCCATTGCCTCGATGGCATTACACGCCTGGCCCGAGTAAGAACCACTCGGGTAGGCAATGGCCCCGTAGGTATTGCCCGAATGAATTGTCACCGTTTGATCCGTGGTGCAGCTGTCTGTAGTCTCCGCGCCCATGGCGACTGTATAGACAATCGTGTGGTTTGCGGTAGCGTACTGCGCCGCCTGCACGGCTTGTCCGCACTCACCCAGCGCCGAAGGATAGGTCGCCAATGCGGCTCCAGGGTTGGTCGAACACGTGGTCGGCGTCGGACATGTCCCATTCAAGCACACATTCGTGGTGCTGCAAGCGGTGTTATTGGGGTTATTCCACGCGACAATATCGCTGTGATTGCACCCCCCCCCGCCGCCGCCGGTGGTGGAGATGGCGCCTTCGGCTGTGTTCCCCTGCAGACTGCATGCTGTCGCGTCGCCGTCGCTCAGGATGATCATTACATTTTCGGTCAGATATCCATTCGCAGCTTCGGCCTGCTGCTGCGCAACCAGCGCTGCCTGCGCCGCGTAGATCGCCTGCGCATAAAACGTCGCCTCGCCGCCCGGCGCCTGAAGGCCCGAGCAGCTGCCGGCGCCCACGGCGATCGGCAGTCCCAAAGTATCGTTGAGATTGAGCGTCGTCGCGCCGTCGCTCGTCTTGTAGGTCTGGTCGAACCCGACAACCTCGTATGTGCCGGCGTCGGCCGAGCCGTACGTCGAGTATTTGCCCGTTAGCTGCGGCAAGCTGAGACTGTACTCTGAATCGGCGGTATTCAGATCCTCGAAGCCATAGGGAACGATCGTAGGATCCGAAGTGGGGCAGGTTGTGTCATCAACGGCATAATTCTTCGTCGACGTGACCCAAATCGCCGGGAAAGTAAACAACGCCACGGCATCGGCGTAGTTGCTGCTTGACGTACAGGTGGTGGTCAAGCTGCCGACGCACGGATACATCTCTTCGAGCATCTGCTCGGCGCCATAAATGGCGCACTCGATCTGCGAGGCGTGCGCGGTGCCGGCGCACCCGTCCGAAGAAGGCGCGGCCGCAGTCATCGACTCAGTCGTGTCGATGATGATCGCGATGTTATAGGGCAGGTGACCGCCTCCGCGCATCGATGCCGTCGCCGCAGCCGTCAGGTTCATGCTGTGGAACCCAAGCAATCCGCCGAACCACAGAGGAACCTTGGCCGTCTGCGTGGCCGTCACCGCGTTGCAGGCGGTGCCGGTTGTGCAGCTGCCTTCTCCAATAGGCGGCGTGAGGCAGGGAAGATCGTACGGAGAGCCCTCAATCGCAGTCACGCACCAGAAATTCGCTGTTATCGAATCGTTCTGCAGCAACCCCGACGCGTTCTTCTCGCCGGTCTCTGAGCTGTAGATATCGAGATTCCCATTCGCGGTTCCCTGGGTTGTGCTGCCCGACGTACCGATATTGGGCATCGCCTGCCCTGCAGCCAGCGCGGCCGCGTTGGTCGATGCCTGCAGCACGCGGAATGCATAGTAGACATGGCCGGCCTCGATACCCATCGCCGACAGGCCCATGAACGCAAACATCACTACCATCAAAAGCGCTGCCGTCTGGCCGCGCTCTTCCCTCACAAACCTGCGCAGAAATGGAATTCTCTTGATTCGCATCGAAGAGTGACCTCCTTTGTCCTGTCAGCCGTCACAAACTGGGCCGCCGTGATCGTGCTCGTCGCCGGCCTGAGTTTCAGGGCTGCCGTTCATGGCCGGGACCGCGGCCAGATATATAAATTTCCGCTCCGGCTTCCCAAGGAGAAGAGAAACTTAATCGTACCAAATCATCAGGCTCGTCGAACCCAATCTTTGGTGCCAAAAATCGGAATGCCTCACGGTTACTGAAGTTCTGCCTGAACTGCGGCGGCAAATGGCAAATGGCCGAGCGGCCGCCTTGAGGGGCCTTGCCGCGGATGCCCACGGGGCATCTATGCGCCGGGCGAACACGCCGACGCTGCCATAACAGAGGCTGGAGGCTGGGAGCTAAGAGTCGAAGGTTGTTGTTAGTCGGCCATCGCGGTTTCTGACGCCGTCAGCGCGCTTGACGGACTGAAAGCCAGAACCGGTATCCAGGTGTAGGTGTATTGCACGTTAAGCGTCACCGGTTCGCCCGGCGACAAACCCGACGAGGTGGTTGAGCCCGCTGTGCAACTGAATGTGCTTGACCCCGACGTCATTCCCGAAGAAGGATAGTTATCCACGGTGCCGCCGGAATTGGTGATGTTCATCGAGAAGCTGAGTTTCGATGTGGTCCAGGTTGGAATGGCCGCCTCGACCAGTGTCTGGGCCGTCTCGCATGGATCGGACAACGTTCCTTGCTGGGCGGCGATCGCTTGTACAGCGCCCGACACGGCGTTCTCAAGCTGCTGCAGGCTGTAAAACGCCATAGTGAACGAAGCAGCGCCCGTCAGCACGGTCATCAGCAGCGGCAGGGCAACGGCAAACTCAATCAGCGCCCCGCCTTCATTGCTTCGCGCGCCCATCACGCATCTTTTGCCGCGAGCCACCCAGGCGGCCCGTCTTTGCAGACTCCACTGAAATCTCATCTCTGCACCTCCCGCGGCCGGCCGTCCGCCCCGATTCGGGCGAATTCGCCAAGCGAAATCAATTCCGTCTTCTGCCGCTCCGCCATCTTCACGCCTCGAGCCCGCCTAGTCGCCGGCGACGGCTCCCTCCTCCACCGTGAGAGAGCTGGTGGGGCTGAATTTCAAAATCGGCAACCATGTGTATGTGTACTGCACCTGGAGCGAAATCGGTTCGTTCGGCGATTCCTCTGTGGCTCCCGCCGTACACGAAAACGAGGTTCCCGTGCCCGTATAAGTCGTGGCCGTCCCGCTGGAGTTGGTGATGATCATGGTGTACGAAAACTTCGATGCCGTAAAGCTCGGCAGCGCTGTTGTCACCTGCGACTCCGCCGTGGCGCATGGGTCAGTGACGATGGAGACGTCGGCAGCCACATACTGCACCGCCGTCGCGGTCGCGTTCGCCAGTTGCTGAAAGAAGTAAAAGGCCACCGCAAACGACACTGCGCCGGTCAGCACCGTCATCAGCAACGGAAGCGTGACGGCAAACTCAACCAGCGAACTTCCTTCCTCGGCGCGCAAGCCAAATACTCGCTTTACAGCGCGAGAAAAACGCGCGGCCTGTTTACGCAGACCGGGATTCAGTCTCATCGCTGTTCCTCCCGGCGCGGCCTTGATCCATCCCGCTTCGGCCCCGCCTTGCCCCAGATCGACTGCGGCGCTTACGCGCCTGTCACTTTTCCTTTTTCAAATACTCCAGAAACCGCTCCAGCTCTCTGCGGCCAGCGGTGTCGAGCAGGGGAAGCTGGCCCTCGCGCACGCCCTTCTCATCGCGCAGAACAAATTGTAGCCCGACCCCATCCGGTCCCCAGCGAACGGCCCTTGAATTTACCGCGATCGCACGCTCGGCAATTTCCTCTCCGCCATCGGTTCTCTGCAGGGTCATCAGGACCAGGGTTCCCGGATACCACCGCTCCTCGGTCACAATATAAAGCCCTGTCGAGCTGATGTCACGAATTCCGTGCGCGGTCGGAGCATCCCCGTTCCAGTAATATGCCGCCAGGCCATGTCCCGGAGCACGCGGCGCCCGGCGTGGATCGGGAGACCACCAGCGCTTGAACCAACCGCGCGCCTGCCGGTTCTTCTTGCTCGGCGGTGCCAGATCCATCAGGTGGGTTTCTACCGTGCCGCTTACTTCTTTTCGGGTCTCAAGTTCCAGCACGCCCGGCCCTTCGCTCCACAACGGCTGCTCGCGCAGCAGCGCCGCGGCTGCAATGGTGGCAGCCGGCGCCTGTTCGCCCCGCGAACTCTCAAGCTTTTCCAGCCGCCGCTCCATCTCCTCGGCCACGCAAAGCACCAACTGATCGCCGGCCTGGGTTTGCGACGAAAAAATCGAATGCGCAGGCAGCGCCAGCACGCTCTTCGGCCGCGGGCTCGATGAGCTGGCCTGAAAAGTCGGAAATGACTCCACCGTCTCGATGACCCGGCAATCGTCGTCAAGGTAAATCAGGTCCAGAGGCGCAGGCACCGATGCCGTCGGCAGGCCGCGGAACGGCTTCAGCCACACGCCTTCGCCCGACTTCAGCGGCCGCGCCGCCATCAATTCCCCAATTCCCGTGGTGGGAAGGTCAGCCGCTCGCACTTCGAGCCCGAGGAAGCACTCGCGTGTCTGGTTGTAGGCGCAATGCGCCCGCGATTCCATGTCTCCGTGACCCTGCGCGGTCTGCGCCTGGCCGGCTCCATGGCCCTGTTCTTTCACCGACCTCGAAGATTCTTCAATCAGTGCCATACGAAACGGACCCCTTCTTTCGCGCTGACCTAAAAACGCGAAAGAGAATAGCTCTCCTCTTCCGTCGCTTCGGTGACGTCCCGCGGCATCTCCCGCCGCGCGGCAATTCCCGCCCAGGCAACGAATCGCAATCTGCCGCAGCCATCTTCCAGTCAGCCACGGGTAGTTCTACGCTGCCGCTTACTTCACTCGCGTGCGGCGGCGCTGAACCAAAACCACCAGAATAATCACGGCCAGTGCTCCCGCGGCTATTCTGATAATTGAGGTTGTGTCCATGATCTTCTCCCCTTCTTGTTCTTTTATTTGCCGCCGGTTAATGTCTTGAACGAATCCATCATTACGATTGCGGCTGGTCCCAGTGTAACCAGAAATATCGCTGGGAAGATGAACAGCACAAGGGGGAAGACCAGCTTCACCGATGTCTTCGCCGCCAGTTCCTCGATCATCTGCACACGCTGCGTGCGCAGCGTGTCGGCATGAACGCGAAGCATTTTGGCGATGCTCGTCCCAAATTGTTCTGTCTGTACTAACATCGAAACCAGGTTCTTCAGACATTCAACGCCGGTACGTTCGGCCATCCGCTTCCAGGCTTCAGAGCGCGCCCGGCCGGCGCGCTGCTCAAGCACAACCACTCCCATTTCATCGCACAGTTCAGGCTGCGACTTCGACAGCTCCTGCACGCTGCGCGCCGTAGCCTGGTCAAGGCTCAGGCCCGCCTCCATGCAAATCACCAGCAGATCCAGAACGTCCGGCAATCCGCGCGTGATCTTCTTCTGACGCGCATCGATCTTCTTTCCCAGCCAGAAATCGGGCGCCAGAAAACCTCCGCCCAACGCAATCAGGTAGACGAA
>Ga0187783_10002631_pt1 | contig 13289 bp, 9 predicted proteins | sample 1015_SJ02_MP02_2_FD_132471 | JGI IMG/M metagenome (GOLD analysis project Ga0187783, IMG submission 132471) | Tropical peat soil microbial communities from peatlands in Department of Meta, Colombia - 1015_SJ02_MP02_20_MG | ecosystem: Environmental > Terrestrial > Soil > Wetlands > Peat | place...
CAAAGATCTCGCCGAGCGGCTCGAACAGAGAAGCCAGGCGATGACGCAACGCGCCGAGCGCATGAAGGCGTTCACGGCGGCCTTCAAGTCCCTCTATGCGTCGCTGACAGATGAGCAGAAGCCGCTGGCGGGGTTGGTGCTGCGAGCGATCGGAGGCCACCATCGTCACCATCACCGCTTCACACACCGCGAGCAGCAATAGTCCACCGTACTACCGCTGGCCCAGCGCGTCAGGGTTCTCCTGCGTTGGTGGTTTGCCGACGGCCGGCGGACGGGAGAACAGGGGCTGGGATTTGTACGGGGTGAGCTGCTGAGCCTACGCCGGTGCGGTGCCGAAATAGTTGGGCAGCGGCTGGCCCGAACACCAAGAACATCACGTCGCAGAAAAGGGCCCCATACCTTGGCTAGCCGGGGGCCCTTTCCTCGCGAGCGCGGGAATCCGGTCCGCTCGCCGGACACCACTTTCCCTTGCGGACTCCGCGTACACTATCGGTACTTGACCTGATCTGCCTTTCGGGAAACCCGCCTTGACCGAAATCCTTTTGCGCACCGCACGTCTTGCGTAGCACCTCGGCCCGTCTCTACTCTGCTTAAGATATTGGTATTGATAGATTTTCCTTGCGGCCTTGTGAGACTTGATCCTGCGTATGCAAGACAAGGAATACGATGTTTTGAGCCTTCAATAACCTGTGCAGGACAGCCGCTACAGACACCGCAGGGTGCGCTGCAGCGCTCCGCGAGAAAGTGCCGCGCGTGAGCCCAGCTGGGCGCGGTGAAGAGGCCTCCGACTTCACGCGAGGGTCATGTTAGTCTCCCGCATCTGCGACCGCTGCGCCCGCGCGCTTGGAATTGTCCGCCATCAAGGTATCCCGGCAAGGCGGTAAGACGTATTAAGGAAGTAGACGGACATCCGTCGGCCACCGCGTCTCGCTTGCCGGGCGAGTCGGGTACACGAAAGTTACAAGGGAGCTAGCGTCCTCCCAACACGGAAGCCAAGGCCGAGATAGTTGCTATGGTTTTCCGGGCTGCTCCTGAAGCGGTTGGCGGAGCGGAGGCTGTCTTGACCGCTGTACCAGGAACCGCCGCGGATGACACGGTCCTCTTCGCAGTCCGCGGTCCAAGCGCTTCCATCAGCCGGGGCATCTTGATAGGTCCTGTGATAACAGTCTTCGACCCACTGCCACACATTCCCGTGCATGTCGTAGAGGCCGAAGGTATTGGGCTTTTTCTCACCAACCGGGTGCGCCTTCTGACCAGAATTGCGCTCAAACCACCCATAGTCACCGGCTGCGGCGTCATCATCTCCGAAAGCGAAGCGGGTCGTCGTATTTCCTCGGGCTGCGAATTCCCATTCCGCTTCAGAAAGCAGCCGGTAGGTCTTCCCGGTCAGCTTCGACAGCCATGTCACGTACTGCTGGGCCTCGGTCCAATTTACATTGATGACCGGTTGGCGTCCGCGTCCATAGTTCGCGCGTGGATTATCCGGGCAACCGTGACGCATGACGCACGTGTCCCATTCGTCGAACGTCACGCTGAATCTGCCGATCGCCAAGGGCTTATCAATTGTCACTCTGTGAACAGGCTTTTCGTTTTCGAAGTCGTCCGACCCCATCATAAACTCACCCGCAGGGATTACCACCATCTCCGGGCAGCTGGCGCACTCTTGAAAGCGATCACCGGGTCTCAACATCCGCTCCCTCTCTGCGGTCAGAACCGTCGGCATGTAGATGTCCAAGACGTTGCGCCCTTGGACCTTCATATAGGACTGGTCGAGTATGCCCGCATACGAGAGCCCGACGACGGCGATGACGCATGCAGCGAGCATGCCGACCAAGACCTTGGCGCCTCGTGCTCGCCTTTGCCCTGAGCGCTCGGCCCTTTCACATGCGACGACATAATCTCTGTCCGTTGCCGTGAGGTTGGCGGCAAAGTCACGCCGCGCCAGGAGTCGCTTGGCAACGCGCAGGCGCTCGGCACGGTGAGCAAGCCATATTGGCGCCATGCCATTTGCCGCCCAAGCACGGGACGCGCGCTTGACGCCATCGAGCACGGCGAGTAGGCCGGCGTCCTCCCTGAGCCACCCATGCAGCAATCCCCATTGGCGCAGCAGGGCCTCGTGTACCGGCTCGATCATTCTCTCGCCGGGGTCGATCGATACGTCGGCCGCAAGGAGGCGCTGCTCTACCAGGTGCTGGATCAGCGGCCGGGCCCCTTCGGGGATTTCCGAGAGACGAGCGACGCCGCGGCGCGGGGCACCTGTGTCAGGATCGATGCCCGCGAGCCAGGGGATAAGGCCGCGGCGCAGCAGGGCTATCCGCGCCTCTTTGTCCTTGGGCACTTTAGGGTCCGATGCGGCTGCATCGACCGCCCTCTCGACTGCAGCCTCGATCGAACCGCCAATTCGACCCAGGCGTTGATACTGTGTTTCGCTTAGCTGTCCGCCCCCGTCGACGTAGAGGCGCTCCAGCGTGAAGGCGAGCAGTGGCAGCGCGTCCTGCGTCCCCCTCTTTCCCATGTCTTTCAGCAGGGCCTGGACCAGAGGCTCCTCGATGGCGACCGCGCGATCGGCGCCAGCAAGACGCGCCGGCGGGCCCGTGATCACCCTGGCGTAGTTTTCCTTTGGCATGGGCGGCAGGCTGAAGGTGTGCTGGCGCAGCTCTGCAAGCGCCGGGGCGGTAAGCAGTAGTTCATAGTTGTCGGCGCGGATTGTGAACAGCACGATGGCGGCGGGCGCATCCCTGGCGGCCATTCCACGCAACAGCTCGAGGAACATCCCTGCTTCCGCTGCGCCCTCCGCCGTGAACAGCTCCTCGCCCTGATCGATGGGAATGATGACGGTAGGCGGCTTGCGACCTTCATTGGCACCAACCTGGCGCGCCTTGGCGTGGGCGAGCGCAGACAACAGGGGTGCGATGCCGGCACCGCCTGCCGAGACGGCATCCTGGATGTCGGAGCGCGCGTGCACCTGCCCCGCGGCCTTCAGTGCCCGCTCAAGGCTGGCGAAAAGGCCAGTGTCGCCCGTGAGCGCAGCGCGCTCAGGGCGGATGACTGGTAAGGGTAGAAAATGCAGATCGTCGCGCGCCAGACGCGGCAGCAAGCCGGCGCGCATGAACGACGACTTTCCAGCGCCCGATGCGCCGAGGATCACGAGTAGGCGTGGCGGCGGCGCCTCACATAAGCCGCGCAGAATATCGAGGGCGAAAAGCGTCGACTTCTCGCGACCGAAGAAGATCCCGGCATCGTCCGCTTCGAGCGGCTTCAAGCCGCGATAGGGTGCGCGATTGGGATCATGGTCGGGTGGCCACTTGAAGTAGTTGGGATCGAGACCGGCCTGCATCAGGCCGATGCGCAGGCGGGTGAGGCCCTCCCCGGCGAAGGCGCCGGTGGCCGTGCCGGCACCCCGCGGCAGCGTGACGGTCATCACGTAGTCGCGAGTGCCAGCGGTGAGATCGACAACCTGCGATTCCGCGGTCATCTCGGTGGGAATGTCCGCAAACGGCGTCGGCTCAATGATTACGCCGAATATCGTCTTCCCGAGCTGCTTGGCTAGTCGAAACTCGGCGAGACTCCACGTGGAAGTCACCCACGCGGGCGAGATCAAAAAGAGCACAACCTCGCAGCGCTCCTCCGCTCCCCTCAGCTCTTCCTGCCAGCGCTGCCCAGCTTCGATGCCGCGGTCGGGGTCGAGATCGAGAAAGACCTCGTTCCAACCCTGCTCAGCGAGCCAATCGTGGACGGCAATAGCTTCCGCCTCGTTGGCGCTCGAATGGCCCAAAAAGATTTTCGACACGGCGTCCCCCGGCGGAGTGTCGTCCAGGGGATAAACCTAGCGGCCGATGAATCAGATGTCATCGGGGTTGAAGGCGGGTTTTGGTCGGCTGCGGGCGGGCCGCGGAGATGGGCTGGCGTCAGTGCGCTGGGTGTTCGCCTCGGTCCCGACTTGGTCATCCCCTGAGGGGGTGCGGGGAACTTTGGCGTGAAAGACGCCTGCCGTGCCTGCCAAGGTCGACCCCGCCCGTCGCGCGCGCCGTGCCTGACCGGGCGCGCCATACCTCGTGCCGGGATCGCCGAGGCCAACGCAACCGGCGCCCGGTCTTGGCGAGCCGGCCGCTCTCCTCGGCGCCGAACAGCCGCGAGATCGGCGAACGCTGGCGAGGCGACCTATCAGAAACAGGCCGATCGACCACGCCTCACCCGCAATCCGGCGGTCACCCCGCATGAATTTGCGGCGCTACACAGGGAGAACCGCGGGGATAACCACAGGGCGTCGGGGCGTTTCACGTGCCACATTTGTTCAGCTGAGTAGGCGTGGCTCGCGTGGGACTCCAGCCCCGCAGTTGCGTTGACCAAGGCTATGACAGGTCGGCGCAATCAATCGGGCCCCTGCCACTGGATTTTATAGGCATCTCCGATGTATCGCATGCACTCGCACTACCATGCTCGCTTGATCAGATGCGGAATCGGTCGGCCGGGGCCTCCCTGCAGCTCGCCGCAAAGAATTCTGCTCAACCGGTCACGACCCTCCGGCGAGAAACTTGACGAGTCGGTACAAGTACTCCTGACCATCAAGGAACGATTTCACGGGAACGCGTTCGTCCTTGCCATGAGCACGCACATCCTCAATGGCAAGCCCGGAGGTCCCGAACGTCGGGATTCCGGCGTTGCGCAAATAGCTGCCGTCGGTTCCGCCGGCACTCATTGTGGGGATGGCCGGTATGCCTGGCCACATCTCGCTAGTTACCTTCTCGATGGCCTGCATAATGTCTGGGCGCAACGCCGAAGGCGTACTCAGGGTCGGTTCCCTCAATAGCGTCACGGTGATCTGAGGGTCATCAAGAGCGTGCACCAGCATTGCTTGTACTTCGGCGATTGGCTCCCCAGGCATCACACGACAGTTTATGGTGGCGCGGGCGACTTGCGGCAACGCGTTGGCGGCATGGCCGCCCTCAAGCATTGTCGCCACGCAGGTCGTACGCATTTGCGCGTTATAGGCGGGGCTGGCGGACAGGCGAACGAGGGACAAAGCTTCCAGGTTTGTTTGCGCTGTTGTCAGCGACCGCATCTCTGCCGCTGTCTGCTCGTCCTCCAGATTCGCCATCCGCACAAAGAAAGCACGGGTCGTTTCGTTCAGCGTAATCGGAAATTGGAACTTGGAGAGGCGTACCAAACCTTCGGCCAAGCGATAGATGGCATTGTCCTTTCTCGGCAACGAGCTGTGGCCGCCGCGATCGGTGACTTCGAGCCGGAAACTGACGCTGACTTTCTCGCTGGTCTGAACAGAATTTCGAAATGGCTTGCCTGCTCTGAGCACCACGCCACCGCCCTCGTTCAACGCAAATTCGGCGTTGATCAGGTCCGCATGGTTCTTGAGCAGCCACTGAATGCCCAGAACATTTCTATCGCCGATTTCCTCGTCGGTTTCGAGAGCGATAATGATGTCGCGTTCAGGCTTGTAGTTTTCTTGCTGGTAACGGATGAGGTTTGTAACGAAGGCAGCGGCCATGAACTTGTCGTCGCTGGTTCCGCGGCCATAATAGTACCCGCCCTCCTCAACGAGTTTAAAGGGATCGAACGACCAGTCTTCGCGCCTCGCCTCGACGACATCGAGGTGGGCCATCAACAGCAACGGCCTTTGAGCGCCGTTTCCGCGCAGGCGTGCGACCAGGTTCCCCTTGCGTGGCGCAGGCAGAAATACCTGCACGTCCCCTGCGGGTAACCCGCCTGCTAGAAGCCGCCCCCTCATGGCCTCTGCTGCCTGCGCCGTGTCACCCGTGGCCGTCACGGTGTTGATCTCGACGAGCTCCTTGAAGATGTCGAAGGCTAGCTTCTGGTAGCGCGCCGGTTCATCGGCCCACGTCGGGCCACCCATGGTCATCGCCAACGCCAACAGGGGCGTGCACCACATCCTTCCCGGGGCGTGCGGTCGGCGGACCCGGCGTGGGCAGCGTTGGTCAGTGACGCACCGTCGATAATACCTGTTGCTCCTCACCACGTCCTTTATCGAAGAGACGCCAGTCATCGCCATTGATCTCCCCTTGTATGCCGCGGCTGTCCCACCCGCAGTCCTTGCAGCCTACTCCAACCCTTCTTCTGCCGTCATCCAATCGACGCGGGATGGCGATGCGGTGAGGCACTCAACTTCTCCGCTTCTCCCATCCATCATGATACAATGCTTCCGTGCTGCGCAGCCGCGTTTCCCGCACCGAGCGCCGAGCGGGAGTGCTATCGACTTTGAAGCGTGCTTTATGCGGCGCGCAGTTGAGCCCTCAAAAGCGATTGCTCGCCACACGGTTTGCGAGAACAACTGCATGGCGACCCCGGCCTCGACGACGCCTTCAGCCCGCGGCTGCCGTCGCCGGCACGCTTTGGCGGCGCAAAGGTGCCCCGCCAGGGGCCTTCTCCTGCAGGATCCGTGGAGGCTGCGGCCCGCGAAATTATGGTGCGGCGATCACAGTTTAACCATGTTCCAAGGGAGACTGAATGATGTGGCGCCGATAGCCCCAGCGGCACGGATTCCGCGCGCTAGTCTGCGGCGAGTCTCACGCGCAATCTGATCAGCGCCTTGATGAGATTTGTGCAGGTGCATCATGACCGCGCAGTTGTGCCGCTTGGCGCTCGTCACGTGGCTAGTCCTCTTGCTGCCGTCTGGCGCTCACGCCGACAAGCGAGTGGCTTTGGTCATCGGCAACGGCGACTATCAAAAAACCCTCAAGCTGCCAAATGCCACCCATGATGCCGCCGCCATCGGCGCTTTGTTTCGCGTCATGGCGTTCGATGTCGTTGACGCCCGGTTTGATCTGGATATAGCCGACCTCCGCCGTGCCCTTCGTGATTTCTCCGATCGTGTCCAAGACGCCGATATTGCCGTCATCTACTACGCGGGACATGGCCTCGAGCTGAACGGCGCCAACTATCTGATTCCCGTTGATGCGGCACTGGAGCGCGACGTCGATGTGGAGGATGAGGCCATTTCGCTTGACCGCGTTCTCCGAACGATCGAAGCGGCGAAACGCCTGCGATTCATCATTCTCGATGCCTGCCGGGACAATCCTTTGACAAGGTCGATGAAGCGATCGGCAGCCACGCGCTCGATTGGACGCGGATTGGCCAAGATCGACGATCTCGCTTCCGATACCCTCGTCGCCTATGCGGCGAGGGCGGGATCATTCGCGGAAGACGGAGCCGGAGACAACAGCCCCTACACGACGGCACTCGTCAAGTATCTAGCCTTGCCGGGACTTGACCTGCGACTTGCGCTCGGGCGGGTGCGTGACGAGGTGCTGAAGACTACCAATAGCAGGCAGGAGCCCTTCGTCTATGGCTCGCTGGGTGGCGCAGAGATATCATTGGCACGAGAGACCAAAACAGATGCGCAGAAGGTTTCCGTGCCGGTAGCCGTTCTGCAAAAAGAAAGCGTGGCAGAACCGGCCGTCACGGCCTTTGGCAACGTGTTGCGCTTTGATCAGCCGATTCCCTTCAAGGAACCCGAGATCAACAACCGGTCCTTGCGGCAGTTGCTCACGGAGACTCTCCCACTCCATTCTCCGGTTGATGGACTGCCTGACCAGGTGTGGAAGCGAGGCTGTAGCGCGTGCCACAATTGGGACCAGACGAAGTTGTGCGTTCAGGGAAACGTCTACGCGAAGGACCCGAAAATGATTTCGCGCCTTCCCCATCCATTCGGCACCTCCTACAAGGTTGCCCTAATGGAGTGGGCAAGGAACGGCTGCCAATGATAGTGCCGCGCGGCGTCGGTTGCATCGCCGCTGCAGGCAAGGGTCCATGGGGTGCTAGATGTGCGGAATGCTAATTCGCCTGTACGCAGCGTTCACATTGGCGGCGGCGATGAGCGCCAATCATGGATATGCCCAGGACTTCCTGAATCAGGAATGGCTGCTCGATCCCGCCCTTTCGACCGTCTATATGCAAACGGTAAAAGCAAATTCTATATTTGAAACGCATCGGTTTTCTGTCGTGGAAGGAAGCATCAGCTCCAGCGGTGATGCAAGCATCAGAATAGATTTGGCTTCAATCCATTCAGGCATTGACATTCGTGATACGCGGATGCGGTTTCAACTGTTTGAAACATTCAAATTCCCGTACGCGCAGATCAACGCAAAGCTCGACAAGGCTAAACTCAAAGCGCTGACCACTCAAACCCGTTTGAGCTATCCACTGTCTCTTTCGCTCAGCCTGCACGGACATGCCAGCGAGCTACAGACCGATGTATGGGTTACGCGTATTGCCGAGACAATTGTCTCCGTCACCTCGATCAAGCCCATAAATTTGACGGCGGAGAGCTTCGGGCTCGCGCCTGGCATTGGCAGGCTCTCGGAGGCAATCGAAGGGACGCCCATTGCGGCGGGCGCGTCGATCGCTTTCGATCTTGTGTTCAAGACCGGCGCACTTAAGCCGGCGATCGAGGCGGCGGTCGCCAGTCAGCAAAAGCGCACAGCCGAAGAGGCGGCTGGCTCCCTGACACCGGAGGCCTGCGAAGTCCGGTTCACTGTTGTCTCGCAGACCGGCGCAATCCAGTTCAAGACCGGCAGCAGCATCATCGAACCGACAAGCGAGGCGATCCTCAATAGTGTCGCCGACATCGCCAATCGCTGTGGAACCATCAAATTCGGCATCAGCGGTCACACGGACAACGTTGGTGATTTGCGCGACAATATGCGACTTTCTCAGGAACGTGCGCAGGCGGTGAGTGCATACCTGCAAGGCAAAGGCGTCGGTCCTGACCGAATGAGCACGCGGGGATTCGGCGGCGAGCGCCCCATCAAATCCAATGAAACGGAGGCCGGCCGCGCCGCCAATCGACGCATCGAATTTGAATTGCGAAAAGAGTAGGTTGGCGGGCGGATCGTGTCTGCGGTGAGATCAACATTCTGACGCGTGTGTATACCGGACAACCGGGTGCGGCAATGGTCGAAGTCGGCCGCTCGTGCCGGCAATGTCGAAGCCAACAATCGCTTTCGGTGGGCAGCAACGTGCCGTTCATCCCGGTCGATCGGTATCTCTGTTAACGTTCGTTAGCGCGCGCGCGCAGGCGGCGATTAAATTCGCCCGCTTGCGCGGCGTTCCGTCGAGAAAGAGCAAGCTTTGGCCGAAGATGAACGAGTAGAAGAGAATCGCCCGCGATTGCGCGTTCTCGGCGGCCAGTCCCAACCTGCGATAGAGATCGGCGACATTCTTCAGGCGCTGTGCGTCGACGTGGGCCACGGTGGCGGCGGCCGCCCTGTCCGTCCGCGCCCACTGACGGATGCCCAGCTCTACGGCCATGCCATGGGCACTGACGCGCTCTGAGTAGAGCTCAATTAAGGACCTGAGGCGCTCGCGAGGACCTACATCGCCGAGCTCGGTTTGCCGGTTGATTGCAGCAATTCGGCCGCGACTCCACTCCTCGAGGAGGGCATCCAGTAAGGCGCGCCGATCCTTGAAGCGGCGATAGAAGCCGCCCTTCGTGACGCCGAGCCGCTCCGCCACGACCTCGACGCGGACCCGATCGACGCCGCCCTCGGCAAGTACCGCCAACCCGGCCGCAATCCACTTATCCATCCCGTCTCGTTCCTCGCTCATGTCGCTCTCGATGTTGTGATACGGCACCGTATTGCCGAGCCGCCTTTGCGGATGATACGGAACCGTATCAAGCGCCGACCGCAAGCGCAAATTCGGCCGATGCGGCTATGGGAGTTCAATGTGACTCAGCCCGAGCAGATAGCATTGCTGAAAAGACTGCTGCACTACCTCGACACCAAGACCACCTCTATGGCTGGCGCACCGTGGTGCAACGACGTATCGATCTACACGGATCTGGACCATGCGGCGCGTGAGCGGCAGCTCCTCTTCCGTGAGCGTCCCCTGCTCATGGGATTTTCCTCTGAATGGGCGGGCCCCGGCGCGTTTCGCACCGACGACTATGCCGGCGTTCCGATCGTTATCGCGCGCGCTGCCGACGGAAAATTGCGCGCGTTCCTCAACGTGTGCCGGCACCGAGGCGCCAAGATTGCCCAGGGCTGTGGGCGAGCAAGGCTATTCGTCTGTCCCTATCATGCTTGGACGTACGAACTGACCGGTCGGGTGAGGGGCATCCCCGACGAGCGGTGCTTTCCGGGCGCCCGCAGTGAGCGACCGTCGCTCACGCGACTGCCGCTGTGCGAGAGGCACGGCTTAGTCTGGGTGATCCCGACGCCGGCCTCCGACGGCGCAAGCGAGTTCGATATCGACCCTTGGCTTGGGGGGCTCGGGCCCGAGCTGCACTCATATGGCTTTGCGGGCTGGACCTTCTTTGACAAGAGGGTGGTCCCGGAGCGCATGAACTGGAAGCTTCTCGTCGATACCTTCCATGAGGGCTATCATATTGGCTTCCTGCATCGCGATTCTCTCAAAGATGTTCTGCACGGAAACATCGCCGACTTCGAGACATTCGGACTCAATCACCGTCTCGTCCTTCCGCGCAGGAAGCTGGAGCGACTGAAGGGCGAGCCCGAGCAGAACTGGGACCTCATGTGGAACACCGCGATCATCTACGCTCTGTTCCCCAACACACTGCTGATGCTTCAAGGCGATCATGCGGAGCTGGCCCGTATCTTTCCTAGCGAGGGTCGCGTCGATCGCGCCGTTATGGAGCTGGCGCTCTACGTGCCACAGGCACCAACAACCGATGAGGAGCGCGCCCACTGGGACAAAAACATGCAGCTGGTTCTCGATGTGGTGACGGGCGAAGACTTTCCGGCAGGGCGAACCATCCAGGCCGGCCTCACCTCAGGGGCGCAGACACACATGCTCTATGGCCGCAATGAACCGGCCATGATCCACTATCACCAGTCGCTGAGGCGAGCCTTGCGGCTGGAGCCAATGGAGTCGATCGCAGCGGCGGAATGAGTTGGCGGCCAGCACCTCGATGGCGCTCGCAGCCTTCCCTCCCGGCTGTTGCGGCCCTTCGCCGGCCAAGCGATCTCGCCGCCGCCGATCTGGCTGAAGCGGTAAGCCGGGAGGATGTCCGAGAACAGGATCGCCGCATGCGGGTGCTGCGCGAATGCCGACCATCCGGCCGAGAAGCGTGATGAACTCGCACCGCCTCGCAATCCTCGGGGCGATTTCTGATCGCGTGCGGCGAGAAAGCGGAGACGATTTCCGTGCTCGATTGATCGGAAGCGCGGAGCGCTGGGCTTGCCCGCCCGTACGCGAGTGGCACGGGCGCAGCTGGATCGAGGTCGCCAGCACCGATTGAAGAGCTTCCGACGGTGCAAAGACGAGATACGCGACCGGAAATGCGCCATGCTGCCCAACGTGGGAGGACGGCCGGCACCGCGTAATTCCGGCGTCGTCGACATACCATGGCCAGGCGCCCCTCATTGCAATTGTGCCGATTGGCACTCCGCAGATTCGCAATGCAAACGCTCCCGATGGGTATCGTCCGTCCCTTGCTGAGGTGAACCGGCCGCGAGCCAAACAAGCCACTGCCAGCTCGTATCCTTCAAGGGTTGGGTCGATCGACCATTTGAGCGCCGATCCTATGTCGCATTGTCTGCAGCCTGCCCAAGACCTACGTGAACCGCATGCAGTCATCGCACCCAATACGCGAGGGCTTGCGACGGTCCGTGCGCTCGTGGCAAGAGCTGGCATGGATCCACTTCGCCTCGGCACGACCTTTGCGCCGGCTTACCTCGTCATCCTCTTCACGAAGATCCAAGAGCAGAAGCGCAAGGCGAAATGGCACGCATTCATGGCTAACAATGATGTAGCTGGAAAGGGATACGATGCCAAATTCGATCGATCTCTTCGAGATGCGGCGTCTTGAGGATTTGAGCAACACGATTTTTGGCGTGGCGATGACGCTGCTTGCATACCGTTTTCCCACCGGGCAGTTTCTCAACGGCGCGCCGGTATGGTCAACGATCTGGTCTGCCTACCAATCGCAAATCGTCGCCCTTCTGCTCAGCTTCGTTGTGGCCGGGATGTTCTGGATTAGCCATCAGCGCCGGTTGGCCTACGAGCCTCTCGCGACAAGGTTCGTCGTCTACTTCAATCTTGTCTTTCTCCTGTCGATCATTGCGCTCCCCATCACGACCGGTCTCTACGGCACGTATGGAAATGCACGCGATGTTGTCGTTCTCTATTCCTGCCATCTGGCGGTGATGAGCGGGTTGAATATGGTCCTGTGGCTTCTCGCATGCCTGCGGCGCGACCAGCCATACAGGGTCGTCGCCCCGATCTTCGCGAGCGGCATCTTCTTTGCCGCGACCTTCATCGCATTAGTCGCTCCGCAAACCTACATCGCGCCATTCATGTGGTGCGGAGCCTTCGCGACGCCTGTCATCGAGGCGATCATAGCGAGGCTCAGTTATAACCGTCACTGATCATCCGTGATCGGTAAAAATCGACGCGCTTGGTCGACCAGAGACCGGGGCAAGTTTGGCAAAAGCTGAACAAGCGGCGGGGCAATGTGAGCGGCCGACAAGGCTGGAAGTTGGGTGAAAATAACTGTCCGTCAGTTATCTTCGGACGGTTAGCACGGCCGATGGGTTTTCAGGAACTGGGATTGGATCCGTGCGCTTCGGTTGTCGCATTATGTTCCCCACGAAGCTCGGACCAACTTGCGGCGGCGGGGTCGGTGCGATAGCGCGGAAGGTGACCGCCGAGCGAGTAAACAAGGCAAAGCGCAAGGCTCGCCCAGACCGCTGCGGTGAAATAGAGCGACATCCAGGCAATCTCATCCTTCCACTGAGCAAAGTCACGCGTCACCACCCAACGGGTCCGCGCGTCACGGAGACCGTCGAGAGGCCTCAGGAGCTTGCGGCCATCTGCCAGCCCAACTCGCCATCGGCTCAGGTACATGGGTACGTCGATGGTGATGAGAAAACCCAGATAACATGCAATCCCGGCGATCGCGACAACCAGGGCCATGCGAACCGGGCCGTCAAATTCCGGCAGTAACCGGCAAAGGCCAATCCCAACTACAAGGAACGCAACCGCCCATATCGAATTTTCGATGGCGTTGGCCAGATAGTTTGTCGTCAACACTCCGTACCACGAGCAGCACTGTGCCGCGACGATCAATGGCACGATCGCCCAGGCGATGTTCAAGGTGGTGCCGCCTCCCACGATCCCGCCGAGCTGGTGCAGGATCATCGCCCACTGCATTGCAAAGCAGATCTCGGCCACCGTTGCCACGGACCGACCGACGAGCACGCTCGAGAGCCAAGTATCAAACAGACAGATCCGCTGAATATCCGCTCGCGGGAGAAGCGACATGAAGGCGCAACCAAAAACATAGGCCGCACAGA
>Ga0187783_10002632_pt1 | contig 13289 bp, 10 predicted proteins | sample 1015_SJ02_MP02_2_FD_132471 | JGI IMG/M metagenome (GOLD analysis project Ga0187783, IMG submission 132471) | Tropical peat soil microbial communities from peatlands in Department of Meta, Colombia - 1015_SJ02_MP02_20_MG | ecosystem: Environmental > Terrestrial > Soil > Wetlands > Peat | place...
GCCCGCCCGGCGCGATCGCCTTGGCGCCGTCGGTCTCTATCGGGTCCCAGGGCCGGCCGCCCATCGCATCGATGATCGAGGCGAAGGTCTGCTGCATGTGCACCGCCTGGCGGCGCTCATGGTCCGACCATCCCCAGTGGAAACGCAGCACCGGGATCCCCCATTTGTCCTTTACCCGCGGGTCGATCTCACAATAGGACTGATCGTTGGGAATCATCTCGCCGCGGCCGTCGAATTGCACGAACGAGCCGTAGTAGCGGCGCACGTCCTGCTTGAAGGCGACGCCGTAGCTGCCGTGCGTCAGCCGTTCGAGGCCGGCGCCCGTCCCATAGCCCGGCATCCGGCGGCCGCCGCCGAATTCGATGTGATAGCCGCGTGCGAAACCCAACTGCCCCGCCAGCTGCTCGCGGTAGAGCCACCAGGGCACGTACATCTGATCGCCGTCGGCGGCGTCCTCGTTGAGCGGCGGCAGGCTCTCGAGCAGCGGAATCTGCCCGCGCACGCTGCTGCCGACCGTGTCCATCAGGTAGCGACCCAGCCGGCCGCTCGAGTTGGCGAGTCCGTGCGGAAAGCGCGTGCTGTTCGAGTTGAGGAGGATCCGCACGGATTCGCAGGCACCGGCGGCCAGTATCACCACCCGGGCAGCCGCCTCGCGCTGCCGACCGGTCTTGCGGTCGATGTAGCTCACGCCGCGCGCCCTTCCGCCCGCGTCCAGCGTGACTTCGTAAACCATCGCATCAGTGGTGACGTCGAGATTGCCGCTCGTCAGCGCTGGCGGCAGATGCACCGTGGTCGACTGGTAGTTCGCGCGCAGCGAGCAGCCGCGCCCGCACGGTGTCGCCCAGACGCAGGCCGCGCGCGCGCGCATGTCGTCGGCGATGATCTTCTGCGCCTGCGCATTCGCCGGATGCAGCCGCGCCGGCGCGCCCTGGTAGTCGAGCGGCCGGGTGAGCACCGCCTTGTGGCCGGGAATCGCGCGGATCCCCAGCCGCTTTGCACGCTGTGCCAGCAGCCGGTCGCTGACCAGCGGCTGGGGCGGCGGCAGCAGGCACCCGGGCGAGGAGTCCGGTGTGTTCTCCAGTCCCTCGTTGCTGCCGAAGACACCGATCAGCAGCTCCACCTTGTCGTAGTAGGGCGCGAGCTCGGCATAGTCGATGGGCCAGTCGAAGCCGAGCCCGTCCCGGGAGCGCGGCTTGAAGTCGTAGGGACCGTTGCGCAGCGCGATGCGCCCCCAATGGTTGGTGCGGCCCCCGAGCATGCGTGGCCGCCACCACTCGAAACGCCCACCCGGCTCCTCGCTGGCGCGCGTATACGGCTCGCCCGGCACCTCCCAGCCGCCATCCACCGTCGCGTCGTAGAAGCCGAACGGCTTGTCGGACGTGCCGACTCCCGCGAGCGGCGCGTGCTCCGGGGTCTGGAACATCGGCGTCTCGGTTGCCGGCGAATAGTTGCGCCCGGCCTCGAGCATCAGCACCTTCGCGCCCTCCATGCACAGGGTATACGCCGCCTGCCCGCCGGCCGCTCCCGAACCGACCACGATCACATCGTAGGGGCCGCGCTGCGCATCCGGCGTCACGAAGGGCATGGTGGCGGTATCCTGTGCCGTGCGGATCGCTCAGGAGCGGTACGCCTCACGGCCGATTCCCTGCACCGCCATCCCCTGCGCGGGCAGCACCTCGTGCTGCAGGGCGTACATCGCCGCCGCGGCTGCGTCGATTGCCCGGGTAAAGGCGAGTGCGCCCGCGAGCACCGGCGCGAGTGCCGCGCGGTCCTGAATGCGCGCCGGCGGATACTCGTGCTCGACCACCAGGAAGGTCTTGTCCGCCTCGATGTCGAGCAGCTCGCGGGCGGCGAGCTGATGATCGAGCCAATCCACCGAGCGGTTCTGCAGATAGGCCAGTGGGTCGTGGCGCGCCGTGCCCGGCAGCTCGTGCTCGCTGAACACCGTCTGCTTCTTCCACGCATTCTGCTGCTCGGCCGGCTCGGTGCTCGGCTGATTGCCGTGCCAGTCGCCGCGCTGCATCGTCTGACCGCCGTAGCCCCAGGCGGAGATGCCGCGCGCATTGATCACCTGGCCCTTGACGTGAAAGCCGCCGATCAGAAAGTTGTAACCACTGTCCTTGAGGAACTGGAATACCGAGCGCGAGTCCTGCCCCATGAGGATGGCGTGCGAGGGATCGTAGTGAATGCGAAACTGCTCGCCGACGCCGTGGCGCTCGCAGATGCGGTGCAAGGCGATCCACGGGCCGGGAGCGTACGCGATGTTGTTGTGCCAGCTGTCGCTGACGTTCCAGCCCGGCATCGGGCACTGCTCGACGCGGTAAGTGAGCCCGCGCGCCTTGACCTCGCGCAGCAGCGGCACGAACACCTCCTCGAACATGACCAGGTTGGCATCCATGCCGAGGAGCGGATTGCGGCCGACGAAGCCGGTCACCGCGTCGGCGCCGAGCAGCACCGCCGCATCGAGCACGCGCAGCATCAGCGCGTGCTTCTTGTGCCGCACGGCATCGTCCGCGGCGAGCATGTTGTCAAAATAGGCGAGGTCCGACAGTCCCACGCCGTTCGCCCGCATCGCCCGCTGCACCCGCGCGGCGCGCTCGGCGGTAAACGGCCGTCGCAGGTCGAGGGTGTTGGCGACCGGATCGAGCAGTGCCGCGGCCGGCACGTCGCTTTCCGTCGGATGCAGCGCCGCCGACAGCTCGATGTTGGGACAGCCGAGCGCACGGGCAAACTCCAGCCATTCCTCGATTGCGAGATCGGGATCCGCCTCGCGCCGCTGCCGCGGAGTGAGCTCCTGCAGCGCCGCGGTCAGAACGCTGAGCCGCATCGGTTTCGGCCTGAATTCTCTGACGTTGCTGCCGCGCTCACCGCTGCGTGCCGGCATAGGCGATCCTCTCGTTGCGAAATGTAGCGGCGAACAGCACCGCCACCAGCGCGGCGAAGCCGGCCGGGTAGAGCCAGATGGATTGCCAGTCGTGTGCGCCACCGGCGGAGTAGCGGTCGTCGATCAGGCCGGCAGCGGAGAAGCCGACGAGCATGCCGGCACCGTAGGTGGCGAGCGTGATCAGGCCCTGCGCGGCCGCCTTGTGCTCGACGCCGGCCTTGGAGTCGGTGTAGATCTGCCCGGAAACGAAGAAGAAGTCGTAGCACACCCCGTGCAGCGCGATGCCGAGGATCAGCATGAACGCGAGCGCGTGCGCATCGCCAAAGGCGAACAGCAGGTAGCGCGCGGCCCAGGCCAGCATGCCGAGCAGCAGCGTGGTTTTCATGCCGCAGGTCCGCAGGAACACCGGGATCGCCAGCATGAACAGCACTTCGGACATCTGCCCGATGGTCTGCTTGCCGGTCGCGTTAGCGACCTGAATCTCGGTGAGGAACTGATTGGCATTCTGGTAGTAGAACGCCAGCGGGATGCAGATGAGGATCGAGGCGACGAAGAACACCATGAAGTTGGGCTGCCGCAGCAGCACCAGCGCATCGAGACCGAGCACACGGCCGAGGCGCCGCTGCGCCTCCGGCGCCGGCCGCGGCGGCGTCTGCGGCAGGCTGAAGCTGTACAGGCCGAGAACCACCGAGGCGATCGCGCACATCAGATAGGTCCTGCGCAGCCAACCCGCGGTGATGCCGGTGTGCGAATCCCAGCCGAACAGGTAGCTGATCATGAGTCCCGCGACGATCCAGCCGATCGTGCCCCACACGCGCACGCTGGAGAAGTGGCGCGCCGGCTGCTGCAGGTGGCGGAACGCGATCGCGTTCACCAGCGCCAGCGTCGGCATGTAGACGATCATGTAGGCGAGCACCAACGGATAGAAGCCGGCAAAGCCGCGGCTTTTGAACAGCAGGTACATCAGCACAGCGCCGCCGAGGTGTAAGGCGCCGAGCAAGCGCTCGGCATTGAAGTAACGGTCGGCAATCAACCCCACGATGAACGGCGCGATGATCGCGCCCCAGGATTGCGTCGAGTAAGCGAGCGCGGTCTGCGCTCCGCTCGCGTGCAGGCTGGCGGCGAGGTAGCTGCCCATGGTGACGAACCAACCGCCCCAGACGAAGAACTCCAGGAACATCATCACGCACAGACGCGTTCGGGTCAGTGTTGTCACTCGACCTTCTTTACGTGACGCGGGCGGCGACGTGAGGCACGCCGCGCCGTAGCGTACCATGGGCCCCGATGATCACCTGGACCCGCCGGCGTGTCCTGGCGCGGAGCGCGCAGTCGGCTGTTGCCGCGCTGCTCGCGGCGCGCCCCGCGGGCGCGCTGCCGCTGGGCGGACCGGCCGGTATCCAGCTGTACGCCGTCAAGGACTCCCTTGAGGCGGACCCGGCGGCAACCTTGCGCAGAGTCAGGGCGATCGGCTTCGGCGAGGTCGAGACTGCGGGATTTGCCGGGCTCACGGCGAGCGAGTTCCGGCGACTGCTCGACGACCACGGGCTCGCCTGCCCGAGCGCCCATCTCGACTTCCACCGCTCCGATCTCGGCGCAGTGTTCGAGCAGGCTGTGGCGCTCGGCGCCCATTACGCAGCCAGCGGCAGCCTGCGCGCACTCGTCTCCGGCGCGCCTGCCGGCGGCATGAGTCTCGACGAGGCCCGGCGGACCGCAGCGCTCGCCAACGGCATCGCCGAGCAGGCGCGGCGCGCGGGACTTCAGTACGTCTATCACAATCACGCCTTCGAATTCGCCGATCAGGGCGGTGGCAACATCGGCTACGACGTGCTGCTCGCCGAGACGGATCCCGCGCTGGTTCAGTTCGAGATCGACTGCGGCTGGATGGTGCTCGGCGGCCGCAGCCCCCGTGAGTACTTCGGTCGCTACCCGCAGCGCTTTCCGATGATTCACGTCAAGGACTTCCAGCCCCCGCCTCGCTCGGCCGTCGCGCCGGGCCAGACCTCGGAGCGCGCCGGAGCCGAGCTGGGGCACGGCATGATCGACTACCGTCCGATCTTCGCGGCCGCGGAGAAGGCGGGGCTCAAGCACTACTTCGCAGAGCAGGAGGGGCCGTTCACCCGGATGAGTGAGCTCGAGGCGGCGCGCCAGGCCTACGCCTACCTGCGCAGGATTCGCTAAAGCCGCATCCACACCGACCCGGCGCGTGAGCTCGCGACTGCGCCTGCGACGAAGCGCAAGCCGCGCAGGCCTTCGCGGATCCCCGGGTAATCTCGCTGTGGCGGCTCCCGGCGCCCGAGGCGGCGCACATCCGCCATGAAGGCGCGATAGATGTTGGCGAATGCCTCGAGATAGCCCTCCGGGTGCCCCGGCGGCAGGCGGCTCAGCGCCCGCGCCGCGGGGTCGAGATAGGCGTGCCCGGTTCGCAGACTCTGCCAGGGGCGGCCCGCCGGCTTGTGAAGCAGCGTGTTGGGTTCCTGCTGATGCCACTCGAGCCCCGCGTGGGTTCCGTAAACACGCAGCGCGAGCCGATTCTCCTCGCCGCAGGCGACCTGCGAGCACACCAGGGTTCCCTTGGCTCCACCCCGCAGCCGCAGCAGCAGACTGGCGTCGTCGTCGAGCTGCCGTCCCGCGACGAAGGCGGTGAGATCGGCGCATAGCGCCTCGATCTCCAGGCCGGTGACGAACTCGAGCAGATTCGCCGCGTGCGTGCCGATATCGCCGACGCAGCCACCCAGTCCCGCCCGCGAGGGGTCGGTGCGCCATAAAGCCTGCCGGTTGCCGCGCTGCTCCACCGGCTCCATCAGCCAGTCCTGCGTGTATTCGACCATCACCTTGCGCAGCGTGCCGAGCTCACCGGCCCGCACCATCTCGCGCGCCTGGCGTACGGCAGGGTAGCCGGTGTAGTTGTGCGTCAGCGCGAACAGAGTAGTACCCGTGCCGATGAGCCGCGCCAGCTCCTCGCCCTCGTCAACCCTGAGCGCGAGAGGCTTGTCGCAGACCACGTGGATGCCGGCCGCGAGGAACGTCTTCGCGACCGGGAAATGCAGGTCGTTCGGTGTGGCGACGATGACGAAATCGATTCCGTCGCTCGCCGCCGCCTCGGCGGCCGCCATCTCCTGATAGCAGGTGTAAGCCCGCTCGAGATACCACGCCGCCGCGCTCTCGCGGGCGATGTCCGGTCGCGAGGACATGGCACCGGCGACGACCAGAGCCTCCCCGTCGAGCTCGACGGCGGCGCGATGCACCGAGCCGATGAAAGCGCCACGGCCGCCGCCGACGATGCCCACGCGCAGGCGCCGATTGGATGTGGCGTTTACAGCATCGCTCATAGGGAACTCGCGCGGGCGGTCACCTGAACACGACGGTGCGTCCGCCGTTGAGAAACACGCGGTGCTCGATCGCGTAGCGCACCGCCGCCGATAGTGCGCGTCGCTCCGAGTCGCGCCCCGCTGCGACCAGCATCTCCGGGGTATGGCTGTGATCGACGCGCTCGACGATCTGCTCGATGATCGGTCCTTCATCCAGATCGTGAGTCACATAGTGTGCGGTGGCGCCGATCACCTTGACGCCGCGGTCGTAGGCCTGGTGGTAGGGCTTGGCGCCCTTGAAGCCCGGCAGGAACGAGTGGTGGATGTTGATGGCGCGCCCGCGCAATTTCGCGCACAGCTCGTCGGAGAGGATCTGCATGTAGCGCGCCAGCACCACCAGCTCGGTGCGCGTCGAGTCGATGAGCTCGAGCAGCCGCCGTTCCTGTTCGGCCTTGGTGGCGGGAGTCACCGGCAGATGAAAGAACGGCAGATTGTGCCGGGTGGCGGTCGGCTGCAGCGTGACGTGGTTGGAGACCACCGCGGTGATATCCATGCGCAGCTCCCCGGTGCGGTGGCGGTAGAGCAGGTCCTCCAGGCAGTGGTCGAAGTTGGACACCATGATGAGCACGCGCAGCGGCAGGCGGCTGTCGTGGATGCGCCATTCGAGCTGCTCGCGGGCGGCGAGCGGCTCGAATTCGCGGCGCACCTGCTCGAGGTCGACCGGCTCACCCTGCACCGCACAGAAGGTGACGCGCACGAAGAAGCGTTGCGAGAGGGTGTCGTCGAACTGGTGCATCTCCATGAGATAGAAGCGCCGCGCGGCGAGAAAGCCGGTGACTGCGGCAGTGGTCCCCATGCGACTCGGGCAGGTCGCAGTCAGGATGTACGGCTGATCGGTGGCAAACCTCACGCGCATGGCTCCCTCATCGACCTCGCAGCGCCGAGCGTGCCAGCGGCTGCCGGACGGCCCTGGTCCAAATGGGACCGCGGCAGGTGTGTATGCGCCATGCGCTCAATGAGCTCCAGCGAGCCTCTCGGCTCGGAAATCAGGACCAGGTCACCGAGAAGCTGCCGTCCGCATGCTGTGGCGTGCCGTCAGCGATCTCGTAGTAGCCGCCCTTGTCGGCAACGAAGATGTGACAGGCAGTCTTCAGTCCGCTCGAATCATCGAGCGTGCCGGCGGCGATACTCACGTAATCACGTCCCGCACCCTGCCAGAACAGCGTCGAGCCGCAGCGGCGGCAGAAGCCGCGCCGCGCCTGCGGCGAGGAGTCGTACCACTCAAGACCGTGGTCGTTGAGCAGGTCGAAGTCGGCACGGCGCGCGGCGGTTGAGGCCAGGAAATGGCCGGTCGTGCGCCGGCACTGGGTGCAGTGGCACATGACGACCGGCCGCAAGGTGCCGCGCACCTCGTAGCGCACCGCGCCACACAGGCAACCGCCGCCGCGCGGCGCACCCGATCCGCTCATGAGCCCTCCCGCCCTGTCACCAGCTTCTGCTTCAGATAGACGAAACTCAGCGCCCACATCTCCGCGGCCTGCCGGTGGTCGGCAGCGGCAGCGTGACCCCCATCGGTGTTCTCGTAGAACAGCACCTCGTGCCCCTGCGCCTCCATGCGCGCGGCCATCTTGCGCGCGTGCACGGGCGTCACGCGGTCATCGCTGGTAGCGGTGACGAACAACACCGGCGGGTACTTGCGGTCCTTGCTGACGTTCTGATACGGCGAATACTTCAGGATCCAGGCGCGGTCCGCGGCGCGCGCCGGATCGCCGTACTCCGCCGCCCACGAGGCGCCGGCGCCGATCTGCGTGTAGCGGATCATGTCGATCAGCGGCACCTGGCAGACCACGGCGCCGAAGAGCTCCGGACGCTCGACCATGTTGGCGCTGACCAGCAGCCCGCCGTTGGATCCGCCCATGATGCCGAGCTGCCGTGGCGTGGTGATGCCGCGCCGCGCGAGGTCTGCGGCGACCGCCTGAAAGTCATCGTACGCTCGCTGGCGATTGCCGAGCAGCGCCGCCTGGTGCCACGCCGGGCCGTATTCGCCGCCGCCGCGGATGTTTGCGACCACGAACACTCCGCCCCGACTCAGCCACAGCATGCCGAAGTTGGCCGAATAGGCCGGCGTCTCCGAGACTTCGAAGCCGCCGTAGCCGTAGAGCACCGTCGGTGCCGGTCCGCGCGCGCTCTTGGCTCGCGTCACGAAGTAGGGAACGCGGGTCCCGTCAGCGGAGGTGGCGAAGAACTGCTCGGTTGCGAGACCGGAAGCGTCGAAGCGCGCCGGCAGCGACTTGATGGCGGCCGGCCGGTCATCCCCGGAGTCGACATAGAGTGTGGCGGGAGTGGTGAAACTCTCGAAGCGCAGATGTACCTGCGCTCCCCAGGCATTGGTGCTGACGATGTGAGTCGAGCCGCCGCCCGGCAGCGGCAGCACTGTCGCGCGCCAGTTGCCGTCGGCGCCTTCGCGCAGCGCGAGCACACGGCCGCTGACGTCGTGGTAGATCGAGGCGTAGACGGCGTCACGTCCGGCGTCCACCTCGTCGATCGCGCTGTGGGCATCGGGCGTAAAGAGCAGCGATACCCGGCCACTCTCGGAGCGGTCGCTGGCGGTCGGACGGTAGGCAATCAGCGAGCCTTTGGCGATTGGTCCCGACCCAGGCGCAGTCCAATCCTCGCGCAGTGTGAAGATGAGCGCGCCGCGCTGCACGCCCCGCAGCTGCGCGCCCCGTGGCAGCGGCAGCTGCCGCAACGTGCCCGGCGGCGACAGCAGGTAATACTCGCTGGCGAAGAAATCAACATCGCGTTGCACCAGCGCGGTGGTCCCGGAGGGCCCGCGGAACACCACGCCGGTCGCGGCGACATCGCGGCTCTGGCCTTCGTATACGACCCGCGCACGCGACAGCGGCTCACCGCGGTGCCATTGCTTGACGATGCGTGGGTAGCCGGATTCAGTCATCGAGCCCGGGCCGAAGTCGGTGCCCACCAGCACGGTATCGTCATCGAGATAAGTGACGGTGGATTTCGCCTCGGTGAGGGCAAAGCCCGCCGGCAGAAAAGCCTTCGATCTCAGGTCGAGCTCGCGCACCACCACGGCGTCGCCGCCACCGCGTGAAAGCTGTATCAGGCAATGCCGCAGCGAGGAGTCGCACTCGGCGCCTTTCCACACCCAATTCTCGTGCTCGTCGGCCGAGAGGGCGTCGAGGTCGAGCAGCACCTCCCAGGCCGGAGCGGCGGCTGCGTAGTCGGCGATCGTCGTACGCCGCCACAGGCCCTTGGGGTGCTGCGCGTCCTGCCAGAAGTTGAACGCGTAGTCGTGATCGAGATCGGCGTACGGAATGCGATCAGTTGCATCCAGCACCCGGAGGATCGCCGCGTAGTCCCGTTGATAATCCGGGTCGGCCTGCAGGATCGCCGTGGAGCGCTCGTTCTGTGCCCGCACCCACTCGAGCGCATGGGCGCCGTGGATATCCTCGAGCCACAGATACGGATCGTCCTCGCCTGCCGCGCCACTCATGCTCACACCGTCAGCAGATGCGACCCCCGCGCCCGCCTGCAGGACGAGCAGACCGGCCACTACTGCACGCATCGACCGGGGCAACGCCATCGTCAACCTCCCGCACGCTGCTGCAGCCGCCGCTCGACCGCCTCGAACAGGGTGCGCAGGCCGAAGGAGACGTCTTCGATCCGATCATCGACAAAGAATGTCGGCGTGGCACGCACACCGCTGTCGAGGCCGCCCTGAAGCTGCTCGCGCACGCGCTGCCGGTACACCTCATCGTCCATCTCGGCGGTGAAGCGCACCATCTCGACGCCAATGCGTGCGCCATAGGCCTGCAGGTCCTTCGGCTTGAGGTGCGCCTGGTTCTCGAACAGCTGGTCATGCATCGGCCAGAACTTTCCCTGGGCGCCCGCACACTCCGCGGCCTCCGCCGCGGCCAGCGCATGAGGGTGAACGTCCTCGAGCGGAAAGTTGCGAAAGCAGAAGCGTACGCGTCCGGCAAAGCGCTCGAGCAGCAGCCTGACCGCTGGCGCCGCCTGCTTGCAGTTGGGGCATTCGAAATCGCCATATTCGACGACGGTCACGGCGGCATGCGGCGCGCCGATCACATGATCGGTGGAGTCGATCGGGACGATCAGCTCGAAGGGACCGTGGGGTTTCATGGCATCTCACTATGCACTTTTCGTCAGCCGCCGGCCACGCGCGGGACGCGCCAGCGGCTGCCGCTACTGCCACGATTCCGTTGGCAGATCCGGCGGCGGCGGCAGCGAGCGCAGGTAAGTGACCAGCGTCCACACGCCTTCCGCGCCGAGCGTACCGCCGAAAGCCGGCATGCCCTTCGGGCGACCGTAATAGATTGAGCTGAAGACCTCGCCGTCGGTGCCGCCGTAACGCCAGCGCCCGTCGCCGAGGTTCGGCCCGACCCAGCCGCTGCCATCGCCGCCGTGGCAGCCGTCGCAGTTCATCGCGGTGAACAGCTGCGCGCCGTTGCGTGCCACCGCCGGATCGCCGGCGTGCGGGTTGCGCAGCGTGGCACCCGGTGGCGCGATCTCTCCGGCGAAGAGATGCGCCTCGTAGCGCACGGCCGGCAGCGCCGGCGCGGCCGGCGCCGGCGCTGCATCGTGCTTAGCGCAGCCGGGCAGTGCCGCGCACACCAGCAGCGCTGCCAGCGCGCGTGGTGCAGGCGATCGCGGGCGAGAGCGGCGCAAGTACAGGCGATCGGTCATAGGCCGAAGATCCAGACGATGCCCCCTTGGCTCGTGTGACGGGCGATGTCCTTGACGTAATCGGCGGGTGAGCGCACGTCGGTAGGGTCGTCCGAGCGCGTATCCCCCGCAAGGAGTGCCCAGTCGCCGCCGATGCCAGCGTAGATCGCAACATACTGCCGCCCGTCGGGTCCGAGGTAGCTGATCGGGTTTCCGACCACACCTGAGCCGACCTTGAACTTCGAGAGCTCCTTGCCGCTGCGGGCGTCGACCGATTTGAACCAGCCATCGAGCGTGCCGTAAAAAGCGACGTCACCCCCCGTCACCAGCGCGCCGCTCCAGTTCGGAAACGGCTCCTTGTCTTCCCAGACCTTGCGACCGGTGGCTGCATCCCACGCGATGAAGCTGCCGCGGTACCCCCCGGGTCCGGGCAGGTACGGACTCGTGACCCCGACGAAGGGAGTTCCCTTGATGAAGTTGGCGCGCGAGACGGCGTAGTCCATACACAGGTTGTTGGTCGACGTATAGAAAAGATGCGTGCGCGGCGAGTACGCCGGCGGCGAGGCGGGACTGACGCCGCCCTCGAGGCTGGGACAAATCCCTTTCACGTTGCCCCTGGACGCCCCGGTCTGGGTCGTCGGCTCGAGCACCGGCCGGCCGGTCTTCAGATCCACCGATCGCGCCCAGTTGAGCGGAGCGAACGGCTCGGCGAGCAGCACCTTCCCGGTAGCACGATCGAGCGTGTAGGCAAAGCCATTCTTGTCGAAATGCACCAGCGCCTTGACCGCGCGTCCGCCGACAGTGAGATCCGCGAGCACCATGGCTCCCGTGGCATCGAAGTCCCAGTTGTCGTGCGGGGTAAACTGGTAGGCCCATACCAGCGCGCCATCCTGCGGGCGTCGCGCCAGCACGCTCGTGCTCCACTTGTTGTCGCCGAGGCGCTGCTCCGGGTTATAGGGCGAGGGATTGCCGGTGCCATAAAAGAACAGATCGAGCTCGGGATCGTAGGCCATCCATCCCCATACCGGCGCACCGCCGGTGCGCCAGCTGTCACCTGCCCAGGTGCTGGTGCCGAGCTCCGTGCCGCTGCCGTAGGGCGGCTTGAAGGTTCCCGGGCTGGCGCGCATCTCGGCGTCAGAGCCCAGATTGCGGGCACTCCATACCAGCTGCCCGGTCGACAGGTCGAGCGCCTTGACCCAGCCGAAGATGCCGAACTCGCCGCCCGAGGCACCGACGATCACGCGGTTCTTCACTACCAGCGGCGCCATGGTGGTGGTTTCCCCGTTGCCGAGTGTGGCGACCTGCGTCTTCCACAGCTCGCGCCCGGTGGCGGCATCGATGGCTACGGTGTGTCCGTCGAGGAGGTTGTAGACGATCCGGCCGTCGGCATAGAAGGCGCCGCGATTGACGCTGTCGCAGCAGGCGATGCCGAGCGCGTTGGCGCTCACCTCGGGTCGGTACTTCCACCGCAGCGGATAACCCTCGCGGCTGAGGTCGAACGCGTACAGCACGTTCGGCCAGGGAGTGACGACGTACAGGGTGTCGCCGACCACGAGCGGCTGACCCTCGTGGCCGCCGAGTACCCCGGTCGAGAAAGTCCACACGGGATGCAGTGATTTGGCGTTGCGCGCCGTGATCTGGGCGAGCGGACTGTAGCGGGTTGCCGCGTAGTCTCCGGAGGGCATCAGCCATTGCCCGTCCACCACCGGCGCGGCAACTGCGGCCGCGGCAGCGGCCACGGCAAGACAGACGAATACGGCGGTGAGTTGCGCACGCGGCATGTCGGAGCCGACCCCAGCCAATTAAGCTGGTCAATGTCTGCCCGCACGACCCCGAGGTCAAGAGGGGACGATGTGGCTCGACCGGATCAGTTTGCGATCGTGCGGCGCATACAGAGTCCGCCACTCGGGAAACGCGCGCTTCAGCAGCCGGGCCAGCTCTTCGGTCTGCTGCTGCTGCTGCGGGCGCAGGCGATTCTCGATGCCGGACGTGTCCACTTCGGCCGGTCGCACCTGACGCAGTGCCAGCGCGCAACCAAAGCGGCGTACGCCGCGGGGAAGGTGCGGCGCGAGGCTGCGGTACTTTGCGGTGTTTCGCAGCCGCGCGAGCAGTCCGAAGCCGCGCTCCTGCTCGAAGACCGCAGGCATCATGTTGTTCGGAATGTCGAGGTTGGCGGGGCGGAAGGACGGCTCCACGCCCAGCCACCGGTACACGCGGACCAGCTGGCCGACGGGGTCGGCGAGCAGCTCCTCGAGGGTCAGCGTGCAGATGCGCTCGGCGGCGACGTGCTCGAGGTACACCTTAAGTTGGCGGGCGTAGTGACTGACCGCGCGGTAGATCGGATCCCGGCGGATCGCCGAATCGATGGCGCGGCGCTCGCCCCAATACCTGAC
>Ga0187783_10002633_pt1 | contig 13288 bp, 12 predicted proteins | sample 1015_SJ02_MP02_2_FD_132471 | JGI IMG/M metagenome (GOLD analysis project Ga0187783, IMG submission 132471) | Tropical peat soil microbial communities from peatlands in Department of Meta, Colombia - 1015_SJ02_MP02_20_MG | ecosystem: Environmental > Terrestrial > Soil > Wetlands > Peat | place...
TTAAAAATTAATATAAGTATTTATTTTTAATAAAACTTTGTAGTAATATAAATAATGAAAAATAATAAAAGATACATGCTGAATATAAATTGAAAAAAAGAAAGGACGTTGTCATGAAACTTTTGGCTCTTTTTTTGGCCACAGGAACACTGCTATTTTCCGCTCCTCTATACACTATGGAACCAACTGACATGGATGCTGATGAGACTGGTATGACCACTGAAGAATTTATGCCATCGACAACGATGGAAGAAATGCCCATTATGCCCACAGAAACACTTGAACAAATAAACATAGAACCAATGAAAGAAACACCACTATTGCCAGGAGAAGGTGAAGAACCAATGGAATCAGAAGAACCAGAAGAAGAAGGCGCAGAAGAAGAAAGCATCATGGAGGAACCGATCATGCCTGAATCTATGGAATCTATGCCCATGGAACCAATGTCTATGGAATCTATGCCAACAGAGTCATCCATGATGGAAATGGAAACTCCTTCCATGATGATGTCAGAAGAAGATAGCGATGATTTCTCTGAAGGACCTGATGAATTTTCAGCAGAAGAAGAATAATTTTTAATCTCTATACTTAAAGGTTACTATTTATGAATAAAAAAACTATTATTTTTGGTATTGTTGCCCTTTCCTTTATCCTTGCCAGCCAACTGCCTATAAAAACAAGTCAAGATGATGATCAAGAAGAAAAAGACGAAAGAGATGAGCCAAGAGGCCCCGGTAAAGTCGTAGAAGGGGCAGTAGAAACTCCTGGTGTTGTTCTCGGTGGAATATTTGGTGGCGGTGAAACAAAAGAAGAAAGAAAAAAACGTAAAAAACGAGAAAAAGAAAAAAGAAAACAGAAAAAAGCTGAACGCAAAAAACATACAAAATCGGGCAAAGAAGCTGAAGATGACGACAACGACGAAGAATAAGTACACAATGTATACACATTGACGTTCAAGCAGAAATAGTTCACACTCACGGAGTAACCTGTTATTTTTCATGAAAATGTATAAAAACACGCAGTATTATTGCTGACAACATTTATTATTTAAGGTTTCTCTGTAAAATGAATAAGCACAATTTTCTCTTCACCCTGCTTTTTTTGCTTGCATCTCTTTGTACATCTATTTTGGGTGATCAGACAAATATCTCCGCCCAATCTCCAGCAAAACAGCTATTGGAACTAACCAAAAAGGGAGATGTTGAAGAAATTGAAAAATTTTTGGAACAAATTAAAAATCTGTTATACACAAAAGATATATCTTTGTCTTTATTTTCTTCTGGTCGCCCCTTTTTTGCAGACTCTCGTGGCTATATTGAAGTCGGTTCTTCCAATATGGACAGCGATGGAAACTCTCTTCTGCATCTGGCAGCAGAAAGAGGAATGCTGTTTCTCGTCGAAAAACTCATCTCCTTCTGCGTTGAAAAAAATACACAGAATAAGCAAGGGGAAACACCGCTATTCATGGCAACCAAAAATAATCATGTTGAAATATTTCGTACTTTGATGCAAGAAGGGGCAAATAGTTCTATTGATTGCAATGGAACTACCGTTGCTCATGTTGCCGCAAAAAATGGTGACGTAAAAATATTAGAAGAAATAGCAAAATATAGAAAAGCGCTTTTTTTTACACCAGATAACAATGGAGATACACCTCTTATTGTTGCTCGGGACAACGAACAATACGCCGCCGCACAATGTCTTATAAAATATGATGATCAATATGGAAAAGATAAATTTGGCAAATCACTCCTCCATTTTGCTGTAGAAAAAAATATCATAGATCTTATAACTTCTCTTTTGAAAGAATACGCCGACAAACCAGACCTTCTTGATATGCAAGACAATGATGGCAATACTCCTCTTCATATAGCAGTGATACAGGATCACACATTTGCTGTCGAATGTTTACTCAACCACGATGCTCTTTGTTCAATTCGCAATAATGATGGCAATACTGCGGAAGATTTAGCACGCATATATTGGCAAGAGTCTTTTACTTTTTTCAAAGCTCAACAAAATGAAAAAGAACGGATTAAAGCGCTATATGATGACGTTGACAGAACAAAAAAGAACAATAGAAAAACAGAAAAAGAATTACAAAAGTATGCTCAAAAAGGATTTCTTGACGCTCTGCCCCACTATGAAGAATCAACCGAATGCGATGCCCTTGCTCACCAAATAGCAACAAATTTAGCGGGCCTGCCAAAAGAAAAACGTACATTATTTTTGTCCTCACTCGTCAAATGCCAAGAACATGAAAAAAAAGAACAAACACATCTGCTTAAAATTCTAACACTTGCTGAAAAAAATAAAAGAGCACATGAAACAAGCCCCTAAAAAAAATTAGGCCCCACATTTGTGAGGCCTAATTTTTTTACTGCAACATTTTTATTTCATAATCAGCACAAGTAACAGCGACACCATCGATGTCAGCTTAATTAAAATATTAAGCGCTGGTCCTGATGTATCTTTGAAAGGATCACCCACTGTGTCGCCAATAACAGCCGCTTTATGCGCTTCAGACCCTTTGCCACCAAAATGGCCTGCTTCGATATATTTTTTCGCATTATCCCAAATACCCCCTGCATCCACCATCATGAGTGCAAGCATTACACCACTGAGTGTTGCACCAAGCAACATGCCACCTAAACCACCTTTGCCGAGCAAAAATAATACTACAACCGGCAAAGACACAGTAATGACACCCGGCAAAATCATTTCTCGCAGCGCTGCATGCGTACTAATAGCAATACATCGCTTATAGTCAGGCGTTGCATGTCCTTGCATAAGACCAGGAATTTCTCTAAATTGTCGCCGAACTTCCATCACCATTTTAAGTGCTGCATCGCCAACAGAACGCATGGTCAGTGCAGAGACGATAAAGGGAATTGTCGCCCCAATAAACATGCCAACCATAATATATGGATCGAGAACATTAAGAACAACCAGATCCGCTTCTTGTGCATACGCAGACAAAATAGCAAGCGCTGTCAACAACGCCGATCCTATAGCAAATCCTTTTCCTATCGCTGCAGTTGTATTGCCCAGCGCATCAAGTTTGTCAGTAATGGAACGAACATTTGATCCAAATCCGGCCATTTCTGCAATACCTCCTGCATTATCTGCAATCGGCCCGTAGGCATCAACGGTCATGGTAATACCAACCGTTGCCAACATAGAAACTGCTGCTAAAGAAAGACCAAAAAGGCCACCAATATTGTATGCTATAAGTACAATAAAAGCCAAAATAATAACCGGCGCAATAGTTGATTCCATGCCTATAGAAAGTCCATAAATGAGATTTGTTGCCGCACCTGATTGAGAACTTTTTGCAACATTTTTCACCGGCGTACCTCCGGTATAATATTCGGTAATAAGACCTACCACAATGCCAGAAACACACCCAAGCACCACGGTATAAAAAAGTCCCATTGCCAAATCCATGACATGAAAATATCCATAGGTAAGCGCTAAAAAAACACCAATTGCTACATATGTCGCATTACGCAACATCGCCGCCGGTTCTGCTTTCAACATTAAATTTCCAACTAATCCGCCCAAAGAACCCAAAAGGCCAAGAGCTGCGAGCACCATCGGAAGTGTTACATACACAACTGCATCAAAATCCGGACTATTAATAGCCAAAATCATAGACGACACAAGCGCACCAACATACGATTCGTAAATATCCGCTCCCATACCCGCAGTATCGCCAACACAATCGCCAACATTGTCAGCAATAACGGCAGGATTTCGTGGATCATCTTCAGGAATGCCCGCTTCAACTTTTCCCACCAGATCAGCACCAACATCGGCAGACTTCGTGTAAATACCTCCGCCAATACGGGCAAAAAAGGCAACTAAACTTGCCCCCAAACTGAAGCTGGTCAGTATCATGACAAAGTCTTCATGCTCAGCAAATAAGTAAAAAACAACGCCCAGCCCAAAAAGACCAAAACTTGCAACAGCAAATCCCATCACTCCGCCACCAAAAAAGGCAACAAGAAACGCTGCATGTTCTCCTTTATTTTTTGCACTGATAGTAGTACGCACATTTGCTAGCGTCGCCGCCACCATACCAATAAACCCGGTCACCATAGAAAAGAGCGCCCCCATAATAAATAACAAAGGAATTATAGTACTTTTCAGCACAAACGCTAAAATAAGCGCAATAATAATCACTGCAAGGGAAATAATTTTGTATTCTTCCTGCAAAAAGGTCATCGCTCCTGCAGAAATTGCATCAGCAATAAATCGCGCTTTATCATGATCAACGGGCAATCGCTTGATTGATGATAACAAAAACATCACGACCCCAAACCCCAAAAACGCAATCCCAAAAAACAACATCATATAGAGCATATCACTCATATAATAATCCTTTACATACGCTGTTTTACTCACATTATAAATAACAATTATTTATAATACGGATGGACAACCATTTTGTAAAGATATTTGGGGGTAAATGTAAGGGCAAAGTAGAAATGTCACCTTTTTTTATAACGAATTTAAAATTTCGGCTTCATTAAAAGGAATCCGCTGGGAGCCGATAATTTGATAATTATCCGTCCCTTTGCCCAAGAGCACAATCGCAGATTTAGCATTGGAAGCGGCGTATGCCTTTTTTATGGCTTTTTCTCGGTCAAGCTCTACCAATACTTTATGTTTATGTTCATCCTCTACTCCTGCCATCATCTGATGTGCAATGTCCAGAGGATCTTCACTGCGGGGATTGTCGCTGGTCAAAATGAGCATATCAGCCCAGCTTGCCGCAATTGCCCCTAGCCAAGGCCGCTTTCTTGTATCTCGTTCTCCCCCAGCTCCGCATACAACAATAACATGCTCAAAATGTCTGCGAATTTCTCGGAGTACCATTTCATACGACGTTGCGGTATGCGCATAATCTATAATACCGACTGCCCCATTTGGCAAATCATACTCATCAAAACGGCCCGGAAGGGATGGCGTCACTAATAGATTTGCCATTATAGTTTTTACATCCACACCAAGCACATATGCCATGGTCACCGCTGCAGCCATATTATATATGTTATATATGCCAGCGAAAAATAGTGACGGAAACACTTCTTTGAAACTTCCCATATGCAGACTAAATGCTGCCCTGACATTATCGCGCAACACCCTTATAGCCTCTTTAGCTTCCTCATCTAATAAAAGCTTGTTTTTTATTTTTTCCGGATCAGGAGCTTCAACTGCTTTTATAACAAAATTGTTATTTTCTCGCGCTGAAGAAAAACCGTATGTATATACAGAAGAGTAGTTATTTTTAAACTTTTTACAAAATGCTTCAAGCACATCATCATCACGATTATATACCCACACAGATTTTCGTTTTAACTGCTTTGTCAGATTCATTTTCGCCAGGCAATACTCTTCATAATTTTCATAAAATTCGCCATGCTCCGGCTCAATATTGGTAAAAATAAGTCCATCAAACTGAATACCGTGCACTCGCTTCATGGTATATGCCTGCGCTGCAACTTCCATGACAACGATTTTGACTTCTTTTGCTACACATTCAGCAAAAAACTGATGCAAATAATCAGCGTTGGGCGTTGTCAAAGGTGCATGGTATTGCGCGTCATCAATCATATTAAAAACAGTACTGATGAGCGCTGTTTTATACTGAGCTATTCTCAGTATTGTTGCCAACATATATGCTGTTGTTGTTTTTCCCTTTGTTCCCGTCGCCCCTACAATAATTAATTTTTTTGCAGCTTCACCTGACGCTTGCGCGCTCAATACCGCCAGTGCTTCTCGCGCATCATCAACATACTCCATTGTTGCTTGATATCCCGCAATGAAAGCAAGAACGTCATCTGAAAGGTGAACATTTTTTTCTACCACAATCTTTTTTGCGCCTTTTGCGAGCGCGTGCGGAATATATCGCACACCATCTTCTTTTAATCCCTTAATCACCACAAAGGTAGAACCCTCCGTGACATAATCAGTGTGACTGGTAACTGGCAATGTGGTAAAAAGTGGTGGATACGTACTATTTTTCATCTATAAAATCCCTTTTATGCAACTCCTTTTACAAGAGTACTTTTATGTAACAGTAAATATATGATGCCAAATAAATTAATAAAAAGCATTCCCGCTGCGACAAAATCTCCCAATGCCCACACAATATCAACGTCAACTATGGCACCAAGAAAACAGCACAAAACATAAAAAACAGTAAACAAGTAACCATACCTTCCACTTGTCAAATAAAGCCAAGATGCCCGCGTTATATAGGCATAAGAAACGGTCACACCAATGCCAAAAGTGATAGATAAAAAACTTACAATCCAACCTCCCCAAGATCCAAACACCGTACTAAATGCAGCAACCGTCAATGCAGTACTTGTCAGTCCACTATTCCATACTCCACTGACCACAATACATAACGCAACAATGAAACAGACTCCGGTACTTATAAAGGTACTCATCATTCCCATCAACCCACTGCCCAGCGGATCTTTGCTTCCTGTAAATCCGAACAGAATTGCCGCTGAACCAAGACCCGACTCAGTAGCCAAAATTGACCGCGCCATACCAAACTGTATCGCCTGCTGCATAGTAAAGCCAAGAAGGCCTCCTTTAAAGCTGCCATATCCAAAAGCACTAGTCAGGACCAGATACAATGCGTCAAGCAATGCAGCATGATGATATATCAGCAGCGCACAGGTGGCAAACACAAAAATAAGCACCTTAAGCGGCACAATACGATCTGATGCAGCAATAATTCGCTGCGATCCACCACATGCAATGTATAACACAAAGACAGCCAGACATAATGCCACTGAAGATGCGGACCACCCAAATGAGCTGACAAGGCTCAGGCGAATCGAATTAGACTGAACCATATTGCCGATAATAAGACCGTTTAAAAAACAAAAAAAAGCGTACCAAAATGCAAGCATTTTTCCCCGCGGCACATCCTGCAAGTACAGCATTGGGCCACCAAGAACAGTCGATTTTGCCGCCTGCTGCCCATAGACAGTGCTAATATAAACCTCAGCAAACCGTATTGCCATCATGAGAATACCAAAAATGACCACCCAAAACGCCGAACCTGGTCCGCCAGCATAAACCGCGGTAGCCATACCTGCGATGCTACCATTGCCCAGATTAGTGCTCAGCGTGTTGATAAATGCCTGCAATGGAGTCATATCCCTTGCTGCATTGCCTTCCTGAGTACCTGAAGATATCATGCGCCACGCTTTGCCAAAAAGCCGTAGTTGTACTCCTTTAAGCAGTACTGTACACACAATACTCATGGCTACTACATATATCATAAGCGGCCATGAAACTAACCAATCCCGCACTGCCAGAAAATAAGCAAGAGACACATCCATCGCGCAACTCCATGAGCAACATTGTTTTTTAATAAAATATACGGTACAGTATATCGTACTGTGTTTTTTTTACCAGACATCATAATAAAAAATGAAAATTCTTGGACTCGACATTGGCGATCGATGGACGGGCATTGCCCTTTCTGACATGCTTGGCATTACTGTAAAGCCCTATATAACGGTTGAAACAAAAGATCTAAAAAATGTTATTGTCGACATATGCGGTAAAGAACCTATCGACACCATTGTTGTTGGATACCCCAAAACAATGAAAGGCACAGAAAGCGAGCAAACAAAAAAAACGGTCGCTCTTTTTGAAGAACTTAAAACGGCATTTACCCATCTTGTATGGGTTTTATATGATGAACGGCTATCCAGCAAACAGGCTGCCCATATTTCATCTACCCGTTCAAAACAAGAACGGCTCAAGGCCCATGCTCGTGCTGCTGCATTCATTTTAAGCCTCTACCTTGAGCATCTTAATTTTCAAAGATAGATTTATCGTATTTTACTGCTTATTTCTTATTATTGACAGAACTGTTCCAAATAGATTAGCCTGGATTATAGGAGAGGTAACAAGGAGTCAAATGATGAGGTAGAGTAGCATGAAGTGTACAAAATGCGACGGACTTATGGTATTGCAATCTTTTTTCGACCATTTCCTTAACTTTGAAGGATGGAAGTGCCTCAATTGTGGAAAAATTGTCGTAAAAAAAGAGAAAATTATCGAGTACGACTCATTTAGTATTTTTTATCAGCAGCAAAAGTGTAAAAACCGTCCATCATAAGAAAATTGATATGGCATTATTCATGAGCATTCAAAGTACGTATCATGCGGTAGAAATGGCATTATACCATGAACGTACGTATCTCGATTCTGTATCCCTTGAAAAAACTATCGCAAGCAAATCGCTTATTTCAAGCCTTGAACATCTTCTTGAGCGGAATAACAAAAAATATGAAGATCTTTCTTTTTTTGCTGTCAATCAAGGTCCTGGCCCTTTTACCACCCTGCGCGTAGTCATTGCAACTGCCAATGGACTCAGTTTTGCTTCAGGTATTGCCCTTTTTGGTATTAATGCGCTGCAAGCACTGATAGAAGAGTACCCACTCCAAAACCCTGAACACACTCCTCTTGCACTTCTGAACGCTTTTGGAAACGATATTTATTTTGCTTATCCTACTCACGCTGGAGAGCTCGTATATGGCTATGCTCCACTGGACGCATTTTTGGCCGAACTTACTGCCCAGACATCAAAAAAATGGTATTTCATGGGCAATGGAGCCGCCTTATATGCTGAAAAAATAGTTCACTGCTTGCAAGACAGAGCCATTTTCGCAAATCCACTTGCCCACACATGCAGCATAAATACCATTGCACAAATGGGATATGCTCAGTGGCAGAAAAAAAGTCCTGCAACTCATCATCTCAGCCCGCTTTACATAAAAAAACCGTTTATTGCAGTATAAGAAATTCTAAAAATAGTGTTCTTGCTGTTATTTTGTAAAAAAATAGAAATTTGCATATATATTTTGATATGATAAGAAAAAAGGGGAAAAAATATGTTCAAAAATTATTTTTTCATTTTTTCATCTCTTATTGGGTTTTCTTTATCGCTTTACTGCATGCAAAAAAGTGGTACATCTTTCACTTTGCCTGAAAACAATACTACTTTAACGCACTTTAATACCTTCAAAGTCCCTTTAATGTATGAAAAAACAGCATCCGTAGAATTTATTTATGGTTCTCATGACTTTTTTCTTATGCCTCATCCTTTACAAAGATTTAACATAAGTGGAAAAAAAATTAGACAGATGAATACAACAGGTTATTCTTTTTCTACCAGTCCTGACAGTCAATATTTCGCTCTTATTCCCTTAAATAGAAATGCATTAACAATATCCTTATTTTCTTCTTTGAAGCCTTATTGGGAGATACCAGTAGAAGATGACAGACTTGAACATATTGTATTCAGTATCGACAACACCTATGCAGCGATGGAATTTTCTTCGCACAAAATTAAAATATATGATCTAAAAACAAAAACAGTTGCTCGAGAACTTAAAGTTATAGAAAGGATTATTAGAGGAAAAAATCCTTGCGAAGAAGATTATACGTACTATATGTGCACAAACAAGGCGGGACTCATATCTGGCTTCATTTCTCACTATTTTTTTGTTTTTTTGTCTTTTTCTCCCCGCAACACCTATTTTGCTACAGGTACCTATGAGGGAGGACTTTTCCTGTGGAAAACAAATAATTGGCAAGCCTTCAATTCATATCAGATATATGATACATTTCCCACTATTGCATGGAGCAATAATGAAACACTTATTGCAATATCTGATATGAAAAAATCTATTACTATTGCAAACATTGAGAGCACCACAAAAAATATAGGAACCAATTATGCAAAAATATCCCTGGAAAATTTTCTCCGCTACTTCACCTTTACACACAACGACAATCTTATTACGGTGACAGAAAATTATGAAATAACGTTGTGGAATAAACCAGATTATACAACACGTACAATAATCATGGAACAAGATCCTGCAAAACGCGTAATATCTGCTTCACTCAGTTCTAACAATACATACCTCATCATTCTGTATAAAAACAATACAGAATATTTTATTGATGTGTGGAAAGTGGCCTTTTGAGCGGAAATTACTCGCGTGCTCCGTATTTGCGCAGCAGCAGCTCAACCGTGACAAAATGATGCTCAATGGCCAGCTGCAATGCAGATCCAACGGCAGGATTAATTATCAAAGAAACATCTGCACCGTTTTCCAGTAATTTGGCAACCATCGCTTTATCATTATTTTCCACCGCTTTCATAAGCAGCGTTCTGCCATTATACGCATAATTAACATCTGCTCCTGCGTCAGTAACCAAAAGGGAGACAAAATTGTTATCTCGTCCTTGCACAGAAACAACATACCATAATAGCTCTGATGCTTTTTCTTTGTCCAAAGGAACTTTATATTGCAACATCTTTTTCAGCGCTTCGATATTATTTTCTGTTATAGCATATCTAATACCATCATCAATAAACGTTTTTCTCAGTTGCGCATATTTTTCTGCTGGTGCATCAACCCGCTGTTCTTGTACCCATCCAACAAGCGTTACAACTGTTTTTGGATAGCTAGAAATACTTGCAACAAATAACGGAGGAATCCCCAGCGCGAGTGTTGAAAATGTCGTAAACAATGACAGAAGATCATATTTTTCTACCCGCAACTTCCGCAACTCAACACAGCCTAATATAATAGTTACTTTTTCTTCTTGCGTTAAAGGGGACCGGAGATCTTTTATAATAACAGACAACAGCGCCTTTGTTTGTTCCAATGTTAATTGTCCAATTTTTTGTACCAACAAATATATATTATGCGTAATAATGATGGGCTGAATATACAAATATGCTTGCTCAGGAGATAAATAGGCAAGTTCTTCAGACGTTTCTTCTGTTCTTGCCGGCAGCGGTTCTGCTTGTAATTCGTAACGCTTTCCTCGATGAATAATACCAATACTACAACACAACACTCCTATCACCGTCAACAAGTGAAAAATCTCTCTCCTCTTTCCCATGCCATCCCCTAACCCTTATAGTGCGTATACATCTCATAAATATATTAATAAGTATTAAAATGAAAAATCAATATGTTTGTAAAATTCTATTTTGAATTCATTTTTTAGAAGTGAAAAACCAGGCACGCATCATTGCAGCACCTATCATGGCTGCACTTTCAGCACGCAATATTGTTGGTGTAAGTGACAAAAACAGAACACCAGCATCGATCAAAATTTTTTTCTCTGACGACGTCAAATCATTTTCAGGGCCAATCATAAGTGCATATGACGTATGGTCAGACAGAGATGGAAGTACGGTGGAACATGGTTGTCCGACAGGATCACAAAAGATAATCTGTACACCTTTTTCGCGCATTGTTGGTACCAGCTTTTGTAAAGAAACAGCACCATGCAACAGTGGTATATAAAAATATTTTGCCTGCTCTGCTGCATTGCGCATAATATGTTCAAGACGAATACGCTCATGATCACGCACAGAACGATAGGCATTATCTGTTTCTACCAGATATATTTCATTCACTCCAGCTTGGACAAGTCCATAAAGTGCGTGTTCTAACGCTTCACGCTTGAGCAGCGGAAGCAAAAATGAGATGTGAGGGGTATATTTTTGCTGCACTCCCCTCTCCTTTAGCTCTCCTTCAACCGTTTTTTTTGTAATCTCTAAAATAGAAAACTCGGCGTAGTTTCCAGCATTAAATAGTACACACGACTCACCGACGCGCAGGCGAAGCACGCGCACTAAACGGTGATATAATGTTTCATCAGAAATAATGTACGGAACAAGTTCTTTCGATAAAGATATAATGGGCAGATGTGTATCATAGAATGCAAAAATATGATTTTGCTTAGTCACCAAGAAACATATCCTTTATCATGCAGCTACACACATCAAACTTCTTTTTTATAACACATAAAGCATCGGAACATGATTCTTTAGTACAGAGATATTTAACATAGAGATGAATTTTGAGATCTTTTAAATATTCCATCCATGTTTGTTTAATTTCGTGATCAGAAATAGCAGATTGTTCTTCTTTTTTTGTATTTTTTTCAACAATTTCTTTACTATCTCTTTTTTCTGTTATCACTGTTTGTACTGGAATTAATGTGGTATACAAAGAAATAAAAAGCAGAGCACTTATGATTATAAAACGCTTACGCATAGAAACCTCTCATTGCTGTAATATGTAATAGCATAGTATCCTTATAATAATCAAAGGTATTATATTTTCATAATACCATACATCAAAAAATCTTTCAAATGCCCCTTTTTTAGCCTATAAAACGGGCATTTCTTGCAAAAAAAACCTTTCTCTGGCTACACTCCCTGAAAAGGAGTTTTTCATGACTCACCCACCTCTTGCCCTTATCATTTTAGATGGTTTTGGATACAGTGCAGAAAAAGAATATAATGCCATTGCGCACGCACGAACACCTCATATTACCGCGTGGTTTTCACGATATCCTCATACACTTTTATGCGCCTCAGGACCATGCGTTGGCCTCCCTCACGGATACATTGGAAATTCTGAAGTTGGCCATATTACCATCGGCGCAGGACAGCGCATTGAACAACCAGTCACCATTATTAACCGTGCTCTGGAAAACGGCTCTTTTTATACTCATCATACCCTTACAACATCTCTGCACAATCTTGCAGGCACAAAAAAAAGAGTACACATTTTGGGACTTTTGTCCGATGCAGGAATTCACGGGCTCGATAGTCACATATATGCCTACATGAGAGCAGCATATGATGCTGGCGTGTCAGAGATTATTATTCATCCCTTTCTTGATGGCCGAGATACTGCACCACGTTCTGCAACAATATTTCTCACACGCCTTGATGAAGAAATGCACAAATATCCTCATGCCTACATCGGCACTATTCATGGTCGCTTTTATGCAATGGACCGAGATCAAAATTGGAAGCGTACTCGACAAAGTTATTATACACTTACCAATCACCAAACATCTCCTTTTGATTCGTGGCAACAAATGCTTGATCATTATTATGCGCAAAATATTACTGATGAATTTATTCCCCCAACACCTTTTGATACTGCGGGCATATTAGAAGAAGGTGATGGCATACTTTTTTCTAATGTCAGACCTGACCGTGCACGACAATTAGCTGCAGCAATCTGTAATGACAATTTTAACCAGTTTCCTACAAAAAAATATCATTTTTGTTTTTGCCTGACACCAGTCTCTTATGGAGATATGATAACAGCGACTCCTCTTTTTGAACGTCCACCTGTCCACCACACACTCAAGGAAATTTTAAGTGTACATCAAAAAACAATTTTTTCTATTGCAGAAA
>Ga0187783_10002634_pt1 | contig 13287 bp, 13 predicted proteins | sample 1015_SJ02_MP02_2_FD_132471 | JGI IMG/M metagenome (GOLD analysis project Ga0187783, IMG submission 132471) | Tropical peat soil microbial communities from peatlands in Department of Meta, Colombia - 1015_SJ02_MP02_20_MG | ecosystem: Environmental > Terrestrial > Soil > Wetlands > Peat | place...
ATAAGTCGGATCGAGGTCCATGTAATTCGTTTTGTAGGGGATGTGCTCGCCCGCGAAACCGATTCCGCCCGCGCGGTCGTACCAATATACCGCCGCCTTCTTCCACGCTGAGCCCCAGCGCGCCTTCACCGCCGGTGGCACGACCCCAAAGCTCACGATCGGTTGAAAGCCCGTGGCCATTGCGCGGAACGTCCCGCCGCGAATAAAAGGAACAGCGCTGTGATCAAAATTGTCGCCGTCGAAGTCGCTGATGCAAATGCCGGAAGCCGCCGCACCCATGAAACGATTGAGCGGCTTCTCCATGAACAGTGTGGCACCAAATGCGACCTGATGCGTCAGGTTGCGTCCGACGACACCCTTCCCCGTCGCAGGATCGTAAGGCTCGCCGATGCCAGAAAGGAGCAACAGGCGTGTATTATTCAGCGTCCACGAACACAGCAACACGACGTCAGCCGGTTGGAAGCACTCATCGCCGCTGGCGTCGACGTAGTTTACGCCCCGCGCCTCGTTACCCTCGTGCACGATCTTCCGCACCGAGCAGTTATTCCGCAGCATGACGCTTTTCTGCTTCTCCAGAATGGGCAGAAGCGTATTGGTCGGCTGCGATTTGGCACTCACCATACAGCCGAAGCGGTCGCAGAATCCGCAGTAGAAGCAGCCCGGTCGCGTGAGGCCGTCGGGATTCGTGTACGCGGTACTGAGAATTGCCGAAGGACTAGGATAGGGATGATAGCCGAGCGATTTGGCCGCGTCTCGAAACAAGGACGAGAAATAGGAGATCTTCATCGGCGGCGTGGGATACTCTTCGCTGCGCGGTCCCTCGAAGGGATTGCCGCCCTCGACGATTTTGCCTCGAAGGTTCCCCGCTTTACCGCTTGCACCAATCAGCTGGTCAGTTCTCGCGTAATAAGGCTCGATCTCGCCCCAAGTGATGCCCCAATCGACGATGGCATGATCCTCGGGCAGCTTCTTTCTGCCGTACCGCTCGACCGTCTTGGTATACATCTCGAAAAGATCGGGCACGTGGCGCGGATAAATGGCACCCCAGTGTTCGCCGGCGCCCCCAGTCCCGTTGCCGGGGAGGAAGTTGCCAGGCTGTCGGATGGGAATGGCGCGGTCGCGGAGCGTATAGCGCAACGTGACCGTTTCTTTCGAATAGTCCTGCATCATGGAAAAGCGGACGTTGTAGTCCAGCTCATCCATGTCGTTTGCGTAGTCTTCAGCGTGCCGCGCTCCTCCTCGCTCGAGCACCACGACACGGAGCGCCGTGCGCTTGCCGATCTCCTTCGCCAGCAGCAGACCCGTCCAGCCGCCTCCCACGACGACAATGTCGGTCCTCGGCAGATTCCTCACGTTGCCTCGTCTTCGCTGGCCCGGTGCGCTTTCTGTTTTAGGTCCGAAAGACTCACGGGCTTCGGCCGAAATGCCTCGCCGCGATATTTGTCAATCTCGCTGGCATTGCTCATGCGAGGGCCCGGGAAGCCGATAAGCTGCCAGCCCACCATGTCCACATTGCCGCCGTGCAGCGGGTCGCAAAACATCCCCTCGATGGTGTTGTGGCGTAGCAGATCAAAAAACGTGCTCGGTTCAATCTGTGCGAGCTTGGCATCCTGCTCAGACGGCGGGAGCTGCTCGAAACCAGCAAGTTGCTTCAGCCCTTCCCTATAGATCCTCTGCGGCGAGGCTGCACCCTGGTAGCCGAACTCCGCTGGAGCGCTGTAGTCGAATGGTTCGTGCGTGTACCGACGCGCATCACGCCCCCAGGGCCCGGCAAGCTGCCGGTCGATGTAGATCACCACCCCCGCTTCGCGTGCACCAGGCCCAGCCTCGTCGCTGGGCATGATGCGCGCAGCGGCCGCAGCGACGATCAAGGCTTCTTGTTCGGTGAAAAAGCGGAGTGGAATCTTGAGGTTCTTGCTTTCTTGTGCGGCAACCCGCGAAGCCTTGCGGTCGAGCGAGTACACGAGCACTCCGCCCACGGTGGCCGCCGATATCACCATAAAGTGGCGTCGCTTCATGCGGTGGGGAGTCTATCACGAGGTGTCAACCAGCTGTCCGCGTCCGGATCCCAAGCGGCGGCGATCCAAGCAACCGGGAATAGATTGTCCCGCAGTGTTTCGTTAGGGTGTGCAAGATGGGGCAGGGAAGACCGCGCCCGGGAGACGTCTAGGCGACTCCCCGGGACTCGCAAAGACATCCGCGATACCGCTCGCTACCACAATTCAGACAGGCCCCCGTCTACAACGAGCGTTTGCCCGGTAATGTAGCTCGCTTCGCCCGAGAGCAGAAAAACAGCGGCATACGCAACTTCCCAGGCTGTGCCTTGCCGGCCGAGCGGAATAACCGTCCGTGCGCGTGCTGGTCGCGCACGGGTTGCGGCGCGGCCAAGCGGCGTGTCAATTAACCCGGGAGCGATGATGTTTGCGCGCACTGCACGGCTCGAGCCCTCGAAGGCAACATGCCGACAAAGCCCGCCGAGGCCGGCTTTGGATGAATCGTAGGCGGGCACATTCGTACCCGGACGGAGCCCGGCAACGGAGCTCACAAACACGATCGAGGCCCCAGGATCCAGGCGCGGCAAGACCGCACGGGCAATGAGAAAATGGGCGCGCAAGTTGACCGTCAATACCTGGTCCCATTGCTGAGGGCTGGTAGCGCTCAAACCGCGTCCGGCCGCGATGCCGACATTGAGTACGACGCCATCGATGCTTTGGAGATGGCGAATGGCCTCGTCCACGAGGCGCTCGCAATCCTGTTCTCGGCTCACGTCGGCAACGATCTGGCTCGCAAGGCCGCCTCCGCGAACGATTTCATCACACGTTTGCCTTGCGGCAGGCTCGTCTTTGTCTGCACACGCGACCCGAGCGCCCTCTCTTGCGCACAACAACGCAATTGCGCGTCCGTTGCCGATGGGTGGGTCGGGCTCGTCGTAGGTTTGCGTTCCCGCGCCGACGACCAAAATGCCTGCGCCCTGCAATCGGGCGCGCCCCGGAGCAGTTCCGCGCGCTTCAGCAGGCGTCCATAGGGTCGAGCTTTCGCGGGCGAAGACAGGTTCGGTGGGCCGCCTAGGTTGATCGGTCATCGCTCGATATACTCGCTTGGCTCCGTCGGGTCAGGATGCCCTCCGCCCTCCAGCTGCACCCCAAAGGAATTCAGCGCCATCGACACCAGCGTATATTGGCCGACGGTGAAAACCAGATCGATGAGCTGGCTTGTGGTGTAACGTCTGGCCAATCCCTGCCAGGTAGCCTGGGTAATGAAAGCATCGTCATGCAGCTCATCCACAGCGCCGATCAGCAGTCGCTCGAAATCATTCCAGTGCGCTGCTCCCGCTCCCTCCCGGATCGCTTGAATATCTTCGTCGGTTAATCCCGCTTGTTTTCCAATGGCCACATGATGATGAAATTCGTATCCCGCGTCGCACCGATGACCGACACGTAGGATGACTATCTCGCGCTCGCGCGGCGGCAACGTTGACCTAGAGAGAATCTGATGGCCAAACGGCAACCAGCGCTTGTAAAGATCGGGGTGCCGAACGAGCGTCCGAAATATGTTTAGCACCTCAGCGGCTGGTTGGGTGCGCGTCAAGATTTCGCGTTGCTCTGCGCTCCATTCTTGCTCAGGCAATGGTGGAATTCGCGGTTCGGACAGGCGCATCGAAGAACCTCTGTTCCAAAAAATACCGCGGGTGCGGTGAATCGCCACGGCGTTCTGCTGAAACGTCACATCGCGCATCTCGTCTCTGGGCCCAATATCGAGGAGAAGGATACTACACGTATGCGCGAAGAAGGTCCGGCGAAGGTGCCATAGGAAGCTCCCGCGGCCAGCTCTCGACACGCGGCCAGCTCTCGACTTGACTTCGCCGGCGTTTCGCCATAGGGTCAGCCTATTTTCGGCTCAGGGAATGCCAACTCACAAGGAGCGAACGATGGGAAAAATCAACTGGGGCCGCGTCTTGGTTGGGGGTTTGGTGGCTGGCGTCGTCATCAATCTAGTGGAGTACGTCTCCAACACGTACGTGCTGGCGTCAGAGAACGCGGCTGCGATGAAAGCGCTCGGGGTTCAGCTGCCCTCGGGCGCGGTTCCGCTGTTTCTGCTGAATGGATTCCTGACGGGCATCGCCGCGATATGGCTGTATGCCGCCGCGCGGCCGCGCTATGGTGCCGGGTGGAAGACAGCGGTCATCACGGCCCTGGGAGTGTGGGTGATTGGTTATGCGCTGCCGGCTTTTGGGCTCGGGGCCAGTGGCATTTTCCCGACGCAATTGCTCGTCGTCGGCTCATTGATCGGTTTGGCGGAGATCATCGTGGCGAGTGTTGCAGGCGCCGCGGTGTACCAAGAGGCCTAAGAGACCGTATAGTGCCGACGATCGAAGAGTTACGGGAGATACTTGACAAGTAATACGTCGTTCCCTGTCTCGTTATAGATGAGTTCATCGACGAGCCTTTTTGCCATCATTACGCCGAAGCCGCCCGGCCGAAGACCTTGTTCTTCGCGAACCGTGGTGTGGCTGAAGAAATCGCCGGCGGGGCTGTTAATGGCGGCGTGGCGAAGCTCATCGAGAGAGAAGCCTTGACCCGGGTCCTTGACGCGACATACGACGGCGCGACGGGTTCGAAGGAAGGAGATTTCCACATACTGGCCGGGGTCGAATTTGCAGCCATGCTCCATGGCGTTCAGAAGAATCTCTCGAAAAGCGTAAATGATGTCCTCCCGAGCAGCTTCGGGAAGGTCCGGCTCTCTCACCCCTCGAAGAAATTGGACCAAGCGATCTGCCGTAACGCCATCGCAGCGGGCCGTCAAGCTAATCCAAGTAGGCGTCGCGGAGAGGACTTCGATACCATCGTCCCAGCAGGGCGAGGCCATGGCGTCACGCACGATTTCAAGCAGAGGGTAGCGCAGGAACGGACCTGACAAATAGCTGAAGGCGCCTTCACGCATGGAAGCAATGACGTCTCCGGGTGTCCATTGTTCGGTGAGAATAATGAGGCGTTGGTGAGGGCGAACGCCCCTAATTTTGCGAAGAAGCTCCAGATCTTCGGGGCCGTGGCTCTTGGCACCGGTGATGATCAGGTCGAACGGATGGGCCGCGGCATGGGGAAGAATGGCTTGATTGTCTGACACGCGTTCGATGCGCCAGCCCTCGCTTGTCAAAACATCGTCGATCAGTTTATTGATATCTGGGCCGGAATCAACCACGAGAGCAATTCGCTCAGGAGTCGGGGAGAGAGTGGGTGCCAAACCACTGAAGGGTGTCACGGCGCCTCCCAAAGAGAAACTCGGAACAGAACAGCCACGTAGTCTACAGCAAGAGCAGCAGGGTCGAAAACGGCTATGCTCAAAGAAGTCTGTCGTATCGAACGTATCGCATCGAACTCGCTCTCTCGATGAATCGGGAGAAGAGTTCGCTCGGTACTTATCACCTATGAATATCAAGAAGACCGTGGAAGAAGCAGCAGGTTGCGCTCGCAGGTCCATTCATGAATGAGACCGTCCATTTTCTCGCAAAACACGGCTACTGGTTGCTGTTTGTTTCGGTGCTGGCGCGTCAAGCCTGTTTGCCGGTGCCGGCGAATCTGGCTCTGCTGGCCGCCGGTGCGCTGGCAGGTTCGGGCAAACTAAACCTCGGCGTCATCCTGATTCTATCGGTCCTCGCCTTTCTGTTCGCCGATCTGGCGTGGTTCGAGGCGGGCCGAAGGTGGGGGAACAGAATATTGCATTTCGCGTGTGGGATCTCGGGAGATCCAAGCTCCTGCGTGAGCAACGCACACCGCTCGTTTGCACGAAATGGTGTGAAGTCGCTCCTGATTTCGAAGTTTGTACTGGGACTGGATGCTGTCGCGGCCCCCTTGGCGGGCGCTTCGAACACGACCCGGCTGCGGTTCCTCGTTTTCGACGCGCTCGGCGCCATTCTCTGGTCTGGTGCTTACGCCACCTTGGGCTATGCTTTCAGTGAACAGCTGGATTTAGTGGGAGCCTACGCTGCAAGGACAGGCGAGCTAGTGGCCATCCTAGTGGTCGCCGGGGCGAGCTTCTTCGTTGTCTACAGGATCGTCCGCTGGCTCCGATTCGTACGTGAGTTCAGACTGGCACGAATCACACCTGACCAGCTTCGGGAACAACTCAGCGCGGGCCAGGACGTTCTCATTCTGGATGTACAACGGACCGAAAAGGACGTTCAGCCGCTCATGGGTATTCCCGGTGCCATACGAGTGAATCCGCGTGATATCACGTGGGATCAGGGAGCTATGCGCGAGGTGGAGAAATCCATTCATCGCGAAATCGTTATTTACTGCACATGCCCGAGTGAATATACCAGTGCCCGTGTTGCGCTGGCTCTTCATCGCCGAGGACTACAACACGTGCGGCCCCTTGCCGGCGGCCTCCAGGCCTGGCGGGATCGAGGATATGAAGTGACGACAGAAGTTCGCGTGCCACGGAGTCCAGCATCCCCGTCGCGCTAGCGCCGGTCAATGCAGAGACGGTCGCCAGCCGCTTTAGAGTCCGTCGTATGCTCATCTCCCGCGTTTGTCGCTTCACGCTAACACGCAACACTGCTATCCTCCCAAGGTCCGTCCTGCGGAACTCTGGTACCCCACTCCGCATCAAATGCTGTCTGGAGGATCGAAATGAGTGAAAACGAACACCCGGACCATCTCGAGTTGACGCGCTTGCTGCAGCAGGCGAAGCCACTCATGGCCCCGTTGTTTCCCGACCAGCAAAAGAAATGGGCAGCCGAGAGCCCGCTGGCTCAGGAGATTTCTGCCATTCTCGCGAAGCACCCTGAGTATTACGAGGAAATCCGCACACACATCGGCGCAATTTTTCCCAAGCCAAAAAGCTAAATGCCAACGTCGGGCGATTCCCTCCCCGGCCGCAAAAAACAGGCACACGGCCACCTTTGCGGCAACCGGGCTGCGGAAACAGGGAGTACACTTGCACTTCCCTTGAGCAGGTTATCGGGGAACGCGGTGGCTTGCTCTTTGCATAAGAAACCAGTGTCGAAAGGAAACACTATTCGTGTATCTAGTTCCGCAATTGGCGTTGCAGCGCAGGGATAGCAGACCCCGTCCCCTCCAAAGCCAGGACCCCAGATGGTGTGCTCGGTGGAAGGAAGCGGCCCAATGTACGGGTGTGGATGAGCGGGTTTTGTCTGGCGTCGCGGACGGGGTATGATGTCGACAATCTCTCCGTAGGGAGGCGGAAAAATGATTACGACGGGCGAGCGTGAAACGGTTTTGAACAATCTGGCAGATTCGCGTAAGCGACTGCTAGAGGTTGTGGAAGGACTTACGCCCGAACAGCTCCACTATCGTCCGGCGCCAGGCCGGTGGACGGTGGCCGAGTGCGTCGAGCACATTGCAACCGTCGAGGGACGTGTCCTCGGGCTGATTCACAAGACCCTAAACGGTGGCCCGGCTCCCGCGAAGCGCAGCGCGATGGAGGGCAGGGACGGCGTTCTAGTCGAGGAGGTGGCGAGCCGCACGAGGCGCGTTCAGGCGCCTGAGTATCTCGTACCGCGGGGCCAGTGGCCCGACGAGCAGCTATGGAACGAATTCGAGGCGGCTCGCCAGCGCACGCGCGAGTTTGCGGGCAGTACCAACGCCGATTTGAGAAGGCACTTCTGCGCGCATCCAGTTTTGGGAGAGCTCGATCTGTATCAGTGGCTGCTGCTCATCGGCGCGCACTGCGACCGGCACCGAGCGCAGAGCGAAGAAGTGATGGCAAGCCCGGGATTCCCGCGTTCGAGCGCAGCAGCTTCATAACTTGTCTGGTCTCGAACCATTCGGCTCGGTTCAAGCTCGGTTTAACAGCTGCAATATTTTCCCGACGGGACTCCTCCCCTAGCGCGCTTGAGAGTGCCCTGGCAAATCTGTAAAAGGGGATGGTTTGACGGTGTGTTTCCGCTGCAGTTAGACATTCCTTCCGACTTTTGACGGCCACAAAGACAACTATGAGTCCTTGGGCACAGGCCCTTATTTCGATGGGCAAGACGTCGCTGCGACTCGAATAGACTATCAAGAAACGCCGTCTCACATAGTCCAGCACAGCAGCTCGAGGATTTGCATGCGCAGCACCTGATTCAGCAGGAGGCTCCGATGACCATCCGTCAACTAACTCTAGCTGTGGGATTGTTCTTCCTTGCTGTCGGACCGCTGAGGGCCCAGCAGCGCGCTCTATCTGTAGGCGGGTGTCAAGCGGATGCCGCCTCGTGGGGTGACCAACAACTGCGAACGCAGTATAACAAGGCGCAAATGGGCCAGTTGACAAACGGTACTCGAAATCAGACGGAAGTTGCCCAACTTCGTGTGACCGAAGTCATTGAAAGAGCCATCGAGATGCGGGACTGCATGAAGGTGGACCCAGAGCACGCGCATATGTATAACGACATAGCGGCTTTTTATAGCAGTGTGAAGAGTGACCGCTTGCAGGCATTTATCGAGCGACACGGCTTGGTGGCTCAGTTCGCGCAGGAGGATGCCAAAGGGCTGCGATAGCGGCGAGGGGGCAGAAGATGTGAACCAGGAGGCGCCAGGGCCCTGCTCCTCGTTTCTGGTAGGTAACTCTAACTCTCCTCGATCCTGCCAGTTTCTGCGAATCGCGTGCTTTCACCGGCGCTGTTGCTGGAGCCACGTTCGAATCGGCTTTGAGCCATCCCGGCGCAATCGGAGCGAAGCAGGCGAGACTTAGTTCATGGGGGATCGTCATGGGCAATCGAGGGCGGGCCCAATCAATAGGTGACGGACCAGCTCACCACGGTCATCGTCACAACCAGCAACAGCAGGCCCAGGCTGACCACACTGAGCGCCTTCCCATGGCCGAGCAGGTAGTCGCGCGACTCCGCGTTGATGCACAGGAGCACTACGACCAAAAGCACGACGCCCCATGCCAGTAGAGAAGGCAGGCCCGGATACTTCCCAATCATCGACAGGAATTGCCCGGGCGGCTGACCAGCTGGAATCCACCAAGGCAGCATCGGTGCCAGGCCCGCCGCAAGCGAAACGGTGAGCAGCTTTCGCGTGAACCACCCTTTCAGCTTCGGCCTCGCTGCCTTCCAGACCAAGAAGTCCCACGCGAGCAAGCCGAGAGCGATAGGTGCCCAGCCGTACAAGGCGGCCTTGTGGTCAAACCAGAGCCATGCCCGAAACACGAAGCGTGAGTGCTGCCCCTCGGCGAGCCGTGGCAGCAGGGTCAGTCCCACCAGAGTATTGCAAAGCGCGGCCACCAGCAGGGTCACCAGGCTCATGAGCTGAAACCAGTGCCTCGTCGCCACCGCATTGCAGCGGCTGCACACCGATTGCTTGGGTAGGAAACTCAGGCCGCAGGTTTCACAAAACACGCTTTCCTCACACGGCGCCGACAATGGACGTATGTGCTCCATCAGCCTACCTGGAGCGCCTCGTAAAAAACTACTGGCCTGGAGTGCAGCGAAACGTCAGGCCAGGCCTACTTGTCCCGAGGTACAGATGCGGCGGGGCCGAACCATTCCGTTGCGAAACCTCTAGCTGGGGCGCAGGCCATCCGGTGATCGTTGGCGAGCGGCTAAACAGCGGGGCGCGACGAGGTCGGCGCTCAGTAGAGGTGCCGCGCAGGAATTCCGATCGCAGGCTCCTACTCAGGGGCGGGGAACCACATACTACTGTCGTTTATGCCACCACTCACGAAGGGACCAACATTGACCCCCTGCGTCCAGTGCGATCAGGAAGATGCCGTCCAGCTTCGTTTCGAGGTCAGCCGGCACACGGACGAACGACGCCCACCACCGAGCGACACCGAGCTCCGCGGTGACTGCGACGACCTCATAATCAAACTGGATCCTCTCTTCGGTTCTTGCCACGCCGACCCAATATTCGTAGATCGCCATCCGACCACGCAAAGGTACATCGCAGGGCGTCACTTGATATGTGGCATCCTCGGTGTACAGCGAGGCGGCGGCCTCGGGATCGCGGCCTGTCCAGGCCCGTCCGTAAGAGGCTAGCCAACGTTGGAAGGCTTTTTGATTCATGTGCCAACTACGCAAGAGCTAGCCTACACCTTAACAGGAGCAGGTCGGGATTACGACGCGGGCCATTTCAAGAAAAGACATTTTGAGAGGGACGGCCAAGGGGACCATCGACAAACGGGTAATTGCTATGCATTTCGACACCCTACGCGGTTATAGTTGTGGCCGGCTCTCAGTCGCGAGCGTCTTGAACGTCAGGTTGACCCGAGGAGGTGTGAAAATGCGCATGGCACGGCTGAGTGCTGGCCTGCTCCTACTCGCGGCGCTTAGCGGCATTTACTGGCAGACCCAGCCACAAGAACAAGAAATAACCGTAACTGGCAAGCTCGTTCGTCTCATGGCCATAGGAGGAGAATCGACGGGCTGGGTTGTCGAACTTGAATCGGCAACCGACATCGACGGTAAACAAATGAATGCCGTCCAAGTTAGCTATCGCAAGACCGGAAAGCTCGAAAAACTGGAAAACAAGCGCGTCCGAGCCACTGGTAAACTGACTCATCGACAGGGAGTGGAGACCGGTAAACAGCCTGTTCTCGCCGTTTCCTCTATAAAAGAAGCCAAGGCCGCCAGCTAACTGGACGCGGATCACGCGGATCGCTACGCTCAGCAAGAAGAAATGTCAGTGAAATTGCGAGGCATTAGCGGATGAAGGATATGCTCCGCAGGGAATTCTTGCACTTGATGGGCGGCGCTTGCTTTTCCCTTGCGCCCGGTCGAACAGCCCAGCGGCTTGCTGAGACATCCAAGGCCGACGCAATGCTTCGCATCTCGCCGGTCGAGATAGAAATCGCCCCTGGAAAAATCATCAAGACCACCGGATATAACGGCTCGGCCCCGGGCCCCTTTTTACGATTTCGCGAAGGCCAGCTCGTAACCGTCGACGTGTTCAATGAGACGAAAGACCCGGAGTTGGTGCATTGGCACGGATTATTCCTTCCCTCGGAAGTGGATGGGTCGATGGAAGAAGGAACTCCCCTTATTCCTCCAAACAGTTCTCAGCGGTACTCTTTTGTGGCCCGCCCTTCCGGCACCCGCTGGTATCACACCCACGTCTCCGCCGGACGTAACGTGAAACGAGCGACGTACACGGGTCAATTCGGAATGGTCTATATCGAACCCACCCGGGAACCGGGTCGATACGATGCCGAATATTCCCTTTGCCTTCATGGATGGCAACCCTATTTGAGTGCCACGGGTGGCGAAGGGACTTTGGAGGCGGTTTACCAGAGTTTTTCAGTCAACGATCGCGCCCTGGGACACGGCGAACCGATCCGCGTGCGTTCAGGACAGAAAGTGCTTTTCCGCGTCCTGAACGCCAGTGCTACCTTGCAGCACCAGATTGCACTCGCTGGCCACCAGTTTACAGTAATGAGCCTCGACGGCAATCCGGTGCCTGTGCCCCGAACGGTCGAGGTCCTTTCGCTTGGCCCGGCTGAGCGCGTCGATGCAATCGTAACGATGGATACACCTGGCGTGTGGATCCTGGGCGAATTGGACGATCAGATCCGGAGCAAAGGCCTGGGGATCATCGTCGAGTACGAAAACCGCAACGATGCGCCCCAATGGGTACCGCCACGCGAGGTGTCTTGGGATTACACCCTGTTCGGGTCTCCCGGACAGCCGTTCGAGCCTGCTGAGATCGTTCCACTCGTGTTCCGACGCAAGTTTGCCGGCAACAACTGGGTAGATCATTGGACCATCAACGACAAGGAGTATCCAAAAAGCGATCCGATTTTGGTGCGAAACCACGCCAAATATCGTCTTCGGTTTGATAATCAAAGCGACGAAGATCACCCGGTGCACCTGCATCGCCACACCTTTGAGTTGACACAATTTGCGGGCAAGAGCACGGCCGGCGTTCTCAAAGACGTCGTCGTCGTTCCCCGTCGAAACACGGTCGAAGTCGATTTCCTGGCAGACCATCCAGGCCTCACGCTGTTTCATTGTCATCAGCAACTGCACATGGATTTCGGCTTTATGACCCTGCTGCGATATGTCGACTGAGGAATTCATCAAGCTGCTGAGCGTGCGACCGTCACATCCAGGCTTTGCCGCCCGGAAGCACAGCCGTCGTTGGCCGAATGATCAAGGTTGACGCTTGAGGGATTGGCCATCAGGAGCGGGAGTGTCGAGGTGTTGCCGCAGGACGATAGCGAACCAGAAGCAGGGTGATGTCATCGGCTTGTCCCGCGCCGCGAGAAAAAGACTGGATCGATTCCAGAACCACATTTTGGAGACTATCGAGGGGCACGTCGTGCTTACCCAGGAGAACGTCGCGGAGACGCGCGGCGCCGAACAGCTGTTGGCCAGGGTTCATGGCCTCGGTGACTCCATCGCTATAGAGGACCAGCGTGTCCCCTGGTTGGAGTCGCACGTGAGCCGCGGGATAGGTTGCCTCGGGCATCATCCCTACGGGAAACGAGCCCTCCGTGAAGGGCTCAAGGACCTCCCCGCGGCGAAGAAGGATTGGCGAAGGATGGCCCGCATTCACGAATTCGATTTGGCCGTCACTGCTGAGGATGCCCAAAAACACCGTCGCGTAGCGCTCGACTTCGGGGTGCTCGCACAGAAACCGATTGATGTGTCCGATGACGTGCGCTGGATCAGACCCGATCGTGATCCCCAGCAGCGCTCCCCGCAGCATGGCAGCCAGCAGCGCCGCTCCATGCCCTTTACCCGCCACATCCGCGATTAGGAAAGCCGTGCGATTGTCGTCGGTCGAAAACACATCGAAATAGTCACCGCCGATGGAAAGACACGGAATGTTGATGCCGCTTGCGTCCAAGTGAGGAAAGTCTCGAAATCTCCGGGGCAGCAGGGCACGCTGGATCTCGCGTGCGATTTCGATTTCCTGCTCAAGGCGTCGCCGTTGCCGGTCCCGCTCCACCAGGCGCGCATTTTCCAAGATGCTGGCAGCTTCCACTCCGAGCGCGTCCAGGATTTTTCTGTCGAGATTGGAGGGTGCGGCGGGGCGGGAGGAGTCCAGATAGACGGCCCCGAGAAGCTCTCCTCTTTCGCTGTGCACGGCGGATTCATTAATGTTGGCCCTCACCATGGCATAGAGAGGGATTACCACAATCGCTCGCAGCCGTTGGCCGGCGACGCTTGCCGCGTCCCGCAGGTCGACCGCGGCACGGGCAAGGTCCCCGGTGATGACGCTCGACTGTTGCTCCAGGGCCATTCGCAGAGCTGTTTGGCTGGGCGCTATTTGGTCCGAGGCTAGGGGCCTGCCTCCGCTGCGGCGAGCCAAGCGAGGTTTCAGTTGACCCGTGGCGTTGGCCTCG
>Ga0187783_10002635_pt1 | contig 13287 bp, 12 predicted proteins | sample 1015_SJ02_MP02_2_FD_132471 | JGI IMG/M metagenome (GOLD analysis project Ga0187783, IMG submission 132471) | Tropical peat soil microbial communities from peatlands in Department of Meta, Colombia - 1015_SJ02_MP02_20_MG | ecosystem: Environmental > Terrestrial > Soil > Wetlands > Peat | place...
AGGTACTGAATAAGAAACGAGGCAGCCGGGCGGCTGCCTCGCAGTTTGCGTCGTTTCTGTCAGTTTGGTGGTCGTCGCAAAAAGGGGCCCGTTCAGCCGCACTTCGAGTCGCCGCAGTTCAGGCACGTCATGCAGCCGTCCATCATGACCACGGCGGCGGTGCTGCAGCGACCGCAGAGCTGCGCCCCATCGGGGAAGTGCGCCTTGGCGAAGGCATCGGTCTGACGGGTGCGTGCCTCGAACTCGGCGCGCTTCTCGTCGACCAGCTTCTGCTGGTGTGCGTCGAGCTGGGTCTTGCGGATCAGACCGATGGTCTGCAGGTGCTTCTCGATCACGTAGCCGAGCTCGGCGATGATCGAAGGCATGAACTTGCCGCCCGGCTGCCAGTAGCCGCCGCGCGGGTCGAAGACCGCCTTGAGTTCATCGACGAGGAAGGTGACGTCACCACCCTTACGGAACACCGCCGAGATGATGCGCGTCAGGGCGACGATCCACTGGAAGTGATCGAGGTTCTTCGAATTGATGAAGATCTCGAACGGGCGGCGCTGCTCGTACTCGGTCCCCTCGTTCAGCACGATGTCGTTGATGGTCACGTACATGGCGTGGTCGGAAATCGGCGTCTTGATCTTGTAAGTCGAGCCGATGAGAACCTCGGGCCGCTCGAGCCTCTCATGCATGCGGATGACCTTGGCGGTGCGGCCGTTCTTATCGCGCACCACCTCGGCCTCGGCGGCCGGGGCAGCCATCTTCGCCTCGCCGGACCTGTCAACCGCCCGCTCGGCCGGCTTCTCCGCCGGCTTGTCCGCCGGCTTCTGCACCTGATACTTGACGATTTTCCGCTCGATCTTGATGGTCATGGTTGAGTGTCCTCGGTCTTAAGTGCACTCCGGTGCGCTTCAGTACTTACCGAAGTACCCCTCCTTCAAGCTGTCGAAGAGGTTTGCAGCAGTGTGCACTTCGCCGTCGTACTGGACCTCTTCGTCGCCACGCAATTCGACAACCGCCCCGTCCTCGAGCGTGAACTTGTAGACCGTGTTCTTCAGGTCCTGCTCCTTCACCAACACGCCCTGGAACGCCTCGGGGTTGAAGCGGAACGTGGTGCAACCCTTCAGGCCCTGCTCGTGTGCATACAGATAGATGTCTTTGAATTCCGCGTAGGGGAAATCCGTAGGCACGTTCGCTGTCTTAGAAATCGATGAATCGACCCACTTTTGGGCCGCAGCCTGCACCGCGACATGCCCTTTGGGGGTGATGTCATCGGACGTGATGAAATACTCCGGCAGGCTCTCATCATCATGGGTTGCTCCAGGCTTGGCATTCGGGTTGACCAGCTCGCGATACGCCAGCAACTCGAATGAATAGACGTCGATCTTCTCCTTGGACTTCTTGCCCTCCCGAATCACGTTGCGGAAGTAGTGATGCGCGAACGACGGCTCGATGCCGTTGGACGCGTTGTTGGCGAGCGACAGCGAGATCGTCCCGGTGGGGGCGATCGAGCTGTGATGTGTGAAACGCGCGCCGGTCTCGGCCAGCTCGTGCACCAGCTGCGGCGCGACCTGGGCGATGCGCTGCATGTAGCGGCTGTACTTGGCATGCAGCAGGCGACCGGCAATTTTCGCTCCGGGCTTCCAGCCATCGCGCGCCATCTCCGGACGCTTGCGCAGCAGCTCGCGGCTGACCGTGAACTCCTCGTTCATGATGGGCGCCGGGCCCTTCTCGCGGGCCAGCTCGAGAGCGGCCTCCCAGCCGGCCAGCGCCATCTGGCGCGACACGTCCTCGGTGAACTGCACCGACTCGGCCGAGCCGTACTTCATGCGCAGCAGCGTCATGCTGCTGCCCAATCCCAGGAATCCCATGCCGTGGCGGCGCTTGCGCAGGATCTCCTCGCGCTGCCGCTCGAGCGGTAGCCCATTGATCTCCACGACGTTGTCGAGCATCCGCGTGAAGACCTTTACGACCTCGCGGTACTCGCTCCAGTCGAATTCCGCGAAGTCGGTGAACGGATGCTTCACGAAGCGTGTCAGGTTGACCGAACCCAACAGGCAGGAGCCGTAAGGCGGTAACGGCTGCTCGCCGCATGGGTTGGTGGCACGGATGTTCTCGCACCACCAGTTGTTGTTCATCTCATTGACGCGGTCGATGAGAATGAAGCCGGGCTCGGCGAAGTCGTAGGTGGACGTCATGATCACGTCCCACACGCGTCGCGCTGGCAGGGTCTTATAGACCTTGCAGGCCACCAGGCCCTCGTCGTTGACGACGTAGCCCTCGTGCACCGGCCACTCGCGCCACACGAACTTCGCAGGGTCTTCGAGGTGCGGCTGGTCCGCCGCGTACTCCCGCAGCGACAGCGGAAAGGCGAGCTTCCACTCGCGGTCCTCGCGCACCGCCTGCATGAACTCGTCCGTGATCAGCAGCGAGAGATTGAACTGCCGCAGGCGGCCGTTCTCGCGCTTGGCGCGGATGAACTCCATGACGTCGGGATGCCCGATGTCGAAAGTGCCCATCTGCGCCCCGCGCCGGCCGCCAGCGGAGGAGACGGTGAAACACATCTTGTCGAAGATGTCCATGAAGGACAGCGGACCGGAGGTATACGCCCCCGCACCCGAGACGTAAGCGCCGCGCGGACGCAGCGTCGAGTGCTCATAGCCGATGCCGCAGCCACACTTGAGCGTCAGGCCCGCCTCGTGGACCTTGCGCAGGATGTCGTCCATCGAGTCGTGGATCGTCCCGGACACCGTGCAGTTGATCGTGGAGGTCGCGGGCTTGTGCTCGAGCGCACCGGCATTCGAGGTGACACGACCGGCCGGGATCGCTCCGCGGCGCAATGCCCAGAGGAAGCGCTCGTTCCAGTGCTCGCGCACGTCCTCGGCCTCGACGGCAGCGAGCGCAGCGGCGACGCGTTTGTAGGTATCGTCCATCGTCTTGTCGATGGGCGTGCCGTCCTTCGCCGTGAGACGGTACTTCTTGTCCCAGATGTCGAGCGACGCCTCCTGAAAGGAGATCGCGTCGATATCCTTCGGTTCGATCTTCATCACCGTGTTCATGTAATCCGCGGCGCTCCGATTTTCTTGACGCCTGGTCCAACGGATTGCAGGGAAACGCCAGCCGAAGCGCCTGGAGCTTGTTGAGCCCCGCGAGCCTGACCGGTACCCGCTGTCTTGCCGACAGTCAGGTCCCTGTAACCTCCCCCCGACTGCGTGACCCTTTATCGCTTCGCGCGAACACAAGATCTTGTGTCGGGGTCAAAAGACTAATGAGCATGCCCGGGTGCGTCAAGATTCGGGCCCGCATTTTGTCGTGCCATTTTTCCGCTGCTTTTTCCGTAGCTTACGCAACTATTGGCCGCAGCTTTCGCAACATTTTTTGAAGATCTGCCCGCCTTGGGCGCCAACCGGGCGGCCCCTATATATTGTGCCCAGGCCAGGCACAGGTTCTGCACAGTCTGCCCACAGCAGTACGCACCTTGAGCGCGGGCTTTTGCGCCTGGGGGAGCGAGGCGATCCGGCGGTTGCATCGTTCGCGTGCGGCTGCACAGCCGCGACGACACGCCTGGAAGTTGGGGCGCGCGCGTCGAATTCAAACCGCGCGACGGTGCACGAGCGCACGCGGCTCGCGCCCTCAGGCCCGGCCCCGCAGCGGCTGGCCGGGGCGCGCGCCGCCAACTCTTGAAACCGCCGGGTGCGGCCGCACATCGGTTGCACACGCGCACCATGCGCCCCTTTTTTAGTTTCGGTTTGCAACTTCTTTCAGGAGAACTTTTATGACCATCGTTAGTTACGAGCCATGGGCGCTCGTCAGCCGCTTCCAGCGGCAGTTCGAACGCGCCCTGGGCGACAGCGCTGACGGCGCAAACGTCAGCTGGATCCCGCATGTCGACATTCACGAGGAGGCCGAGCGCTTCGTAGTGGTCGCCGATGTGCCGGGTGTTGACGGCAAGGACATCGACATCACGGCCGACAAGGGCGTGCTGACGATCAAGGGCGAGCGTCGCAGCGAGGGCAAGTCGTCCACGGACGGCTACCAGCGTGTTGAGCGGGCGACGGGCACGTTCCTGCGCCGCTTCACGCTTCCCGAGAGTGCCGACGCCGAGGCGATCAAGGCGACGCACGTCAACGGGGTGCTCGAGGTGACCATTCCGAAGCGCCCGCAGGAGCAGCCGCGGCGTATCGAAGTCAAGGCCGCCTGAGGGCCGTCGACCGGGCGCGCGCGGCAACATGCCGCGCGCGCTCCATTCCATCCGGCCCGCACCAGGTGGGCTAGAATTCCTGCGCATGACACGCGCGCGGATTGCCCTGGGGCTGATCGCGGCATTGGCCGCCGCGTCGCTGCGCGCGGCTACGCCTCCGGCGGTCGGCGACACACCGTTGCCGACTCTCGCACCGATGATCAAGAAGGTGTCCCCGGCCGTGGTCAACATCGCCACCCGCGGCACTATCCGCGAGCGCGGCCCACAGAATCCGCTGCTCGACGATCCCTTCTTCCGCCGCTTCTTTGACGTGCCTCCCGACACCGGCCCGCGCGAACGGCCCTTCCAGAGCGCCGGCTCCGGAGTCATTTTCGACGCCAAGAACGGCTATATCGTCACCAACGCGCACGTGGTGGAGAACGCCACCGAGATCACCGTGACGCTGCAGGACGGCCGCGATCTCAAGGCCGAGGTGATCGGCAGCGACGCGCCTTCGGACGTTGCGGTGCTCAAGGTGAAGCCCGAGGGACTGGCGCAGATCACGCTCGGTGACTCGGCGCGCGCCGAGGTGGGCGACTTCGTGGTGGCCATCGGCAATCCCTTCGGCCTGCAGCACACCGTCACCTCCGGAATCATCAGCGGCCTGTCGCGCTCGGGGATCAACCCCGACGGCTACGAGGACTTCATTCAGACGGACGCCTCGATCAATCCCGGCAACTCCGGCGGCGCGCTGGTCAACCTGCGCGGCGAGCTGATCGGCATCAACACGGCCATTCTCTCGCGCAGCGGCGGCAACATCGGCATCGGCTTTGCGATTCCGGTGAACATGGCGCACAGCGTGATGGAGCAGCTCATCAAGTACGGCTCGGTGAAGCGCGGACAGCTCGGCGTCAGCATGTACACCGTCACCCCCGACATCGCCCACTCGCTCGGCCTGCCGAGCGCCGTGGGCGCGCTGGTGTCACAGGTGGTGGAAGGCTCGCCCGCCGACAAGGCCGGCATCCGTACCGGGGACGTCATCACTTCGGTGAACGGGCAGCCGGTGAAGTCCAACAGCGAGCTGCGCAACACCATCGGCCTGCTGCGGGTCGGCGACCGGGTCGACATCGGCCTGGTGCGCGACGGCAAGCCGGTGCGCGTCACCGCGGTGATTGCCGATACCACCACCGAGCTCAGCGGCGGCCCGGTCAGCATTCACAAGAGCTTCGAGGGTGCAGCGCTTGCGGACGCGCCCGACTCCGCCGGCGCGCTGGTGAAGAGTGTCGAGCCAGGCAGCGCCGCCGCGCAGGCGGGGCTGCGCGCCGACGATGTCATCGTCGGCGCCAATCGCGGCAAGGTGGGTAACGTGCGCGAGCTGCGCGACCGCGCCAAGGGCGCCGCGGTGCTGGTGCTCGAGGTGCGGCGCGGCAACACGGTGCTGCTCATTCCGCTGCGCTGAGTGGCCCGCAACGCGAGGCCGGTGCGGCGGCGGTGGCTCGAGCGCGCGCCACAGGGGAAGGGCTGTGAACGTCTGTGTGCTGGGAGGCAGTGGTTTCGTCGGCACCGAGCTGGTGACGCAGCTCGTGTATGCCGGGCACTGGGTGCGCGTGCCCACGCGTAACCTCGCACACGCCGAGCGGCTGCGCGTGCTCGACACGGCGGAGCTGCGGCTCGCCAACGTGCACGAGCCGCGCGTGCTCAGTCAGCTCTTCGGCGACTGCGACGCGGTCATTAACCTCATCGGCATCCTCAATCCGCACGGCCAGGCGACCTTCGAGGCGGTACACACCACCCTCGCCGCCAAGGTCATGGCGGCCGCGCGCGGCGCCGGCGTGCGGCGCGTGCTGCACATGAGCGCCCTCGGCGCGGATGAGCGTGCGCCGAGCCGCTATCTGCGCTCCAAGGGCGCCGCCGAGGCGCTGCTGCGCGCCGTACCGCACCCCGAAAGTGCCCATCCCGCGGTAACCATCTTCCGCCCCTCGGTAATCTTCGGCGCCGGTGACTCCCTCACCAACCGCTTCGCAGCGCTGCTGCGTCTCGGCGGCGGCTGGCTGCCGCTGGCGCGCCCGGCGGCGCGCTTCGCCCCGATCAGCGTGCTCGACGTCGCAGCGGCCTTCGTACGGGCGCTCGGCGAGCACGGCAGCTTCGGCGCCACCTACGAGCTGTGCGGACCGGAAGTCATGACGCTCGAGGAGCTCGTTCGCCTCACCGCACGCGTGGCGCAGCTGCCCTGCCACATCGTGCGCCTGCCCGACGTGCTCGCACGTATCCAGGGGCTCGTGATGGGAATGCTGCCGGGCAAGCCCTTCTCGCTCGATAACTTCCGTTCCCTCACCCGCGACTGCGTGTGTCGCGAGGCCGGTTGCGCAGCACTCGGGATAACGCCGCGACCGCTGCTCGCGGAACTGCCGCTCTACCTGGCGCCGCCGGCAGCGCCCTCACTCGCCTAGGCCGTGCCAGATGCAGCACGGCTGTCGCTGCGCCGAAGCACGCGCAGCGCGCCAGACCTTTCAGCCAGCGGGCGCGGTGGCGGGCTGTGCGCACAGCTGCGCGTGGCGCGTGGCGCGCGGCTCCTTCGCCAGCTCACGCGCCGCGGCGTAGAAGAGCTTGAGGTCGTTGTCCTGCCGCTCGAGCAGCCGCGCAAAGCCCGGGACGCAGTTGTAATAGGTAGCCACCGCGGCGAGGTGCGCGTTGTTGAGTCCGGCAGCGATCCACTCCTCGTACAGCGGATAGGTCTCTCCCTGGCGCCGCGCGAGGCCGCGCATGTCGGCGGCGAGCCGGGCGAACGCCTGCGCCTTGCGCTCGCGCATCTCGGCGTGCGGCACTCCGGAGGCGTACAGCCGCACGAGCTGCGCACGGGTGTGGGCGAGCAGCTCGAGGAAGGCCTGCTCGTGCGCCTGATCCTGGCGAAACGCGCGCATGCGCGCGGTCTGCCCCTGGTGGGCGAGCCAGCGCTCAAGTCCGGTGTCCTCGACCGTGGTGGCAAAGGCCTCGTTGAACTCCGAGTCATCGCGAACGTACAGCAGCTGGTGCGCCAGCTCGTGAAAGATGGTTGCCGCCAGCTCGTCGTCGCTATAACGCAGCATGCTCGACAGCACCGGATCGCCGAACTTGCCGAGGGTCGAGTAGGCCGGCACCCCCTCCACCACCACGTCGAAACCCTGCGTCTCGAGCTCGAGCGCGAAGTCGCGTGCCTCGCGCTCGTGGAAGTAGCCTCGGTAGTCCACACAGCCGGCGACCGGAAAGCACCAGCGCTTCGGCTCGACCGAGAACTGCGGGGCTGCCACGACGTTCCATACCACGTAGGCACGCCCGATGTCGGCGTAGCTGCGGTAGCTGTCGTTGTCGGGCAGTCCGAGCTCGGTGACGGCAAACTCGCGGGCGGCGCGCACCTGCGTGAGGCGTGCGCGCAGCTCGGGCGGCGTGTGCGGGTCCGCCAGCACCTTGTCGATCGGCTCGCGCGCGTGCAACACGTTCCACTCGCCGCGCGCGGCCTGCGTGAGATACAGCGTGCCACAGCCCGAGAGCAGCAGGCATGCGCCGGCCACCGTCGCCCGGCGCGCGCCGCCGCGCCGCGGCGCACGGCTCACCAAGCGCACGCGCTACGCCGCGGCGTGCGGCCTCGCGAGCTTGCGCCCGCGCCGGGGCGCAGCGCACTGCCCGCAGGCGTCTCGGTTAACATGCGCATCATGCGAGTCTACTTGGTCGGCGGCGCGGTACGGGACCGGCTGCTCGGGCTGCCGGTGCGCGAGCGCGACTGGGTAGTGGTGGGAGCGCTGCCGGAGCAGCTGGTGCGCGCCGGCTACCAGAGCGTCGGCCGCGAGTTCCCGGTGTTTCTGCATCCGCAGACGCATGAGGAGTACGCCCTGGCGCGCCTCGAGCGCAAGGTGGCTCCGGGCTACCGCGGCTTCACCACGCAGTTCTCTCCCGACGTCACGCTCGTGGACGACTTGAAGCGGCGCGATCTCACCATCAACGCGATGGCCGAGGCGCCGGACGGGCAGGTCATCGACCCGTACGGCGGTCAGGCGGATCTCGCCGCGCGTCTGCTGCGTCACGTATCGGAGGCCTTCGTCGAGGACCCGGTGCGCGTGCTGCGCGTGGCGCGCTTCGCGGCGCGCTTCGCCGGGCTCGGCTTTCGTGTCTCTCCCGAGACGCTCGAGCTGATGCGGCGCATGACGGCGGCCGGCGAGGTGAGCGCGCTGGTTCCGGAGCGGGTGTGGCAGGAGACCGAGCGTGCGCTCGGGGAGGCGCATCCGCAGGTGTTCTTCGAGACGCTGCGCAGCTGCGGGGCGCTGGCGGTGGTGTTTCCCGAGATCGATGCGCTCTTCGGCGTGCCGCAGCCGCCGCGCTGGCACCCGGAGATCGACACCGGCGTGCACGTGATGCTCGCGCTGTGCCAGGCGGCCGCTCTCGGTGCTTCCGCCGCCGTGCGTTTCGCTGTGCTCACCCACGATCTCGGCAAGGCACTCACTCCGCGCGAGCACTGGCCGAGTCATCATGGCCACGAGGATGCGGGGGTCGCGCCGCTCGAGGCGCTGTGCGATCGGCTGAAGGTGCCGAACGGTCATCGCGAGCTGGCGCTCCTCGCCGCCCGTTATCACACGCTGGTGCACCGTGCGCTGGAGCTTCGGCCCGCGACCGTGCTGACGCTGCTCGAGAACTGCGATGCCGTGCGCCGCCCCGGGCGCTTCGCGGAGCTGCTGCTCGCGTGCGAGGCGGACGCGCGCGGCCGCGCGGGCCGGGAGAACGAGCCGTATCCACAGGCGGCCTACCTCAGGCAGGCGCTCGCGGCGGCCGAGGCGGTGAGGCTCGGCGAGCACGAGCGCCACGGGCTGGCGGGCGCGGCGATCGGTGAGGAGCTGCGCCGGCGGCGGCTGGCCGCCCTCGGTGCCTTGAGGAACACCGTGGCGGCGGGTTGAGTTGCCTCCGTTGCCTCGCTCCGCGGCCGCCGCCTGCGGCGCGAGTGGCTCAGTATCCGGCGTGGTGCAACAGGCCGACGGCCACCGCCGCCACCAGGCAGTAGATGCCGAAGACATACCAGCGGCCGCCTTCGAGCCAGCGGCTCAGCCAGCGCAGCGCGAGCAGGCCCGCGCCGAGCGCGACCAGTGCCCCGAGCACGCTCGCGAACGCCGCCGAGGCCAGATCACTGCTACCGCCCGCGTGTACCGAGTGCACCAGGCGCAGCACCTCGCGGGCCACGACCGGCGGCGTGAGAACCACGGCCAGCGCGAAGCTGAACGCCTCGGCACGCGACTTCGCCACGCCGAGGAGCATGCCGGTGGAGATGGTAGCGCCCGAGCGCGAGAAGCCGCGGAAGGGCAGGCACAGCCCCTGCACCGCGCCGATCAGTCCGGCCCGCCGAACGTTGAGCTCACCCGCGCCCGAGGGCACGCGCGCGCGTTGGCGCCGCTCGAAGAGCCCGGCGATCACGATCAGCACACCGACGGCGGCGAGCGCCGGGGCGATGAACTCGAGGTGGCTGAAGAGGTCCTCGATCTGCGCGTGCGGCACCTCGCGCAGGACCGTCTTTTCGATGCCCTTGACGAGCCCGAAGCCGATCACTGCGGTGCAGGCGGTGGCCACTAAGACGAGTACCGCGAAGCTCCTGAAGGCCGACGCGCTCTGGAAATAAGTGGTACGCCACTGCGGCCAGAAGTAGGCGATCACCGCGAGCATGGTGCCCGTGTGCAGCATCACCAGCACCAGTGTCATGGGCGGTGAGGACGGATCGAGACCCAGCAGCTTCTCCGCGACCACCACGTGCGCGGAGCTCGACACCGGCAGCAGCTCGGCGAGGCCCTGCACGATCGCTAGAACGATGACTTTCAGGAGTGGCATTCGCATTCATCCGGGTACCGAAGGGGCGCCATCTTAACCGCCGCAGGGCGTCTACCGTCACAGCAGCTGCCGCAGGTCCTGCACCGCAAAGCCAGCGAGCGGCGTGTCGAGATCGCGCGTGAGCGCCATGGCCTTGAACGACTCACCCATTTCCTCCGGCAAGAGCAGCCGCAGTGCCTCGCCCGCGAGGCGCGTGCGCTGCGCGCCGTCGGCTGCCGCTCCCACCAGTCCCTCGATGCCGAGAGCGAGCAGGAAGGCCGCCTGGGTGGCAAATCCACTCACTGTGAGCCCTGCCGCGGAGGCCGCCTCCGCCACGCGGCTGAAATCGACCCACGCAGTGATGTCCTGCACGCCGAGGTTGACGTACGGGTCTTCGTGCGCGCGCTGCTTGAAATGACAGCGCAGCGTGCCGCGCTCACGCTGCGGGTGATAATAGTGCCGGCGCGGCAGACCGTAATCCGTGAGCAGCAGCGCGCCGCGCTCGAGAACGTCGCCGAGCGATGCGATCCACGGCGCGAGCCGCAGGCAAACTTCCGAGGTGTAGCCCTCGGGAAGCACCGGCAGTGGCGCCAGCATGGCCGCGCAGGCGCCGGCGAGATCGCCTTGCGCCGCGCGCTCGGCATTGCGAAAGCGGATCTCCTCGCCCGTTGGCGCGCTCGCCAGCGCCACACCGAGCTCGCTGACAACCCCGTCGTGACAGGTGAAGCGGCGGCACGGCAGCGCGTCGGCGACCTCGTTGGCGAGGATCACCCCGCGCAGCGCTGGCTCGGGCAGCCCCTCGAGCCACACCACGCGCTCGCGCAGCTCGCGCGGCAGCCGAGCCAGGCGCCGGCGCTGACGGTCAGCGAGATCGGCGCTCACCTCGAGGATCGCGTAGCGCTGCGGCAGCAGCTCCTGCACGGCGAGCTCCGTGAGCACGGTCGCCGCCATGCGCCCGGTTCCGGCACCGAGCTCGAGGATCTCCCCGTTGGTCACCGCCAGCACCTGGGCGCACTGGCGCGCCAGGCAACGGCCGAAGAGATCCGATACTTCCGGGGCGGTGACGAAGTCACCGCCGCTGCCGAGCTTGGCGCTGCCGGCGCTGTAGTAGCCGAGGCCCGGTGCGTACAGCGCGAGCTCCATGAAGCGTTCGAACGACAGCCAGCCGCCCGCCGCGAGGAGCTGCTCGCGGATGCGCGTCGCGAGCGCGCGGCTGTGGCGCTGCTCCGCGGGGGAAAGGGGCGGCAGCATTGAGCGCACCGCAGATGCGGTCATAATCGCGCCTCATGACGCACGCCACGCCGCAGCCGGCTCCACCCGCCGCGCAGCATCCCGCACTCGCCGGCAAGACCGCGCTCGTGACCGGCGCGGCGCGCCGCATCGGCGCCGCCATTGCACGCGCGCTGCACGCCGCCGGAGCAAATGTGGTGTTGCACTATCGCAGCTCTGCCGACGACGCGGCGGCCCTCGCCCAGGAGCTGAACGGGCTGCGCCTCGACTCGGTGCGGCTCGCCGAGTGCGACCTGCTCGACGTCGCGCAGCTGCCGACGCTGGTCAAGGCGGCGAGCGATGCCTTCGGCGGCCTCGACATCCTGGTGAACAACGCCTCGACGTTCTACCCGACGCCGCTCGGGGACATCACCCCGATCGACTGGGACGATCTCCTCGGGACCAATCTCAGGGCACCGCTGTTTCTCGCGCAGGCAGCGGCGCCGCTGCTGCATGAGGCCCGCGGGCTGATCGTGAACCTGGCGGACATCCATGGAGTGAAACCGCTGCGGCGCTACCCCGTGTACAGCGTCGCGAAGGCAGGACTCATCATGCTCACCAAGGCGCTGGCGCGCGAGCTTGGGCCGCACGTGCGCGTGAACGCAGTGGCTCCGGGGCCGATCATGTGGCCGGAGGACGGGCTCGACGGCGCGTTGCAGGAGAAGATCATCCGCCGCACGGCCTTGAAGCGCACCGGCGAAGCCGAGGACGTGGCGCGCGCCTGCCTGTTCTTCGCCACCGAGGCGCCCTACGTGACCGGACAGATCCTCGCAGTCGACGGCGGCCGCAGCATCGGCTGGTAGCACTGCGCGACTCAGGGGCGCACCTGCTCGAGCGGATGTGCCGCCCGGTCGAAGCGCTGCCACAACTCGCCGATCGTGACGCGCGCCGTCGGGTGCACCACTTCGGGCGCGAGCTGCGCCAAGGGTCCGAGCATGTAGGCGCGCTTGAGCAGGTCGGGACGCGGGAGCTTCAGTCCCGGCTCGTCACACACCAGATCGCCGTAGAGCAGCACATCGAGATCCATGGTGCGGGGCGCCCAGCGTGGTGCCTCGCGCGGCCGCCCGCACCGGCCCTCGATGGCATGCAGCCGCGCGAGCACGGTGTGCACCGGCAGCGTGGTGTCGAAGCCAGCCACGAGGTTGATGAAGTCATCCCCGGCAAATCCGACCGCGCGGTTGCGATACCACGGTGAGAAGCGCGCGCCGGGAAACGCGCGTTCGAGCTCCGCGAGCGCGCGCTCGAGGTTGCGCTCGGGCGCGACGTTGCTGCCGGCGGCGACGTATACGGCCGGCACTGCCGTCAGGGCGGGCGAGCGGCGGCGCTGGGCGCGGCCGGCAGATCGGCGCGCGTGCGCTCGATGAGCACGCCCACATCGCGGGAGTTGCGGATGGCGCCGGGCTTGTTGAGCGCGACGCGCACCCACTCCACCGCGAAGTCCTCGAGAATCAGCAGTGCCACGCGATGCGCGAGCGTCTCCACGAGCTTGAACTCACTCGCCGCCACGAACGCCAGCACCCGCTTGGCCACTGCCTTGTAATCGAGCGTGTCGGCCACCTCGTCGGTGAGCGCGGCGTGCCGGCAATCCACCGGCAGCTCGATATCGAACACCACCGTCTGGCGGACGCGCCGCTCCCAGTCAACGAAGCCGATGATGCACTCGGCAGTAAGCCCGTGCAGAAAAATGCGGTCGCCACTGGCGCTCGGCTGCATCATGTGCCTACCGCGGGCAGCGACTCGAGCGGCCAGCGAGCGTGCGCCTGGATGGCGAGACCATCGTGCTGGCCCGCCTTGAGGCGCGCGACTCCCGCCACGGCGATCATCGCTGCGTTGTCGGTCGAGAACTCGATGCGCGGATAGTACACGCGCGCCCCGCGGGCGGCGGCGGCAGCGCTCAAGTGCGCACGCAGCGCTCGGTTGGCGCTGACACCCCCGGAGACGACCAGCGCGTTGAGGCCCGCGTACTCGAGCGCGCGCAGCGCCTTGCCGGTGAGCGTCTCGACGATGGCCTGCTGCACGGCGTACGCCACATC